>Ga0210407_10000229_pt1 | contig 69987 bp, 93 predicted proteins | sample IncBWC27MmetaG_FD_150860 | JGI IMG/M metagenome (GOLD analysis project Ga0210407, IMG submission 150860) | Forest soil microbial communities from Barre Woods Harvard Forest LTER site, Petersham, Massachusetts, United States - Inc-BW-C-27-M | ecosystem: Environmental > Terrestrial > Soil >...
CAGCCAATGACGTAGTAGCAGGTAATATTACAGCAGGTACACACCATCTTATAGTTATTTTCGAGATGTCCTATGGTTTACTAGGACCTCCGCAAGCGACGGATGTAAGTTGGGTAGCCTCCGGCACCAACGCAGCCTTAATCACCAATATTCCGCTCGGACCAATTGGCTGTGTAGCTAGAAGACTTGCCATCACTACCACAACGGACCCAAATACTTTCTGGTTCTTATCGGCTTTTAAGATAAACGATAATTTAACTACTCAGTTAAGCATCAATGGAAGTGATTTCATACTAACTTCTCAGGGGTACATTCTTAAATCTCCGTTTGTGAACACCTCTCTTTTTATCGTACCCGCACTGGCTCCTCTGTCCCCAGATGGTCCAGGAGTGGCACCCAACGTTATCGACTCAGCCGCGGCTGGAAACGTAGCTATCGGAGTTCATCAGGTTCAAGTGATTTGGGAAACCCGTTGGGGATATCTAACAGCACCCAGCCCAACCACCTCTTGGACAGCGACGGGCTCAAAGAAGGTTACGCTTAGTAACATCCCCGTAGGTCCCTGGTATGTGATAGCTAGAAGAATTCTTTTCACTCTCTCAGGCGGAGCGGACTTCTTTTACATTACCTCCAATAGAATTGGAGATAATACTACTACTAGCATAGACTTAGACTTTACGGATATCATTTTAGCCGCGGGGTCTAATTTCAACTATATAGCTAGGAATTTCAGTCCTATGGACTCCTACGGTGTGGGAGTTTACGGAGGTCGTTTGGTTACCTGGGGAGGATTGAATACCGTTAAGGGATTGAACCTAGGATTCGATGGCGGTTGGGACAATAACAACGGAAATGGATTACCTGCGGGATGGAATAACAGTTCTTCGCTTGTTCAAGGGGGAGTACGCGAGTTTATTAATGTCTACTGTGGAGAGGCTTGGAGAATTTTTGGGGATGGAAACTTTAACATTCGAGGGCAGATTATAAATAATCATGTGGTCTCAGATATTAATTCTGGAATTCCTCTGCTTCAACCGAATACTTCGTATACCGTTTCAGTGAGGTTGTCGGGGACTAGTTTCGTCAACGGAAGCAATAAGTTTTTTGTAATTGAGCTATTCTCTCCAACTCGTGGGAACGGTTTACTAGGTCAGGTGTTGGTTCCTTGTAACACCATTACAGGAAACTTCACGGAATTTCAGGGAATTCTATTAAACAGTGTAGCCTCCATTCCTCCCGATACGCAATTGAGAATTTATGCTTCGGGGGTCTTGCTAGCTACAGAGTCCATAATCGTAGACCACATCCGCATCTGGCCAACGAATCAGAAATATGAAGGCTCGGTGGTTAGGTTTAGTAACCCATTCGACCCCGAGACCTTCGATGGCGTGAATGGGTTCATTCAGGTTGCTAAAGATAACGGGGAACAGGTCGTAGCTTGTGCTCAGTTACGTTCTTTCTACTACGTGTTCAAGGAACGTTCCATGCACACGACCTACGACGACGGGTCCAATCCTCCGTCGTTGTGGTTCACTAGGTCGGTGGACAATACCATTGGGGCCGGGAGTCCTAATGGCGTGACAAGCTCTGACACGTTTATTATCACCCACTGGAGGTCTGGAGGCTATCTATATACTGGCGGTAGACCTTTGAAGGTTAGCCAGGAAGTTCAGACTACCTGGGAGAAATTCGCTTGGCAATTCGCCTGGAAGACACATGTGTTACTTGACACGCAAGAGAAGAACATTTTCTTCTTTGGCCCGATGAACGCGGATACTGCCCCCAAGAATATCTTGATACTAGACTACAGTGAAGGCATTGGTCAAGAAGACGACCCGGCAGGGAGGAAGTGGGGATTGGACCTATACAACACCCAAATTAACGCGAGCTTTAAGTTTGAGAACGTTAATAATTCCCGTTCTCTATACTTCGTTGGGAACCAGCTTTATGAGCAGGTAGGTATTGATGACGCAGGAGTGCCCATTGATTCCTTTTATGAGACCGCCTTCGTTAAGGCCGGGGACCACGGACAGGATGTGTTCCTAGGGACTAGCTTCTTTGCGGAGGGAACAGGTAGGTTATTCGTGTCCCTGCGTGGATTAGATGATGTGGTTATTGAGAGCCTAGTTAAGGACATTGAACTCACAGCTAACCCAGGAAAGCAATTTGAAATGTGGGGGAATTTAGAAACGGAACGCGCTAAGGTTCGTTTCGAGACCTCAGTAATAGATACTAACTTCACTCTCAAGGGCGTAGCTTTGTATGCTATCCCGAACTTCTTCGAACAAAGGCCAGCTTAATGCCAGCTATAGTTCTACAGAATATTGAGATACTGGCAGATGAGAGCCCGACTGTATATGAGGCTCTCAGGAATCTAGTGGACCAGTTAAATCAGACTATGCCAAGTATCTTATCCGGCACTGACCATCCCGAATTCCGTTCTAGTGTAGCCGCCGCGTCTAATAGTGGAGTATCCGCGGCTCCGGGGGCGGTTTATATTCAACGCAACGCGGCTGCTGGACCCCTTACTTTACACGTAAAAGACTCGGGGTTCGGTCCCACAGGTTGGGCAGAGATTGGGGCTTTTGGTTCAATTCCTCCTACTTCGGCTGCCGGATTCCAAGCCGTGGCAACGCCGACATCCATCACTTTCTTTTACGATGGAACGAATGGGTCCACGATTCTTAGTGTATTTAGGGCAAACGGGGAAAAGACTCAGGTTCCAGCAGGAAGCACTGTGGTGACCGGTCTCACACCGAACACGACATATTTCTTCTATCCTTATTTCGATGAGAGGGTGGGTTCCTTGCTGTTCGTATCTTCAGGAGTAGCGGCTAGTCAACCGACCGGCATTCCGGCTATAGCGTTTGTGGTGGATAATCCCAACGCTTCTCAGATAGCCAGGTTGACTCACCATATTCCTCTTACTCCTGGAACACCAATTACCGTGACCACCCCCGGTTCCGGTTCGTCTCCCCTTCCAGTTGGTGGGGGATTCGGTGGGCATGGAAGGACGGCCTAATGGACACCGTTTACTATACAATGACTTACGGAGAGTATAAGAAACACACTGGGAGACTCAGGAATTGTGTAGGACATAGTTTGGATGAAACCCTGACCGACAACTCTAAGTTAATAGTTAAGGTCACTGACGCCGACCACGTTCACCATTACCTTGAGACTCAAACGGGTGTCTTATCTATTCCACATACCCATCAAGACGTAGTGGACCTAGCCACCCACCACCCAGTCATGCGCCATAGGGGAGGAGTATAATATAGATGCATTATAGACTCTATCAACCGAGTGACGAGAATGTTATTCGGGCGGTCTTTGCTAAACAAAATCTTCCTGTCCGCTTACCTCTACCTGGCATTGACCCTGCTGTGGCTACGGCGATTGTGGGAGAGGAGGATGGACAGGTGAAGATGGCTCTTATTCAGAGACTTACTGTTGAGGGCCATTTGATTATGGACCCCAACGAGCCTAACGGAGCACAGAAGTTCCGTAATATCCAGAAAATAGCCGCTGGGGCTACCTTGGCAATTGGTGGAGAGATGAAGAGAATGGGTTTCGGGTCATTGGATGATGTGATTGCCTTCGTTCCTAAGAACAACCCAAAGATGCACGAGTTAATGCAATTAGTGGGATTCGTAGACGAAGGACCTGATTTTATCCCGATGTATCGTAGGTTAGGTGATTAATGGGACGCAACACAGCCGACAATCTAGCTAAACAAGAGGACGCTCGTAGGGCGTCTCTTACGAACATGGCTGTGGATGCCGCTCAGGGGATTCCTTCTGACTATACACCAGAGCAGAAGGCGGCTATTACTACTACTACATTAGGTTCTATTGATACACAGTTTAAGAACACTAATGACGAAATGATGCGGAGAGCTAGTGCTACCGGTTCAAGTGCTGGGTTGCCGGAGACGTTGTTGGAGAGCGGGAGACAGGATGCTCAAACCAAGGCTGAAGCGGCCTCGGGTCTCACACAGGAATTTGCCAACGTGCCGGTACAACGTGCACTACAGAAGGCTTCTATCTTCGCTCCTCTTGTTGGAGCACAGGGTAATCAGCAGGCCTCTAACTCTGGTTGGTTTGATAACCTTCTTGGCTCGGCTATGGGAGCGGCTGGTGCGGCGTTCTCGGGGAGAGCCTAATGAACCTGGCTATGAATAAAATGGTTGGTCGGGCACCGATGACTCCCCAAGGAGGGAATGTTTATCAGGGCACGTTGGACCAGAAGCCATTAAACGGAATGCAGCCAGTTACCTCCGATGCCATCGGTGGCGGATTAGCTCGTCCGACACTCATGGCTCCAGGGAACCGGATTCAGCAAATAGACATGGGACCAGCCCCAACTCAACCGGGAGGATTTAAGTTCCCCTCCCAGATGTGGACAGAGTAATGATGCCAATGCCTCAACAGTCCCCAGTGGGACCGCAACCGAACATGAGCCCGGCTGACCAGGCTCTTGGTAACCGTGCCATGCCACCTCAGCGGGCGATTGATAAGCTTCTTATGGGCCAGCAGCAACAGCAACCTAGGTCAGTAGCTTATCCAATGGGTATTCCTCCGAACCAGCAGCCACCGAACATGCAGACTGGACCGGTTGCTTCCTCTTTTATGAATTCCGTATTAGGACCTCAGAATGCCGGAAACGTTCAGCGATAACGATTACACAGGGAATCAGCCTCTCCAACCACCACGGAGACCACTGGCCCAGCCAGTGCCGGGGGATTATCTCAATAATCCCGTAGGTGGAGGTGCGTTAGCTCCTCAGGAACCATTTAGTATGGTTCCTCAGCAGTCTATGTTCGCTCCTCCGACGCCCCCAGAGATGGAATCTCCCGCTGCTCCGGCTACGAATACAATTACTACGGACCATATGGCTCCTGAGAGTCCATTAGACCATATGTTGGGTAGATACAACGCAAGTGAGAATGCTTATGCTGACTTACTTCGTAAGGGACCAGAACAGTTCAAGCCTTCCATCTGGAGAAAGTTAGCTGGTATTGCTCTCGGAACCGGTGCGGGTATGGCTGGGGGACGTGCTGGATATGGTCGGTATTCTATCCAGAGCGGTAATCCAGTTGAGGCAGGTAATGTCGCTAGGGAGTTTATCTATGGTCCCCAACGAGGACGGAATGAAGACTTCCAGCGGAGGTTAACGGCGGCTAAGGCTGATGAGGATACGGCGTATAAGGATTACGCTCTCACGAGACAACAGAATGAAGATAGTTTGCGGGCACAGCAGGTTCAGTCAGAGATTGATTACCGGAATCGTCCAAGTGTCATTGGTGGTTATAGTGTGACTCAAGGGAACAACCCGACTGCTCGTAGCATTCCAATTATGCCTGAATATCCCGGTGAACCGACTAACCTACCGGAAGCTCTAGCCGCCGAGAAACGCGCCGGGAAACCACAGTACGATATTATTAAGGGTGCTCAAGGGGAGCCTATTGGAATCACAGACAATAACAACGGACAACGCTATACGGGTAAAGATATTGCTAATCTAGACCCGCAAGCGCGAAAGTTTTATGAGAGTGAGCGAAGTGCCTTCCAGGGCTCTCTGGACCGTAAGAATGCCGACGAAGACCGACGGGCCGAGATAGCCAACCGTAGAGCCTTACTTATGTCCTCTCTGCCAACTAATATGGAGAAGACTGAGTATTCTCGCGCCGGTTCAGTAGCTGATTTCGCGGACGACCTTACTAACAAAATTAAGAACATCTCCGACCAACTCGGGCCAGGTTCGGGACGTTACAACGACTTTATGACTGGTAAAGTCGGTCTGGACGACCCTCAGTTCTCGGCCTGGAAGACCGAAGCTAACCTCGCCGCTACTCGTCTCATGCAGATGCATACTGGTAACCGACCAGCGGAAGCTATGTTCGAGCACTTCCTACAAATGCTCCAGTCGAATCAGTCTCCTGAGAACCTATTGGCGAACATCAATGAAATGCATCGTTATGCGGATAGGATAACTACGTCCTACGAGAATAAGATGCAGAGTGCTTCTGATTATGCTGGAGTAAAGAATCCTACTAGACCAAGGAAGCAGACTAGTAACCAAAATGCTCCAGCAACGCCAGCCCCTAACGCTAGCGGTAGCCAGAAATGGAACGCCGTAACAGGTAGATACGAGTAATGGCAGACGGACAACAATACGATACCTCCCAACTTGATACTGTTCAGCATCCTACACTTGGAACCTTGAAGTTCCCTAGGTCCATGCCGTATGAGGAGCGTAACAGTATCATTGACGGCATGGAAAGCACTCCTCTAAATCAGGCTAAGAGTTTAATTGGGGAGTTCAATACCGGCGCTACCGGTGCGCCTACAGGGCAAGGTCTCTGGCAGAACATCAAGGACCAAGCTAAAGAATTCATGGACAAAGGGCCGATTAGTTACGCTTCGGATAAGATTCAGGGGATAGTGGATGCCGGGAGCGAATATACTAAGTACCCCACCGATGACCTTCGAAGGTACCAGGGGGCCGTGCCGTTAGTCGGCTCTACCTTAAATGACATTACTAATACCTCAATGGAAAAGGGTCCCGCCGCTGGAATAGCGCGAGGAGCCGGGGCTGCTACTAGTCTATACGTTGGAGCCAAAGCCCCAGGAGCCATTGCTGACTACGCCGGTACCTTACCGGAAGACCTAGCGGCCTCTCGCGCCGCCAAGGCACAGAATTTATACGAGCGTACCGTGGCTCCGGGTGGATTGAAGGCTGAAGCCCAACAAACTATGCGTGGAGCGTATTCCCGCGGTGCCCCTTTCTTAGCTGATGAAGCTAGACTCAACGGTCCAGTACGTGGAGGAGAAGGCGGAGTTATCCGTACTGCCGACCGAGTGGCATCCACTAAGTACCAACTTTGGGACAAGAACGTAGCGCCAGTTATTGACCAATTTGGCTCAGTTCAGGACCCAACAGTTCCCGAGATTGGACAGAAAATTAGGGCTGACCTTACGGACCTTAACAAGACCAAACCTGGAGCAGCCCCGGCTGCTGAGAGACTCGCTCAAGTATTCGATAAGCCGATGGATGTCAAGACGATGGCCGATACGGTTCGGGAATTGAACAACGACCGGGCGGTCTCGCGCTATTATCAGATGTCTGATGCGGAGCGTTTTGCTGCGGAGACCAATGACCCTGCTTTGCGGCATAAAGTGGATGCACTTAGTATGCTTCGGGATAAGATGGTGAACACGATTGGGGAAGCCGGTGGGGAACAATTAGGACAGTCCTTCGCGGAGTTCCGTAAGGCTTACGGTGGGTTAAGTGATATGGAAGGGAGATTGCGGGATACTAACGTACCGACTCCACTTCCACTCTCCCAGCGTGTGGCTAACACCATGCGGCTATCATTGTCCCCCGGAGCCGCTAGAGAGTATATCAATAAGCCAGTTGATACGTTGTTTGACATGAGTAACCCGAATAGACTGGCTACTAAATCTTTCAATAAGTTAGGAAAGACCAATCTCACGGCCCCCACAGCCGCCAAAGCTGTACCGAAAGCTGTACCAACTGTGGCCCCTGCGCCCCCAGCACCTCCACCGGGACCAGTAAGTCAGGTTGGGGCTCCTCCGCCTATGGGATTCCAGGCTACTCTACCCGACCAAATGTGGACTGGTACCTCTGGGCCGTTTCAACCTGGATGGCAGGTTCCTGGTTCCAGTGTGACTAGCCAGGATGTACCTGGCGTTCAACCAACGGCTGTGGACCTACCTGACAGCCTCACGACAATGGGAAGACCCGACGTTCCACAAGGTCAACGCGGTCTCACTGACGCTCAGATGCGAGGTATGCCGAGTTTCATGCGGGATGCGATGTCTAATCCGACTCCGAGACCAGGCGAGTATTCGACGCCAGATGTAGGACCAGACCGTTCGCCTCTTCCTCACCCGGATACGGATGAAGGGGGAGCCGCGGTACCAGATGTCACGCCGCCAACTGACCTCACTGCTTCTCCGAATTCGGTACCCAATGACCAAGTATTACCGGAACAGATTCAACCCGACTTCGTGGACCAGTCTGTCCATCCGTGGCAGTCGGAAGCTCGTGTTCAGGCTAAACAAGGGAAGATTCAACAGGGGGAGGACGCTACTATTGTGGCTCGTCAGAATCCAGACGGGTCATATTCTCCAGTTAAGGGTCATCAATCTCCCGTCGCTGCTTCTCGTGAAGGGGCTCCGGTGAATGTGGTGGATGCTGGCCCAATTACGGACGGCGAGAAAGCTGCCATGACTGCTGAGAGCCATTTCTTCCCACAGGACGACCATGCTGTACCGGCTGACTTAGGTAAGGACGCTGCCAGTGAGAGAGCTAGTCTCCCGGATGAAGTGAAGGCCGCCCCAGCCATGCCAGCTAAGGAAGGTCCTCAATCTAACGTAATTCAACGTGGGAATCCCCCGGAAGAGGAAGAGGGTCTTCTTCCTGAACAGCTAGGTATCCCAGAACCTAATCCGCAGGAACTAGCTGATATCCGTCAAGATGCTGGTCTCGCTCCTGGAGACCTACAAGCAACACAAGAACGCATCCGTGGCCGGTCGCAAGTTGACCAGGACATAGCTAGAACGGCCAGGAAGAAAAAGTAGTGTAAAATGGGAACGGTGACACATGTCTAAGTATGCTTCACAAAACTTTAACCTCGCTCTCCAACCGGGTGACACGGCTCTACTGTTCGGCATCCAAGCCAGCGTAGCACTTGCCGCGTCTGCCGGTGGAGCGGTAAGAACTAACGGAGTGGTGACCTTCACAACCGCTGCCGCGCATCACGCCATCCCAGGGTTCCAGTTTGAAGCTAAGGGCGTTGGGTCGGTATTGGGGACTCGATTTGATGGACACTATGAAATTCTCACTGTCCCATCAGCTACCACTCTCACCGCCCAGCCGCTCGATGTGAACTTACATGGTGGGAACTCCAACCAAATTAATGATACCGGTGGCGGGGGAAATCTAGTCATTACCCAAGCTGAACTCTTCCAGGCTCAGGTTCCCATCGCTTCCATTGCCGTCTCCATGCCTCCCGGACGTGGGGAGAACCCAGGTGCATTTAGTATTGAAATTTTCTTCGACGGGGCTCCGGGGGCCTTCAGTTTTCAGATGCAAGAAGCTGATTTGGAAGGGCCGGGAGGAAACCCTAACGGGTACATAACTCCTGCTCAAGCAGCGTATACCATCGCCGCAGTCAACGCGAACAACTTCGCTCATAATGATTTAATTCCGACTGGAGGAGCCTTCCTTCGGGCGTTACTCAACTCCCTCACCAACAACGTAGGTATCATCGCACGTATCAGGAGAATTCAGTAATGCGTAAGATACTACTAGCCACTATTCTCTCCGTTGCTTTCGTGTTCGTGCTGTTCGGCCAGGGACAGAACTTTGGTCCGGGAGCAGTTCTCAATGGGACCCAGACTTTTACCGGAACCAACACGTTCACTCAACAAATTGTGTCCTCACTCTCTACCGGAACGGCTCCGTTGTCCATAGCTTCTACTACTCCGGTAGCTAACTTAGTAGTATCCAACCATCCACAGGTACAGTTCTGCGGGACTACCTCAACTTGTTCCCATACGGCCCTCACGGCATCTCAGGTAGTATTAGGAAGTGCTCCGTTGGTATCCGGGACGCCTTCGACGGTTACTGTGACTGGTCTCTCTCCGGCATTTACCTCGACGACTAGTTATGATTGCAACGTGACAGACGAAACCAACGCGGCGAATAACCTTCTAAAAGTAGCCAATGTCTCCGGCTCCAGTTTCACTATCACTGGTCCGGCGACTATCACTGATGTCATTTCCTTCGTCTGTGCAGGAAACTAACCATGCTGGACATGACTGTCCAACTTGCTATCTCTATTGCCAAGGACCACTCCCTCGACCCTGCGCTGGTGTGTGCCATCATCGAACAGGAGTCGGGATGGAATCCTTGGGCGATTCGCTATGAGCCGGAGTTCATGGCTAAGTACATAGCTCCTTTGTACACCAACAATAAAATCTCCGCTACCGAAGCCTTCGCCAGGTCGTTCTCCTGGGGCCTGATGCAAGTAATGGGCCAGGTCGCCAGGGAGAACGGGTACTCGGGACAGTTCCTCTCGGGACTGTGTGACCCGAATCAAGGGGTTACGTTGGGATGTAAGGTATTCGCTGGGAAGTTGGCTAAGAACAAGGGAGACGTGACTCTTGGTCTTCAGGCATGGAACGGCGGCGGGAACCCCAACTATGCCCTGCAAGTCATGGGGCGGCTACCACATTATCAGTAGTGGTATAATGGAATCTCAAGGAGAATTACATGAAGAAACTTCTATCAGTATTGGCGTCGTTGGTCCTGGTGTTCAGCCTAACCGGATGTAACGCCCAGGCAACCGCGGCGACCGTGAGCAGAGTAATCAATGGAGTAGTCTCGGTGGCGGAAGCAGACCTTCCGGCTCTTGAAGCGGCAGGTAGCTTCTCGAAGGCTGAGGGGGATGCGGTTGACCATTATCTTAAGTTTGGTCTAGCTCTCAATAGCCAGTTTGGTGTCTGTGCCAATGCATCAGGGAACGCCAAGGCTAAGTTAGTGGCATGTCTCAATGCCTTCTCGACTGGCCTAGCTGACCCTAATGAGCTAGCCGCCCTACGTGTCTTGAATCCTAACGCACAGAAGCAGGTTCAGCTTTATATCGTAGCTTTCCAGGTAGCTATCAATGCAGCGTTAGCAAATTTTGGAGCACCGGCTCCAGCAGCCCCACAGGTAGCTTCGGCTCCAGTTAAGTCTGCTGACCTACAAGAATTCAAAGGGCGAGTAATGTTTGCCCTTGGGAGATAACAATGTCTAAATTTTTCCACGGCCTTCTTCAAGTTCTAGGCATCGGTCTACAACTATTCAACGCCTATGGGGGCCTTGTGCCCCTGAAGTTCCAGCCAGTCGTAGCCGGTCTAGCAGCGGCTGCACAGGGGGCTCTAGCTCTCAGTCAGCATTCGCCTGCGGCTCCAGCTAAGTAAGCTGGTAAAACCGCTGTAGAAATATCTTCTCCATCACTTCAGGACGGTAGCAGGCTAGGCGCAAGTCGCCAACACTTGCTACCGTTTCTTTTCTAGCTTCCACACTTGAAGCGTCGTCACTCCAAGACAATGAACTCATTAACCTGTCCTTCTCTAGGAGAAGCATGGTGTTGTCTGCCTTCTTGACTTCGGGAGACATTGGCCAGTTGAAGCCATACTTGGCGGCGATGACACGCATGATACGGTCTTCGATTTCATAATACGGCGGGCCAACGGGAGTTAGTTGTTTGATGGGCCGGGAGAGGTCTGTGATATACGCCTCAGATGCGTCGTGTAGGAGACCGGCGAGAGCCTGAGTTGCCGGGACCAGAAGGCTGACATGATAGGAATGTTCAGCCACTGAGAAGAATTTCTTCACATGCCCAGTGTATCGACATTGATTAGACAGAGCATGGGCAATGTCAATTTCATTGATTTCCTCGGGTTGTGGGTCGAGGAGATGGAATTTGGTGCCCGAGAACGTTTCAATCCAAGGTCCTACAGAGTACATATCTTCTTTCGGCATTACGGCTGTCATTTGGTCTCCTTCTCTTGTTCATAAAGTATCAGGGCTATGAGTGCGTACACGGCGATGTCCTTCATGGAGTCCTCAGCCGACTCATTCTTCAGTTCCCCCTTGCGAGCAAAGGACTTCAGACGGACAATCTTGTCATTGAGACGAATGAGAGCCCCTACCCAAGCAGGGACGCCGAATTCGGCGCTGGCACGGACGTTGGCGAGAGGGTCCTTGTCGGAGCCGTAGTCGAAACTCTTTTTATCGTGTAAATCCCCAAGTTCCTTTAGAAGTTCGTGGAACCTTATTGAATTAGGATGCGGTTCTTGTATCCCCATACTCCCCCCTAAACTTCTCCAAAATTTTCCTCCAATCGGCCCCGGCTTGATGACAGACGTATCGAAGGTCCCCACTATCTGTCGTCAGCCAATGTTTCGCGTTCCTTACTGCACTTACTGCCTCGATTTGCGTCTCGCACATAAGGTCTATTCCCCTAGCGTCGTTAGCGGCTCGAAGGAGAATGTTGAGGTAGAGTTGACGATAAAGGCCATCCTCTTCGGTTCCTGGCAGCATAAGACCTCAATCCGGGAACCTATAAACCCTCGTGCGAGCCCTGTTGCGAATTACGATATCTGTCATAAGTTCCCCTGCTTGAACCAGTCTGCGAAGACGGTGGCGGGCTTGGTCCCAAGTTAATCCGTAGCGTTTACTGTATTCTTCCACAGTGAAGCCAGGTAAGTCTATTTTTCTAGCATGGACCTCATCCATCCGCTTCCATTGGTCCTCGAAGTTACTGACCTTAGTTTCTACACTCATAGTCGCTTTCCTTTTGCGTGGAGACTGACATCAATGCGACCGTCCTCCTGGAGAGTAACTGGGATGATACCAGTGACGCCGGGAGACAACCTCTTGGCCGCTCCATAGCCACCGAAGTATTGGAGGTAACTAGGGGAGATGATGGCTACAGTATTCCTGGTCACCATGTTCCCAGTCTTCTGGTCGAAGTCAGCTTGGAAGATAAGGTCGGCCATCGGCTGGTGGAGATGTCCGGTCCAGTAAATATCAGCCTTCACCCAAGGCATGTCCTTCCTAGCCGCGTTACGCTGGCCTCCTGGGGTCTGGGCGGCACCGGTACCGTGGTGGGCGCAGATACGGAAGTTGTTCCCGCGCCATTTGATGGTACAGAAACAATAATCGGGGAAGTAGGGGATTTGCAGGTCAGTGGCGAATTGGCGAGCCAGGTCGTAGCCGGTTACTTTTAGGGTACGGTACTCATGGTTACCGGGGATACCGAATAGGAGTTTATGCTGGAAGGGAGCGACTAGTTCGACGGAGCCGTCGTGTTGTTCTTGGGAGAAGAATTTCTGGGAGAAGATACCGGGGGAGCCGAGGACGGCGTTCTCTACTAGGTCTCCACCGTTGAAACATAGTACATAGGGTTCATTAGTCATCCAGTCAATGTGCCGAATGAAGGAGGTGGAAGCATGGAGAGCATGGCCGTAGTGGACATCGTATAGGGGGGCTAGTTTAATATACGGCCAGGAGTCGGGGACGGTGATGAATAGTTCGGGGAACTCGGAGTCAGGCTTGACCACGGTAAACTCACGTGGCTTGAATGCTTTCTGTAATTCCAGCAGGCGGGATACGTACTGTTCGTCCTTCATAAGCCTCCCCTAAATTCGAGGACTAGAATGGCACGAGAGGGAACACTTGTCAAGCATTATTTGGAGGCCGGTGTGGGAGTCGGACCCACTACAACTGTTTTGCAGACAGTCAACTAACCGTTCGTCTTACCAGCCGAGAATGGCGGAACGCTAGAGAATCGAACTCTATTAGCCTTGCGGCTGTGGCGGTTTTCGAGACCGCGGGGCACCATTGCCCATACGTTCCAAGATGGCGGAGGATGGAGGGCTTGAACCCCCGCTACCTTACGGTAGACTCACGGATAGCAGCCGTGTGCATTGCCACTCTGCCAATCCTCCGTAAAATGGTGGGCCACCCGTGAATTGAACACGGTCCTGTCTCCTTAAGAGGGAGCAATGCTACCGTAACACCTGTAGCCCAAATCCGGGGGCAGTCCCAGACTCAACTCTCCTATGGAAAGTTGCCGGGGTCTCGAACCCCAATGCCCAACTTTTGGTCGGTCGCCAGGGACTTGAACCCTGACCCCATCGCTTAAAAGGCGAGTATGCTGCCGCTAACACTTGCAACCGACAAATTTATGGTAGCGAGGGCGGGACTCGAACCCGCTCTGAGAGCTTGAAAGGCTCCCTTCCTACCCATAGACGACCTCGCCACAAAGCCCATAAGTCTAGGCTTTAGGGTGAATTTAACTCCTAAAGCCTATATTTAAAGGCCCCAAACCTGGTAGCCCCGGGGAGAATCGAACTCCCGCTATCTGGTCGAGAACCAGACGACCTGCCACTAATCGACAGGGCCATATTCGCCTAAAGAGACATATATGTCGCTTTTGGCAATTAAGATGGCGGGGTCGAGGAGAATCAAACTCCCGTTCTCCGATAGACAGTCGGGCATCTTGTCACTAGATGACGACCCCGAAAATGGAGCTAGTACCACGAATCGAACGTGAGTCCTCTGCTTACCAAGCAGATGTCCTACCACTGAACGATACCAGCAAAAATGGAGCACCGTGTTGGATTCGAACCAACGTTTCCACTTTACGGGAGTGGAGTCGTAGCCAACTGGACCAACAGTGCGAATGTCAAGTTATGGCATGACAAAACTTCACATTTTGTCAAGGTATAACCCGACCAAACTGGAGCCAAGTGAGCGAGTCGAACGCTCGTCCAGGAGGTACAAGCTCCCTATCCTACCGTTGAACGAACTCGGCTTAGGTATCAGAGTATTGACCTAAAAGGGCTTACGGTCAATAATCCTGGACCTTAAATTTGGCTGTGGCCCTCGGATTCGAACCGAGACCGTAGATATTAACAGTATCCCGTCCTGCCAGTTGGACCAGACCACAGTAGAAACCGTCACTACATCAGATGCTTGGTTGCCCCAAAAGGATTCGAACCTTTATCGAGGGATTCAGAGTCCCTAATCCTGCCAGTTAGACGACAGGGCAATTGAAACTTAATACCTTTTCAACAGAAAACTCTTGGGGACCACTAAGGTACCAATCTTAGTGGTATCCTCCGGCTTATAAATACCCTCCTCGTGTCTCCACCAGTAGGTATTAAAGACCGCCGTGCCTACAGCCATACTGTAACACATTTTGTCTCCGGTTCCGTTGAGACATTTCCAGGAGAGGGTGCTCATGGTCAGACTAAACCCGCCACGGACACCTTCGAAAGCATTGAACTCACCGTAATGTTCGCTGCAAGGAGCCACGCCATTACGTTTACGGCAGTCTACCCCGCCCTTAGTGGCTAGTAGAGAAGAAGCCACCGGGGCTCCCCAGACGAGAGCTATTTTTCCGATGCGCTTCCAGTTCGGTTTGGCGTCGGCTACCGCGGACATGGTAAGTAACATGGCCAGGGTACAGATAGCTTTCTTCATGGGACCTCCTAAACTTTGGTTGGGTAGTTAGGATTCGAACCTAAACCTGACTGATTCAAAGTCAGCCGTTCTACCAGTTAAACTACTGCCCAACAAAATGGAGCGAAACCGGAGACTTGAACTCCGACCTGGAGCTTGGAAGGCACCCGTGCGACCGTCACACTGGTCTCGCAAAATCGCGTCGGGGCGTCCTACCGTTAGACGATTACCTTCACTAGGGCGAGACATCCAGGGAATGACCCTGGCGCTTATCGCTTGCTGGAGGCGAAGGACTCGAACCTTCATTTCCCCGAACATCTGGAGCGGCCACCGGGAATCGAACCCGGCTTTATTGCTTGGCAAGCAATCGTACTGCCAATGTACGATGACCGCGAAAATGGTACCCAGCCAAGGAATTGAACCCTGTCCCCTTCGGTGTAGGCGAAGTGTCCTGGCCGTTAGACGAGCCGGGTAAATTTGGTTGTGGAATCTGGAATCGAACCAGCGTCAAGCCCTTATCGGGAGCCTATTCTACCACTGAACTATTCCACAACAGAAAATGGTCGCTGGAGTGGGAGTCGAACCCACGGAGGTCTGGTTATGAGTCAGACTTGAATACCGATTCTCCCAGCATCAAAAGCGTGTCTTAACCTAAAATGGGGTGTTCCCTCGGAATCGAACCGAGATAATGGGCTTCACAGGCCCGCGTCTTAGCCGTTAGACTAGGAACACAAAATTTGGCAGGCCGTGAGCGTTTCGAGCGCCCATTCGCGGGTTTGGAGTCCGCTGTTCTACCTTTGAACTAACAGCCTAAAGATGGTCGGGGAAGAGTGAGTCGAACACTCGCCACCGGCTTCCGACGCCGGGAGACTACCGTTATCAGACTCCCCGAAAAATGGTCGAGATGGCAGGACTCGAACCTGCAAGGCCGATGTGGCGCTGGTTTCCAAAACCAGAGGGCTTCCATTTACCCGCCTACATCTCGAAAATTGGTGCGCCACCCGAGACTCGAACTCGGACGCCTGTTAAGGCAGGAGGTTTTAAGTCTCCCATGTCTGCCATTCCATCAGCAGCGCAAATTTGGTGCGTCCAGGGGGACTTGAACCCCCACGTCCGTTAGGACCTTGGCTTCTCAGGCCAAGCTGTCTGCCAGTTCCAGCACAGACGCAAAATTGGTACCCCGCGAGGGATTTGAACCCCCATGCCTTTCGGCGCTTGGTTCTAAGCCAAGTGTGTCTGCCGTTCCACCAGCAGGGTATGGCGCTTGCACGTGGAATCGAACCACGGTAACCGGTGTTTCAGGCCGGGGCTCTACCATTGAGCTAAACAAGCACGAAATTGGTGGACCCGCGGGGAGTCGAACCCCTTTTCCTCGGTGCAAACGAGGCGTATACCCGTCCTACTCCGAGCCCACTGACAACCATATGATGCTACAGTGTACCATAAAGTTGCAAGAAAAATGGTGGAGAGAGTAGGAGTCGAACCTACATTATCCCAAGGGACTCCTGATTTACAGTCAGGTACCGGTACCAATTCCGGCGTCCTCTCCAAAATGGTGGGCCAGGTGAGAGTCGAACTCACAAAATCTCTCCGGTTTGAGCGGAGCGCCTTTGCCATTTGACCACTAGCCCAAAATGGTAGTCGGTGAAGGTGCTGCCCCTTCTCGGCGGAGTAATCTGCTCCTCGTGGGGTATAAGTCCACGCTGCATGGCTGATGCTACCGACTAATATGGAGGCCCCACTGGGAATCCAACCCAGATTTCTCGGGTAGAAGCCGAGAGTCCTGTGCATTGAACGACAGGGCCGAATTATGGAGTGGCTGGTGAGACTTGAACTCACATCAGTCCAGTTACGGTTACTCGATTAGGAATCGAGGCCGGTACAGCCACAAATTCTGGAAGTCAGTCACGGAGTCGAACCGTGATTTGGAGCTTCGGAGGCTCCCGTCCTGTCCATTGAACGAACCGACCTCAAATATGGAGGACCCTGAGTGAATCGAACACTCATCTCTTGGTTCGTAGCCAAGTGCCCTGTCCGTTGTGCTAAGGGTCCAAACTTTACGGGTTCTCGTACCCGAGGACGGCGGGAGTCTTTTTCAGGAAGGGGATTGGACCCTAGCCTGCCGAAGTTTCGACTCCCCGCAACCACTTGGTTTATACGAACCAAGAAACTGTATGGGACCACTGTACCACAAATTTCCAGGATGTCAAGCTCAAAATGTGACCGAGGCTGTGATGACTCCGGCACAGGTCCAGTACACCGTTTTCCGCCAGTCACGTTGGAAAGCATATCCTGCCGCCGCACCGAAACACAATAACATTTGTGTTATAGCTAGCCACCGGCCCCAGTTTATGCTCGCCATGCTATATACCCAAGTAGTAATAATTCAAGGAGCATAGAAGCCAGCATAATACAACGATAATGCCGGTCCATCCAAGTAGGCTCCTTGTATCCGCAAGTGCGACATTTACTGTCGTAAAAGGAGTTATCCCCACAACGGGTACAGTAACGAATTGGCATCTTGATATTCAACATGCACTCACCCACTTAGTCCAGTCTAGCCACCGTTCCTTGCCAGTTCGCCAGAGAATGAAGCACTTCCGGCAACGTTTGGCGGCTTTGGCTTTGAGACTACCACATTCACACTCGTCTATTAGATGCGGGTGCTTCTCAAAAGTCTTCAAGTTTATCTAACTCCTCCCTGGGACCGATGAACCTACACCACCTACTCAATTCCTCGGCGTCTTCTTTAGGGTAGCCATCCCGGATTAGAGTGTCCTTCAGAGACTCTCCAGGTAATGGCAGATATGGTCGAGGGAACCCATACTTCCACCCTGATGGGGGGTCGTATAGAACAATCTTCTCGCTCATAATTCGGCTCCCTCGGGGAACTTCGTGGTCAAGTGTTCACAATCTTCCTCGTGTCCCGTCACGCTGGGATTTCCTTCTGGTCTGCCCACGACCGACCGTAACTCGGCTCCGCAGGAATCACAAGTCCTGGTATCTCGGGCATGTTCACTTCCATGCATTCTCTTATCCATCCCGCAACCTTTCTGGGTTCATGTCTACAGTCCACGTACATGAGAAACTCGTCATGGACCTGTAGGACTAATATTAAATTAGGGTGTTCCTCGACGTTCAGCATACCATATTTCGTGGCGTGTGCAACGGGATTACTTCCCCACATGGCAGCGGCGGTTTTTAGTCTATCCTCCTCGTACCCGTAACTGGCGAGTACATATCCAGTCGGGGGCCTCACACACCTCTCTACCTCCACCTGTCTGGTAATCTCCATCTGAAGCCCCCGTAATTTCGGGAACCCCTCGAAGTATTTCATAGTCACTGATAGAGCCCGTCGGCGGTTGTCCCAGGAGGCGTCTCCGAAGGCTCGACGGGCCAGGTTGATACCAGTAAACGTTACTATCTTCCCGAAGACTTTCCAGTCTTGGAAGGCTATCCTTACACCAGCCGAAATCTCCCTCTGTATCCTCTGTGACCTGAATTCACTCTCAGTTACTAACTTAATACCCTCCATGTAATCAGTCGCATGAGTAACCGTCTTGGCGGCCTCTCTAGCGTTCCCCTGGCTAATCGCAAAAGGGTCATCCTCCTTAATCCCAATCATGTCCCGCATACGGGCGTGGAAGTCTACGTTGGGGATGTCGTGGTATCCGGCGAGATGGAGGAAGACTCTATTCTCGGCGTTCTTGAGGTCAGCCCGATAAAGATAGTATCCGTCTGGAGCGACAATAGCTCGTCGTATCTTCTTTCCGAGAGATTCCCCAGTATTACGGTCCTTTCTCCTCTTCGCAACGTTTTGTAGATTAGGATTGCTGCATGCCAAGCGACCCGTAGAGGTGAAGATTTGTAGATTACAATGGATATAGCCCGATTCATCAACGTAACCTTCCCAGTTGTTTTTATCGTAGTCGAATTTCCGTGGTGCAAACCATCGGTCAGGACCCTTCCCAAGTTCCTTGTAATCGAGTAACCTCTCCAGTTCAGAATCTTCGTGGACATCTACGGCCTCCCGGATAGTTTCTTCCTCAGTATTCTCCAGAAATATTCCCTTAACCTTGAAATGAGCCTTAATTTGTGGAGGAGAGTTGGGATTGAAGGTGAACCCGGCTCGCATATCCTCACAGGCTTTCTCGAAATCAGTGCGGAGTTTGTCTACGTAGGGAACATCGACCAGGACTCCGCGTTCACGTACCTTTGACAGGACAGCAGCGAATTTCTGGTGGAGGGGATATAGTCTATCCACTCCCATCAACTTGGCTCTCCTCATCATCGGCCCCATAGCATGGACCGGCCAGTAACAATCATTCCCGTTGTAACCAAAGGGGTCATGGGACGGACAGGGACGGTGTTCGTGGAGACATTGTTCCTCTCCCACACACTCCTTCCAATTCGGTACCGCCAGATGAGCAGAGCACATAGCGAAGAGGTTCATAAAGCCTCTACCTCTCTTCTCACCCTCTTCGTCGTCGGCCTTCTTAGTCCCCTTGCAAAGGGACATATTAGTTAACCAGTGCCAGATAATAGTGTCGTCCACCTGAGCAAGGGGGATATCAATGCCCTCAGCAATGGCCACTGGCAGGTCGGCGGAAATAAAATTATGCCCGAGGATACGGGCTTGGGGAAATTTCCGAATTACCTCGATTAGATAGGGCTTCCCTTGTTCATGGGGAACCGAGACCGTTCTTATGCCATCACTAGCCCCCAGTATTGTCGGCTTATTGTCCCTAATCCGCCATTCCCAGTCGAGAGATAAATATGGCTGAGGATTGAGGGATAGCAAAGCCTCGGGGTAACGGTCTATCTTCGGCCATTCCTTCAGGACCTCATACATAGTTTAATCACCATAATAGCTATGAGACTCAATATCCCCAGAAACGCGAATACATCTCCAATGCTATACCTCGCCATCGGTGGACCATGAACGTCCGCAAGCCAAGGTAACTTGGACTCCGTGGTTATCATGGTATGCCTATTGTCCTCTACCTTCGTAGAGTCATAATACCCACTCACCGGCATCTTCCCGTGATTGGCAAAGCAGACCGTGAAGTTCAGGCACATGGCTATCATAATAAATGATACCGGAATCCTCATGGGCCAATATCTTATGGCCGACCGGATAGCTGGGTAGAGAAAGAAGAGACCTATTATGAGACGGAGGAGAGTTTGGTAGTTCATGTTAGGTAACCCCATTGGTCCCTACTGGGACCTACACGGGCTCGAAGACTCGCCCGGAAGTATATTAGCCGAAGTTAAAATTTCTTCCCGCCGTGCTTATGCGGTCTCGACTTGTTGAACTCATTCTTGGCAATGATGGCCTCGCCTACCCTCAATCCCCTGGCCTGAGCATAGTGCATGATACGGATGATGACATCCGCGAACTCCTCCTCAACACCTTGGAACTCGGGGATATGGTCTGACCGGTTACCTGTACGCTCATACTCCAGTGCCTCACTCAACTCACTATGCATGAGGGCAATTTTCTCGCCAACGTTGAACTCACCCTCTTCCCAGCCATGCTCCACGGCAACCTGGCGAACTTCATCCTGTATGTCCTCAAAACTAGAGACGAAACTGGCTTCCTGGAAATTCATTTCCCCTCCTGATAGGGACAATAGTGACGGGCAAAGCACCTATCCTGGCATCCTCGGTCGCAGTTATCGTGACAAGTAACCTTGTAGATAAGGATAGCGAAAAAAATCACTGCGGTTGCCACCAGTAACCAAGCCTTATCAAATTTCATCTTGCCCTCATCTGTCTCAACTCGACCAACATGGCCAGGACGACTATAGTGAACAACGTCACTTCCAACATCATCCACAATATTCTATGTTTCCACTTAGGTTCCATACTCTCCTCAAAATACATCCAGGGAACCCACCGGCCCAGCCCAGCATCGGGCATATCACCCATCACGGTAACCACCCGACCACGATAGATTCCCTGAATCTTTTATTGAACTGTAGTAGTCGCCACTCCCGATGCCATAGCAGTCTCCGCTGCCCTGGCTTGCTTGGCCATTTGGTTAGCCACGGTATGGATAACAGCCTCTAGGACCACCAACCCGTTCCCGTGACTTACCTTCCGTTCATGGAAGAAGTCCGCTATGTGCTCCAAGGTATCCTTACATAGGGTCGCAAAACCAGCGATTTTCTCGTGGTCCTGCCCCAACTCTTCACGAAGTAGTTCCATAGATTTCGCCATGACTACTTCCCTGGTCATCTGCCGTTCGGCAGCCCCAAGAAGTCTTTCTTCCTTCGGCATCTTAGCAGCTTCCTTCCAGTACTGTCCAACTTCTTCCTTACTAATTGACCTCTTGCTGTCTGAGGACATTTTCTTCTCCTTGAATTGATTTAACTCCCGCGATATTCTGCTTCAAAACTTCCACGGCGAAGGAGCAGGTGATGAACTCCATTGCTATCAGGGCTACTCTAGGGTCGGGCAGGTTCTTTTTCAGGAATTCAATGGAAACCACGTGAAGTTTTTCTATTAGCTGCCAAACTTCCTCTTCCTTATCGTTCTCCTTAGCCCACACCGCAAAGTTTTGGATTAGTGACTCTTTAATAGCAGTCATCTGTGTAGGGTCTTCCAAAAGCCGCGTGATAAAATCCTGCGCCTCGGCTCCCTCAATTACTTTAGTGCTCATTTCTTCTCCTTCGGAGCAATGAGGGCAGAAATTTGCTTATACTGTTCCTCACTAATCTCCGTCTCGATTTTGTACTTAACATCCGTTCCATCTTCCCCGCAGAGAACTGGTTGGGCTGTAGAGATTAATAACTCCAAAGCCTTCTTGGCGGTGAGTTTCTTGACCTTTACTTTCTTTTCCGTGCTCACTTTCATACCAGCCTCTTTCCTCTGTTCTCTATTTAGATGCGAGAAATCGGTCTCGGATTCATAATGACCCAGGAACGTGGTCACGTTACTAGCATGTCCCAGCCAGAGCTTACTGGCCTTCCCTCCACACAGGACCAACGGTCTCTCACCTCCGAGATAGAAATGTTTAGCCTTCTCAAAGGTCTTAATCATCAATGGAAGGGGCGTGGGTTCCCGTGCCACAGCAGCCGGATGTATCTGGACTAGGCTAACAGTCGGCTTATACTTTTCCCACCTGTCCCAATATCTACAGCAAGCCTCAGCTTTGACCCTCACTTTACCCTTGGGATAATTATCCTTCCCCTCCTTCGGTGGCAGACAACGAAGAACATTATCCACAAATACATCCTTACGTGTCAACTGCACCGCGGCCATGCCCCAGGACCACAGTATCCCTCCAGACCTTCCTACTACCGGCATTCCCCTACCGATGAACTTCCCCGATAACTCAGGATAAGCCTGCTGTCGTCGTTCAATCTCCTCGCTCTCTGTGACTTCCCAGGGAACCTCATCCTTTCCTGGAGCCTCCAACATCAATGCTACCTTGGCGGTACTAGGGTCGCCGGAACCCAGTACGAACCCAGTCCCCTTACCGTATAAAGGACATCCGAGTTCTCCACACTTAGCGGGTTGGCCCGACATCAATAGCCTACTTTAGCCGGTCTAGGGGCCGATGACTTACTGGCCCCACTCGCCCCAAACCCCACATTAGTATCGTACATACTCGACTTCGGGGCCGTCTTCATGGTCTTGAGCCTAGCGATGACATTCTCATACGTCTGGTCGAGACAGGTCACAGCTACCACTAACTCCTTAAGGTGAGCAATAGACATTCCCTCAGTATCCTCTACCCAACGGTCTACCGGGAATTTCCCTACCTCATCCCTGAGAATATGAACAAGATACTGTTTCCGCATAATTGGAGAGGGCATTCCAATCTTCTGGACTTCATCAAATCTGGAAGGACGATTGATAATGCGTGCCCCCAGTTGTTCCGGGTAATTCGTGGTAGCCAGGTTCACTACGTTATCTGTTTGATGTTCTCCGTCCAGGAGAGCCAATAAGTCATGTTCCCCAGAAGCCTGAATTATCTCCTCGATATCCTCTATAATCACGATAAGAGGCCGGTCGGGTTCAATCTTGCGTAGTACTGGCAGGGCTCTCGTTGCTAAGGCTGGACTCTGTACCAACAGAACAATCCCGCCCATCTTAATCAGGTCAGCCACTAGTAGACTAAGCGTCGCCGTCTTCCCTGAACCAGCGGGACCCCACAGGAGGACTCCCCGTTTGTAGAGTATTCCCCGTCTCTTGTACTGTTCCTTCTTAGTCCAGAAGAGACGTATCCCATCAATAACATGCAAGGAATTAGAATTCCCAAGGTCAATTAACTGGTCGGTGAGGATTTTCTTGGAGACAAATAGGGTCCTTCCTGTCTCAGTAATGGCGATGGTATAGGCTCCAGGGGCTAGTCGAGGATTCGTGGTCCCAGTGGCAGCAAAGACCCCATTAGGTAGTACTTCCCACTGGGAGTGCTCTAGGATGTCTTGCTTACCCGCCAAGACCGCTTCCTCCGGCACCCTACGAGGCTTCCCCCGCTCAATCTCATTGGCATCCTGTAACAGCGTTTGTAATTCTTCGTGGTCTGATTTCACTTGGGCTCTCCCTCAAGAATGTCAATCGAATGAATACTGTGCCAGGGAATAAATCTCTTCCCTTGCCATAATCCATCCAACCTTCTCCAGCTTTTGATTATGGAATTCTCGTCCTCGTGTACCAAATGTTCATCCGCTACCGGAAACTCAAGTACTTCATACGCGGGACTCCAACTGTCCCACGGCTTCACAAAGACCCGGAAGAATTTCCCTTTCATCCCTCTCCCCCAAAAAATCGGGGCGAATATTTCTACTCGCCCCATTTTTCCTAACTACTCCCACAACTTCCGATAGCCCTTGAAGAACTTCGGATTATCCCGATTCGCCGGGTCGGCAAACCGAATCACACGGAGCCTGTCCGCGAAGTCCCCGTCTCCCCCTTGTGCCCTCAGCAACGCGATAACCTCGGTTCCGGTCGTCAGTTCGTTGAGGTAGGCTGCCAGTTGGTCGAAGGTTCTCGGCAGAGGACGGTTGGTAGTATGGCCCTGGTCAATTGCCAGCTTCGCAATGGACTCAATGGTCCCGTCTCCCTTGGTATTCCGAACGTTGCGAGCGTACTTCTGTCTCTCGCTCAGTCCAGGCTTACCAGTGTTCTCGTTAATTACTGTCTCATCGCTCAACGTTGCCGGGTCAATCAGAACGTTGTCGATGTACGCTTGTGGAGGGAATACGGACAGAACATCATCCGCTGCGGTGTCCAGGCTCTTGTAAGAGAACTGAAGGAACCGCGTTCCTTTTTCTTTGCTGACTCCCACAGTCACGCCGGTAATAGTCCCCCGGTGCGCCTGTGGAGTCGGGACTGGCTTCTCTGGGGGAGCGGAACTTGGGAACAAGCCCGTGGTCTCCTCAGTGGTCCCAGTGTCCTCGGTTGAAGTAGTGCCAGTGAATTCAGTAGTATCCACCGTCTCCTCCGTTGCTACTGCTGCTGCTGTTTCTTCCATAACCTTCACCTCATTCTAGAATGTACTGCTATTAGCTGGATACGCCAACTAATTCCTTTGATTCGCAATCCGCAACAACCAACTATGCGCCCGCAATACCTGCTCACTATGCATCTTCATAATGAAGATGGGATTCGCTTTTGTCAAGTCCCGGTGCATGTAAGCGGTCAAGCGGTCGTCTTCGTACACTTGCTCTACGCGGCTCCTAACCGTCTCCCAGGGCGTAGCACTCACGACGACCTCGACAACGGCGGTCTTCCCCGGTGTCCCCGTCTCCAAGGACTCAGGTCCAGTTCCTTCCGTTTCCTCAACCGGTCTTCCTTGAGATGCTGGTCGCAGAGTCTTGTTCCCAGGTTCCGTTTCTTTCCGCACACGGCGCAGAGACCTTCTTTTAGTTGTCTTGATACCCATTCTGCTTGTCTACTCACTTTCCACCCCCGCGGGCTGATTTAATCTTGTTCCAAATAGCCTTCAGGTCAGCCGGTTCGTATAGCTTGATATACCCCTTGTTCGCCAGGTCGGAGGGAATCTTATGTCGAGCGAAGTAGTACCGTTGGTACGTGACATCCTTCTTTTGCTTCTCATCATACTCAGTCACAGCTTCCTTGTCCATACTCGTCAACATCCGGGACTCGGGTGGTTTCTTCTTATTAAGGAAGAATATGTAACTGTAGTCTGACATAATGAAGTTACCAATACCCTGTGGTAAGTCAGGAACTACTGTCTCCTCAAGGGAAATCTTCCCCTGACTGACCTTACTCGTAGCTACTAGGATGATGTGAATTGGCTTCTTGTTAGCCAGAGTGAAGATGGAATCGAACTCGGCCAAGGCTTCCCCATACACCTTCCGGGCATCCTGATACTCTTTCACCACGCCATCTTTCTCGTAGAACTTGGACTCCGCCACCACGAAATCCTTCCCCCGGGTAATGTCGTCGATTATCAATACTGGCTCAGGATGCTTGGCCCAATCCGGCCAGATTTGGTCGCAGTAGGATAGGGCCTCACTGAATTCCTTACCGTTATCTACCTTGACGAACTTGTAACCGTCCTTCACCACCGGCCACATTTGGTCTTCCCCTCGGGTAAGAATGGTACGAGTCTGCTCAGGGGAACCAAACTTATGTGCCGTAGTGGTCTTCAGGGAATCAATTTCACCATGCAACAACACCCTCGCCCAGGGAGAGACGATATCTAATGTAGACTTTGTTCTCGCGGCCAGTTGAGAGACCAAGGGACTCTTGCGGCCAGTGGCTGATACTACCGCTGCTGAGAAGGGAGTCTTACCAGTCACCCCCGGTTGGGATATCGAGGTCGCCTTCGGTCCATCCCCTACGGGTTTCGGCTGGTTCGCCTGGAGAGACGCAACCGCCGGGGGCTGTGCCACCGGGCTCGTCGGGGGTATAGTGGTAACTGTGCCCGTCTGGGGTGGGGACGGACTTGTTACTGTCCCCAACGGTTTCTCTTCTATTTTCGTTTCCATTCGTTTTCCCTCTTATGATGTACTCTTCCAATTCCTTCGCTGCCTGGGTCAGTTCACTGATTGTCACTGACCGATTCTTTTCCCAATGTTTGAGCAGAGTCCCCACACACCACTGACGGACTTCGATGGTCCTCCAAGGGGATACGGTTTCACTGTCTCGTTTCTTGTTACTCACCTAAGTACTCCAGGACCTTTACTACTCCGGCCATAAGTAGGCAGAACGCAACAATGACCAATAGAATCGTCGGTCCTAGGTACAAGGGCATCAACACATACCACCAACTCCAGGCAATGATTCCTAAAAGTTTTAGGGTTATGAAGACGATACCTAGAAGCCCAGAGAAACCAATTCCGGTATTACTGATACTGGTCTTTTCACTCATTTTCCTCTCCTCATATTCTCCACACTACCAAATTCCAATCTACTTGTCAAGAGAAATCTGACGGTTAATTTCCGCTACCGCTGCGTGATAGGCGGTCCCTACTTCCAACTCAAACGACTCTTCCCCTTGTCCTTCTCCACCGTATTCTCGCCTGAACTTCTCCAGACATCTAGTACTTGTCTGGTAACCTGATTGACTTAGTACCACCAGTTCAGGGTCATTGGGGTCCAGTCCCAAGGCTCTAGCCGCTGCGAACCCCGGGTCCGTGGGGTGCCAGTCTAATTTAGGTGGGACGGGGAAATCATACTTCCTGCATCCTCCCGCTAAATGTTCACAGTCTCTACCATACCTATGACACTGGTCCCCCGGAATCTGCCACGGGACCATACCCGACTTCCTCGCCGCTCGTATCCCCAGGGCCTCAATAATCATGGCATTCTTGACGGCATCTAACTTGTCATCCTCGAACACGAAGAAACCTTTGGACGAGTCTTGAGGCCAAAACGCCGGGGGCTCAGACTTCACACACGCTCTCACGAAGACTTGATACTTCCCAGTCTGCCCTAACTTTGGGTGGTTATCTGACAACAGGAAGTGTCCTTCTCTCCTAGCTAATCCATATACTGCCAACTGAACTCCCCCACCAATCTCAGCCAGCCAGTCGTCCTCAGTGTCTCCCTTGTACGGCACCCCGGCCTTGGTAATCTTCGGAGCCCGGCGAGTTTTCCACTCGCACACTGTCATATTATCGTCATCGAGTATTCTATCTACCACCCCCACGGCAATAATCTGCGGAGCCAATAGAATGTACCAAGGAACTTCCACGCCCAGGGACCGAATACGGGTATCAGGGAAAGAATCTAGTTTCTCCAGATACGCCTCAATCAGCCTTCCAGCTTCCTGTTTCGCTCCGGCCCCCACTTCACAATTTACAATTGCATCCAAGACCTTGCTTTGGTCTACCATCTTGTGATAGTCTCCATTCTAGTAACCCACCTCGGGGACTTCAATTCCCCCTGTGGCCTAACCTCGGGCCACAAACGCGCCGTGCCCCTCACACGGCCTCGATGGGCGGCTGGCCTCCTTCCCGGTCGCCCATCACCTCCTTAATAGCCCATATAGGTATTCACTATCTCCTCAGAGGAATTTTGTTTATCGGCAGTCTCCATCTCAGCTATACACCTATCAAGAGTCTCCAGAGACTTCATAAAATCCGGGTCCCGGTCGAAGAATAATGTCGCATGGGGGTCGTTCCTTCCTACTCTCACTAGAGACAATATCTCCCTCTTCCTATCACTCCCCAAACATGCTTGGAGAGCTATACGTTCTGTGGGAGTAAGGTCCCGGTTGAGATTGACGATGATATGTCTTTTAGGAAGCCCACTCTTACTCGGTCTCACATGGAAGTTCTTCATGCCAAAGTGTTCTAGTAGGTATGGCTTATGAGACAGGAACATCTTATATCCAGCCTCATCATCAATATCCAGAAACAACTGATGAGGTAGAGGAAAGGAAGCAATCATACCGTTGGCCTCGGCTATCTTAATCCCTTCCGCTGAGGATAGGTTCAAATCACTTCCGTTCTCTAAGTCTTGAGAACAAGTCGGTTCCATTCCCATCACTCCGCCTCCAACTCCGTCGCCTTCATAATCTTCCTTCTCAACACCGGGTCGAACTTCCCAAACGGACTCCCCGGTCCATCCGCCGCTGCGATAATTCTGTGCTGTAGGTGGGTCCCCAGAGCCTCCGCCACCGAATGAGCAAAGGCATGGGCGGAATTGGTGAACACTACTTCAATAGGACATTTTCTCTTACACCGAATGAAAGGTCTGGATTCGGAATACAATTCCCATACCAGCCCTCTGTCCTTCGTCGCCCTCGCCAGTTTCCTCACAAACTGGTCCTCGGTAAGTTTCTTGACTCGTGCCATTTCTCCTCCTCGTGTCTGCTCATTATTACTTCCAATATACAATTCTCACACTCGACTTCCTTGGGCTGGCTACATTCTAGTTCGAGACATGGAGACCGTAATCCACATTTAGGACAGACATGAACAATAATCACCTCTCCTCCGTTTTCCCGGTCACACTCTTTTGAACTCCAATTCCTGTCTCAGCTTGTCCTTCACCATGTATATCCATCGCCGTGAACTCGTACACACTATCTCCACACCGGAAACCTATCTCCCTGTGTGGAGTAGGAGGATGATTCTCCCTCATCACACTCCCGTCGTCAATAGTGAACATCCTGCACAGCATGAGAGTCCCGGTCTCCATGGGGGCCGGATGTAATGGCTGTATAGGAACCAATGCCAATACCACCTTCCCCTGGGGAACCACTATCGCTCTCCCATCTTTATCCTGATGGTTGAACTCCAGGAGAACCTGGGGAGACTTGACGGACTCCGAGGAGCGTTCTCCTGAGAAGGATGGGGCCATTAGGATAGAAAGAAGCATTATTCCTATCGCAGCGACCCAAATGGCTAGTACCGGACCCCAACTCTTCATTTCTTGCCCGCCGCTTTCTTAGCCAATTGAATGGCGCGGGCGAACATTTTGAGAACTTCTCGGTGAGTTTCTTTGTCCTGCCCTCGGTCGTTTACATCAAAAATATCGGCCTCTCGAGCATATATCGGGTCAGTCCCCATGTACTCAGCCGCAGCCTGTTGCAGGAAGAACTTAGCTCGTTTCTGATGGCGAGTATTAACCCTCAACAGCGCCCCGAGAGCACAAAAAGCCTCGGCTTTGGTGCTCTTGACTCCCACGGAGTGAATGTCACCATCTTTGTCCTTACCCTCAGCTAGAGACCCCACTGTCCAATACCTAAACGGTTTAATCAACTTCCTGGCTAGTTGTAAAGCATGAACCGGCGAGTCCACCTTGAACTTCAATGGAAACACCGACTTCGGTAATGCACAAGTTTTACTCATTTTCCTCTCCCTCTCGAAATTTTATGGGGCCGATGACTAGCCTGCCACCGACCCCGATTGTATATGGTTATGAGCCATAAGTATGTTCGTAACGATTCACTTTAGCTCCCAAAGAACCCCACGGTCGTCAGTCTGAGTACCTATGCTCTACCACTAAGCTACCCCCGACATCAGGATTCCAAGGAACCCTCATGGCTCGGGGGACCGGATTTGAACCGGCGTCCTAGGCTTAATTTTGCAACCGCGCATCCCCAGTCACTTTATCGTCACTTGAACCTTCGGGGTAATAGTCTGATTGCGTGAGTCTAAGTCTGACCTTCACCCTGAAGTTGGAACAGGTCTTTCGACCCGCCCCCGAACTCAAAATTTGCCAACCTCCTACGGAGCAGAGTGGTTGGCTGCGTCCCACTACCCTGACTGACGCAGTATGGGTGCCCCGTGTGGACCTTTTACTTAGACAACGGCTTCAACACGTAGTCCAAAAGTCGCTTGCCAATCTTATGTGTGGCAACATCCAAGTCCATTTCATTGGCCCGTGCTCTGGCTTTCTTGACCGCCCGCAGTAACACTTCACCACGTTCAATCAAATCAGCCTTCGTGGCCGGAGTCAATAACGCGGACCATTCCTGTTCCTGAATGGTTCCAGTCACCACATCTTCCGTCACCAGTTGTACCTGTGCTGGGTGTTTGTCGGTCGCTGGAGCCAGAACTAACGGCTTGGCAATCTTCTTGGTCCGGGACTTGTTGACTTCCCTGGCCCTGAAAATACCCACCTCTCGGGTATCATCCTGAGAGAAACCCTTTGCCGGGTCGAGTGTCGGCACCGTCACCAGCAATTCATGGAACTTCTGAAGATGCTTCTCCAGTTGTAAGAGACTGGTCGCCGGAACATCCTTGGCAATGGTCTCCCCATCTTCAGTCACAATGTCCGCCTTCGCCTGGGTATTAGCAATGTCAACTTGATGTCCCAAGTCAATGTCCTTGGTCAGGATGGAACTAATCCATCCCAGTTCTTTAGACACAGTACTCTGAATATCCGACTGGGCCTCAGTGACCGGAGCCACTCCTTCCTCATTGGACTGGAATGTCACCAGTTTCTGCTCAAACAGGTGGCGTTTCTTATCGAACGTCGCCATAAGGTCAGCGCGGGTTTTGTTCGCCTGATTCTCAAGGTTAGTGCCTACCGCTAGTAATTCGTGTAATTTTGCCATCTTTCCCTCTCCTCATTTTTCAAAACTACCATACTTCCCAAAACTTGTCAAGTGGAATTTTTAATTACTCCTCCCATCAGTCCGTCCCCGCAAAAGGTGCCGATACCTGACGGCTCCGCTCTATCGGCGTCAAGCGGCCTCGTGATTCTGAGACGTAGCAAGCTGGTCTACCATCGGGGCCGACGCAAGTAGGATGGCTGCCAGTAATGCTAGTCGTCTCAGGCATAGTCGTATAATCAAGGGGCATCACCATCCTTCGCGGCGCTAGTTGCGCCTGAAACTCGTTGCGGGTGGTCGATGCCATTCATCCACCGTTCTGTCTTGTATCCGCACAGCCCTTTCCGGCCTTCGGGTGTCGCTGAACGTTCTGCTCTTGCAGCCATTTGAATATCGATGTTCAAGCAGCAGCAATTATGCCCCGGTACGCCAGCGGGAAATCGTCTATCGCCGTTGCAAATTAGCAAATGCGGATATTCTTGCGGTGCCGCAGCCAGTTTACGAAGGCCATTTTCGCCACGAATGCGGATGATTTCCGCGACGGGCTGGCGCTTGTAGTCAATGTAGCACTCTCCGCACTGCATCTCGCCGTCGTCACCATAGAGTGCATTAAAGTGTCCATGACTCAACCACAACTCGCGGCGTAACGCCTTTTCGTCTTCGCCGCAATCGGCATACGCTTGTGCAGCTTCGTTATCAACTGCACGCAGAGCAGTTAGGGTAGGATGCTCATGCTTTCGTACATCATCACCACCCTTCCCGCCTTCGGGTCGCTTTACGTTTGCCAGCTTATTTAGCTGTCTGGTGAACCACGCAATGTCATCAAGCCCGGTCACGCTAGAAACGCCAAAGCGCCCAGTAAGTAAAGTGTTGATTTCTTCATCGTAGAACGGCTCCGCGTCTCCCTTGCCTGCCGGGGGAGTGGCGAGGGCGGCTTTCAATTCCCAGATGGCTTCATTTGGAATGCGAAACTGCCATCTCTTTAGCCATGCGCCGAACTTCCCTGTTTGTGTCTCCCGCAACGCTCCCTGCTCGTCCGGGGCGGCATTTCTTCCATGTTCGTTGTGTCTTGTGCACACGCCGCTCGCTGATTCTTCACAACTTTTGCATCCAGGTTCACTCTGAGACATTGGCGGCTCCTTGGCTCCCTCGGCTGCGGCCAGCATTTCGCGCACGTGGTTTACGCAGGCGACGATGAAGGCGGCGTTGTCATCGAAGTGTTGCAAGTCTCCACCAGTGCTAGTGTTGTTCACGACGAGATAGTTTTTGCACTCACCCTCCCATTCTTCGGGAATCCACGCTGAATTGGAATCAGTCCTGTGATGCACTTCTTTCTTGCCAACATGGATATGTGGGAACAGCCGACGCTTGCCGTTATCATCGTAGTGCAAGCATGGCCCATCCCAAGGCCCCGGCACAGCCTTCTCGCTCAACTCTCGCAGCCTTTCCATGTCCACGCGCTCCCGCTCGGCTAGTAGGGCGGCGAGAGAGTCGAGTAGTTCCACGTAACTTGGTGGCATTGCGCCTTTGTAGCTTTCACATTTACATTCGTCGGGGCCATCGTGCTCGCAGAAAGTCTCACCCGCTAAATCCATCGCGTGTTCACTGCGAAGATGCTGGCAGGTTTCACAATGATGCTCACCGCGTGCTTGCTCGACTAACTCCCGCGCCGGTTTCTCGTGCTCGCTCATGGTTGCTTCTCCGATGTCCACCCAAACACCGTTCACCATCTCGGGTTGATTAAACCAGCTTGGCGGGGAATTTCTTGGCAATGCCTCCCCACCGCTCTGCGGCACAGGGGCGCTTCCCAATTTAGTTGCTTGCCCCAATGGTGCGTCTGGCAATTTCCCGGTAACCCCAAACTTATTAGTTAACTCACTCATTTTCGTCCCGTCCCTTCGTGGTGGGGTTGGCGGGAAGGTGCTCCAGCACTTTATTGACAGTATCTCTGTATTTCTGCCTGCCTATTTGCCTAAGCGCCTTGCGCGTCGAGCCGTACATGGTCGCCAGTTGCGAGCGCACGTAGCGAATCGTAATCCGCAATTTCTGCCTGTCCACCGCACGTCTCTTCTGCTTCATCGCCATTGGTATACCTCGCATCCGAAGGTCTCACCGAAAAGATTATTCTTGCCAGCAGTTTCGGCCTCGCTCTCAGTGCGAAACAACACTACGTCCTCGTTCTCGTCTACCATTGGCATCGGATGACCCTTCTGGTGACGAAGCATCACGAAAAACTCGCTGCGCCCCTGCTTCGCGCGTCTCTTCTGCTTGGGAGTGGTCATAGGCGCACCTGCTTTTTAGGTCTGCCGCCTAGCTTGCCGTTCTCGCGGGCGGCTTGAGACTTGGCTGCGCTCTTTACTTTGCCACCACGCTTGCCGAGCGCTACGGCTGCGGGATTCTTGCGGCTCATTGCTCCACCAATTCGCGCGTGGCCTTGCAGCGCAGCAAGAATGCGCGACATCGCTGCCAGCGTTTAGTTGTGTCCGTCTGCCGTTTGCAGACTATCTCGTTGTCCTCGCCCTCGGTCGCAAGGTCTATCTCGTGCTGGACGCGGAACTCTAAGTCAGTGATGGTCTTGTGCTGCCCAACTAAATCCAATCCGCCGATGAATGACGGCATCGCCCTGAGAGCTTCCTCGAAATTGTTGAATGGCGGAATCATCGGATGAGCGCTTTCCACTCGATTTGTTCTGGGCGGATAGGGTCGAGGTCGAACGGCTTGGACTTGATGTCTCGGCGGATGCGGTACACCTGCTTCGTAGCGTTATTGCGAGCGTAAGCAGCGCCCCACTTCACGAGAGTCTGCACGCTGTTGGTATCGCCGCTCCCGCGCCCATCTTCGTTCCAACCGTTCCAAGGATGCATTGATATTTCACGTTCAAGTGGAATCTTGTCCATTGTTCCACCTCCATGCGAAGCATTATAACACAAGCGCTTGGGTTTGTCAAGCCCTATTTTGGCACATCGCGCTCACTCGCGGCCAGTGAAGCTCTCAGTTGCGCGGCGCAAATAGAAAAGCCAATCGATTTTCCTGTGAAGCTACCTTTGTCGTAACCAGCACCTTGCGCGACTTCGGCCAACTGCATGTAGTACTTGTCGAGCCTATCCCATTCGTCAGCCAATTTGTCTAGCGGCAACGGGTCTTTCTGATTCAGTGTGAAAGTGTCGCTCATTCGCGCCTCCCTAAACCGTGTGGGGCCGGGGCACAAGGTGCTCGTGCTCAGCGAGGAAGAGGAGAATATGCTGCGTTCCTTTCGGCGCTTGTCTTCGGCCTTCATCTCTTCGATGACTTCCTTGACGCGCGTTTCGTCCTCCAGCTTCTGCACCAAATCCTTAAGTCCTGCTTGCCTTGAACGTTGCTCCAACTCAGTGAATCGTGGTTCTTGCATTTTCAGTTGTTCTGCTGCATTCAGAAATGGGGTATCGCCTTCAACGTCAAGGTTCTCTCCTCTCCCACAATAAGATGCCACAACTCTCAAAAGGTTTCAACCAAACTCGCCAAACTTTCCACTTGACATCTCTAATTCCGGTGTATAATATCCCTTATCGTCTTTCTGAGGAGAAGGCATGTCCATTGCCGAAACACAGCAATCTGCTTGGGTAAATCTACAATCCGTCGCTAACGAATGGTTCCATAACCCAGATTTCCTAGCCCTCCGTGCCATCCTCGCCACCGCAAAATCACTCGACATCGAAACCCGTCCAGTATGGCTCATGCTCATCGCCCCGTCAAGCTGCGGGAAATCGGACTTCTACCTCCCTTGTGCCTCCGGTTACACCCCACACCACGAATCGGACGATGTATCTCTGGCCGGATTAATCTCCGGTTCCGCAGCCAATCGTGGCAAGGGTGTCCTTGAACGCATGAAACCCAAGGGTCTCTGGCTATTCAACGACTTCACTGTCCTTCTCAACACCCAGGAGGACAAACGAAACGTAATCTTAGGTGCCCATAGACGCATATATGACGGCGAATACTACCGAGAAATGGACGGCCAGAAAATCGGATGGACTGGCCGGGTCCACGTAGTCGCCGCTTGCACTCCCGGCATCGAACGCTTCCACCGAGTCAACGCCGACCTTGGCGAACGCATGATACAGGTCCGCGTGGATAAGCAACCGCAATCTAACGACCTAATCCATAAAATCGCCAAGCAAACCGAACATCACTCTATCTTCCGCAAGGAAATCGTGGCTGCGTCCGCTAAACTCATCCGTCCCAACATCTCCGTCGATATAGATTTACCATTTGAACAACAACAAGCGATATACACCTGCGCCGAACTCGTCGCCACTTGCCGTACTCCGGTCACTCGAAATTACAAGGATGAACTAATTTCAGTCGGGCATCCAGAAGGTACTGGCCGGGTTTTCCAACAGATGCTTGGTCTAGCCAAGGGCGACGCGGCCATCATGGGCCAAAGCTCGGTATCAGATATTCAGATTCCCTTACTCCGTCGCATAGCCCTCGACTGTCTCCCCTGGGCTCGTCGGGCCATTCTAATGACCATGACCAAGGAACCAGTCGAGAAAGTCAGACTCCGTAAAACCTCCGGTATCTCCCACAACTACACCTTCGATTTAGCTCTAGAAGAACTCGAAGCCTTGGGAGTTTTGGAGCGTAAAACTTGCGGTTTCGTCACTGAAGTCTCCCTATCGGAGAAAGTAACTCCGTTTTTCTAAGTCCTTTATTTCCATATACTACAACTAACCCCCCCAAAGAAGAAGTATATATATGTACGCCTACGTAGGGTACTATGGTGTACGGGGTGATTTTCAACGACTTACAGACGTTTTTGGGAATCCGTTAGCTCTCGTATACCCTATTCCAACCCCGTTTCCAATGATTCCAACAACTTGCGGGATGTACCAAAACCGGACACCTTTGGACTTCAAATAGTGGGCCAAAAGTACTCCCCCAATTGGTAATAAACCGGCCACTGTGTAGTTAAGAACCGGACGAGAAATAAATGGCCGGGCAAGGGGGTCCCGTTCGATGAACTCCCCCGGCCCATGATTCCTAGACTTCTGGGTCTGAATGGCATCGGTGAGACTGGCGGCTAGGGAGAGGGAGCTTAGAATTATCTCCCCTCGGGACCAGGAATTGCCGCCCCTAGCCACCGGGAGAGGCATGGACGACTTGAGATAGCTCCTGTGGGCATGAATCTCGCTATCCAGGGCCGATATGGGACGACTTAGCTCAATTCTGGACTCAGAAGGCTTGGTAGCCCGGAAATCGCGGGGGATGTCGATAGGAACGCAATAGGACACTGCTAGGAGGATGCACTCGGGAATCAAAACGGCACCCCCTCACTCTCCATACGGTCCATCTCCATCTTCACCAAATCATCATTGTCCAGGTGAGGGTATCCCGTAGCATCTGCTATCGCCTGCTCGTCCTCTACCTTATCCAAGTCCTCAGCACTTGGGAGTCCTTGAGTCAATGGAAGGCAATCCCCCACTAACTTATAACTCCTCTTGACCTCGGTATGCTCAGGCACTACCACCTCCTCATCCACCACCTCAACCTTACACGTCTCAGGCAACTTCCCACTAACCTTGAGGATGTAGTTACCGAACTTCGGTGTTCCAATAACCTCCATCGAATCCCCATTGAACGACTTATCCCACTTGCCCACGAGGGGTAACAACTCCCTGGCATCGGAGGCAATGTCATTCGATAGTACGTGTACGACTGTCTTATAGGAACCATTCGGGTCCCCTAGCATCAGGAACCCACTCTTTCTCAACACGTTCTCCGGCAACAGGAACCTCACCCGGTAAGCCTCGGAAATCTCCTGAGCCTTGTGTTGGACACTCTCTTGAATGTCATCTCGAATACTCATGTCCCCTTCCTCCCTCTCTGGAACTCCCGGAACTTACTCCCGAAGCTCCCATGACCAAATCTCTTGTCGTTCTCAATGCACCAGTTGAGGAACTCACTAGCCAACTTATACTCCCCCGGCGTCATCTGCTCCTCGACTCCCACTAACGCCACTTCCGGCTTGTAACTCCCGTTGTCCTCTACTCCCATTAGGATGAGAGTGCGCAGTTTTGGATTCATGGATTGCATTCTTATCTCTCCTCGCCACACCACTTACATTTCTGATACACCCGGAACACAATCGAACAACAATTCTCGTAATCATGTCCCTGTTCGTGGCAACGGTCCTTCATGGCCTCGACCGTCTCGTGACTCGCCTTGTCCACGTTGTAATCCGACCTCAGCATTTCCTGTCCTCCTTCCTCACTACAATTGCATCCCCTACGATGTAATCTCCCCAACTCCACAAATCGGTTAGCTTGGTCGCCTTGAGGTTACTGGGAAGACCGTGTATCTTCCCTTCCTCATTTACATACAGAGTCGCATGTCCGTTACCCGGTCGCAGGGGGACTATCTGAATAAGCCCGCCCACAAAACCCTGTAGTTCCTGAAGCGAGAATTTCTTCCCATCGTGAGGGCGAACTGTCTCGACTTTCCCATCCGTTCGATAAAGCGTTCCGACATCTGTTTTCAATTTGACCTCCAATACTTAGGCCCCCTACTCCCTACTCCTCCGGCTCCCATGCCACTTAGAAGGCGAGACTGCCGAGATGGATTAGGTTTCAGGGACCTTTGTTGTTCCCTCTAACTACTCACCCAATGAGATGCAGTAGTAGGGAAAAAGGATTCAGTTCTCTGTCCTAGGAGCTAACTACTTGGCCAAGCTGATATTCGCCAAGCCAGTAGCAAAGACCTTCGGGTCATCCAATCTCTTGAGAAACTGTTCCTTGGCGTCCGCGTAGCTCGTGGCCTCGGTCACCCCAAAAGCCGCCATCAGACGCTTGAAGGCCCCAAAGTCCCCATCGGGCATTGGAAACCCCTCCTCCTCCTCGAAACCACTCCTAATTTGTTCGTCTGTAAGATTCATGTTTCTTTTCCTTTCTAGTTAGCCGTCCCCGTCTTCACCCCCGCCAATAACCCCACATAAAACCCCGTCTTGAGTAACTCTTGATAAGCATCAAACTGGTCAATCTGCCCACTCTCTGCGGTAATATGCAAGCCATTCATAATACTCGTCAAGAAATCCGCCGCCTCATCCTCATCCTTAGCCACCCCAACGGACACCAGAATATCCAACATGGAGAACTCCAACTTCATTCCATGCCTAATTCCAATCTTCTGCCCGTTCACAACAATGGGAACAGTCTTATCCGCCGTGGCCAAGCCCTTCCCTACCTCCTTGAACTTCTCCTGCATTTCGTTAATGCGTTCCATTGAAATCATAGTGCCCCCCGATATTGACTGGCATCTTCTGCCCCAGTATACTCAGCGTCCCTGCGTGCTATCTGTCTCCGCTGGTGGTCAATACGACTCTGAGAGACTACCAGAGATTCCCCATTCTGCCGGAATGTCTTGACATCGTTAATCAGCACTAAGTCGGGACTGGCGAGGATAATCTCCCCCACTGCCTCAAATGCTCCCAACTTATTCCATCTTGAGTTACGTTCAGGATTCTTTTTGATATTCCTCGTTTGATACTCCATCATTGTGTCACTCCCTCCTTGAGTACATGTCCCACTGGCCTCATCCCAGCGTAGACCGTCCCAAAATCTCCCGTCCAGGCTATCCCGACATCATGGGACATTAGATGTTTCTTGACCTCCCGTAGCAAGTCGCGCTCACTCCCCACCACAACCTCCCCACTCCACTTACTCCTCCCAATGTCCTTCAGTTGATACCGTGTCCCAGTCATCCGTAATCCCCCCTGCTGGGAACTGGCTGTCAACATTCTCATTAACCGCCTCATCCCTAGCTAGTATTTGATTCCACCAATCAGCGATTCGATTCCACATGGTTTCCCTCGCTCTCTCGGGTCCCATCCCTACAGGACAGAACAAAACAAGGCGAATAGGACTGTCCTCTAAGTTGTACCTCTCCGCTGATAGAGATAGAACCCGCGAACGGAGACTGTCCAGATTACTACCAGTCTCCTATCGTGGAGTCACTCTCCAGGGTCAAAGGCATCTGCCCCTGCTTCCCCCAACAATTCAATCACCCTTGTCAACGGGGTAGCCAGAAAACCCGCTACTGCACCAACGAAAACATCGAACAGTTCCCCTACGACTATCGCCAAGAGAACCGCATTGCCTAGGAGAAGGAATCTTACCCACAATCTCCGAAACCTTTCTTTCCTCAGATTCTCCTCGTGATGTATCTTGTGAGAGTGTGCGAACTGTGTCACCACTCACCCCCGGCTCGCTCGTCTCGCAGCGCGTTCCTGCGCCATCTTGGCCTCATTGACCTTATGGAACGGCACGGTAGTGCTCCACACCGTTTCATCTTCCCGGCGAACGTTAAGGTACACTCCCTCGTTCCCGACAATCGTGCTGGCCGTGACCTTCTCTCCAAATTCCACCGTCTCAGACTTAACCATGACATCCTCCAATTCTGGGATTGAATGTATCCCGGGAGGGACACGGCATAGACTGGATACAGCTATCCAATCCACGTAGGGTTGTCTTTGGCTGTTCCCCTTAGCCGTGCGGTCCCTCCGGCGATACACTGAATGTATCCCTTGATGGGGACTAGATGACTAATAATCCCCATCCTGTGAGACATTCTCACGTCGGTCCTTGTGACTGCCGACTTGCGAGTGTTTGGATGATAGTCACCCGGAAAAAGATTCAAAGGTATTGATTCGCTTATACGTCCCCAGAGACCTATCAATGGTCTCCTGTTTAATGGGGTACATTAATTTCCCCAACTCCCATGCTTCGGCCTCAGAGTCCACCATGCTTTTCTTGGCCTTCTCAGGCATAGCGCCGAAGATGTTGTAAAGCATCTCAGTATGCCCTGCGTCCCCCTTCTCAGCCTCAATACCCCGGATATCCCCCTTAGACGCTGGCGTTCCGAAGATATCCCCAACAATGTGCCCCAACTCGTGGGCCAGATTCTCAGCCATTGTCCCCGGATGTCCCTCCGGTGTAGGCACAATATCCAGCCAATATCTATTGGGCTTCTGGACATTGGTATGTGCCGCACTCGGCCCAGGCTTCGCATTCGGGTCAATTGTTATCTCAATAGTAACTGTCCTCTTTTCCATAATCTCCTCCCTCTCAAATAACTTCGCAATCCGCGAAGTTATGTCAGAAGGTAGCGGACTACTTGATATCCCCCGGCCCGCTAGCGTGGGTACTCGTGAACCCTCACACAAAACTATCCGCTGTCTGCAATCTCTCAATCAATACCGCCTGTTGGTGGTTATATTGCTTAATCTCCCCGGCCAGTAATCTGACCGAAGACTCCTCATCTGTCTCACTGGAAATCTCTATGATGAGAGACCTCTCCCTCTCACCTTTCCAGTACCCCGTGGCCGGAATGACCGTGAAGCCATCGAAATATCTCCCAACAATGGCCTCAATTTCCTTCCGGTTCTTGTCCTCAGTGAATAACCGATATACCATATTCTCCTCCTATTAACTTAGGTACATCCTGCGGGAGACTGATACCCTCAATCCCCCGATTGGATGTATCTAACCCAAAAGGGATTCGCCCTCGCTCCCCCAGAATTCCACATCCTTCAGTGGAAAATGGTACACCGTGAATTGCCTATGTCCCAAGGAACTTAATCCCCTTGAGTCATAGCCCCATTCACAGGTAATTCTGAGGGTGTAGGTGTCCATTCTGTCCCACGTGGTAACCTCAGCAGGAAAGAACAACGGCAACCGATGCCGCAATTGCAACCTCAAATGGCCCTTTGTTTCAACACTCACAAAGTACCTCCAGAGAATCAATTTCCATTGACTCTCCTCGAATCCCCCAATAGATGCATGGGAGACTCGCGGCGATTCAATGAATTCCCGTGGCCACCGCTACCCATTCGACGGCCACCCAGACTGCCAGTCCCCAGAGGAGGAGTCTCGTTACTCTCTTCACGACTTCCCCCACTTATCGCCAATTTCGCGTTGGGCAGATGCAGAGTAGAACGGCGGAAGCGCGTTCCCGTCAACAATGAACTTAACTCCCGTCCCCTGCATAACGGTAAGAATGGGAAGCAGATGCTTGACAACGACATCGGCGTAAAACGGTTCCCAAATCTCATTCTCCCGTCGAATGGCGTCGGTCTCATAGGTCCCAGACTCTTGAGCCATCTTATCCACCTTCTCGTGATGTAACCTCGCGGCCTCACGTAGAGAGTTTTCAATGGCCAGTTTCAAACTTCGAATTTCCATAATATCCTCCATGAGTCTTAGTGAGACTCCTCGTGCCCTCCGTAAAGAGCACGCAGCGTGCCACTAATCCACCATTCCCTTTCTTCGTCTCCAGTTCACCCAAGTTATCGCCTGAAGATGAGCAACGGGAATGTTCAATCCCTTCGCCACCTCGACATAGGCTGTAGCTACCTCACTAAACCGCCGTCCTTTTGAGTACAGTTTCCTGTCCTCATCGGATAACATGCGATTCAACGCGACTGCGATACTATGCCTATCAATTACAGGCATCTCGCAATTCCCACCGCTCACAATGCACTGGTAGAATGCTCTAACCTTATTCCCACCCAGCACACTCAAGGGCTCCTCACCGCGAAATATTCTCTCGGCTTTCCGATTATTGGCAAAGAAGTGTCCCACAAACGACCCGCTATTAATGGCATTCCTTGCCATCTCAATATTCAAATCCCAGCGAATCATCGGACTAAACGCGGCTATTACCCCCGCGCCTAGCTTCACGTTCCCCTTGCCTACCTCGAAAGCGATATCCCTAGCCTTGGGATACCAGTTAACGCCAGCCGTAAAATCCTCCGGCGTCACTTGTCGCCAAGTCTTGAGAATATTCCGCTTGTATTGCGTGATTATGTTCATAGGCATTAACCTCGTGAGAGACTCCAGAGAGCCCCTCCAGTGATTAACGATGTATCAAACCCGCGTCAATCATCCTCATGGCCTCACGTCCGTAACTCCCCTGCAATTGCCATGCCATTCCTGTACTAACTAAATACTGGAATAACTCAATCGTCGCGTCGGCGTCCAATTCCCCAGACTCAAACGCGATAATGTTTCCAGTCAAGTCATACGGCTTGACATTCTTGGCATTCTCTTCTTTCATCAAATGCCTGTCGATTGCCCTGCTACCTACTCCCATAATCTCCTCCAGAGGAAAATATCCTCTCCCATGTCCTCACGTTTTCAGTGTGACCGTGTGCATATAGCGCGTGTCAGTCCTACTTGTGAAGAACAGGGACAGAATACTTAACTGTCTGTCCAGTGTGAGCATGTAACGCGGGAAACGTTCCTCCCCGCGTGTTTCCTCACCCGTTAATAGGTTCAGTCAATCGACTGTTCACTATCTCCGATTCGCTTTTGATTCTGTCAAATTGTTCCAGATTCTCATCGAACACCTTTCTCGCATTCGACTTAATCTCTGAAACGTAAACGTCTCCCATCTCACCCTCAGGCACGATAGGCGACGTAACGAGACAGAACCATCTCGCGTATTGCTTGGAATCATCCACTTGCCACTTTTTGAGCACGTACCACGTCCAAGAGCCATCGAAAGACTTCCATATTTCATATGGCTTGTACGTGAGGTACTTGGGCTCCCCAGCTTGCGGAATGTACTTCCTCATTTTCCCTTGCGTGTTTTTCATGGTAACGTTTCCTCCGTTCCATGCTCACCTTTGTGTGCGGTACGCGAGGGTTAGCTCGCGTTATCAATCTTCCCGCAATTCCATGCGTCGTTACCCAAGTACCTGCAATCCGCCGCGTGTTCCTCTGTTCCAGTAACTCCGCAAACGTTCGCGTCGTTCTCTGGAATAGGAACAAATGCCCATCCGCCACGCGGGAAAAGCATGTCCGCTGTAACTTGCTTGCGATGTTCAGCACAAATAGGAAAACTCTCCTCAATCAGACTGGAGTACTCTGTTATCTTTCCCGTGTACTGCGCGTACACTGGCCGATGAAACAGAGCAATTGCTACCGCGTCGTTATCGTCTGGAGTAGCTTTCCCGTTCGCGTCAATCCAAGCAATTTTGCATTTGTATGGCATGAGATATAACCCTCCCATACCGCACACAAAACTGTGGTTTACCACAATCGGGCTATCTGTGATGCGCGGGGTCTAATCCTCCGGGGAGGAAATATCCTTCGGAACGTCCCGTCAGAATGCGTCCAAAGGAATACCGCTACCAGTTTTTCTGCCAGCGTAATCTCTCGCCTTCCGCCTGAGATACCGTGTGCTCTGCGAATGCATTCGACTAGGACGGTGGAACGACTAGCAACGTACTGACCGCGCATTGCCGCGCTATTCTTTGCCGCATGGCCGCCGAAACACTAATGGCCGCTGACGTGTTTCTGTTTGCCCTTGGGGTTTGCCTCTAGTTCCGGGCTCCCCTAACTACGCTGGGATATAGTGCAATGTGTGTGCCAAACTGTCATACGGAATTATCAATGACTTACAGACACCCTAGGGACAAAATTACATCCGTACTAGTACAAGTATATGTAATCCTTACACTAAATTATGCTAAGTTATTGATTCTAATGGGATTAGATGCGAAGGTAAATTCTACATCCCGCCGAAAATTCTTCGTACTGGTAGTACCCCCAGTTTAGCCTATTAGAGCGATTATTCGAGCGAATCTAATACGGACCTAACACCCAATGTTTCCAATAACTTCCATAATTCCCTTGTCCCAGCACACACCCTCACGCTAAGTTATTGATAACAAACGCTCTCCCGTAACTCGGAAAATGGCTTAAATCGCCTCTAATTGCGTCCTATGGTATGCTGACCGCATGGAACAGACTTCCAATACCCCCAAACGGTCCCAGAAACCCCCCGCTGTCAAGGGTGAAGTAATCCGCCGTCGCATGGCCGGAGAGACTAATTCCAACATTTCAGACAGTTTAGGCATTTCTGTAAATACAGTAAAGAAGATAATCAATGAAACTGGGATTGATAATGCGAATAGCGTCGAATCCGTTCTAGCACGTGCCGGAATAACTCCCACGACTCTAGCAGAGCACGCGGCCAATGGATTACTAGCTAGTGAAGTTAAACTAGCATCATTCGAAGGAAAGTTTACGGATGAGAGAGAAGTAGCAGACCATGCCGCGAGGTTTAGGTATTTCGACGCGACGGCGAAGATGCTAGGCATGTATCCTAGTGAGTCTAACGCGACGATAGCGCAATTAATTGTTAGGCTCCCACAGTCTGAGATTATAAAGGGACACGGCGACACGTGTCTCTGTGATGAGTGTGCGCGTGCATGGGAATCCAAGAGTCTACCATTAGCTACAGTACTCCCATAACTACGATGAGTCCTGATAGTAATAGGCTGCCCAGAACTAATGGCCATAATGGAACTACTAGTACCGCCGCCGCCGCTCCAGTACTACTAGTACTCACAGTACCCCATACACCCATAGGCACCCGGCCTATCACCCGACCGGGGGGTGGGGTCATGGACAGGCGATTCCAGCGGGATTTTGGGTAATTAAGTTGATAAACATTTTCCATATGACAATGACTATGTTAATATAATTTCGTTATGCCACCCACTCAACAGAAATCGACGGCGAATCCTAGTTCACTGGACTTGATGTTAGGGGGTCTCCCAGCCGCGGCTAATGGCGGGCAGAATATGGCGGCGTTAGCGCAGATGATTGGGCCGGGACAGAATTTAAGGCCGTATCTTCAACAGGCTGGGACTGATTACGCTGACCAGCTTGACCAGATGATGATGAATCCAATGGCGGCGTGGTATTAGTATGTCCTACCCTACGATTGGGCAGTGTTGTGTTTGTGGTGGCGAGGCGAAGGCGATTTCCGGTAATGAACTTCTTTGTATGAAGCACGCTAGCACGGAAGAACTAGTATTTACTCGGGAAGGATTTTCAGAATTTGTTATCCCAATAATTAGGGTAAAAGAAGATGAACCCACTACAGGATAAGTCGGCTCTCAGTGAGGGATACCTACATCGCGTATTGGTAGCTCTAGACCAGTTTGGGAATGTGGTCTTCGGTGGAGACCCGGATGAGACCATTTCCGCAAGGTCGGCAAGAGCCGCAGCGAGAGGAGATAAGCTAGGTAAGTTTATGATTTGGTGGCTAGATAAGCTACAACCGGGTCATGGAACTCTAGCTGAGTCTGGTGACCTAGCTAGGGCTCAACAGATTGAAGAGATTGAACGTAAGGCTCTCGGGGGTAAGTAATGCTTGAACACGTCAAGCGAGTGGATGGCAACTGGACAGCGAATGCTTATGGGCACGTGGTCCAGGAGAGGTTCTTCCGTGAGTTCAAGCGTAAGGGAGCAGAGATTGCGGTTATGTCGGAGGTTCAATGGGAGGGGTATTTCGGGGAAAAGGAAGTTAAGAACGGCACGCCGTTCTCGAAGTATATTGATGGAGTCCCGGTGATTAGTGATAAGAACGTTCCCAAGGACCAAATTCATTTTCACGTAGCCGAGAAATTATTGGGGAAGATTATTAACCTATACGTCCCACCTGAGCCGGAGCCCGATGGCACCGAAACAAAAACGAGCAGCTAATCAAGCGTGGCAACCGAATCCGGGACCACAGACACGCCTATTTGATTGTCCTGCGGAGATTATTTTGTATGGGGGAGCGAAGGCCGGGGGTAAGACTGACGCCATGCTGATGAGGGCGGCGAAGTATATTCACCGGGACGACTATCGGGCTATCGTCTTCCGTAGAACTTTCCCTGAACTAGAACACCACATCATCCCCAGGTCCCAACAATTATTTGGGGGAATAGGTAGGTATGATGGGAAGACTCACCGGTGGAATTTTAAGACCCCCTCCGGTGGAAGGTCCATGATTGAGTTTGCGTACTTAGAGAGAGAGAGTGATATTTTTAGTTACCAGGGGTCTCAATATGCGTTTATCGGTTTCGACGAGTCCACTTTGTTCAGTGAGAGTGTGATTCGGCTTATGTGGACATGTCTACGTTCCACTATTCCTGATATTAGAAAGCAAATGTTACTAACCGCTAACCCTGTCGGGCCGGGTTTCGGATGGCATAAGCTCATGTTCATCAAGGACCGGTTGAACGGGAAATTTTATAGAGATGCCAGATGGCCGAGTGATATGAAGCCTGTAGGGGCCTCCACTTGCTTTATCCAGGCACGTGTGTATGACAATCCGGCTCTCTTGAATAACGACCCTGGTTACATTGACCGTCTAAAATCTCAGTCAGCCTCTGTGACTAGGGCTCTCCTTGAGGGTTCCTGGGAAGAAACAGTCCACATGGCCTTTAGTTTCGACCCCTATGTTCATTCAGTAGATGCGTTCGAACTTCCTCCCGACTGCCCAAGATGGATGGGACTAGATTGGGGCAAGGAAGACAAGGCCGCCGCGGTCTGGATGGCTTATCACAAAGGAAAAGTGTACGCCTACCGAGACCATTGTCGTCCAGGGAAGCTAATTATCCCTTATGCACAGGAAGTTGTGGACCTAAATGGCAGCGAGAGAATGGATTATTGTGTCCTATCCCACGAATGCTTCTCTCATCACGGCACAGGGAACACTCAAGCCGACCAATTCATAAAAGTATTCAGTAAAGCCGGTATCCCGGTGATTAAATCTGATAAAGATGCTGAAGGAAGGCTCATGTTGACCCGTGAGTACCTCAGAACTACTAAAATTCCCGTCTCTCCCGAGACTGAGGGTATCGGAGGAGACTATTCCTACTGGTCCAAGAGGTTCCAGACTGAAGGGGTCAAGGCTTGGGAGGATTTCCGGCGATTTGGGCAGGATAACGACGATACTAAGTTACCAAAAATGCAAATATTTAGACCTGGAGTGGTGAACGGGAAGCAATTAGGCTGCCCGGACCTTCTTACGGCCCTCCCGCTATTGACAACTGATGTCGAGAAGCCTAAAGTGTTAGCGGATGGTCAGGATGACCACAGTTACGACGGTATGGGGTACGGATTAAAGGCTTTTGTGGTCAATGATGAGGTAAGTCTAATGGAAGCCTACCAGACACAGTTGGGAGGGAGGGTCCCAGACTCCCTTCTAGCCGCCCATCACGCTATGAACGCCGCCAAAGAGGCCGTCGAAGGGGAAGAGGGTGGAGATATGCCAATTCCTTGGGTAACTCCGCCTTATGACCCCACGGAACGGGACTTTTAGTGGTATGATATTTCCGCAGTTCAAATTTAAGAGGTGAGAAATGCACGTAGACGCAAAAGCAGAGAGAATTATCAACGCAGAGGGGAATCAGCAACTAGACATAACTGGCGTGGTTATTCCTTTTGGTCACAGTCCAGTGTTGCTGGAAGGACCTGGGGTTTCCTACAACGCTAAGATTACCCACATAGCTTCGAGTGGAGGATTTGTGTCCTTTGCTCTATCTATCGAAGCAACTGCCCCGGCACCGGAGCCAGCGGCGGTAGACCCGGAACCGGAACCAGTAGTTCCCGCAGCCACTGAGCCGGAGATAGACTCCTCAAAACCAGTCGCCCTAAAGAACCTAAGAGTTACAAGTAATTAGGTATATACCTAGTGTGTAATACTGCACACTTTTTGCGTGCCGACTATTTACCTGCTACCGTGTGTTCACAGGTGAATAGCCCATGCCACAATCAGCATCTAAAGCTCTTAGTCTCAACGTCGCCGCAGTAGCCCCTCTTGCCGTTTCTAGCGGTGCCCTCCCCGATGCCGTAGAATTCCAACCCTATAGCCAGCAATTACAGGCTTCTGGCGGAACCGCTCCGTTTAACTGGTCAATCAGTGCCGGAGCCCTACTAGCAGGTATCACTCTATCCGCTCAAGGTCTTCTCGCGGGCACTCCAACTGTCGGAGGAGCCTTCAACTTCACGGTCCAAGTTACCGACTCGGGTGCCTAAATGGCACAAGTCGCTAGTCGTTCGTTCTCTCTTCTCGTCAAATTAAAGGAAAAGCCCATGTCCCAAGTAACTCTAAATTGGAATCCCAATACGGAACTAAACGTCTCCTACGATGTCTTTCGTGGAGCCTCGTCTAACAAAGAGGGATTGCTGCCACTAAACCCTTCCCCGCTAGTTTTCGCTTCGGGGGTCGAGCCCACCTATACTGACTCAACTGTCCTTCCTGGTTCTCGATATTTCTACCGGGTAGCGGCGTTTGTGGGCGGTCTAGAAAGCCCGTTCTCGAATGAAGTGGAGACAGTATTCGTTCCGTTTCCTCCTGGTGTCGCTGGGCTATCGTTAGGTCGTGCTTCTGGCTTCGGGGTCCTTGCGGCCACAACGCTAACTAACACAGGCGCTTCAGAAGTACGTGGTGATATCGGTGTAGCTCCCGGAACGTCAATTGTCGGCTTCGATACTCCTGGAGGTCCAGGATTCTTTACCGGCTCCGAACACATTGATGACTTTGTGGCCATCGCGGCACAAGCTGACGCTCTAGCGGCTTGGAACGCAGGTATGGCTGCCAAAAACCCCGACGGTTCCGTAACCAATCTAGGAACCGCCGTTGACATTGGAGGTAGAACTCTTGCTCCCGGAGTTTACTTTGCTCCCGACTCTCTCGGTATCACCGGCAATGTGGTTCTCGACGCTAACGGTAATGCCGATGCCGTGTGGATTTTCCAGGTCGGTACTGCTATCACAATGGCAGGAGCCATCGTCCTCCGTGGCGGTGCTCAGGCGGCTAATGTTTACTGGCTCGCTGGAAGTGCGGCTACTCTCGGTACCGGTTCCATTTTTAGTGGAAGGCTCATCGCCAAGACCTCCATCACCCTAGTTACCGGAGCGAACATCGACGGTCAGCTATTCGCTCTAAACGGTGCCATAACGATGCAAGCGAATAATGTGGCTATGTTCATTCCGATTACCTTGGTAATTTACTCACACGGTAAGTTCTTCGGACTAGGCAGCATATTCTTCGACTGTGCTTCGGGTACCTACCAGGAAGTAATTGTTCCGGGCACCACTAGTCCCGCAGGTACGACGATTGTCTACAACCCAGTAATCGGCGGTACCACACAGGACGGTAGTGTCATCTGGCAGACCCTAGACCCACCGATTGGTTCTCCTCTCCAGTTGCCACCTTCGCAACCGGTTGCGGCTCCTACTCAACCCGCTGCTCCAACTGGACTATTCATCAAGTCGGAGAGCTAGAAATATCTGATATACTAAATCCCGGACGGTCCTCGATAGGGCCTCCGGGATTTTTTTTTGTGGGGCAGCATAAACTAAAAAATAAAACGAAGACGACAATGACTAGAATGAGATACGAGTTGAAGATTGCAGGCTTCTCATCGTCTAATTGTCAGACTTGTTACGGGACGGGTAGGTTGGGATTCCTCGGGCCGGTAGAGAAGGGCCTTGTGCAACCATGCCCATGTGTGGCATATTTTGAGGTAAGTAAACTAAAACAGGAAGCTAAGGATGCCGAACAAAAGCAATCAGGAAATGTCGATACTCCAAAACAGCCATAAATTGGAACAGGCAGTAGTCCTATACATGAATGCGAAGACGTTGGGTTCCCGCGTCGGTGCTCATTGTGGAGATTGTTGGAAGTACGTAGGCTCGGAAAGTGGTTCCGGTCAGTGTGTGGAAGTTGAGGGAGATATAAACCCGGCTCACGGAGTTTGTGGCCTATATGTCAATGGTCGGCTATTCGACGGCAAGAAGCCCGATTTCGAGATTCCAAAGGTATCTAAAGTAGTCGCTGGATACGTGGAACAGGGACCGACACATTGTGAAAATTGTGACGAATTCGTTTCCCGCGATAACTGTAAGAAAGTAGAAAACTACCCTCAGACGATTGAAGAGGGTGGTTGCTGTAATCGTTGGGAACCAAAGGAAGGCGAGTAATATGCTACCTAATCAAATGTCAAGATACTCAATGGATACAATGGGCACCGAGAGAACTGGGGGAAGCGTGTTCGCCCCTATGCAGGGTCCGATGCCGGTTGGAAGACCGGGTTCGGAGATGATTCGCCGTGGCCCTATGCCCATGCCGGGTCCTGCTCTCTCCGGTGGACGACCTAATGTTAATATGGGCGGAGATGCCGGTCCTATTGCCGGTGGTGGAATGCCGCAACAAGCTCGTCCTCTTCAAGCCGCTGGTCCAGCTTTACCTAGTGCCCCACAACGTCCCCCTATGGCAGGCTTCGGTGGGGCTGGTGGCCGCGGTGAAGGCTCCAGAACTTTCATGGCGATGATGTAATATGCCCTTCGTCTCCAAAGCGCAGATGAGATGGGGGAACTCTCCCTCAGGGCATAAGGCTCTTGGTGACAAGGGTGTCCAGGAATGGAACTCATCCACTAAGGGTAAACAACTTCCCGAGAAAAAGGGTTTCGACCTCCCTTCTAGGAAGAATAAATGACCTTCGGAGACTGGTGGAACCAACATAAAAACGGGGAATGTCATTGTGTTCCAAGTTGTACCTACAAAATTTTCATGCAACAGGAATCCTGGATTGAAGCGAAAGCTAAGAAACGTCTACTGGAGTTCCTAAAAATAGACGAGAACGGAAATTACGACGATGGCAGACAATCAGCCGATGTTCAAAGCTAAGGTAAGTATTAAAAGAAATAAGTTACCTTCCGCCCCTATCCACGTTAAAATCGACGCCGCTCAGGACCCTACGGACGTTAATCGAACCGATATTCCCACTAGAACCGGCTCCTCTACTCTAAAATCCGACGCCCGTTCCAGTTTCGGTGCTTCCACTCGTCCCTTCCGTACCCCACGTTGGTCCGCCAATACCGCTTTCAAAATGCCGTCCAGGTTGAAGTTCGATGACCCCGAAGATTAAGTTTGTTCTACCGTCATCTAAGTCCGCACCGAAGCCCAGAGTGAAAAAGAGGAGAAGGGGAGGGAAACGTGAGTCTAAGAAAGTGGTTGTTTCCGTACACAAGTTCTCTTGAGGAACAGTTAAAGGAAGTAAAGGTAGAGCGGGATAATCTATTAAATAGATTACTTCATGCTTACTCGGGATACGAGTTACGGCAGCCCGTCCCTAGCTACGCCGACGCCCAGGCCGCTGTCACTAAGCCGCCCACTGAAGACCAAGTTCTCGGTAAGGGTACTCATGCTACCATAGACTTGATGAAAGAGTATGAGAGTGCTTGTTTACGTGCCGATGCCGAGACCAGCGATGTCACGGTAGAGTCCGATAGACTCCGGGTACAGGAAGAATTCCAGAAACATGCTCAGGAGTATGAAGAGAGATTAATGAAAGCCCGAACGGCAGCCGCGGCTAATTCTGGAATTAAGGAATTATAAATGGGCGGATTTTCCACAGTACCACAAATGGGTAACGATAACGTTGGGGACGACAACGCCAATAAGTCTTCTGTACAACGTACAGAGGACGATATCCTAGCCGATGGTGCCCGTGACGCTCGTGATATCCCTCTCATGCCCGGTCTTACCAAGGAACTTGAGAAGGAATTAATCGGGTTAGTAATGGAGTACGAACGCGAGAGCTACTCCACCTGGCGCTGGCAAGTGAGGGATGTGTATGAAGCCGAATCCTTCTGGAAAGACCTACAAATTGGTTTCTTTGATGCCCGGAATGATTTGTGGCGTACTCCATCCATTAAACAACTCGCTAATGTTGGTGAGACTGGACAACGGTTTAATTTCTTCACTAACATCTACAAAGCCTTTGGGTGGGCTCTCATCTCAGTACTCGGACAGAAAGTGCCATCTGTGCGATTTCTTCCTCAAGATTATCGAAGAGAGTCAGATGTTATCGCCGCAAGAGCGGCAGGTGAGGTTGTCCCGCTTATTAGTAGAAATAACAAAGCACCTCTACTCAACCTCAGAGCAATCTACGCACTATTCACAGGAGGACTAGTCTGCTCCTACACTCGCTATCTCGAAGACGGTTCCATGTTCGGCTGGAAAGAGGACCCACAAGTAGAGATGCAGAAGATTAAGATTGAAGAAGAGGGCTTCGAGTGTCCGGGATGTTTCCAGTTCACTCAAATGGACCAAGTTCATCCTGCCGGTGAGACTGGTCAAATGGGCTGCCCGCAATGTGCCCGGCCATTCGCTGAGTCCAGTTTCCGTCCGGCACAGTTCGCTGAAGCACCAGTCGTATCACAAATTAACAAAGTCCCTCGTGGACAGGAACTTATCACCCTCCACGGAGTCCTGGAGTTAAGACTTCCACCTTGGGTTCAAGAACAGAGAGATTGCGTTTACCTTGGTCTCGTACATGAAGTACACATTTCACAACTTAAAGCTACTTACGGCGAGCGAGCCAAGAATCTTGCAGGCGGCTACGGTTCTGGACCTTATGACACTTGGGACCGTTTTGCTCGTTTGGCTCTTATTGAACCTACTGTAAGTTACTACTCCACTTCTAATCAGAACCTCGTGACTTTTAAGAGATACTGGCTAAGACCAGATGCCTTCTATATGGTGGATGATAAGGAGAAGAGGGAGAAGTTAATCTCCCTATTCCCAGACGGAGCCTACCTGGCCTTTGCCGACCCGACTTACCTACTGGACGCCCGCAACGAGCGAATGGACGACCACTGGAGAATTTGCCGGGCTATGGAAGGGGCGGGAATGTATACTCCATCTCTCGGCTCCTCCACTATCTCCGTTCAGAAACGCTTCAATACCCTTCACAACTTCATTATGGAATGGGTGGAATATGCGGCAGCCGGAACTGGTACTTTCGTCAACGCCAATCTCATTAACGTTCGGGCGCTATCAAATCAACGTCGTGCCCCAGGGCTCATCTACCCAATACGTGTTCCTGCTGGTTCCGACATTGGGCGTAATATTTACGAATCCAGACCCGGCGCTATTGCGAATGAGGTATTCAAATACGCCGACTCTCTACAGTCACTAGGGCAACAACTCTCCGCTGCGGTACCTACCGTTACCGGCGGAACCGACCAGTCTCTCAAGCCAACGACTTACCTAGCCGATAGAGAACAGGCTCTAGGTAGATTATACGTACCTTGGTTACACCTAAGAACCTTCTGGGCCGAGACTTTCCTTCTAGCCGTCCGGGAATTCGCCCGCTGGAGAACTCAGGATGAACAATATTCGGTATTCGGCGCGAGGGGAGAAGCGCAAGGTCTGGAAATCCGCCTCGAAGACCTCCAGGGCGGTTTCGATGCCTACCCGGAAGCCGACGAAGCCTTCCCGGTCCTCTGGCAACAAATGCAATCCGCGTTTATGCAACTAATGCAATCCGCTGACCCACGTATCCAAGAAATCGTCGGTGATATCGAGAACGTATCGTTAGCTAAAGGTATGCTCGGTCTTCCAGATATATACGTCCCTGGGGAAGACGATAGAATCAAGCAGAAGCAGGAGATTGCCGTACTACTCCAGCAACAGCCGGTTCAGACTGTCAACCAGATGACCGGTCAAATGGAACTCCTACCATCTGTTCCAATCGACCCATTTGAAGACATGCATCCATTACATGAAGATGTAGTCAAGAAGTGGGCCGTATCAGCCGTTGGTCTACGAGCCAAAGTAGAGAACCCTAACGGCTATCACAACGTTATCGCACACGGAGTAGCACACCAGAAGTTCCGTATGCAAGAGATGGCACAAGCTGAGAGCGGTGCTCTGATGCAAGGTCGTCAGTTAGCTCCTTCGGGACAAGGCGCAGATAAAAAGCCCCAATCCGCTCCAGCAATGCCTTCGGGTGACGGGGGTTCGCAGTCCCCTATCGCCCAAACTGAGTCGGCTATGCAAGGCGGCTCTGGTAATATGGCTCCATAAGGTTAGGTGAGTCCGGTCGTCCCTAACTTACAATCCATGACCGAAAAGGAAACTCCATGTTTGAACCCCGCATTATCTCCACTCGTGTTGTTATTGATTCAGAAACATTAGAAGTATTAGAGCGTGATTCATATGAATATTCCGGTCCAGTAGACCGTCTCGACGCAGCCCCGGTGGCTGATGCTCCCGTAGCCGATGCTCCGCCAGCCAATGACGGCGCGGCTCTTGATGGTTATGTTGAGGGCAATTCTGCTCCAGTTGTGGATGAACCGGTAGTAGACGAACCGCCCGCTGACGGTACTCCGGTAGATGAACCTCCCGCAGATGAGCCACCGGCTGATGACCCTAACGCTCCGGTTCCCGCTAAACAACCTACTCCCCAGGAACTAAAATCTGACGAAACTCTCAAGAAAATGTACCGGGAGAACTACGGCCAGATTAAAGAAATTATCAAGCAGAATCCAGCGTTACGTCCGGCATTCTTCAAGGCCGCTGAACTTAATGAAATCTTCGTAACTCCCGACGATGCTCGTCAGGCTAAAGAGTGGGCTACGCAACTCTATAAGTTCGACAATATGTACTATGGGAGTACGGAGAATAAGCGGGAGTTCATTAATTCACTATATGAGAACTCCAAGGAAGCCGACGGCTCCTCTCCTCACTTTGACCAAGTAGCCTCTATGTTCGTGGGTGATGGACTATCCAATATCGCCACCCGAGTCCAACAGGGTGACCCGGCTATCTCCCGTGCCTTCTCGGACCTTGGCCTCAACGGTAAACAAGCTATGGTGGCGGTCCAAGCCGTAGCTGCTATGTTTGGCATTCCTCTTAAGGGAGTAAGTTTCCCTAAGCCAACTGGCGCAGGTGGACCCGCAGCCCCAGGCACTATGAGCGAGCGGGAACAATACCTTGCTCAGAAGGTAGCTGAACTGGATGCTCAATTAAAGTCCGGCCAGCAGTCTACCCTTGCACAGGCCGAACAGAACTTCTATAATGGAATCCAGTCAACCTTCCACGGAAGTCTTGACACCGATATTGCCAAGCGCCTAGAAAACGCTACGGCTTTGAAGTCCCAGAAACCCGGCTTCCAAAACTGGGTGAGAGAAAGTATCAAGCAGCGGACAATCGACGCTGTGAGAAACGACTCGTTTTTTGCCAACCAGATGGAAGCCATGTCTCGCTCGGGTAATCGCGGCCCGGAGCATCAGCGGCAACTAGTCGCTGCGCTCGAACAGCGTGCGAGACAGTTTCTTCCCGATGCCCTCCAAGAGGTTCTTCGGGAAGCCGGGATAACTCTAGTGCAAAAAACGAACGCGGCGCGTACTCAAGCGGGTACTCAACACCGCGAGCCTGCAACCTCGGGAACTCCTGGTCGCCTCAGTAAACCCGGTGAACGCCAGTCATCGAAACCAAATTCTGGTGAGACTTACGAGCAGTTTTCCCGACGTACACTAGGCATTGATTAACTTGAATCAGAGTCCTTGACTCGACCTCAAGCCACCGCATTTCACACCTTTGGTGTATCTAAATGGCACAAGCAACCTCGGATGTCATTGGTCTCCAGTTAGAACAGGTACGCGATAAACTACCTGAGCTTTTTGGATATCCAGACTCCCTCTTCTCCAAAATTGATACGCGCCGGGACGTTCTCAAAGTTTCCTCTCGTGCTTCGCGTATCCCGTTGCAGATTCGTCCAGGAGCACGTACCGGTCAGGTTAACTTAGCTGGTGGCGCTCTCGGTCGTGGTACCGCAACGCACTACGATGCAGCAACCCTCACTCCTCTAGCCGCACGTATCGCTATTGAAATCAACAAGGATGCGCTCGACCAGACTAACGGGGAATCGAAGGCTATTCGTAAGCTCATCGCGCTAGAAATTAAGAACGCTATGAGAGAATTCCGTGTTTTCTGGAACGGTCAACTCCAGACTGCCGGGAACAACGTAATTGCCACCACTTCCCAGGGTCAGCTTGCAACGGATGCCTCCCTCACCGTTGCCGTAGCTCCTTTCTTCTCCCAGTTAATCCGCGCCGGTCAGATTCTCAACATCTACGACACCACCATCACCACTCAGCGTGGTCAGGTGACCGTAGCCTCGGTTGACTATCCGAACAACGTAATTAACCTAACCGGACAAATCGGCTTCGTCGTAACTTCGGGTGACGTAATTCTAATCGAAGGTGTTGCTGGGGCTTCTCCGGCAGGATACTTCGGTCTTCCTTACCACCACTCCGATTCCGCAGCCGGAACCTGGCTCAACCTTTCCCGTGCATCTGTTCCTGAAATCCGCGCCAACGCGGTTCACAACGGACAGAACGCCCTAACCACGGCCCCGATTCGCTTAATTCTCAACAAAATTAAGCAGCGTGTGAACGCCGTGAACCCGAAGCAACTTGCTGCTCACCTTCACCCGGCGCAGCGTGCTGCTTACGAAGAGTTGGCAATTCTCGTGACCGAAATCCACAAGGGTTCCGGCAATGAGTCCATTGACATGCTCTTTGGAGACACGAAGCTCGCAGGCGTGAATGCGATGGAAGACATCCAGGCCGCCCGTGACCGTATCGACTTCGTGAACTTCGATACTTGGGGTAAGGTGGAGTCCGCTCCTATCGACTTCCTCAAGAACGAAGACGGTTCCTACTTCACCCGTCCTATCGACTCGACGACTGGTTCGCCTCTAGCGGCTACGTTGTTCTATGTCTACTGGTTCGGTCAGTTCTTCATCGACAATCCGGGAGCGGTTGGTTACATCGACCAGCTTGCTATACCTACGGGATATACAACAATCTAACGGAATCTGCCCGCACCAAATTTCAGGAGAATCGAAACAATGACTCGTAAACTTCTCGCAATTCTCGCAACCTTTGCTCTTGTAGTGATGGGGCTTACCCTAGCTACGCCAGCTAAGGCTCAACAGGGACCGGCTCGTGTAAATGGACCAAGCGGTACGTACTTTGCTTCGGCCTATAACCAATGGAGTTCTACTGTCGCCATTGGTTTTACTGGAACCGGCTCCCAAACGATGTCGATGCTTTATGGGTACGTAACTCTCCCAGATGGCCGACCATTCGTTCCTTTCAGCACCAACGTTCCGCTTCAGGTGGACTTTGGTTCCAACGCAGAGGTGGTAACGCCATCCGCCGTATCGGGATGTCAACCACTCAACCCTAACCAGGGTGTTTGCCAGGTCACGGCGACCTTCGCCAACGCTCACGGTAACGGAACCTTCGTTTCTTCCGGCGATTTCGGTATTGAGGAAGCAATTCTCGATGCGCAGAACAACGGCGGAGGCTTGGTATACTTTGCTGTGGACCTTGGGAACGTAACTCTTTCCACTTCGGGAGTAACCACCACATCTACCGTGAAACTCCCTTCGCACTTTATTGTGGAGGGTGCTTCTGCTCGCGTGAATACGACTATTACCGTGGCTACCTCTTGGAACCTTGGTATTGTCGGTTCGACTGCGGCATTCGTAACCACCGATACCGGCTTGACTGCGGGTTCGACGGCCCGTGGCTTTGAAACTGCCTCGGCCATCGTAAACTTAGCTGCGGAGACGACCCTAGCAGCGGTAGTATTCACTGCGGCTGGCGGTACTCCGGGTGCCGGAGCTATCCACGCAAAAGTATGGGGTTATGTCCCCGTTCAACCTGTCAGCTAATGACAAACACACCTACACTAGTTGAGGGCGGAATCCGACTCTCTCGGGAGGAAGAGACTGCCCTTAACATCATGCTCAGACGTGAGGGTGGTGAGCATCAAGGAATGCCGTTATTTAAGTTGGAATGGACAATGGAAACGAGTAAGAAGCACATCGTTCCAGTCTGTTTTGGCACTAACCCTTGTTCTTACCACCTACTCACTTGGGAACCGCCTTCGATGGCTCTGTCCCTTTGTGAATCCGCTCTTGGCGAGGATACTTCTAAAGGTTCCTATAACTGCGTTACTCATTTCGTGGATGAGAACGATATCCCCTTTGCTCCTACGATATTTATAATTGAGAAAGTCATTCCCATTCTCAAGAGAGCCCAGGAGACTGCCAGGGCGGCGTTACTTGGTGAGAGAGCCATTGTTGAACGCAATCGGGCCAAGAAGCGCGAGGAGATTCTAGAACGCCAGAAGTCCAAGGATAGGGCGTATGATAGTTATGTGGAATCGGTTCTCGAAGATACTAACCCAGCTTTTAACGGGAACCCCATGTCTACTTCTACTACTTCTGCAAGTAAGGTTCTATCGGACTTGAAACCTATCAAGCAAGATAGACCAGAGAAATTCGATTTTACTATTCGTCGAGACCGCCTGTCCGAATAGTTAGTTCCAAGGCGAAAAGGAAAATAACATGGCCATCGCAATTGCAGTAAGAACCGCTCGTCTTATTTCAGTGCACAACGAACCTTCAACTCTTCGTCTTACCCTTCCATCCATTACCCCAGGAACATACTTCATCCCTGGAATCGACGCTTCGGATGAGGAACTAAGTAAGTGCACATTTAGTTTCAAGGGTCGGGAGCCGGTGCAATACGCCCAGCGGAGAGAAATAGATGGCAAGAAATTCATAGAGATTTCCGTATTCGAGGGCAAGACAGCGCAGTACGGAACCGAACTCGACCAGAAGATGGACGAGGAAGGAAGGCCAATGGAACCCCAACTTCGCCGGGCTCTCCTGCCAATCTCCGCGGAAGAAATCGCCAATGAGTTAGAACGTCAATCGGTATTCTTCGACCAGAATCTCGGTATCCGGGCTATTGAGACAGAACCTACTCGGCAGGACATTGAAGAGGCCGAGAAGCAGAATATCAAGTACATGCAGCGTAATATCCACGAGACTAATCGCTGGAGTAAGTTTGGTCAGGTAAATATCACGGAACAAGCACGTAATCATGCTTGGAAGTTACATAAAATGGGGCTACTCAATCCTCTCCCGGACTGGGCTACCGTGAATCCTAGCGGAGAGATGGCTATTGATACCGTCAATTGCATCAACTGCGGAGTGGTATTATCCAGGAAGGTCTCCAAGTGCCCACAGCCGGGATGCGGAACCATTCTAGACTGGAAAGTCGCCGTGGAACGCGGACAGGTTCTTCCCAAGGATGTTCCGAAGTCCAAGCGCGTAGAAGCTGGAATTGAGGAACCCAAGGGTAAGTTTGACGATATCAAGGAAGCAGTTCGTACCGGACCCATTGGAACTTCACAGGAATAAAAAATGAGACGTTGGTTACTCTTACTTCCTTTACTTCTATTTCTCCTTCCCTCCCAAGCTCAGGGACAGGTGTACATTCAGAACGATATTCTATTAAATCAGAATGGACAACCTATTCCCCTGGCTACGGTGACGGTATGTAATCTAAACGCTACGGGAATCCCTTGTACCGCCTTGGCAACCACCGTTTTCACGGATGTCACCGGCCTAACTCCGCTAAATCAAACGTTGAATCCTATACAAACGGATGGCCAAGGCAACTACCAGTTCTTCGTCGGTCCTGGAAATTATACGGTAACCTTCTCTCGTGTAGGATATTCGGGTAAGACGGTTAATTTCTCCTTCCCCTGTGTACCTAACTCAACGGTCACAGCCTGTGGAAGCACCGGAGGAAGTCCTGGAATAGGACCTGCCGGTACTATTCAGGCCACCAACGGCTCTGGAGTGCTTACTAGCTCGGGAGAAGTTGATAACGGAACTACCCTCACTGTCAATCGGGACGTACAATCAAAAGGACCTAATCCCTGGTTCGATATCACTAGATTTGGGGCCTATGCTAGCTCCTCCTCTCCGACAACGACAACCGGTACCATAAATGCCGGAACTAATAGCCTACTTGTTACCTCGGCATCAACTTTCCTAGTAGGACAGGGAATTGAAATCAACGGAGCAGGACCGGCGACGACGTTAGCCACCCCAAATACCCCAACAGTCTCCCCCGTTAATATCCTTGGTGGAGCAACGACGTATAATTACAAAATCGTGGCTGAGGACTTTACGAATGGCCTTACTGCCGCTTCGGTTACCGGAACCACCACGGTAGGCCAAAGTTCTCTAGGTACGGTAACTCAAACCGTTACGTCTGGTACTAGAGTGGCAGGAATTACTACCTATACCACCTCAGCCACACATAATATCCAAGTTGGGGCCGCCATTGAGGTCGGCGGTTTCTCCAGCGGCAGCGGGTTGAACGGGGACTTTACTGTGGCTACTGTTCCCAGCGGGACGACCTTTACCGTTTACCAACCGACTGCTAATGGCAACGCTACCCAGACCGCCAGTGCCGCTGTATCAGTTTCAGCCTGCAATAAATTGTCGTGGAACACGCAAACTTCCGGCGGGTTAACTACCGTATTACGTTATCTAATTTATCGAAATAACGTATTAGTGGGAACTTCCGTTGGTATTGATGCCTACTATTTAGACTGCGGATTTAACGAAACGGGTTTCCCTTCTTACTACCCAACTTCTCCCCAAGCATTCACAATAGCAGGTAATCTGTCCTCCACTATCGTCTCTATCGGTGGAGTACTGGGAACTACAATTACGCTAGCAGATAATGCTAGCACTAACGTAGGTGCAGCTTTAGTACAACATGACAACTGGCCCGCGGTTAAACAGGCATACCAAGCCGCCATTACCGAAGGCGGTGGGACTATATATATTCCAACATCCCAAAGTGCCGGGGGATTCTTTGTCTTTAACTCCCCCATAAACCTACCAACGATTGCCTCTTCGGGAATAGCGGTGGGATTTGTCCAGGCTGGCCGGGTACAGTTCAATCAGCCGTTTATTACCACCACCGGAATGCTTTGGGATGGTCAGTCCAAGACAGACCGAAGGATAGCCGATGGCAGCGGCTCCAATAACATCAACCAAATTGACGGTAACGCCCAACCGTTAATTTACATGCCAGGTAATCAAGGAGATATCCATTTTAATGGAGTATTCTTTAACTGCAACAACGTATTACAGAGTTGCGTAACTATTGATACTGATACATCAGGATTCGGGGACTCCGGCATTCTTTTCGAGAATTTTCAATTTTCTGGCAACAGTTCCAGCGAGGCTAAACTTACCCAAAAGGGCGGATTTAATTTAGAATTCAACCGCGGAAGGTGTTCCCAGAACAGCGCCTCCTTTGGTGTAGGTCCGTGCATTAGACAAACAGAAGCTTCCGCCGCTGTCGGTACCGGCATGGCGATAGCAGGTAACCTGGTAATGCGCTCAGTGGGTTTCGTAGGTAGTGGTTATCAGTTAGACCAGATTCCAGGGCAGGCTGCGATTAACAACCAAACTTGGATGGCTGAGAATATCACCTCAGCTAATCTTCTTACTCCTTTATTCAATATTGGCTGGCCAACTCAGGCTTTCTCGATTAATAACATCTCTGGATTTGGAAGTAAGGACGGAACACCACTAGTTGATACCACCCTTGCTAACGTAAATTCGTTTAGTGCCGGAGGAATTGCCAGTGTAGCCATATCAAATTTCAACTACAACGGGCGTCCGTTCTTTGCCGGGCCTATTACTACTAGCGTACAAACATCCCTAAAGAATACCGACCGCACTTTCTTTACCCAACCCGCGCCTACTAACTTTACCGCCGTTCCGGGAGCAGGAGGGTCTGTTCCTCCAGGATTCCAGCTTTATTCCGTTACAACTACGGACTTCGAGGGCAATGAGTCCTTACCTGTAGCTACTGCTAGCGTTGGGGTTTTTACTAATCAAAATGTTGCTCTTTCCTGTACAGCCCCTTCCGAGACTACAAACCTACAATTCTATAACTTCTATAGGTTCGACCCCGCCAATAGTGTGTATAAGCAAGTTGTTGGGGGCTTTAACCTAGCAACATGTAACGCCACGGATAGTAGTGCCTCGTTTGGTCCGGCAGCCACGAATCAACTGGGTGCTGCTCAGACCTCCTTGGATTCCAACGGACTAATGACTTGGAAGCTACGTTTCGGTCAATTAACAATTACGGCCCCAGGTATCACAGCCCCAAGAAGCTGGTCGTTTCCAAACTCTTCGAGCGTATTTGCAGGAATTAACGTCCCAGAGACCTTTACTGACCATCAGTCTATCTCCAACGGGAAAGAGTTGAGATTCTTCTCCACCGACCTAGCACATTGGGCAGGATTTAAGGGTGGGTCCTCGACATCTAATTTAGTTTGGGCATTGCCGACTACCGATTCTACGGGAACACAGTGTCTATCGTCCAACGGCTCACTACAACTATCCTTCTCCCCTTGTTCGGGAGGAACTGGTACTCCTGGAGGAGCCAACACACAGGTTCAATTCAATAACTCCGGCACTTTCGGTGGCTCGTCTAACTTAACTTGGGTATCTCCCGTATTAACCATCGGAGTAGCTACCTCTACTACCGGTCAGCTTGCCTTGACCGGAGCGACCTCTGGAACGGTAACCATCACGCCCCAAGCCACTGCCGGAACACCGACACTTACTCTTCCTAATACTACCGGTACCTTCGCTGACGGAGCCTCGGCACCACTGGTAGAGTCGGCAACGACAGGTAATTTAACTTGTCCAACCTGTACTACGAACGCCGCCGCTCTTACGAATAATCAAATTGTCCTCGGGGCCGGTGGACAGGCTACACAAATTGGACCTGCTGGTACCACGACCACAGTTCTTCATGGTAATGCCGCAGGAGCCCCAACCTATGCCGCGGTTAATCTCGCTAACGATACAACCGGAACGACAGCTATTGCCAACGGCGGAACGGGACAGACCACCGCTTCTACCGCCTTCAATGCTCTAGCACCTGCTACTGGCGCTGGTGGATTAATTGTGGGTACGGGAACGAATACCTATGGCAATTTGAGTATCGGAGGTAACGGGTTATGTCTCGTATCGAATGGAGCTACTCCTACATGGAACTCCTGCGCGGCTGGTGCCGTTAGCGGAAGCGCGGTGGCTGGTCAGGGAACCTTCTGGACAGCTTCTTCGGGAATAGGCGGTTCGGTGAATTGGCTTTACTCCTCGGGTTCCGGCCATTCGATAATTCAAGGAGCTAACGGTACGGATGTTATCTATGCAAAGCGAGCGACCGACTCGACTTCTACTGGGAACTTCCTACACTTTCAGAATGCCGCAGCGGGCGCTGATATTGCTAAACTCGACGTGAATGGAAATCTCACCGTAAGTAACTCCATAACTATCTCGAATACTACTGTCGCAGGGAATATAAATCTAGGGCAGGGGACTACGCCTTCCTTGGTACCGAATGCAATCACATTAACTGCACCAACTGCCGTGTCGGCTTCTGGTGAAGAGTTCATCTTCCCGAGTACCGCTTCAACTGGATTTATTCGCTGGACAAATGCCTCCAATGTACTCACTGGCGCTTTTGCTCCAGCTTCGGGTATCGGTGCCTGTGTGAATACGGTGGTCACGGCCACAAACGATAATACTGCCCCAACATGTAATCCGGTTACTGGTCCTATGTTCGGCACGCAATCTGCTAATCAAGTATGGGCCTCGCCTAACGGTAGCTCGGGTAATATGACTGTACGTTCTCTAGTGAGTGCGGATGTACCTCCCATTAACCTTAACCTCGGAGGTAATGGAGGTATTACTGGAACACTTCCTATTGGCAATGGCGGTACCAACGCGACAGCCCCACTGGCCGCATTCAATAACCTATCTCCGCTCACGACCGCGGGCGACATTCTCTATGGAGGTACATCTGGGTCTGGAACACGCCTTGCGGCTGGCACGGCTACGCAGCTTCTACACTCCGGCTCCACGCCTTCCTGGTCAGCCGTGTCGCTCACCGCTGATGTTACTGGAACACTTCCCCTAGCCAATGGAGGGACGAACGCTTCTTCCGGCCTAGCCAATACTAACGGGGCAGTTTATTCGGATGGGACTAAGCTCGTATCCACAGCTACTGGTGGTGCGGGAACACTATGTCTTACCTCGGCTAGCGGAGGCACACCTACATGGGGTTCCTGTTCTGGTTCAGCAGCTACAGCATGGTCGGCTCTTACGGCTCCGTCAGCCGACCTTTCTCTATCTATGACCACCTTTAACTCTCTATTTACACATGGAGTAATGACAGGAACTAGGAACGCCTGGGAAATCACGGACGGAAATTCCACCTCTACTGGTTCCCTATTTAACCTTCACACCGGAACCACCTCTACCATGAAGCCATTTAAGTTCACTGCACAGGGAACGGCTAATGGTATTCAAATGGATTCCACCGGTTCGGTTACCGCGATTGGAACCGGAGGTATTACTGCCACGTCTTCGACACAATCTATCTCGACCACTAGTCCTCTCGGTGGTGGAGGAACGTTCTCGGGTAACCTAACTCTAACTTGTGCCACTTGCGTTACCTCTGGTTCCTCGTTGACTAACAACGCGGTCGTGGTCGGCTCTGGTGGCGGACAAGGAACCGCTTCGGTGGCCGTGGGCACGTCTGGACAAATTCTCCAGACTAAAGGTTCTGGCTCGACTCCGGCATTCATTGATTTCCCGGATTACCATTACTTCCCAGCCGCTGATTGTGTGAATGCCGTCGCGGCATCGGGTTGGTCCACTGGGTCCACTCCTGCGGCTACTTGCCGGGCAGGTACGAATAATAAAGAAGGCTTCCTCACTTGGGGCGCGTCTGATACTGGTCAGATGTCCATTGGTCTCCCTGCCGACTGGGACACTGCGACCAACCCGAACGTCCGTCTCCGTCTAGCCTCGACCGACGCGACCAACGGGCATACGGTGATTATGCAAATTGCTACAGCCTGCTCGAAGGGAGACGGTTCCACAACTGACGACGTGGCCTTCAACACGGCACAGTCGCTTGGGACCATTACTCTCAACGGGAATGCCAACCGCCAGTGGGACGCTACCTTAACGGGTATTACCATGACCGGATGTGTCGCTGGTGGCGTCCTTCGTCTACAACTATCTCGTACAACCGACACTGCTACGAACGTGGAAATCTACGGGCTGGGTATCACTATTCCCCGTCTTCTAACGGTACAGGCAAACTAATGAAGAGAATATTACTAATTCTAGCCTTGCTTCTGTGTGCTAGTCCTACTTTTGCCACAATCACCCTAGTTCAACATAAGGGGGCAGACGTAGCTTCCACGACCTCGACTACGCTGTCCTTTACGAGTGCGACTACGGGTGGGAATAAGATTATCGTTGCCCTGAGAATAGGGGGAACTTCCACGGCTGCGATAACCGATGGAACTAATACCTATAACAACGATGTTTCGTTAGCTCACACTGGCCTTGGAACTGCCTACATCTTCAGTGTGGACAATGCATCGTCGGTCACCACTCTTACCTGTACTCTAACCGGAGGGGCCGCTACCATTCGTTGGGCGATATATGAGTACAGTGGAATTGCGACCTCCGGTTCTCTTGATAAAACGAGCAGTCTTTACACCGCCGCGACCTCCAGTTCCGTAAATAGTGGAAACACAGCAACTACGGCACAGGCTAGTGAACTTCTATTTGGAGCACTAGCCACCAACGCCACCAACGAAACAACTCACGCCGGGACCACTCAGTCCTATGTACTTGAAGACACGGTTCCAACTTCATCGACCGTGCGTTTAGCGACGGAAGACGTAGTGGTCAGCGCCACCGGAGCCTATCAGGCTGACTTCACTAATGTTGACAGCGGTACCGACCACATCGCGCTCATTGCCACTTACAAGGCAGCCGGTGCCTCAACAACCCCACTAAAGCCCCCGGTGGTGCTCTAATGCTTCAAAGACTAATTCTACTAATCCTACTCTACCCGTGTCTACTTCAAGCTCAAGTCCAGAGTGTCTCCGTATCTGGCGGTGTAACCATCTCAGGTAGGACATCCATGAACGGAGCACAATTAACCTGTGTAAGTCAAGATGTAATTGGGTGGTGTCAGATTCCCAACGTGAATATGTTCAACGTAACTCCCCCAGCCGCGACTTACCCGGATATCCAAGCGGGCCAAGGAGCTACTGCTATCGTAAATAACTGGGGTGGTGGTTGGGCTGACACTACGCGGAACTCAATAGGAGTTTGGGGTGGAGGACATGCGGACTACTACGGTAACGAAGTCTATTCCCTAAACCTAGCTGCGAGCCCAATTAACTTCACACGTCTAAATGAACCTACTAGAAACCCCGTCACGACCTGTACCAACGGGGCTTATCAAGACGGGAAGCCTTGCTCGCGGCACACTTACGACTACCTAGCCTACTCCCCCTCCGCCGATTTAATGGTCAACTTCAGCGGTTCTGAACCTCCCGGAGGGAGTTTCTGTCGAGAGGACATTTGGGAGTGGGCACCATCAACACTAACATGGACTGCTCGCGGCTCAGGCAATTGGGATTGCAATAGCATTTACGTCGGAGCGGCCTACGACCCCAACAGTCAACTAGTTTTCTTCGCGGACGACCATAATATATTCACCTATAACACTACTACTCATGTGATGACGAACGTAGGCGGAGCTTACCAGCAACGCGATGACGTAAATGCGTCGGGCTTCTCTAGTATAGTTATTGACCCAGTTGATAAGTTGGCCTTCGTGATTGGTGGAGGCGACCGCGCATCGAACGGTAACCTGTGGAAATTCGACATCTCCAATCCAGCTTCGGTTCCAGCGCCGACCAACCTCTTCAACGCTACAGGATGCAGCGCCTTTACCGGCCCGAGTGCTTACGGAGGACCAGGGGTGGCATGGTACCCCACACAGAATAAAATTGTCATCTGGAACGGCGGGAACAGTGTCGGTATCTACGACCCGATAGCTAATTCCTGCACTACCTCTACCTTCTCAGGCGGCCCAGGCGCAGCACAAGCGCACGGTACGTTCGGTCGGTTTCAGTATTTTCCTGCTCTTGGAAAGTTCGGACTAGTGAACGACGAAAACGGAAGTGTATGGACACTACAACTAGACAGCAAGGCCAACATTAGCTTCAACTTCCGTTGCGCTGCGGCTGGAGTCCTACAATGTCAAGGCTTCGATGCGCCAGCGACGTTCACCACGACGGCGAATGCCTCCACGTTTACGTCGGGTTTCCTAGGGAATTCTCCTAATACTCCAACACGCGATACGACCAACTTTGTTTCAGGCGCTTCAGCAGCCGAGTGGCAGTGGCCAGCTAACCTCTCCGCAGATAACTGCTGTAAAGATTGGTGGGGAATGTTCGGAGAGGGTGGAGCTAATCAAACTTTCGGAGCCAACTCAACCTTCTATTTCCAGTTCCAGTGGCGTGGGGATTCCAATTACACAAGCAAGCAGTGGATGAGCGACTTCGCCACTAGCTATCCGAAGTTAGCTATTCTTGAGAATACCCGTAATGGCGCGTGTGGCAATGGCTCGCTAGTAATTGGCGACCTCAAGACCAACGACAATCCCGACATGTATACAAACTGCGGGGGATTTGGCCTGCGAACCTGTGATGGGCAGACGTGGAATGGCAATAACGGATGCGGGGCTAACCCGGAACAGTTTCAGCAAGGCTATCTGGCTCCAGCGCCTTTCACAGGCTATGAGTGTCTTTACCTAAACGGCGTGTTCACGAATGGAACGCACGGACTGGGGTGCTTCTCTTGGAACGCCAATACTTGGTATACAATGTATTGGAAGGTTACTATAGGTACACCGGGAAGCGCGAACTCAACCGTCGAGGCATGGATAGCTCCATACGGCCTACAACTTAAGAAGTGGCTTGATGTACATAACATCACTATCACCCTCGATAACTTCACACCTGCCGGATACAACTATATCGAGATGACTTCCTTTGCTACCGGGCACACCGGAACCAATCTCGCGGCTAAATCCTGGATTGACGAACTTATCGTATCTGGTCAGCCGATTTGTCCTACTGGGGGAGTATCTCCCGATGGACTAACCAACTGTCCGGCTGGCACGCCATTTCCGTAATACCTAAAAGGTGAAACCATGAAAAAAGCAATTCTAGCATTCGTAACGACCCTATTCTTACTATTGACCATAGCTTGGTTCGCAAAAGCACAAACATCCGTCGCTAACCCTTTACAGATGGGAGTTGTAGGTAGCCATTCCCTCTGCGTCGTTCAAACCGCAGCAACGAACTATTGTTTTGCTGCTGACGGATTGTGGATATCCATAAACGGAGCGGCCTATGTACAACTTGGAGCCGCGGGAACTCCGGGAGCCCCAGGCCCTGCTGGACCGGTCGGCCCCACTGGCCCAATTGGTCCCCAAGGACCTGCTGGGACATCGGGAGTTATCAGCCTAAACGGTAAGACTGGTGCTCTTACTACTGCTATCACAGTAAACTAACAGTGTTACAATACTCTCTGGAGAGTTCCTCCCATGCCGAATATTGACTTAGGAATCCACTTAGCTGAGTTACTAATTATGGGAGGTGCTGCTTGGAAGGGCATCAAAGCCCTCAATCGTTTTACTTCGGTGTTGAAGGACTTCCCTCCTCACCGGCATATAAACGGGTCGATTATTTATCCCGACGACTACGCACCTCCGATGACCCAGAAACTTGAAATTAGTGGTAACCGATAATGCCCAATCTTTCCATCGGATTCTCTACTACCTACGAAGACGTAGCTAATAGGGCGAGGTCTATCCTCAATGATGACGGAGGACAGATTTGGACGGACTCTTTCCTATTGAATCACATCAACAGCGCCTATCGGTGGGTATACAACAACATCGCTAGATATGTGGATACTTCGTTCATTAAGGTATCGAATCCTGACATCATCTACGTGACCACCGGTCTCCCTGGCCAGGAACAGGATATTGGTGGCATCCTCCCCCAAGACCTCTACCTTCCTATCGACATGCAATTTCGTGCTAATATTAGTGAGGAATGGCAACCGGTTAATCGCCGGGACCGGCTCCCAGAACGCGCCACCCAGATTCCTGAACGCCTATATGAATGGGAGTGGCGTGGACGTTCCATCTGGGTTATTGCGGCAAACCAGAACGGACTCATTAGACTTCGTTACCTCTCTTTATTACCTCTGTTATTCCTCTCGGCTGACCAGATTCTCATTACCAATGCCGTTGAGGCGATGTCTCACCGGACGGCCTATGAAGCCTACAAACGCCGCGGGCAGGTACCGCTAGCACAGTCAGAAAAAGCCGACGCGCAAGAGTTCATGGACCAACTTCTCGACCACTTGATTCTCAATGACCAATATATCGGTCGTAGGGGCCAGAGGTTTGGGGATGAAGACGGAATTGATACCACCAACCGTTCGACTTTCTTTGGTTAATTTTAGGAGAAACAAAAATGCCAATTTCCTTCAGAGTAACTTCGTATGTTGAAGAGGACCGGTATATTTCGGTCTTCGGGCAGCTAGTCTTTACCGGTAACTACGCTACCGGAGGAGATGTTTTGTTAAACGCCGCTGGCGCAGCAGCCCCGGAAATCCTTCCTCCGGGTCTACCAGCCAACACTGCCTCGATGCCGGTGTTCCTAAACGGACAGACTGCTGTTCACGCCACTCGTCAACCGTTGGTGTGGAACGTAGCTATCGAGTCGGGGTACAACCCAGTCCTCGTACCGGGCTCGGGTGCGTTCAACTTCAAAATTAAGCTGTTCGACCCGTCCACCAAGGCTGAACTAGCTGCGGGAGCCTATCCGGCTTCGGTTATCGCGGCGGTTTTCAATACCCTTGAGTTAAGATTTAAGAAAAACATCTAAGTCCTTTAGAATCAACATTTTATGGCTTGTCTCTTCTGTGTTATAATAGAATCCAGGAGAGACAATGCCCTCTAAATCAAGGATTCCAGAAGACCAACGAAGTCCAGCACTTCGGGCCTACTACAGGGACCACGATGTTAATCGAGAAGCTAATAGAATACGCACGCAACTATGGCGGTCCCGCCATCCCGGTAGATGTGCGGAGCTATCACGTCTTTTCCGCCAGAAAAATCCGGGTAAACAGTTCGAGTACGATATCCGCTGTCGATACAATCTCTCTCTCGAAAAATACCAAGAGTTTCTACAGAAACAAGATTACCGGTGTGCTCTGTGTCGGGAAGAATTCAAGCGTTGGCCATGTATTGACCACGACCACGGAACCAATGAGATTCGTGGACTTCTGTGCATTACTTGTAATCACGCAATCGCAAAAATCGAACGTGACCCACAGTGGCTTGAACGAGTTAAGGAATATCTAGAATGAGCGGATTTGCTGGTTCACAACCCATCATCCTTCCCAAACTTGGGGGCCTTTACACATTTCTGCGCCCCGTGGATGTCCCGAGTGGCTATAGCCCAAATTTACAAAACGTCCGCTTCCTCCCCCGTGCTGTGCTCACACGACCGGGATTAACTCAGAAACTCACCACGTCTACTCTCGCTTCCGCAGCACAGTTCATAAATAATTCCTCCGTCAAGACGACGTTGTTATTGGATGCACAGGGGATTATGTATCGAGTAGACGGGAATAACAATCAACAATTTCTAGGGAACGGAGGCCACGCTCCCGAGGCCAATCCAGGCTCTCTAATGAAGGTCCAACAGTCCTTTGGCCGGGAGTTTATGTCGTATTACAACGGGCCGCCAAATGTGAGTGAACCTTTAGCTCCTGGGGGACCGATTAGGCATTGGGATGGAAATATAGACCCCATCCCTTCGGCTCCAACATCTCCAACGGCAGCCAATGACGTAGTAGCAGGTAATATTACAGCAGGTACACACCATCTTATAGTTATTTTCGAGATGTCCTATGGTTTACTAGGACCTCCGCAAGCGACGGATGTAAGTTGGGTAGCCTCCGGCAC
>Ga0210407_10000231_pt1 | contig 69750 bp, 60 predicted proteins | sample IncBWC27MmetaG_FD_150860 | JGI IMG/M metagenome (GOLD analysis project Ga0210407, IMG submission 150860) | Forest soil microbial communities from Barre Woods Harvard Forest LTER site, Petersham, Massachusetts, United States - Inc-BW-C-27-M | ecosystem: Environmental > Terrestrial > Soil >...
GGTGGGCACGACGGCGGTGGGGAATCGGGAGATGAAGCATCCGCTGCGCGGTTTGGAGGAAGGCGCACGTTTGATCGGGAACCGGATGAAGACTGGTCGGGTGGCGGTTTTGTTCGGGTCGGAGAAGTGGGGATTGTCGAACGAGGATTTGAGTTATTGCCACTGGTTGATGCGGATACCGACGCGGGTGGAGCACCGGTCAATGAATCTGGGGCAGGCGGCGGTGGTGGTGATGTATGAGCTCGGGAGAAGAGAAAGGATTACCGCAGAGGACGCAGAGTCGCCGCAGAGGACACAGAGAAGAGGGGGAAAAACCGCACCCTTAAAGACGACCCTTCGGCTCTGCTCAGGGCAAGCGGGTGCGGCACCCAGGAAAGAAACGAAGGAAAAGTTTGCGGAGATGGAGACGGTGGAGCGGATTGGGGAGGCTTTGCTCGATGCGCTGCGGAAGAGCGGATACATTGCGGCGCGGGGCGAGGCGACGGCAGAGGAGAAATTGCGGCGGATGCTGCGGCGGTTTTCCATGGAGGCCGCGGACGCGGAAGTATTGTTGGGGATGGTGCGGAAGATTTTGTGGAAGCTCGAGCAGGAGTAGCAGTTGACGGCTGATAGTCTTCAGTCAACGGCAACTCGGTTGTGGTGATGGCTGGCACGCGAAATTAGCAAATGGAAAAATGAAAATGGAAGATCAAGAAAATCCGCAATTAAGACCCGGGACTAACAACTACAACTGATCACCGCATGACCACGCTTCACAGGCAACGGAAATGAGGGGGAAGGGGTAGCGGTGAGTCACGCGGGAGAGGCGGCAGAATGACTGGGAGGAGTGCCCTGCAGGCTAAGCAACTGCTCGAACTGGATGCCGTAGCCGGTGTCGCCGTTGGGGAGGCTGCGTTCGTAGACGACTCGACCGGTGCACTGAACGTCGGTACGCGGGTTGCCGGAAAGATAGGTAGGCACGCGCAGGGTCATGGAAAGCGGGGCGCCGACCCTCAGCGGCAGCGGACTGCGCATGAAAAGGCCGCAGCGGGAAATGTTCGCGGTTTCCGAAGCAAGTTCTGGCTCGGTTGAACCAGCTTCGGCAACACGGAAGCGGAGTGGAATCTGGAGCGACTGACGGGGACTGGTGCGTTTTTCAAGATTTTGCATTGTGCTCTCCTGTCGCGAACGGAGAGGACGACGCGAAACATTTAGATTGTTGGGCGGAGTTTAAGAATAAAACCACTAGTGGGGAAGTCAAGTACCAATGAGATTAGATAGTCGTAATGTGGAATAAAGGTTGGGTTGTGAAGGCGAGGGAGGGATCGCAGCGAACAGATGTGGTGGCCGAGCTTAGGATCGGCTACTACTATGCGCGCCCACCTGAAGGTGGATGCTACGTGGGCATTTTTAAGAAGAAATAAGTGCCGAGGAAGAAAAAGACGAGGTCGGGGGACCAGGCGGCGAGCATCGGAGGGAGTTGGCCGATGCCGCCCATGGCTTCGAGGAGCGCGGCGACAGCCCAGTAGCAGATGCCGATGGCGACGCCCAGGGCGATGCCGCCAATGGCGCCGCGGCTGCCCACTAGAATTGCGAAGGGGATCGCCAGCAGCATGCTGATGGGGGCGATGAGCGGGTAGGCGATTTTCTTGTGCCACTGGACAGTGAGGGAAGAGACGTCGAAGCCCGCGCTTTGCAGGCCGGAAATGTAGCGGCGAAGGTCACGCCAGCTCATCTGGAAGGCCTGAATGACTTCGCGATTGAAATACGAGGGCGGCTCGACAAGTTCTGGCAGCGAGGTGACTTTGAATGGGGTGTATTTTTCAACTGTGCCGTTGGAGAAATCGCGGACCCAGCCGGATTCAAGGGCCCAGGTTTTCTCGGTGTCCAGCCACTGGGCGCGGTTGGCGAACACGCGGCGCTTCATCTGGAAGCTGACAGGATCGAGTTCGATGACGCTGAGGCCGCCGAAGAGTTTTTGCGTGGGGTCGAAAATATCGTAGTTGTAGACCTTGGAATTTTCCCCGAAAATCCAGCGCTGCGGGCGGGTATAAGTTTGCGCGGGCTTGCCCTTGATCTGGTTGCGCAGCGCGTCCTGGCGCTGATTGGCGTAGGGGAGATAGGTGTCGTCGAGGATGAGCAGCGCGCCGGCAAGAACAATCCCTGAGAGGAGCAGCGGCAGGGCGAGGCGGTAGAGACTGATGCCGCTGGCCTTGAAGGCGACGATTTCGTTGTTTTTGCTGAGCACGCCGAGGGTGACAAGCGTGGCGACGAGGGCGGTGAGCGGCGTGAGTTGGTAAACGAGATAGGGAATGAGAAAGCGGAAATAGTCGATGACGATTAGGAATGGGATGCGGTGGCGCGCGATGTCGTCGAGCAGTTCAAAGAAGGTGAAGGTTTCAAACAGCAGGATGAACGCGCCGAGGACGAGCACAAAATAGTAGAAGAAGCGGCGCAGCATGTAGATATCGATGATGGAGGGAAAATTGGAAGAGGTGACGGTGTACGTTTCCTGCAGGACGCCATCGCCATTTTCCTTGCGAACGGCATGGCGCGCCTTGCTGCGGGTGCGGCGCTGGCGGACCAGGCGGCGCCAGGCCTTGAAGCGCGCAATGACAGAGAGGGGAGAGGGCTCGCTCCAATAACGCTCCATGCGGGGAAGCAGGGCGAGGCCGGCGAGAACAAGAATTACGTTGGCGGCCCACATGCCGATGAAGGGCGGAACGACGCCCTGGCGAGCAAGGCCTGCGCCCATGATGAACAGCAAATAGTAGCCGGCGATGATTAGGACGGAGAGGAGCGTGCCCGCAGCGCGGCCTCCGCGGCGGGGTTGCGCGCCGAGCGGAACGGCAATCAGCGCGAAGGCGAAACATGCAAAGGGGAAAGCGAAGCGCTGGTAAAGTTCGACGCGGGCATCGCGCCAGCGCGGGCCGTGATCGTGCCACAGATCGCTCAGCGAGCGTTCGGGATTGCTGAGGACGCGGACTTTGTCGTTATCGAGCGTGGTGAATTCGATGGGCCAGTCGCTGCGCTCGAAGGCGGTGACGGAATACTGGTCGGGGGCTTCGCGCTGGAACTCGTGGGTTGTACCGCTGTTGAGATGGAGTTCGAGCTTGCCCTGCGCGGGTTCGGCGATGACGATGGCTCCCTCGGCGAGAGTGATGCGCGAGCCGCTCTCAGCGCCGGTTTCGAAGAGGAAAACTCCGTGCCAGTGCGTGCCGCTGGCGGAGACATCGTTGATGTACAGGACCAGGTGGGGGAAGCGCTCGTCGAAGACGCGGGGCTGCACCTGGAAAGAGATTTGTGAAGCAATGAGGCCGGCTTCGATGTCGCGGAACGCACGGAGGCTGCGCGGGGCAAAAACGATGGTCATCAGGAGCGTGAGCACGGCTCCGACGACGGCGAGCACGCCGACGGGAAGAAGTATGCGCTTGCGGCTGATGCCGAGGGAAGTGAGCGCGATGATTTCGCTGTCCATGGACATGCGGCCGAGGCCGAGGAGGACGCCGATTAGTACAGCCATGGGGATGGTGAAAACCAGAATGCCGGGGATGATGCAGAGAAAAAGAGTGAGAATCTGCGAGCCGGAGCCGGAGTGGCGGACGAACAGCTCCATCAGGCGTACGAGTTTGGGGACGAAAAGTACGAAGGTGAAGATGAGGAGGCCAAGAAAAGCGTGTCTTACAATTTCACGAACAATGTAGCGATCGAGGATGCGCATGATGGGAAGGGGCAGTGTAACATGGGGAGAGAGTGGGGAGTTCGGAGCCGACAGTCTACAGTCGACAGTCTACAGTTAGCGGCGCGAACGCAGAACTAGAGACGGGTGGCTTCAGTTGCCTGGTGTCGGCTTTTTGCGCGGGGCGGCCTGCCTAAGATTGCGGGCCCTACACGGGGAGTCTTGAACGGAATGAATCGGATTCATTTGGTAGTGCTGTGGCACATGCATCAGCCGCAATATCGCGATCCGGAGACGGGTTGCTACGTGTTGCCGTGGACGCGGTTGCATGCGACGAAAGATTACTACGGCATGGTGAAGCTGATGGAGGACGTGCCGGGGTTCCACGCGACGTTCAATATGGTGCCGTCGCTGTGCATGCAGCTGGAAGAGTATGCGAGCGGAAACTTCAAGGAGCCGTGGTTTCAATTGGCGTTCAAGCATGCGGACGAGTTGACGCGCGAGGATAAGGCGGAGATTCTGGCGCGGGCTTTTCAGGTGAATCACGAGCGGCTACTGACGCGGTGGCCACGGTTTTTGGAGCTTTATGACTGGTCGCGAGCGGCGGGCGGCGCGCAAGCGCTGATCACCTTTCGCGCGCGAGACTGGCGCGACGTCCAGGTGCTTTCGCAACTGGCGTGGATGGAAGAAACGTGGTTCACGAAGGATCCGGTGATTTCCCGGCTGGCAAACCGCGGGAAGGATTTCACGGAAAAAGACAAAACGGAATTGAAGGACAAGCAACTGGAGTTGCTGGGGCTGGTGCTGCCGGCTTATCGCGAGGCGGCCGCCCGCGGCCAGATTGAACTGAGCACCACGCCGTATTACCACCCGATCTTGCCGCTGATCTGCGATTCCGATATTGCGCGCGTGGCAAATCCGGGAACGCCGCTGCCGAGGCGGGCGTACCGGCGTCCGGAGGACGCGCGAGAGCAATTGCGGCGCGCGAAGGAATATCACGAGCGGGTGTTCGGCGCGAAACCGGTAGGATTGTGGCCGAGCGAGGGTTCGGTGTCCGACCAGGCGATGGCGATCGCGGCGGAGGAAGGGTTTCAGTGGTTCGGCACGGATGAAGGCGTGCTGGGTCGCACGCTGAACGTGGGATTTTTCCGCGACTCTTCTGGGATTGCGGCGAGCGCCGACCGCCTGTACCAGCCGTGGCGATTGCAGATGGCGAATACGGGAATCACCGGGCTTTTCCGCGACCACCACATTTCGGACCTGGTCGGCTTCGTCTACAGCCGGATGGACAGCAAGCCTGCTGCGGCCGATCTGCACGGCCGGCTGCGGTACATCGGCGACAACGTGAAGAGCGACAAACCGTTGACCATGTGCATTTTCCTGGATGGCGAAAACGCGTGGGAATATTACCCCGGCAACGGACGGGAATTTTTGCGCGAGTTTTACCAGCGCATCGCCGGCGACGCGGATTTCCGGGCGCTGACGGCAAGCGAAGCCATTGCGGCCGCGGGAGACATTTCCGTGACCAGCACGATTTTTCCGGCGTCCTGGATTAACGCAAATTTCGACGTGTGGATCGGCCACCAGGAAGACGTGGCGGCGTGGGATTTGCTGTGGGACGCGCGGGAAGCGTACGCCAAGGCGCTGGATGCGCGGGCAAAGGGCCGCGAAAACGCCCCGGCGCAGGAGGCCTTGAAGCAAGCGGAGGAATCCCTGCTGACGGCGGAGGGCAGCGACTGGTGCTGGTGGTACGGGCCGGAGCACAGCACGGCGAATGACGCGGAGTTCGACGCGCTTTTCCGCAAGCACCTGACGGGAGTTTACCGGGCGCTGGGACAGGTGGCGCCGGAAGAGTTGGCCAAGCCGATCAAACGCATGCCGGAGCGGGCGTACCAGTTGTATCCATCGACGTTCCTGAAGGTGAAAGTGGACGGCATCGATTCGAGCTATTTCGAGTGGCTGGGCGCGGGCGTGTATTCGCCGGAGCGGCGAGACGGCTCAATGCACGGGCGGGTGATTTTCCTGAAAGAATTGCGTTACGGATTTGAAGAAGAGCGCTTTGTCTTGCGCGTGGACGTCTTCCCGGAAAATATCGCCGAACTGGAAAATGCCGAGTTCCGGATCGTTTTCGGGGCAAAAGAGGAATTGGCGGTGGTGATCCACACGGACCGCGGGCGGACACGGGAATATTCGGTGGAACAGGGCAAAGTGTGCCTGATGAATCCGAAAGAGGTGGTGGAGGCGGCGTACCAGCGGCACCTGGAAGTGGCGGTGAGCCGCGATTTGCTGGAGTTGAAGGGCATGACGAGGTTCACGGTGGGCGTGGCGCTGTGGCACGGCGGGCTGCCGATCGACGTGCTGCCGGCGGAGGGATTCTTCGACGTGCAGTTGGGGGAAGAGCACTCGGCGTGGCCGGTGGACCCGTAGGCATGCGGTTGCCAGGGCGGAAAAGTGTCTAGACGGAGACACTACTGATTGGGCACGGACAGGGCACAGGTACTATGGCGCAGGACGGATTCCCCTGAAAAACTGAAAAGGCGTGGACCCCGGCGCAGACGGAGCAATCTGTTTGGCGGAGGGGAAAAGTTACGTGTGTAGAATGAGTACGCTTGCGCGGCGGGCGGTGATTGACGGAAGCGCGAGCAGGGGATGAATGAGTGTCATCCGCGACGGACGTTAACGCGAACGAAGTGAAGAAGGCGGACGGGGAAGTGCCGCCGAGAACGATGCGGGCGAATCCTGTGGCGCTGGAAGTGCCGGTGAGCGTAGCCGGGGCGCGCCCGATTGCGTCGAAAGACAAGCGCGAACTTTTCACGGAAGAAACTACCACCGTGCTGGTGTTTAAAGACGGAGCGGTGATCCAGCTTTCCGCTGCGGTGACCGTTGGACAACTGCTGTTCCTGACAGAAAAGAAATCGAAGAAAGAAGTGGTTTGCCAGGTGGTGCACAAGCGCAGCCACCGGCCCACGTCGTGCTTCGTGGAGTTGGAGTTCACGGAGCCGGAAGAGAATTTCTGGGGAGTTTCGTTTCCCGCGCAAGTGGATACGGCGAGCGTGCCTCCCGCAGCAGAAGCTGTGGAAGCGGAAGAGGCGACGGAAGACGACCGCAGCGAGCCGGTGGCCGCGCCGAAGAGCGAAGATGTGGCGCAGTTGAAGGATGAAGTGGCCGCGCTGAAGAAGCAGCTGGAGGAATTGCGGGTAAAGCCAACATCGGAGGACAAGGACGCGCAGGCGAAGAGGCTGGCGGAAGCGGAATTGGCAGCGCGTGCCGCGGCCGAAACCGAAGCAAAACAGAAGGCGGAAGAGGAAGCGCGCAAGAAGGCGGAGCGCGCGAAGGCTGAGGGCGGAAACGCTCCTACGACCGAAATTGTGGCGAATCAGAAGCCGGAGGGTAGCAGGGCACCGGCGACGATCGGGATGCGGCTGCCCGTGATGGGAGTGGGCGAACCGGCGCCAGCAGCTCCCGCGCCGGGGACGCCGCAAACGGCTATACCGGAGGCTAAAGAAGAAATAGACCCACTGGAGGATTTGCTGCCGAAGCCGGCACTGGATTTTTCGCATGTGCCGAAGCATGTGGATCTGAACGATCCGTTTAATATTTACCGGCCGGAACGGCAGGGGCCCGGAAAGAAGGAATTCGTAGTTGGCGGAACGGTGCTGGCAGTGGTGATTCTTGCCGGAGCCGGTGCCTGGTACAAAAATAAGCTGCCGTTTCTGCATCGGGCGCCGAAGGCGAGTGTGGCGGCGGTCGAGAGCGCTCCTTCCAAGCCGGAGGGCGCCCCGAGCGTGACGAGTGCTGCGGATCTGGCGCCGAAGAGTGTTGCGACTGCCCCGGCAGCGGCAACTGGCCCTGGCGAGCAGGTGAACAATTTCACTGTGGGGCCAACGAGTACTGCGACGGCTGCAGCGGCCGCGCCGCCGGTTGGGCCAGTGGTGACGCCTCCGGCCGAATCTCCCGCGGAACGTGCGGCGCTGGCGGAAAAAGGCGGGATGCGGGTGGTTGCTCCGGCAAAGAGCGGCGCGGGAAGCCCGGGCGCGGAGAAAACTTCCAAGAATCGCGGGAGGGCCAAGACCAGCGGCGAATCGGCGCCGGTGCCGGTGGCGCCGGAGGTTTCCGTTTCCGATCAGCCGATCGTGCCTGCGAAATTGTTGCATTCGGTGCAGCCCATCTATCCGCCGGATGCGATGCGGAATTACATCACAGGCGACGTACGCATCGAAGCCGAAGTGGACAAGCGGGGGCAGATCGGCGCCATGAAGATTTTGCTGGGGCCAAGGCAGTTTCGCCAGGTGGCGATGGACGCGCTGAAGCAGTATGAGTATGCACCTGCAACGCAGGGCGGGAAGCCGGTGGCGTCGAAGGTGACGGTGACGATCAAGTTCTGGTTTGACCCGTAGAGCGATCCTTTCCCTCTTCTTTTCCGCTAAATAAATTCACCGAATTGATGCAGATACGGAGAGTAGGGGTGTAACTGCAGGGGCGGCGGCATTGCCGTGTGTCTCGAATAGAACAGCACTGAAGGCGTAACGAGGTGTAGCTTCATGACTACCAGCCAAGGTTAAGTGGAAATACTGGTGTCCAAATCATGAAAACCTCGTCTGCTGGGGTATCCACGGATTCCTCCAGGAGTTCATCTCGGGACAACTTTTCAGCAGTTGTGTTTTCATCCCACGCGGACATTCGCCGATTACGAGAGGCTGCGGGGCCGCTGGGTCATGAAAATGAGGCAATTGTTGACCCGGAGTTCTTCCTTCCCAAAATGTCCAAAGGTTGGCGGCCCAGAGTCGTGGCCGTTTACAGTGCGGGCGCCGTTGTGGGGATGATGTATACAAAAGAGAGGGTTATCGGCGGCATTCCCACCGGAATTGTATACGGCGACGGCAGCCTGGGCGGCATTCTGGTCTCGAAACGCGAGAATCAGCAGAAGGCTTTCCATGTTGCGATGGGAGCGTTGCTGGCGTCGCCAGGAATACGCGGCGCGCGGCTGCGAATCCTGCGGTCTTGGGGCGAAAACGACGCTGTCCGGCAGTTGATCGCCTCCAGGTCGATGGATGGTCAGTCTTTCCCCATGGAGCACAATGCTTCCCCGCTTTGGAAATTTCACGCTCATTTGACGCTGGCGGATACGTATGAACATTTTCTGGGGGGCCTGGGAAGCACAACGCGGCACAATTTCCGTTATTACCGGCGGCGATTCGAGGCAGCGGGGCATAAGGTCGTCGAGTGCTTGTCGATGGACGAATTGCGTGACGCGGCGCTCGAATTGCGCCTGAAATCCAAATTTACCGCAGACTCGAAATTGGCGGAATTTGAAAGAAACTTAAGTATGGTGGCTGCCACACACCGGCCACTTGCGATCGGATTGAAGCACCACGACGGACGATGGCTGAGCGTCCTCGGAGGATGGTACCGGCCCGGCGGAGCAGTCTTGTGCTTCCAATGCAATTACGATTGCGACTTTGATGGTGATTCGCTCTCCACGGTGCTGCGTGCTTATCTCATCGAGCAGCTGATTCAGCAGCGGCTGAAGGAACTGGTGATCTGGGGAGACACCGGACCGCCACTGTCCCGGTATGTATCCTACCCTCCCACGATCGGGGTAAGGTTGGATGTACCGACATTGGCGTGGCGTGCCGCACGGTATTTTATGTCGAAGTTCGGGCCGCACCTGCCCAGGCGGTTGGCCTCCGCCGTTCGATGGATGTGCTGACCGGCATTAGTCTAGTTTGTGGGGACTACTCTTGCCACCGGGGGCTTTAGCTCTACCTGCACTTGCTGGAAGTCGGCGGTGCCGACATTTTCGGCGGCGTGGGTGACTGGGTCGCTCCAGGCCGCGGTGCCGGCTTTGGGACTGCGTTCGATCACTTTGCCGTCCGGCAAAGTGATTTTCAATTTTCCATCGGTCAGAAAATAAGAGACGTTGGCGGGATGCGAATGCATCGGGGCGACCTGTCCGGGCTTGAAGTGGACGGCGAGGACGCGCACCTGATCGTTTTCGAAGATGACCGTGTGGCTGTCGCTGGCGACTTTGATGACGTCTTGAGCCGGAGCGGGGCGCGTGGCGGCGTAGACAGCGGAGGCGGTCAGAAGAGTTGCGGCGATCATGGCTCGCGAGATTTTCATGGGGTCTCCTGTCGGATGAAACGATTGTTGAGAGAGTCTCCTGGGTGCAGGAGGCGGGGAGATGATACACCGGGAGTTTTTGCGGGGGCAAAGGGAAGTTGGCGGGGGAGAGATAGAAGGAAAATTTAGGTGGTTGGGTTGAATTCGTAAAAGCGAAAGCTTCGCTTTCGCACTCAAAAGGGAAGCGGCCCGCCGCAGACGGACGGGCCCTACAGGAAACGCACAGCCAGGAATGGCTGTGCCACGTGAGGCGGTTAAGCTAGATGCAGTTTCCGGCGGTGTTGGACCATTCGAGTTGGACGGTGAAGGCGCCGAGTTGCTTGGTTTTCCAGGCGCAGATGTCGCCGATTTCGCCGTTGTTGTCGTCGTACCAGCCCTGGCCGGGGATGGGGTCGGTGATGGCTTCGCAGAGTTCGTGTGAACTGGTGGACGTCAGCGCGGGCAAGATCGCGAGTCCGCCGGTGCAGCCAGGACAGCCGGGAAACGGCATGGCGGCATAAAAAATGCCGTCGGGCGTAACGTCGTGATAGCCGCAAAAAACTTTGCAGCTTGCGGAGCCGCCCTGTTCCACCGTGGTGCCGGGTGGGAGAAAGACGAAGTAGAGGGAATTGGTGTTGGAAGGTGGCAGAGTGCCGTTGGCCAATTCGGATTTGAGTAGAGCCTGGATGGCGGAATCCTGAACGGTTTTGCCGGGCTCGGGAGAGGTGAGAAGTTTTGTGCCGATGCGTTTGCCGTGGCCGATGTTTTTTCCAGGGACGCTGTATTCGGAGAGCTGATCGAGCAGGGGGCTGGTGAGGATGAAATCGAAGAAGGAGTTCATCTGCTGGCTGAGCTGCGCGTTGGCGGCTTCCTGCCAGGCCGCGCCCCAGAAAAGGGTGAAGACTTCGACGTTGGTGAGCAGAGGACCGTTGCGATAGGTGAGATGGGGAGCGGGGGCGGCGGCATCGCGAACGTGAGGATGCAGCGGAACGATGCGGATGGGCGATTTGGTTTGCGATTTTGCGTTTGACTGATTGGCCTTGCGGACGGGACGCGTGGACATGGTTGGCTCCTTGCCGGGTTGTTGCACTAGGCTGGGAAGGAGTGCGCCGGAGTGGACAGGCTAGCGAAGGAAATTGAAGAAGTAAATAGGACTGCTTGCGAAAAAACACCAACAGAAAAAAGAAAGGATAACGCAGAGGCGCTGAGCACGCAGAGATTCGCAGAGAAGAGAACGGCGGCCCGATTCGGAAAGACGGGAGAACGAAGAACGGAGCCACGCATTCCTTCGTCAGGGCAAGCACTGAAGGTGGCCGCTACGTTAGAGGTTCTAGTTTGCGTTGAAGGCCGATGGTTGGGTCGTGTTCGTTGTTGACGATTACCAGGTCGTTTTTGAAATGCTGGCCGCCGCTGCCTTTGAATTGGGAGCCGGGGATCCACTGGCCGCCGACGAGGGGAGTTTTGATGACGTTTTTGACGGGCTGGCCGTGCCAGGCGATGGGGCCGACGATGGAGTTGTAGTTGGTGGCGATGATGGAATCGCGAATGGCGGCGGGAGAGTTGACGTCCTTGGTGCGTTTGAGGACGTCGAGCGCGACTTCGAAGAGGGCGTGGAGGTAGCCGAGCGGCTGGGTCCACTGTTTTTGGGTTTCGTCTTCGTAGGCGGCGCAGAGTTCAGCGGAATTTTTTCCGGTGAGGCCGGAGCTGAACGGAAAACTGGGCGACCACCAGACTTCGGTGGATAGTCCGGCACCTCGATCGCCTAAGGCTTCGACCGCGGTGGGGAAGAGAATTCCCTTGGCGACGCTGGCGATTTTCGGCTTGAAGCCTTGCTCGCCCGCTTGTTTCCAGAATGTGGCGAAGGCCGGCGGAGGAAGCACGCCGGAGAGAATTTCGACATTGGCTTTTTTGAATGCCGCGATGTGCGCGGAATAATCGGTGGCGGAAGTTTCGAAGCGGCCGGGGTCGACGAGCTTGAAGCCTTTGGCTTGAAGGGCCGGAGGAAAGCCGAATTTGGCGTCGGAGTAGGCGATGCCTTCGGGATCGTTGGGCCAGAGCGCGCCGACGACTTTGTTGGTGGGAATGGAAGCCCACATGGCGGTGAAGACGGCGATCAGGTCCTCGAGTCCCCAGAAAAAGTGATAGGTCCAGTCGAAGGCTTTTTCCGGCGTGCCGCCGCGGCCGAAGAACCAGGATTGCCAGGGCGCATCGGTGGTGATGCAGGGGATGCCGTTCTTTTCACACTGGTCGCTGACGGGATTGACGGTTGCGCCGGTGCTGGAGGCGACCATCAGATCCACGTGATCGGATTTGATTAGATCGGCGGCGATTGCGGAAGCGTGTTTCTGATCGGACTGGGAATCTTTTTCGAGGATTTCGACGGGAAGCGTTGCGCCGTTGATTGCGATGCCGCCGGCGATGGCTTTGCGGATTCCGGCGAGGACGAAGTCGTTGCCTTCGCCGAAGCGGGCCAGGGCGCCGGTGCGCGGACCGATGAAGCCGATCTTGAGCGTGCGGCTTGCGCCACGAGCGGATTTCCCGAACAGAGAATGCGGCGCAACGGCCGCCACCACCGCGGTTGCGGCGGAGTCTTGCAGGAAGCGCCGGCGGCCGGACGCGGCGTGGTTTTTCTCGTTTTTCCTGGGCCCGGATTTCAACTGGTCGCTCATGCGCACTCTCCCGTCAAGAGGAACCCGCGCTTTTCGGCGCGTTTCGCTGCTTGCCTTGCAATTGATTAAACCGTGAGGGAATTTCCGTACTTGAGTATTGCTCTCCCGTGGGCGGCACACAAAGGAAATGTGAATAAGGATATACCCGAAGGTTACTAGGAGATTGAGGACTCGGTTGGCCGGGCAGGGGAATTGGGGAGCGCAGAAGAATTACGCGGAAGCGGAGAGGAGACGCAGAGGGCACAGAGAAGAGCGCGGGCCGGCAGGATGCCGGCGCTACCTTGGCGGCGTCATCGGAGGGGAAAAGAAGTCGGCGAGGCTTCCGGGAGAACAAGGGCGCCCGTCTTAGAAGGCGTCCGCTACAACTAGCGGCCCGGGGGATGAGTGCCGAATTCGATGAAGAATCCCGCGATCAGCAAAGCGATTCCGCACCCGTAAGCGGCCCACATAACGTACACCGGCCAGGCTGGCCAACCGTTCGCTCTTCGCACCTGGTGATATTCCCTGTAATTGAAGGTCCCTCCGCGAAGAAGCATCCACTTGTGCCCCAGGTGCTTCATGCGAAGGCGAAATACCAGATCCATAGCACCCGCTGCCGCCAGGAAAGCTATGCCCAAGACCATCATCAGCATGTGGGGAGCCCTCAGAGACGAGAGCTATTTTAATTCGCAGAGGGTCCTCTCCCACTCCTAGTTCATTTCCGGGTTGCGGAAGAAGGTACGACTGAACTGGGTCGAGATTGTACCAAGATATTTTAGCTAGAAGAGCTTTACGGCGAGGCGCTGAGGCGTGTTGCCTACGGGGATTAGGGTGATTAGGGAGTCGGTGCGGAGGCGGAGGACGGCGAGGTCGCCGGAAGATTCGTTGACGACGAGGAGCATGGTGGGTTGGGCGCCGGGCTCGTTGGAATCGAAGCGCATGGCGTTGGGGGCGGCGCCTGCGTTGATGGGTCTGCCGAGGATGCGGCGGTTGTAGATGTCCACGTGGAAGATGCGGCCCGCGGCGCGGTCGGCGACGTACATTTCGCCTGCGTCTTCGGTGAGGATGGCGCTGGCGGGGGCAGAGCCGAGGAGCATGGTGTCGCCGACTTCGTGGGTCCAGGTGTTGATGGCTTCGAGGACGTGGGCTTCGGGAGAGATGACGTAGAGTTCGCCGCCGTCGGGTTTCATGAGCATTTGCGTGGGGCGGCCGGCGAGTTGGAGATTGGTGAGCAGGACGCCGCGGCGGAGGTCGACAACCGAGAGGCGGCTCTCGGAGCGGCTCATGACGAAGGCGATGGAACTGTCGGGAGCGATGGCGACTTCGTCAGGCTGCGGGATGACTTCGACGACGATGCGCGGCTGGAGCGTGGCGGCGTCGTGGATGGTGAGGGAAGACGAGCGGCGGTTGACGACGAGGATGGATTTTTGGTCGGGGGTGATGCGGGCTTGCACGGGCTCGGAGGCGGTGCGGGCGCGGCCAAGGATGGAGCGCGTGGCGGTGTCGATGGCGATGAGTTGGTCGGAGTTGGCGGAGGTGGTGTAGACGCGGCTGCCGGTGGCGGAAAAGTCGAGCGAGAGCGGCGACGGGCCGACGGGAATTTTCGCGATGATCTGCGAGGTGCGCGTGTTAAGGACGAAGACGTAGCCGCCGGCGCTGCTGACGCCCCAGATTTCGGGGCGTTTGGCGTGTTCGCGGAGGTCGGAGATGGCCGGGCCGACGGGAATTTTGTTGATGACGCGGAGAGAGGCGAGATCGACGACGGTGAGGGAACCGTCGGAGGTGGAAATGTAAGCGTTGAGGTGAAGGTCGGGGCGGAGAATGCTGGGGCGATGTTCGCGGAGAAGAATTACGAGAGCTAGGATGAGGAGCAGAACTAGGACGAAGTAGACGCGGAAGTTTTTGCGATGGGGCATGAGGAGAATGAATAGTTTACAGTTTTTAGTTTGAAGTTTGAAAGAGGATAACAGATAGCAGCGAGCAGATAGTAGAAAGCATGAGAAAGGCCTGGCTACGACTTAATTGTGGAGATATCTTCGGCCGAGTGGCAGAGAGATTGGGAAAATTTTGATTCAGAGACCCAGAGGGCTACAGAGTTCATAGGTGTGTTATGGTCGTTGTGCGGAGTTTTGGAATGCTATCCTCTCGCCAACTGGAGTCGAGATGGCAGTGGGCAATAGGCTAGACCAGAGTTCTTTGAACAACAGGCGTGTGCCGTATTCGCTTGAGGCTTACAAGCCTAAGGCCTCGGACGACATGATCCGAGTAGGGCGCGTTTTTGATGGGGGCTACGTAATAAATGAGGCGGCACTTCGTCAGGCTAAGTATCTGTTGAGCTTTGGGGTGAATGATGATTGGTCATTTGAGGCGGATTTCCTTCATCGGAACCCCGACATAAACATTTTTTGTTTTGATAACTCAGTATCGAAGAGTGCGTTCAGAGATAAGATTGTCGATTCTCTGAACCAAATTCTGAGCGCTAGATTTATCCTAGGGCTGTTATCGCTAAATTTCCGTGGCGCCTGGAACAAGATTTCCAATTTTAAGCGGGGACGAAGGGTGTATTCCGACTTTTGTCAATTTTTCGCCCTAGCTAATGTGCGGTTTGTTGCCAAAGGCATTTCAAGCGAGACAAGTGGGTCGTTTCTTACCATGAGTGATGTTTTTCATCTGATTCCGCAGGGCAACCTCACCGAGAACTCTGTGTTCATAAAAATGGATATTGAACAATCAGAATTCCGGGTCTTGCCGGACCTCTTGAAATTTCGAGATTATGTGGCCGGTTTGGTCGTTGAGTTTCATGACCTTGACATACTCTGGCCAAATTTCGCGGAACTGATGAGCAAGCTCAATGAAGATTTTGAGGTCACGCATGTTCACGGCAATAATTTTTGTGGATTAATACCGAATACGGCCACGCCGAAATTATTGGAAATTACCTTTCTCAAGAGGCCGCTTCTAAATTCCCGGTCGGCTCCCGGAGCCAAGAACTATCCAATCCGCGGCCTAGACTATCCCAATAACCCACAGCAAAAGGACTATCCACTCCACTTTTGATGAGTCACTTGTGGAACTTCTTCGCGTCCATCATTCTCCATTGCGAATACCGCTCCTTCGCCCCGACCTTCACCTCCGGCACAAGACCTCGCCTCCAGTTTCCGCCGCGATTATACCTTAGCGCTTTTTTTGGCTTGGAAGGAGGATAACAGATAGCAGCGATCAGATAGCAGGAGGCCAGAGGGGCGATGTGGAAACGTCGAGATGTGGGACCTTTTTTGTCCGGGTTTAAGAGCAGAAAAAAGATTTACCACAGAGGGCGCAGAGGAGCCGCAGAGTTCACAGAGAAGACAGGAGAAAACCCGCACCCTGAAAACCGCGGGGTGCGGCACCCGGCAAGATTTTTGTTAGCGCGGAGGCGCAGAGGGTAGGTTGGGGCAGCGAGCGACATAGAACCAGGGGATTTTGATAGCGCCGGGATAGAGATAGACACAAACAGTCTGGCCGGGTTGCGCGGACGAATAGAGGGAACGCGACACGGAGACATCCGCGGCTTGATCCTGTGGTCCCCAGGGCGCAAGGCGCAAATACCAGGTGGTGCTACGCCCACTGGAAATATGTTTGTGAAGGACTTCGGCTTGAAAGACCTGAGGGGCGGAGCGGTCCAGGAGCGTGTCTGCCATGGCGGTGACTCCGCCGCCGTACGCAATTGCTAGCAACAAAGTGGCCAGAATTAGCCAGCGCTGCTTACCTGACTTGGGGTCGGCAGTCGTGATCAGAACGGTCATCACAAGGGTGACGACCGCGATGGGTGAGAGCAATTGTTGCCAGTGAAGAAATGAAAGGTCGGAAATCGCGCGCAGGCCTAAGACCAATCCTGGCGTAATGACCGGGACAGCGAGGCTGGGGCGTACGTCATTCCGCTTGCCGTCAAATTGGTAGACGCCCTTGGCGCGCAAGCCGGCGTAAATCGCAATTGGAGGTACTGCGGAAAGTATCAGGATGACGAGTGAATACGGGCGCGGGTAAAACCATCCCCACAGGGCGGCCAACCAGGTTGCCCAGGTGAGAAACTTCGAGAATTTTACTGCGTTCACGAGGAGTTCTTCGCGCTGGTCGTTCGTTAGGCTGGGATCCAGTTGGGCTTCGAGGTGCGCGAAGGATTCGGAGCGCTCCTGCTCGTCAAGATTGGGAAGGGTTGCGAGCCATGCTTGGAATTGCTCGTCGAGCTTGATGGTGAGAGCGAATTTGATTTTCTTCGCGCTGGGATCACGAGGGATAAATTCAAGCGCAGAAACGTATTGTGTGGGGATGATGCGCCAGCCGGCGATCTGGCTGCGAAGCATGTGTCTTGTGAATAAAGGATCCCGGAGTTCAATGGCGTCGGTGGTGAGAATAATCTTGGACTTGAGCATGGCCAGGATCAGATAGGCGCCGAGCAGAAAGAAAATCAGACAGAGAGCGGTCAGCAAGAGGGAAGCGCCAGGGGCTGTTGCTCCGCGGCCTGTTGCGAAAAACCAGATGCCAAAGAGGCTGGGGGCGCCAAGTATGAGACCAAGAAAGACAAATGCCAACCGGTAGCCCAAAGAGGATTGATACGTGCGTGGGTACCGAGAAAGGTCGAGTGTATCGGGTTCTGGAGAAATTTGGGACAGGGACATGAGCGAATCGTAGCATGAGGCAAGAAATGTTCTGGAAGCGAACGAAAGGCGAGGCGAGGAATCAGTAATCAGCAGAAGAGCTTAATGCAGACATGTTCAATCGTTGAATGGTGCTCGAGCGATTAAGGAGCACAGACAGGAGTGCCTGTGCTACATGGGAAAACCCGCACCCTGGAAACCGCAGGTGCGGCACCCGGCACTCTGTAGATGACCCCGACAAGGAGGGTGGTTGTGTAGTGGCCAGTCTTTAGACTGGCCTGGGTTGTTTCCAAGGTGGCATGAACTCGGCATCGGGTTTCTTCGCGTTCATCCAGTCGACAATGGCGGAGCCTGAAAAAAGATACTCTTTCGTATTGGCACAAAGGCCGGCGCGGACTGGGTTGGCCCAGATATAGCAAGCTACGCCTCCCAGATCATCGCTCTTGCGTAGGATGTGATCGTAGTAGCTCATTTCCCAAAGCCTCCGGCCACCCGTTTTTTTGAATTCGAAGGCGGTACGCGATTTGAAAACTCGAACGAATCCGAGCAGATTAACAGCGGGTTGCATGCCATGCACGAGGATATGCAGGTGATTCGGCATAGCGCAATAAGCGTGCAAAAGAAATGCGCTTTTTCCAGCGCACTGGCGAAGGACAGAAAGTACACGTTCCGCGATGGCTGGGTTCGCAAGATGTGGTCTGCGCTGGTCACAGCAGACGGTTACAAAGTGCGCCTTCTGACCGAAGTAGGTGATCGCATTCAGGCGAGCGGATTTGCGGTTGATGGGCATGCAACGGTAATGTTACCAATAAGTAGTATTAATGATTATGTGAATAGAGGTCAATGATTCAAAGGAGAAATGACGGCTTGCCGCCGGAGGGCCAGTCTAAAGACTGGCCACTACACACGGCAAGAAGGCGAGCTAGTTGACGTGGCGGTGGAGGACTTGGGCGATCTGCTTGATTTCGGATTGGAGTTCGGCGAATTCGGTGGGGAGGATGGATTGCATGCCGTCGGAGAGGGCCTTTTCGGGTTGGTGATGGACTTCGACGAGGAGGCCGTCACAGCCGACGGCTACGGCGGCGCGGGAGAGCGGAAGAACTTTGTGACGCTTGCCGGTGCCGTGGCTGGGATCGACGAGGATGGGCAAGTGGCTGCGTTTTTTTACGGCCGGCACGACTGCTAGGTCGAGAGTGTTGCGGGAAAAATCGGAGAAGGTGCGGACGCCGCGTTCGCAGAGCATGACGTTGTAGTTGCCTTCGCTCATCACATATTCGGCGGCCATCAGGAATTCATCGAGCGTGGCGGACATGCCGCGCTTGAGGAGCACGGGTTTTTTGGCGCGGCCGGCGCGCTTGAGCAGCGAGAAATTCTGCATGTTGCGGGCGCCGATCTGGATCACGTCGGCCCACTCTTCCACTAAGTCGAGAGATTCGTTGTCGATGGCTTCGGTGACGATGCCGAAGCCGTAGTGTTTGCGGACTTGGGCGAGAATTTTCAGGCCGGGGAGGCCGAGTCCCTGGAAGCTGTAGGGCGAGGTGCGGGGCTTGTAGGCGCCGCCGCGGAAGAGGCGCACGCCGGAGGGCTTGAGTTGCTCGGCGATGGCGAGGCATTGCTCTTCGGTTTCGACAGCGCAAGGGCCGGCGGTCATGGCGAGATGTTCGCCGCCGACAAGAACGTCACCCATGGGAGTGGGGATGCGGACGATGGTGGGATCGGATTTTACGTCGAGAGAAACGAGTTTGTAGGGCTTGGTGACGGGGATGCATTCGACTACGCCGGGAAGGGATTCGAGGATGCCGAGGTCGATGGCGCCGTTGTTGCCGGTGATGCCGATTGCGGTGCGGCCGGCGCCGGGGATCGGATGAGCTTTTAGGCCGAGCGATTCGATTTTGTCACAGACGGAGCGGACTTGTTCGTCGGTGGCGTGGGATTGCATGACTACTAGCATCAGTTGGTCCTTTTGGAGCGCGGAATAATCAGTGTACTAAAGTGAAATGGGGCCGGGCAAATTGGATTGGAGGGATAACAGCGAGCAGATAGCAGTGAACAGGAGGCGGGGAGTGGTGGAGAACAGTGGTCGGTAATCAGTCATAGGGCTTTGTCGTTTGGTTGGGAGGTTGGGTTTTGGTTGTAAAAGCGGAAGCTTTGCTTCCGCACTCAACAGGCGGTGTAGAATGTCGCGGTTGGATTTGGCGGGTGGAGTTCAAAGGAGAATCGGGGATGTTGATGAGAATTGGTGGGAGGGTGAGCATGAGATTTATTTTGGCGGCGATGGGAGTGGCGAGTTTGTGCGCGGGGGCTTGGGGGCAGGGGAAGACGCCTAGTCCGGCGCTGCTGGTGTTGAGCAAGGAAGAGAGTTTTTTGGCGATTGTGGATCCGGCTACGTTGAAGGTGGTGGGGAAGGTGGATACGGGGGCGCATCCGCATGAGGTGGCTACTAGCGCGGATGGGAAGATTGCGATTGTTACGAATTATGGGAATGATCATGCGGGGACGACGATGTCGGAGATTGATCTGGTGTCGCGGACAGAAGTGGGGAAGGTGACGTTTCCCGGGTTGGTGGGACCGCATGGAATTGTGATTCTGGGGGACAAGGCTTATTTCACGGTGGAGGGAGATAAGTCGGTGGGGGTGTTTGATTTTGTGGCGAACAACATTGATCTGCACCTGGTGCTGGGGCAGAAGCGGCCGCATATGCTGGTGTTGACGAAGGACGGGCGGACGATGTGCGTGAGCAATGTTGAGTCGAACACCGTGTCGGTGGAAGAGATGAAGAAAAAGATTACCGACTGGACCGGGACGAACGTGAAGGTGGGTAAGGGGCCGGAGGGAATTGATATTTCACCGGATGAGAAGGAAGTGTGGGCGGCGAATTCGGGCGATGGGACGGTGTCGATTATTGATTTGGCGTCGAAGAAGGTGGCGGCGACAGTGGATGTGAAGACGAAACACTCGAACCGGCTGAAGTTTACTCCGGATGGGAAGCTGGTGCTGATTTCGGATTTGGGCAGCGGGGAACTGGTGGTGGTGGATGCGGCTTCGCGGAAGGAAGTGAAACGGCTGAACCTGGGGAAGAGCACGGAGGGGATTCTGGTGCAGCCGGATGGTGCGCGGGCGTTTGTGGCAGTAAGCGGAGACGACAAGGTGGCGGTGGTGGATTTGAAGACGCTGGAAGTGACGACGACGTTTGCGATCGGGAAGGATCCGGACGGGATGGCGTGGCGGAAGTAAGAAATGCGAAGTATGAGGCATCCGACGGACATTTTCTGGATATTCCTTTTCAGCACGATGGCAGTCGCCATTCTTGTCGGTATTCCGTTTTGTTTGAGCGAGTGGAAAAGACAGCTTTCCAGTGGGCGGCCGTGAAGGTGGAGGAGTGTAGCTGTCACTGCCGCCATTTGTGCTGTGACACTTCAATGCGTTTGTTGGCTGACTCTCTGGACGCCCTTCAACATCAGTTTCAGTTTCCTTAAATGGGCGAGTCTTGCTGTACTCATTCTGATGGTTGTCGGCCTTTCTTGCGCATTCAGTTGGAAGGGAAAAGCGCGATGGTGGCTTGTCGCTTCGTCTCTCTCAGTTACAGCCGCATTCTTTGTTACGTTGTTAGCGCTAATCGCCGAATAGCGTCACAGTTCCCATCTAGATCGCATCGTGCCCAGGTCCCTCCGCTCCGTGGCCGGCGCGCCAAATTTCGGCGCGCAAGAAATAGCCGGCCACTCCGGTCGGGATGACACGTTAGCGAGATTTGTTTTGTTGGCGGTTGGGGAAAATTTTTTTGGTAGGCCAGTTGCCGAGTTGAAGGGCTACTGTGAGGCAGGCGTCGCGGAGGTTGTCGGCTAGGTGGCGGTCGGATACGGCGCGGGCTACGACCATGCCACCTACGCAGAGGGCGGCGAGGGCTTGGGCGGTGGTGTGGCGTGGTTGGCCGTTTTGAATCAGGCTGCGTTCGAGGACGCTGACCATCCCTTTGAAGACTTGTTCGAAGGCGTGACGCGCGCGGGGGTTGCTGCGGGCGACGTCTGTGGGCAAGGCGACCATGGGGCAGGAATTTTCCACGTTATCGAGGTGCTGGCGGGAGAGGTAGGCGCGGACTACTTGCGGGCCGACGTCGGTGGACGTGAGATCGACGTGCACGCCTTTCCAGCAATTTTTCCAGTTGGGGTCGGTGAAGAAGCAGCCGAGGACTTCGGCGTAGAGATCGCTTTTGCATTGGAAATAGCTGTAGAAGCCGCCGTGGGTTAGGCCGGCGCCCGCCATGATTTGACCAATCGAGACATTTTCAAAGCCGTGGCGGTTGAAAAGTCGGCGGGCGCTTTCGACGATGTTCTTTTTGACGGTGGCGCGGTGGCCGGCTGGGTAAGGCATGGGGCCTCCTGAATGGGTGCGGGAAGAGTATGGCGCGGATTATTTTGGCAGCGAAGGAAAATATTATGTTGAACATATTTTAGGGCGGTGATGTTATGGGGCCACGGGGGAAGGGCTTGAAAGGCGTAGCGTCCACCTTAAGGTGGACGCTACAAAGTGAACGGAGGCGATGATGAAGGGAGAGACAAGCATGATTACACGGCGGCAGGTGATTTCTAGCAGCGCAGTGGCTTTGGGAATGCTCGCGTTTGGGACCGATGCAGCGATGGCTGCGGACGAAGAGGGGATTTTGCGGGCGGAGGAGGCGATTCATCAGGAACCGGTGTTCAAGGCTAGCCGGAAGCGGGTGTATGAGGCGCTGACGGAGACGAACCAGTTTGCGAAGGTGGTGGAGCTGAGCGCGGCCATGAAGTCTGGCGGGATGAAAACTGGAGCCGCTGCGGTTGCAATCAGCCGTGAAGCGGGCGGGCCATTTTCTGCTTTTGGCGGATACATCACCGGGCGACAGGTGGAGTTGGTGGCGAATGAACGGATCGTGCAGGTTTGGCGGGCGGGGAGCTGGGACCCGGGATCGTACTCGATTGCTCGATTCGCGCTGATGGAATCCGGAGGCGGGACGAAGATTGTATTTGATCACACCGGGTTTCCGAAGGGGCAGGCGGAACATCTGGCGGAGGGGTGGCGAACGAATTATTGGGAGCCGCTGGCCAAGTTTTTGGCATAGGGAAAAAAGCGTAAGAAAAAGATAACGCAGAGACACAGAGGCGCAGAGATCGGACGAGAAAACCCGCACCCTGAAAATCGCAGGGTGCCGCACCCGGCAGATTGGCGAGCGCGGGGCTCGAACTAACGGATGCGGAAAGAAACTTCCAATTGAATCCGCATTGGGACCGGATTGCCGTCGGGATCCTTTGCCGGCTCAAACCGCCAGTTCTTCAGGCCTTCGAGTGAGGCTTTGTCCAACGAAGAGTCGAGAGATTTGGTGATGCGTGTTTGCTCGATTTTCCCGTCGTGGGTGACGACACCGGAGAGCGTGACCACGCCTGAAAGTTTGGCCCGCCTGGCGGAATCGGTATAGGAAGGATCGGGACAGTAAACACATTTTGGGAAACCAGTGCCGTCGAGACCATAAAAATAGAAAATGCGGCCGGAAGAGTTCGTGGCGGGAGGGAAGGAAGCGTCGAACTGCTCATTCAGTTCCTCACGATATGCAACTCGAAAGAGTTCCTTGCCCGTGAGGTCCGCAAGAACCAAATCGATCGAAACGGAATGATTGCTTGGGACGATTGTGCCGGAGAGAAAGCCATCCGGGTTGAAGGCGGCGTTGAATTTGGCGAGGACGTCGGGCTTCGCAAGGTCCTGATCTGTCCAGCCGGAATCGTCGAGAAATTTGTGGGCGTTGAAACGGCTGACGATGGTGAAGTCGCGGGCAGACTGGCGCAGGAGCTTTGAGAACGCCGCGGCGAAATAAGCGCCGGCGGGAGTGCGCTGGCCGGAACTGTCCAGGAAATCGGAGACGTAAACGCGGCGGAGGGCGAGGCGCGTGATCTCGGAGGAGATTTGCTCTGCGGTGGATTTGCGCAGGCCCTGCCCCTGCTGAGCTTCCACGAAATAGGGAAGCAGCGAAAGAGTGGCGAGGAGAAGGATCGGGCGGAGGCGCATGGGGACCTCACTTGGGGTGACGCTGGGATTCATTCTGGGTGGGTTGGGGAGTGGAGTCAATTGGTGGGGGAAGATCGGATTGTTGGCTCCGACGAGGAGCAGGGTGCGGCAACAGGCTCAATATTTTATTTCGGAGAGCTTGGTTTCTTCCGGGACGTCGGTCGGGCTTTCAAACTCCAGGTGGTAGCCATCGGGGTCGGAAAGCATTACGACCCACATTCGGTTGCCGACGAATGGCTCCTGTACTGCAACACCGCGAGAGGTGAATTCGCGGAACAGTGCGAGAGCGTCTTCACATTGAAAGCTGAGGGACACACCGAGGCCGACTTTTTGGCCTTCGGATGGAGTGTCCTGCGAGCGCGCATTGAATTCCTGGAGCATGAGGGAAGCCTCACCAAGCGTTAGCCAACACCAGCGAAGTTTTCCATCCACAACCCATTGATGTTTCATCGAGAAGCCGAGGGCGTCCGCATAGAAGCGGACGGATCGCTCCATGTCGGAGACGCGGAAGAAGGGAACGACCTGGCGTACGTTCACAGCGGCTTGGGGAGCAGGTTGCATGACGGTCGCTCCGTCGGCGCTCGGGGGAGCGCTGGTTCAACTGGTTGCATAGCATGCCGTAGTCAGGCGCCCTCGCGCAAGAGATGGGGTCAGATGGGAACCGAAGAGCGCGGGACTCGCAGTGGAGGCCGCGATAGGCAGGTATAGCTGGGACGCAAAACCGAGTTTGTGCGGTGTGGTAGAATGGAGGTTTAAACATACATGTAAGAAGGCGGCATAAAGCCGCCCCTACGGAGAAAGTTGTGGCTGGGATGGCGGAATATCCAATTATAGAGAATACGAAGTTTGAGGCGGATGACGAGTATATCCCGGTGCCGGTGGTTGAGGCGGGGCCGCCGGCGTGGATGGATGGGAGCCTGCGGATCGGTTTGCACACGTCGATTTCGGGAAGCTACGTAAACGCGCTGGAATCGGCCAAAAAGCTGGGGGCGAACGCGCTGCAGATTTTTTCGGCTAGCCCGCGGATGTGGCAAACGGCGAATGTGCGGATACCGGCTTCGGATGTGGCGGCGTTTCGGGCGCGACGGGAAGAGCTTGGGCTCGGGCCGCTGGTGATTCATGCGAATTATTTGATTAATCTGGCGGCGGCGCAGCCGATGCTGCGGACTCGGTCGATCCAGGCGTTTCATGAGGAGTTGGTGCGTGGGCGGGAACTGGGCGCGGACTTTGTGGTGGTGCATCCGGGGTCGCGCGGGGAATCGTCGGTGGAGCAGGCGATAGCGACGATTATTGAGAGCGTGAAGCAGGCGGCGCGGCGCGTGCCGTTGGGCAAGATGCGGATTTTGATTGAGAACACCGCGGGGATGGGAACGGCGGTGGGTTCGCGGCTGGAAGAAGTGGCGGCGATCCTTAAGGGATTGAACCGTGGAGAGAGCGGGAGTTTGGATGGCCGATCTGAAGTTCGGCCACTACAGTTTGCGGCTTGCCTGGATACCGCGCATTTGTTTGCGGCGGGGTATGACATCAAGAGTGAAATCGGGCTTGAGCGGGCGATTGAGACGATTGACCGGATTCTGGGCCTGGAAAATGTGCCGGTGTTTCATGTGAACGATTCAAAGATTCCGCTGGGTGGGCGTGTGGATCGGCACGAGCATATTGGTGATGGGAAAATTGGGGCCGCAGCGTTTGAGCGGATTTTGCGGACGGCAAGACTGGGAAGCTCGGCACCGCTGGGATTGGCGGGGCGCGCGTTTTTGCTGGAGACGCCGATTGATGATCCGGGGGACGACCGGAAGAATGTGGCGAAGCTGTGGGAGTTGGCGGGCGTCGAGGGACCGGAGGCGGAGAAGGGTTTTTCGATGATGACGCCGGCGATGAAGAAGCAGAAGAAAGAGTTGGAGAAGAAGGGGAAGAAGTTTGCTAGTTCGCGGCATTTGCCGGCGGTTAAAGATAAAAAGAAAAGATAACGCAGAGGCGCTGAGTTCGCAGAGGTGCGCGGAGAAGAAAAAGCAGATCCCTCATTCGCAAACGGCGCGGGTTCGGGATGACAAATATCAGGAGTCGAGAATAGGTTAGATTAGCTTCAGGGGCTAAAGCCCAAAGAGTTTGGACGATTAATGTGGGGGCTGAAGCCCCCACCTCCTTAAGAGGCGGAGGCAGACAGGGCGTGGGGGACTACAAGCCGCAGGAGATTGAACGCAAGTGGCAGAAGCGGTGGGAAGAACACCGCGTGTTTGAGACGGAAGCGGAACTTGACGGAACAGCAGAGGAAGAAAAGTCAAAACCCGCACCCTTAAACTCCAAGGGTGCGGCACCCGAAGAGAAGAAACCCCAAGCCCCAGGCGCAAAGGCGGCACCTGGGGCACCCGGGAAGAAACCCAAATACTATGTGCTGGAAATGCTGCCGTACCCCTCGGGGACGATGCACATGGGGCACATGCGCAACTACACGATTGGAGACGTGGTTGCGCGAGTAAAGCGAATGCGCGGGTTCAACGTGCTGCACCCGATGGGGTGGGACGCATTTGGCCTGCCGGCAGAAAACGCGGCGATCAAGAACAGGACGCATCCGCGGACCTGGACCAACAACAACATTGCGGAATTTCAAAGGACGCTGCGGCGTTTTGGGTTTTCCTATGACTGGCGACGGGAAATTTCGACGTGCGAGCCGGAATATTACCGGTGGAACCAGTGGTTTTTCCTGCGGATGCTGGAGCGCGGGATCGCTTATAAGAAAAAGAGCCGGGTGAACTGGTGTCCGAAGTGCTGCACGGTGCTGGCGAACGAGCAGGTGGTGAATGGCGGATTCTGCTGGCGGCATGAAGATACTCGCGTGGAGGCGCGGGAGATCGAGCAGTGGTTCTTGAAGACTACGGCGTATTCGGAGCAGTTGCTGGAGGACCTCAAGCAGTTGGAGGGCGGCTGGCCGGATCGCGTGATTGCGATGCAGAGGAATTGGATTGGGAAGTCAACGGGGGCGAAGGTTTGGTTTGAGGTTACGACTGACGGAGCACAGCCAGGAATGGCTGTGCCACAAGAGAAGATTGAGATTTTTACTACGCGGATCGACACGATTTATGGGGCTAGCGCGATTGTTTTGGCGCCGAATCATCCGATTGTGGGGGAACTGCTTGCTTCGCGTGCGGCCGATCCGGAGACCGACCTGAAGGTCGGCCACTACAGTGCGGAGGGGCGGGCGCGGAAGCTGGTGGAGTTGAAGACTTCTTCGGTGAAGACGGAGGATATTGCTACCGCGGAGAAGGATGGATTTTTTACGGGGCGATATGCGGTGAACCCGTTCAGTGGAGAACGGGTGCCCATTTGGGTGGGGAATTTTGTGCTGTTGGAGTATGGGACCGGGGCGATTATGGCAGTGCCGGCGCATGATGAGAGGGATTATGAGTTTGCGGTGAAGTTTGGGTTGCCGGTGCCGGTGGTGGTGACTAAGGGAAAGAGTTTTAACACAGAGAGCACAGAGAAAGAGCACAGAGGACACGGAGAAGGAAAGAAAACCCAGGACCCAGGTGCAACTACGGCACCTGGGGCACCCACGTTATTTACCGAATATGGCGTTAGCGTGAATTCGGGGAAGTATTCGGGGCTGAAATCGGAAGAGGCTATCGAGAAGATGGCTTCGGATGCTGAGGCTGGCGGGTTTGGGAAGAAGGAGACGATTTTTCGGCTGCGGGATTGGGGAATTTCGCGGCAGAGGTATTGGGGCACGCCGATTCCGGTGATTTATTGCGAGAAGGATGGAATGGTGCCGGTGCCGGACAAGGATCTCCCCGTGCTGTTGCCGGCGAATCCGAAGTTGACGGGCGAGGGGGAATCGCCGCTGGCGACCGATCCGGAGTTTGTGAATGTGACATGCCCGAAGTGCGGCGGACCGGCGCGGCGCGAGTCGGACACGATGGATACATTCGTGGATTCGTCGTGGTATTTCTACCGGTATTGCGATCCACACAATGACAAGGCGCCGTTTGATCCGGCGAAGGCGGCGTATTGGTTTCCGATTGACCAGTATATCGGTGGGATTACGCATGCGATTCTGCACCTGCTGTATTCGCGTTTCTGGTGCAAGGTGATGCGGGATTTGGGATTGGTGCAGCACAGCGAGCCGATTGCGCGGCTGTTTACGCAGGGAATGGTGCAAAAGGGCGGCGTGGCGATGTCGAAGTCGCGCGGGAACGTGGTGGGCGCGGAAGAGATGGCGGAGAAGTATGGGGCGGACACGGGGCGTTTATACACGTTGTTTGCGGCACCGCCGGAGAAGGACCTGGAGTGGAGCGAGGAGAGTATTGATGGGGCGTGGAGGTTTTTGAATAGAGTTTACCGTGTTGTGGATAAGCACGCCGCGGAAGTGGCGAGTGAAGAGAAGAGAAAGGCTAACGCAGAGGCGCAGAGTTCGCTGAGGAGCGCAGAGAAAGACCAATGGACGGAGAAGGAAAAAGGATTGCTGCGGAAAGCGCATCAGGCGCTGAAGAGGGTGACGCAGGATTTTGAGGGGCGGTGGCATTTTAATTCGGCGATTGCGCAGATTATGGAGTTGGTGAACGCGATTTATGCGGCAGAGCCGTTGGATGAAGGAGTGCGGCCGGCGGTGCAGAAGGAAGTGCTGGAGCTGGTGACGTTGATGCTGGCGCCGATGACGCCGCATCTGGCGGAAGAGTTGTGGGAGATGCTGGGGCACAGCGAGGGATTGTGGACGGTGTCGTGGCCGGCGATCAATGAGGAATTGGTGAAAGAGGAAGAGGTCGAGATTCCTGTGCAGGTGAATGGGAAAGTGCGGGGGCGTGTGAAGGTTGCGGCGGGGAGTTCGCAGGATGAGGTGATGAAATTGGCGGCGGCCGATGCGGGGGTGGCTGGACATCTGGCGGGGAAGACGGTTCGGAAGGTGATTTTTGTGGCGGATAAGATGTTGAATTTGGTGGTGGGGTAGGGAAGAGAGAAACTTAACACGGAGAACACAGAGGAAGAGCGCAGAGGACACGGAGAATTGGAAATTGGTTCCAGCGAGTTGTGAATGGCTTTGTTGGTTGCCACGGTCCCTCCGCTCCGTGGCCGGCGCACCAAAATGCGGTGCGGAAGAAACTGCCGGCCACTCCCGTAGGAATGACAGAAGCGGAGAAGAGGGACCCAAGAGGGGCACGATTTATCGTGCCCCTACATGTTTTCGGACTAAAATCGGCAGGTGGATGAGGTGAGCTGATGGAAGGAACGGCGAAGATGGCGCAGAACGATTCACCGGAGAAGAGCACGGCCAGGAATGGCCGTGCCACCGAGGCGAAGGCGATATTGAAGACGGAGCGGGGCGGGATTGTGGTGCTGGATTTTGGGGGGCAGTACACGCAGCTGATTGCGCGGCGGGTGCGCGAGCAGCAGGTGTTTTCCTCGGTTTTGCCGTGCAAGAGTTCGCTGGAGGAGATTCGGAAGTTGGAGCCGGCGGGAATTATTTTGTCGGGCGGACCGAGTTCCGTGTATGACAAGGATGCGCCGGTGTGCGACCCGGCGGTGCTGGGGCAGGGAATTCCAGTGCTCGGAATTTGCTACGGCATGCAGTGGATGGCGAAGAATCTGGGCGGGAAAGTGGAGCCGGTGGAGCGGCGGGAGTACGGACCGGCGCATTTCAATCTGGAAAAAGCGGAGAGTCATATCTTAGGCGGATTGCCGGGGACGCTGAAGATCTGGGCGAGCCACGGGGATAACGTGCTGGAATTGCCGCCGGGATTTCACCTGACGGGGAAGACGGCGAACGCGATTGCTTCTGCGGAAGATCATAAGAGAAAAATGTACGCAGTGCAGTTTCATCCGGAAGTGAATCACACGGACAGCGGGACGGAGATATTGAGGAATTTTCTTTTCCGGGTGTGCAAGGCGGAGCCGAAGTGGAGTGGGAAGGCGTTCATTGAAGAAACGGTGGAAGCGATTCGCGCGAAAGTAGGAACGCACCACGCGATTTGCGGATTGAGCGGCGGGGTGGACTCGACGGTGGCGGCGGTGCTGGTGCATCGGGCGATGGGCGAGCGGCTGACGAATATCTTCGTGAACACCGGGCTGCTGCGGAAGAATGAGTTTGAACACACGCTGGAGATGTATCGCGAGCGGCTGGGACTTCGGGTGATCGGCGTGGACGCTTCGGAACATTTTCTGGCGAAGCTGGAGGGTGTGAGCGATCCGGAGCAGAAACGGAAGATCATCGGTCGGGAATTCATTGCGATTTTTGCGGCGGAGGCGGAAAAACTGCAAAAGAGTTCGGCGGGGGATATTAAATTTCTGGTGCAGGGGACGTTGTATCCGGATGTGATCGAGTCGGTGTCGGTGAAGGGGCCGTCGGCGACGATCAAGTCGCACCACAATGTGGGCGGGCTGCCAGAGAATATGCCGTTCGCGCTGGTGGAGCCACTGCGGGACTTATTTAAGGATGAGGTGCGGCGGATTGGAAAAGACTTAGGATTGCCGGAAGAGATTCTGGTGAAGCATCCGTTCCCGGGGCCGGGGCTGGCGGTGCGGTTGCTGGGAACGATAACGAAGAAAGACCTGGAGACGCTGCGGGACGCGGACGCGATCGTGGTGGAGGAGATCCGGCGCGGGGGATTGTACGAGAAGGTGTGGCAGGCATTTGCGGTGCTGCTGCCGGTGCGCAGCGTAGGCGTGATGGGGGACGGAAGGACTTATGGATTGACGGTGGCGGTGCGGGTGGTGCAGTCGGATGACGCGATGACGGCGGACTGGGTGAGATTGCCGGGAGATGTGCTGGAGCGGATGTCGACGCGGATTGTGAATGAGGTGAAGGGCGTGACGCGGGTGGTGTACGACGTGAGCAGCAAACCGCCGAGCACGATTGAGTGGGAGTAGATATTGAGTTTGGCGATAAAGTGAAGAGATAGCAGCAAACAGGTAACAGCGATCAGGATCCAAGCAGGGCTGCGAATTTTTCAGTTGAGGTTGGGTCGTCTTGGTTGCCCTGGTCCCTCCGCTGCGCATCGGCAAACTGCGCCGCTGCTCCGGTCGGGATGACAGTTTGGGGGGTGTGGAGAGAGCGGGGAGAAAAGGAAAAAGCCGCTCAGGGCGGGGGCAGAGCGGCTTCTTCGGGTACGGGTTGTTTCTACGAGTGCTCAGAAAGGATTGCGAACTGGCTACCGGTTGGCCATTTTCTGGGCCATGTACAGCAGCAGTTTGCGATCTTCCTCGTCGGCTTTACTCAGCAAGCGGCGGAGCTTATTGAGATAGCGCGCTTCTTTCCCGGCGCTGCCCCAAGCGATATCGTCGGACGATTTGCGCTTGGGAAGGTTCGGAAGTTGAGGCGGCTCTTCGCCGTCGTAGAAGAGTTGATAAAGTGGGCACTCAAGCGCGCGCGCCAGTTTTTCCAGAGTTTCGATGGCCGGAACCGTGTGGCCATTTTCAACACGGGAAATGTAACAACGGAGGAGACCGGTACGCTTCTCGATATCACCCTGGGAGAGTTTCTTTTCTTCGCGCAGAGCGCGAAGACGATCACCGATAATCATGGAGTGAGTATTCCATAGATAGTACCCGGTAGCAAGTCGAAACTAGTAAAAAATGTTAAATTAATTGGCCCAGGGTAGCTAGGCTGGAGGAGAATGGGAAAGAAATTTCCGTAACCAAAGACCTATGGCACGCGTCCCAAAAGCAATGGAACTGGCACTGACAGGACTGGGGAAGCCCAGGACGGCGGGGGATAGCGTCTCGGCGCGTGTAGAAGAAGACCGGGAGTTGGTCCGCCGCGCGCAAAAGGATGATAAACAAGCATTTGAGGAACTGGTCAGGAGGCATCAGAATCGGGTATTCGCGGTGGCCGGGGGCATCCTGAGGAACCGGGAGGACGTCGAGGACATAGCCCAGCAGGTGTTCCTGAAAGCTTATTTTTCTATAAGAAGGTTCGACCAGCGGGCGGCGTTCAGCACCTGGCTGTACAAGATCACGGTGAATGAATGCTGGGACTTGTTAAGAAAAAAGAAGGTTCGGCCGCTGGTGTTTGAGGCGGAGTTGAGCGAGGAGCAGGCTCAGGTGTACCAGGCGTCCTCGGAGCAGTCGGATGGCAAGCCGGATACAAGCGAGAGGCTGGCGGCGCGGCAGCAGGTGGAAGACTTGATGAGTTGCCTGGAAGAACGCGACCGCACGATGCTGGTGCTGAAGGAAGTACAGGGATTTTCGGTGGAAGAGATTGCGGAGCTGATGGAGATCAACGCGAACACGGTGAAGGTGAGGCTGTTCCGTGCTCGGCAACGGATTACGGAGCGGATGAGGAGAAGACGGGCAGCAGCAGCCAGGTAGGCGGAGAGTTCGAGGTCAGGAGAACAGGAATCGAGAAGAAAAAGAGGTAATGGAATAATGGGGAACCCTTTGAATCGGGACGAACAGAATTGCCGGCGTTTTCTGGATGCGCTGGAGGAGTTGCCACTAAGCGGCGGTCTGCGGAAGAGCGCCGAGGAGTGGCGGGCCGAACTGCCTGAGGCGGAAGATGTACACGCCGGGGGCTGCGAGGCTTGCCGGACGGCGCTGGAGGAGTTTGCGGAAACGCGAAATGCGCTGGCGGAAGCGACGGTGCAGACGCCTGGGCCGTGGTTTGCGACTCGCGTGATGGCGGCAATTAATGCGCGGGAGCAGGAAGAGGAAGCGCGGGACGGCGTGTGGATCAGCGTGCGGCGACTGGCGCCGAGACTGGTGGCGCTGAGCGCGCTGCTACTGGTGCTGGGTGGAAGCTGGGCGCTGCAGCTGCGGAAGACGGAAGGGATGAACGTGGAGCGGCGCGGCGGCGACATGGTGTTTGATTCCTCAGCTACGCCAACCTGGTATGACGATGGACTTGGGACCACGAGCGAGGTCAGGCCATGAACCCGGATATCCGCAAGAAAGCGGCAATTTGGCTGGCGCTGGTGTTCGTAATTGGGACAGCGACCGGCGGGGTGTTTGGATACAGCCTGGCGCGGCGGAGTTATGCGGCGACCAAGACGGTGATGCCGTCGGAAGCGGAGCGCCGGGCGAAAAAGCTGGCGGATATGACGCAGACGATCGGGCTTACACCGGACCAGGCGCAAAAGGCCGAAGGGATCATCAAGGAAGCGCAGACGGAGATCCGAGCAATTCATGACAAGAGCGACTCCGAGGTGGACGTGGTGCGGATGAAGACGCGGGGAGAGATGCGGGCGTTTTTGACGCCGGAACAGTTGCCGAAGTTTGAACAGTATATCCAGCGGATGGATGAAGAGCGGAAGAAGCAGAAAGAGGCGCAGGGTAAGTAGGGTAGAAATAGAAAAGGGAAATTAGAAAATGGGAAGAGGGGAGGCCGGTGGCCTCCCTTTTTGTTTTTGCGATGGTTTACCTGGACTCCAGGTAGAAGCCGTCGCGGGTTTGGACCTGGGCGTCTTTTTGTTTCACCGTGAGGTGGAGCTTGTGATAGCCGGGGGTGGCGTCGGGTTTGTCGGGAGAGTAGCCGAGGACATATTGGCTGCGGAGTTCCTCGTCGAGGTCGGCGTAGATTTTGTCGATGGTTTCTTTTTTGGAGACTTCGAAGAAACGGCCCCCGGAGGTCTTGGAGAGTTGTTCGAGAACTTTCTTGCCGTCGGGGCGTGATTCCTCAGTACGGCGCGGGTAGCCGCCGCCTCTGCCGCCTCCCATTCCACCGCCGCCCATGTGCGGGCCGCCGAAGCCGCCGCCATTGCCGTGGCCTTCTTCCTTGTCCGCGAAAAGAATGCAGTAAATCAGAGTGTCGGAGCGCTGGGCAGTTTCAAGAGCTTCGGTGAGGGATTCTTTGCTGCCGCGGTCGACACCGTCGGTGAGGATGATTAGGGCTTTGCGGCCCTGCTGCTTTTTCATCAATTCGTCGGAAGCGAGATAGATGGAGTCGTAGAGAAGAGTGCCGCCGCCATGACCGTGACCGCGGGAGCTGTGACCGTCGCGGTTTCCACCCCCGCCACTGCTGCCACCGTTGGAACTGGTTTGCGAAAATTGCGGCGTGTGGATCTGGTCGATGGCAGCCTGGAGTTTCTGGCGCGAGGAGGTGAGGTCCTGTAGGAGTTCGACTTCGTGATCGAAGTGGATGAGGAAGGCTTTGTCTTTGTCTTCGCGGAGGACATGGTCGAGAAAGGAGCGGCTGGCGGTGCGTTCTTGATCGAGGACGCGGCGCTGGCTGAGGCTGGTGTCGACGAGGAGGCCGAGGGTGAGGGGGAGATCGGACTCTTTCGCGAAATAGGCGATGGTTTGTGGCTTGGCGTCTTGTTCGAGGGAGAAGTCGTCTTTGGTGAGATTGCGGACGAGGTTGCCGTGTTTGTCGCGGACGGTGGCGAGAAGATTTACGGCTGCGACGTTTACGGTGATGGGGGCTTGCTGGCTGGAGAGAGGGAAAGCGATTAGGAGGAGGGCGAGGAGAGTTGCAGGAAGTTTCCGCACTTTAGGAATTGATGCCTTTCGAGAATGGTTGGATGCCAATGTTTATTCCCAGTTGGAGAGGGAAAAGTTCCCGGAGGAAAAGATTTAACACAGAGAGCACAGAGGAAGAGCACAGAGGGCACAGAGAAGCGGGACCCAAGAGGGCGGCCTGAAGCCTCCCCTACATTTGGTATGATGCGGCGCATGATGCGGCGCATGATGCGGACATTTTTGATTGATACGGATACGGCTTCGGATGATGCGGTGGCTTTGATTATGGCGCTGCGGCATCCCGGGGTTGAGGTGGTGGGGATCACCACGGTTGCGGGGAATGTGGGGGTTGCGCAGGCTAGTCGGAACGCCCTGTACACGGCGGAGCTTTGCGGGTCGAGTGCGCCGGTGTTTGCGGGAGCGGAGAATCCGTTGCGGCGGGCGCATTGGAGCGCGGATTGGTTTCACGGGCGGGATGGGTTGGGGGATCACGGGTATCCCGCGCCGCGGCGGGCGCCGGAAAAGATGGGGGCTCCGGACGCGATTGTGGAGTTGATCGAGGCGCATCCGGGAATTGTGATGGTGACGCTGGGGCCGCTGACGAACGTTGCGTTGGCTTTGCAGAAGCGGCCGGAGATGGCGAAGAGCGTGAGCCGGTGCGTGGTGATGGGCGGGGCACCGTGCTGCGAGGGGAATGTGACGCCGGCGGCGGAGTACAACATCTGGTGCGATCCGGAGGCGGCGCGGATTGTGGCGAGGAGCGGGTTGCCGGTGGAGATGGTGGGGTGGCATTTGTGCCGCGGAGAGGCCGTGTTGAATTTGGAAGAGATTGAGAAGGTGTTGGGATTTGGGACAGCGGTGGGGAAATTTGCGATTGAGTGCAACAGCCGGGCGCAGGAAGCGTTTCGTGTGCAGACCGGGGAACATGGGATTTCGTTGCCGGATCCGGTGGCGATGGCGGTAGCCTTGGATCCGTCGATTGTGACGTCGGCGTCGGAACATTTTTGGGATGTGGAGACGGAGAGTGAGTTAACGCGTGGGATGACGGTGGTGGACCGGTTGAATGTGGCGGGGGATGAGAGGAACCGGGAGGTTTGGGGGGAGCAGATTGGGAATGGGCGAAGAGGAAAGATTATTTGGACGATTGATAATGCGCGGTGGAAGGAGAGTTTGTTTGCGGGGTTGCTGTAAAGGAAGTAAAGGAGGTAAAGCAGACCGAGGACTAGCAGAAATGACCAAGTGAGATCGAATGGTCAGTGACGGTTAGATCGTAAAAGCGGCAGCTTTGCTGCCGCACTCAAAAATTATTTTACGGCGCCTACGGTGAAGCCGGAGATGAAGCGGTCGAGGAAGAGGTTGTAGAGGAAGGCTACGGGGAGGCTGGCTATGAGGCAGGCGGCCATTAGGGCGCCCCAGTAGTAGACGTCGCCGCGGACGAGGAAGATGGGGATGCCGGTGCCGATCATCTGGTTGGATTCGGAGGAGATGAAGGTGAGGGCGTAGACAAATTCCTGAGTGACCAGTGTGAAGGTGAAGATGACGACGGTGAGAATGCCGGAGGTGGAGATGGGAATCATCAGTTTGAGGAAGGCGCCGAATCGGGTTAGGCCGTCGACCATGGCGGCGTCTTCGAGTTCGCGGGGAATGGATTTGAAGAAGCCCATGAGAAGCCAGATGGAAAAGGGAACGGTGAAGGTGGGGTAGACGAGGATGAGGCCCCAGAGGGAATCCTGGAGGCCGAGGAAGGCGATTACGCGGGAGAGAGGAATGAAGAGCAGCGTGGGCGGGACTAGATAGGTGAGGAAGATGGCGATGCCGAGACGCTCTCCCCAGCGTCCGGCGAGGCGCGCGAGAGAGTAAGCCGCGGGAATGGCGAGAACCAGCGTGATAAGGACGACGATGACGCCGACGAAGGCGGTGTTGCCCAGCCAGCGGACGAAGCGGGTTTCGGTGAAGAGAAATTTCAGGTGGGCGAGCGTGGGGCTGGCGTTGAAGAGGAACGGATTGTTCTCCATCGTGTAGAGATCGACGTTCTGTTTGAAGCTGGTGATGATCATCCAATAAAAAGGAAAAGCGAGGAGTGTGGTGAAGACGATCAGCACACCGGCGCGTACGAGTTTGCCCGCGAGACGGAGGGAGGAGTTTGTTGGAGGCATCAGTTGACCTCCGAACGACGGGCTACGCGGAGCATGAAGTAGGCGAGGATGACGAGGAGTGGAACGAGGAAGAGGGAGATGGCAGCGCCTGCGGCGAGGTCGCTGCCCTGGATGCCGAGGGCAAAGGCGAGCGAGGGAAGGGTTTGCGTGGAGTCAAACGGGCCGCCGGCGGTGAGGATGTAGACGACAGTCATGTCCGTGAAAGTGAAGATTAGGCCGAAGAGAACGGCGACGCTTAGGATGGGGCGCATCATGGGGATGACGATCTGGAGTTGGGTGCGCCAGAAGCCGGCGCCGTCGGCGGAAGCGGCTTCGGGGATGTCCTTGGGAATGGCGGTGCGCCCGGCGAGAAGAATTACGGTGGAAAAGGGAATGACGCGCCAACTGTGAACGAGCATGACGGAAGCGATGGCGAGGGATGGTTCACCGAGCCACATGGGAGCGTTGAAGGGCTTGTAAAAATGCAGCGCGACGAGAACCCAGGAGATGACGCTGTAGATGGAATCGAGCAGCCACTTCCAGCCGATGGCGCCGAGCGAGATGGGCGCGACCCACGGAAGAAGAATTAGAAAGCGGACGATGCCGCGGCCGCGGAAGGCGTTTTCGAGCGCGATGGCGAGGATGTTGGCGCAGACGAGGACGATGATCTGCGAGCCAATGGTGAAGATGAGCGAATTGCGAACGGCGATGCGGAAGCTGGGGCTTTGCAGGATGCTGCGGAAATTTTCCAGGCCGACGTAGTGGAGTTCGGTGTTGCCGATGCGGGCGTCGCTGAAGGCGTAGAAGACGGCGAGGAGGAAGGGGCCTGCGACGAGGAGGAGGATGTAGAGCGCGGCCGGGGCGAACATGGCGGCGCTGAGGAAGGGGCTTTGCGCCGCGGAGGCGGATTTGATTTTGGCGGCGGCTACTGCCATGAGACGTCTTTCGAGGGCACGCGCTTTTGGGTGGCGCGGTCGAAGAATTTCAGCGTGCGCGTGGGGACGACGAAGTCGTAGACGCCGCCAAGTTCGAGGTGCTTGGCGTTGGGGATGCGGGAGACGACTTTTTTGGCGTCGAGCTTCCCGCCGACGAGGAGGCCGGAGACGATCCATTCGGAGCCGAGATATTCGGTATTTTCGACCTTGAAGCGGAGAGGAATCGTTTCGCCGGCGGCGTTGTCGGCGGGAAGGAAATGTTCGGGGCGAAAGCCGACGATGACGTCGTTGAGTTCGGCAAGATTCATGGGAGGGGAGCCGAGAAAGGTGGCGACGAAGGTGTCGGCGGGATCGTCGTAGACTTCGGTGGGCGTGCCGAGCTGGTGGACGTGGCCTTTATTGAGGACCAGGATGCGGTCGCCCATGGCCATGGCCTCGACCTGGTCGTGGGTGACGTAGATGGAAGTGGTGCCGACGCTGCGGTGGAAGCGCTCGAGCTCTTCGCGGGCGGAGGCGCGGAGCTTGGCGTCGAGATTGGAAAGCGGCTCGTCGAGAAGGAAAACGGCGGGCTCGCGGACGATGGCGCGGGCGAGGGCGACGCGCTGGCGTTCGCCGCCGGAAAGTTCGCGGGGCTTGCGGTCGAGAAGCGCGCCGATGCCGAGGAGGCCGGCGGCCCACTCGACTTTTTTCTGATGCTGGTCTTTGGGGACTTTTTGGGCTTTGAGGGGGAAGGCGATGTTCTTGTAGACGGAGAGGTGCGGGTAGAGCGCGTAGCTTTGAAAGACCATGGCGATGCGGCGATCGCGTGGCGAGAGATTGTTCACGACTTTTCCGCCGATAAGGATTTCGCCGGAAGTGGGATTTTCGAGGCCGGCAATCATGCGGAGAAGAGTGGTTTTGCCGGAGCCGGAGGGCCCGAGGAAGACTAGGAATTCGCCTTCGCGCGTTTCGAGAGTGACGTTGTTTACGGCGCCGAGATGACCTTCCTTAAAGACTTTGGTTAGATTGCGAGTTTCGACGACGGCCATTCGGGTTTCGTCCTCGGGGTATCGGGTACGAGCAAGTTCGTTTTGCGGATTACCTTACATGAAGCGGAGGGAATGTGCATCTGTTTTGGGTGTTAAATTTGGGAGTGGGGAGAGAAAGAAAAAGCGCCCGCTTCGGAAAGCGGCCGCTACATTGGACTAGGAAAACCCCCACACGCAAAATCGGCGTGTGGGGCACCCGGGAAAACCAAAGAAGAGAAAAGATAAGGATGCGCATTTCGATCTTAAGAGCCCACCCTTTGCTGAAAACCGCAAAGGATGGGGCACCCTCAAGTTCATTTGCATCGCGGCAATAGCGAGATCCAAAGCACAGGCTGAAGCCTATGCTACTTCCAGCGGGCGAAGATGCGGTTGTATTCCTGTTCGGCGGCTTTGGCGGCATTTTCCGGGGTTTCGTCTCCACGGGCCACTTTCGCGAACATGGTGGGAATGATCCAGGCTTTGAAGGCTTCGTCGATGGCGGCGGTGCCGTAGCCGGGATAGCCGACGTTGGTGGCCCAATCGAGGACGTCGCCCAGGACTTTGTATTTGTCGGGCGGAGTGGCCCGCGGGTCGTTGGCGATTTCTTTTTGCAGATCGGGAACCGTACTGGGGAAGCAGGGAAAGTTGTAGAACTGGCCGGCGACGAAGCCATCGTGGAAGGCGTCGATGTAATCAATCAGAAATTGCTGGGCGCCGTCCTTGTTTTCGGCGAATTCCCAGATGATGTAACAATCCATGACGTGTTCCGCCGCGATGCGGCGGACGGGGCCTTTCAGGGCGCGGGAGACCATGATTTTGGAATCGATCGGTAGATGCTCTCGCTCTGCCTGGCGAGAGATGGAGATGGCATTGGCGACGTAGGAGACGCGGCCTGCCAGCATGGCCTGGTTGTTGGAAGGGGGAGTCCAGGTGAAGACTTCGGGAGTCTCCGATTCCTGGTAGAGGGCCTTCATGAATTTGAGGGCTTCGATGGTTTCTTTGGAATTGATGGTGACGTTGCCGTTGATGTCCTGTTCGGCGCCGCCGAATGACCAGAGGAGCGCGCGCATGGCCATGGAGGTGTCGAGCTCCTGGGAGAGGCCGAGGCCGCAGGGATGGCCGTTTTTGTCGCGGATTTTCTTGGCGCCGGCGCGCAGGTCGTCCCAGGTGTCGGGGCCGTTGGGATAGCCCGCTTCGGTCCACCAGTCCTTATGCCAATTTCCGGGGTCGGGAACATAAGAATCGGAGAAGGCGAAATAGCGTTTGGTTTTGGGATTGTAAGTGGACTTGTGGGCGAGATCGATTTTCTTGCCGTGGCGCTTTTCGACTTCCTGATAGACGGGGCCCATGTCGATGGTTTGCTTTTCGTAGGCGGCGGGCGGAGAGAGGAGCATGAAAAGATCGTGGCCCTTTTGCGCGGAGGCTTCGGAAGCGGCCTTGGCGGCGAGATCGACGAGGTTGATGTGGTCGACGATGACGTTGGTGTTGTGCTTCTGTCCCCACTGCTTGCAGAAGGTGCCGTCGAACCAGGTGTCGTAGGCGGGGACGAAATGACTCCACTGAAGAATTTTGAGGGTTTTTTGTTGTGCGGCGGTGCGCTCCGGGAAAAGGAATGAGGGAGACGCTCCGGCGGCGAGAGCGGCGGCGCTGGTGCCGGCGACTTTTACGAAGTCGCGGCGAGAGAGGCGATTCTTTTTTGATTTTTTCATTTGCCTGGCACCTTTCGAAGAGAATGACGGACAGCGAATAATCGGGATCAATCCGGGCCGAGGTTGTGCAGGGTGCTGAAGTTGAGATCCTTCGGGCGCACACACCGCGCCTCATAATGACAAGGCAGCGATTAGGGTGCGCACAAAAAGAAGTAGCGTCCCCGATTCGGTCGGGGACGCTACGGTTTGGGTTTAGAAGCTGAAGATTACGCCGCCTTCGCTGCGGAGGTCTCGCCATTCGTGCTGCGGGATCCCCTCAAACAAAGGGAGGTCCACTGTCCGCGTGTTGGCGCGAGTGCGATAGAGAGACTGTTCGTAGGCGAAAGAGACCCATTTATTGAGTTTGTAGTTGAGGGTGCCGACGGTCATATCGCTGCGTGAGCGCGAGCCGGCGACGGCGGAAGTGTGCAGCAGGTCGTTGGTGTTGGCCTGGTCGGTGCCGTACATCACGTAAAGCGACCAGCCAGAATGGCGGCCTTCGGGGTCGTGCCCAAACCAGCGCGAAAGGGGCAGGCCGAGTTGCGTGAAGCCGCCCTTGGCGCGGACCGGAAGCTGGGGAATGACCACGGGAGTCCCGGCAGCGTTCAGGCCGAAGAGAACGGTGGAGCCGCCGTCGATGGAAGGTGTGCTGGCAAAGACCGAGGTGGCGGTGCCTGCCGTGTTGAGGTTCGTGGGAGTGAAGCCGCCGGTGGCGTTGTAGTTGGAAAAAAGCTGGCCTGCGAAATAGTAGCGCAGATCGCTGCCGCTGTAGAACTTGCCGATGAGAGTGGCGTACCGGGTTGGCAACTGCCATTCAAAGTCCCATCCGTTGGTGTCGCTGCCGACGCGAACACCAGTGGGAAATGCCGCCTGAAACAGATTTTTAGCGCATGGGACGTCGCCAGGGCAGGTGCCTGTGGCAGTTGGAACAGCGGCGCCGAGGACGATGGCGGTGCGGTGGCCCTCTTCAAAGCTGAAGATGAGCTGAGCAGGAGCCACGCCGGGGGCGTTGTCCAGTTTGAACTGACCGACGATGCGGCCTTCGACCTGAGGCGTGTTGCTGTCCGGGCCCTGGCGTTCGCCGTAACCCAACTGATTGAACAGGTTGGCGGCCGAGGGCGTATCGCCGACGGCGGGCAAGACGACCGCGATTTCCGGCATGAGTTGGAACCTGCCAAAATCGTGTGTGTAGCCAGAACGGAATTGCGGGGAGCGCTCGTAAATGTTGCCGAAGGCAATTCCGAGGCCGGTGGATTCCAGCATGTTGGGAAGGGTGGAGGAACCGAACGGCGTCCAGTCCTGACCCATCACGGCGGTGAGCGTGTTCGTTTCGTTCACCTTCCAGTCGATGCGCCCGTAAGCGAGGCGGATGGAGGGGTTGTAGGAACGAATCGAAGAAAGGTTGCGGTTGTCGGAACGGTTGAAGTTTCCTTCAAAGTCCATTTCGAATTTACCGGTGACGGTGACGCTGGAGCTAGGGTCGAGCCACTCAAAGTTGTTGCCGAAGCGAGTGGAGCGCGCCTTGACGTGAAACTCCGGCGCAGAGTTGGGACCAGAGTCGCCGAGGAAGCCGGGAAGCGGGAAATCATCGCCGCCGGGCGAAGAGCTGTCGTGAATAAAAGTGGCTTTCAGGAAGCCGTAAGGAGTGAGTCCGATGGGCCCGAGCTTGATGGCGGGCTTCAGGTCACCCTTGGGAATGCCGCCCACCGGGAACACACGGACAGGATTGGCGGCGGAAAGAGTGGTCGGCGAGACAGACGGCGCGATTTGCGGCGGCGTTTGTCCGGGTGGAGTTTGCTGCTGCTGGTCGTCGGGATCGGCGGCAACCGCGGTGGAAGATGGAGCAGCGGCGGCAGCGGGTGCACCGGCGGCAGGAACACGGTAGACAGTGGGGATCATGCTGGCATTCGTCGAACTGCCGGCAGAAGCGTTGACGACTGCGGGAGTCCCCATCATCTGGTTGTAATCGGTTTGCGAAATGACACCTTTGGAGAGAAGGAGTTTCGCAAGCCGTTGATCAGCATCGCTGGCAGATGACGCCTGATTGATTTGCGCAACTTCTTCGGGAGTGAGAATTCCCTTGGCCTGAAGAATATGGACCAGCGGACTGACAGCAGGCGCGGAAGTCGTTTGCTGCTGCGCGGACGCGAGTCCAGCCCAAGCCAAAGTTACAGCGAGAAGCACGGCGAGATACACCACAACCCCATGTTGTTTCCCGAACATTACGAATACCCCCCTGTGACCCACGTTTTGTGTGTAGGTCAGGTAATCAACCACGAACGGGCCTCAAACGCCCCGTACTTAATACTGGTCAGCGGCGGATGTCAAGAAATCGTTTAGGGAATCTGGATAAAATCGAATTATGACGGTCAGAAAGAGGAGTACTGGTAGTCGCTGCCCGGGAAGGGGCAGAAGAGTATAATTAACGGAAAGGGAAGCTAACTTGAGAGGTAATGCGGGGCTGAGGCCGAATCCTACCAGAACCGAGCTGAAGGTCGGCCACTACATGGGAAAGAGAAAGGCCGGTCGTGGTGACCGGCCAGTACTCTTTTTGGGGAAGAGGAGAGCTACTTGGCGTTGCTTTTGTTTTTTGGGGAGGCTTTTTGCAAGGTGGCCAGCAAGGTCTTGGCGCTGGGTGGAACCTGGGCGGCATGTTTGAAGACTATTTCGCTGGCCATGATTTCCTTGCCGTAGAGTTTTTTATTAGCGGTGTTGTCGGCGCGGAGGGTGGAACCTTCGAGAGAGATGCCGGCGAAGAGACCACGGGCGCGGGAGTAAGAGAGAATTTCAGCGCGCATTGCGGCGTCGGTTTCGGCGGAGGCGGTGCGGCCGACGGGGCCTGCCGCGGCGCTGGCGTCACCGCCGAGCTTGACTTTGCTGTCGAGCATGCTCTTGGCGGAGCGGGGGCTCATTAAGAGGAGAACGAAATCGGTGGCATTGCCGCCGAGCTGCAGGCCGGCGCTGCCGCCTTCGAGGGCCATCATCGTGGGTGGGCCCCAGGGGCCGCGGAAATAGTCGCCGCCCCGGCAGGTCATGACGCCGCGGCCGTAACTGCCGCCGAAGCCGATGGCGAATTTCAAGACGGAAGGAAGAATGACGACGCAGTCGGCCTTGTCGAGGACGTCCTGCGGAATGCTATCGGGAGCGTTGAGAATTTCCTGAAGGACCTTGCCCGCGTTTTCGACGCGGCTTTCTTCCTTGTCTTCTTTTTCCTGCTTGTCCTGGGCGATTGCGGGAAGTGCGAGCAGGGAGAGCAACGGGATACCTAGCCAGATCTTCTTCATAAATCCTCCTGAAGGATAGTGATAGCTCGAACAGCGTTCAAGCGAGTATGCGCTGAATACGCGAGCGGAGCTTGCGTTGGGTATATCCCAGCGCGTGGATTTCTTTTTTCATACCTTTTATTCGATGGAGTGGCAAGCAAAAAAGGTGAGGAAAAGTTTGAGGGGTTCAGGGTTCGAGCGAAGCGGTGTAGGCGGCGATGTCGATGATGTCGTAGATGGAAAGATTGGCCACGACGGGCTTCATCTGGGCGAGGTTGGCGCCGTTGCGGGCGCCGCTTTGCATGTCGTAGAGCTGGCGGACGATGTAGCTGGGGGAGCGTCCTGCGAGAGGGGGAACGTTTTTGAGGCCCTTAAGATTGGGACCGTGGCAGGTGGAGCAGATGATGGTTTTGCCGTTGGCGCCCGTGGTGACGAGGTTTCTGCCGCGTTTGAGGCTGCCGGGAGGGACGTAAGCGATGAAGCCGGAGGCATCGTCGCGGAGTTCGGTACGCTCCAGATTCTCCGGGGTTTCGATGACGCGATCGCCGATGGATTCCATTTCGTGGGGCGTGGAGACGACGAGCATCCATCCGGCGACGTGGGTTTTGGGAACGAACTTCGCTTCGACGACGCGAATCCAGGGTTTTGGTTTTATGGCGGCGAAATAGTTGGCGGCGATCTGGATTTCCGCGTCGTTGGCGTTGGCAGCGACAGCGATCATGTTGCTGACGGGCTTCAGGTCGGGATCTGAACTTTTGCGCGCGCCGCTTTTGAAGTCGGCGAGTTGCTGGAGGATGTAGCTTGCGGAGAGCCCCGCGAGGTTGGAATTTTCCGGGCGTCCTTGGCCGTTGGCGAGATGGCAGTAGGCGCAGGCGTAGACATCGGGCTTGCGGCCGTGGGCGACGATGACGGGCATCTGGGGATGAGAGGAGGGATGCCAGTCGGGAACGTTGAAGAGGTCGTGGATTTGCGAATGGGTGAAGGAGATTTTGCTGCCTGGAACGTGGAGTTGCGCGGACTCGTCGGGCTGGGCGGGGGCGTCGGAGGGAGAGGCGGGAGGATTGACGGCGTAGGCCCAGTAGGGAGGAGGGTCGAGTGGCTCGCGGGAAATGGCGGATTGCTGCGTGGGGCTGGAGGCCGCGGCGGTAAGAAGAAATGCGGCAACGGAGATCGTTGCGGCACAGAAGCCGAGCAAAAAACGGCGGCCGAGAAATTTTGATCGCAGCGAGGATTTAATTGGCGAGCCTCTTTCCGGGATCTGAGAATTCAGTTGTGAGTCATTAGAGCATATTTCGGTTCAACGGTTCGGGCGGAGTTTTTCGAGTTCGGGATAGGAGGAGACTTCGACGACGGTGCGTTCGGGCGGGTGAGAGTTTGAATCGAGAGCGCGGGAGAGCAAGCGGAGAGCTAGTTCCATGGTCACGGAAGTAACGACGGCGGCGGCGAGAATGCGTGAATCGACGAGGGGCTTGACCTGGCTGGCGACGCCAATGCCGAGGAAGGGGAGATCGAGCCAGGTTTTTTGCTGATCAAGGTCACTGATGGAATGGAAGGCTTTTCTGGCGCCGATGGCGAGTTCGTGGGTCTGCCCGGCGACGAGCAGATATTTTTCCGCGCGGGAAGTGGCCAGGCGCAGCCACGCGGAGACGCTCTGCTGGGCGCTGGCTTCGCTCCATTTACTGCGGAGGACGGTGAGCTGGACGTTGCGCGGTCGGGCGCTTTCCAGTCCTTCGAAGCGCTGGGCGGCGACGGAGCTCATGCTGGGGCCCGCGACGTATAACACGGAACCGCCTTGCGGAAGGAGAGCGGCGAGCTGTTTGCCCTGCAGGCGGCCGATTTCGAACTGGCCCTGGGTGACGATGAAGACGGGAACGCGGGGGTTTTTGCGGAGCTGGGTGACGTAGTCCACGTCGCTGTTGCTGATGACCCAGCCGATGTTTTGCGCGACGGCGGCTTCGGCGACGCGGCGGAGTCCGCTGGCAGTGACGGGTTCGACGAGGAGGGCGTCGGGCGGTGTATCGGAGCGCGACTGGATGATTTCGAGGAGTTGTTGGCTTTGGGTGATGGAGTCGTCGTTGGCATGGAGGAGGCTTAGGTCGATGCCGAGCTTGGCGCCGGCAGACTTGGCCACAAGGGCTTGCTCGTGCTGGTAAGCGTTGTCGTTGGGCAGGGAAACCACAACGCGCAGCCGTTTGTTCAAGAGGCCTCCGGGGTTGAGCTTGGACAGTATATGACGGCTGATTCTTTGCACTATGGAGGCAAAGCGAGGGCTGCGCGAAACAATCAACGTTCTGAAGTGGGCATTGCTTATCGTGGGTGCAAGTGTGATCAGCGGGTACGTTCGGCGCCGATGAGGGCAACGGCGATGATGCAATCCTGGTTGGAGCGATTTTCCCAGGCGTGGCGGGTGCCGTTCTGGATGACAGAGTCGCCGGCTTTGAGGAGGAGTTCGGCGCCGTCGTCTAGGACGAGATAGATTTCGCCGGAGAGGACGACGTCGAAGTCGACCGTGTCCGTGGTGTGCATGCCGGGATGCATGGGTTCGAGGACTTCGACCATGCCGGGAAGTTTGGACTGGATTTCGGCGAAGGCGGCGGGGAGATCGGTGTTCTCTGGAATTTTGCTGGTGCCGGGCGGGACGGTGAAGAACGCGAAGCGGAAGCCGCCAGCAGGAGGGAAGTAACGGGGATGCGGAGGAGGAGTGCCGTCGCTGGGGAGTTGCGGGATGGAGTCGGCGCCCCAGAGGCGGTGGAATTCGAAGCCGGGGAGGAGGGAGAGGGTGATGGGGGCGACGGAAGCGTCTTTGACGAAGACGGATTTGCCGGAGGAATTACGGCCGGTGATGACGCAGCGGACGTTCATGGGAGAGACTCCTGGATTGGGAATAGATTGGTGATTGTATGTTGAGATAGGGGATAGGCTAGAGCGAAACTGCGCTATTTGGAAGTAATTTTGGATTTGAAAGGAACGTCCCGTCTGTCCTTCGGTTTCTTCGCAGGAGCCCCAGGCCTTTTCTTTTACTGCTCTGGTGAGTTCGAAGGACTGCCGAGACCTCCACTTTTGGCGGCTTCCGGCGAGAACCACTGATTGATTGGAACCGTCACGGTTCCAATCGCGCTCGAACCTCGATCCCGGACGACAATTCGCAGGGTGTTCGCTGCCGGAAGAATCGGGAGGTGCCGGACAATAAAAAGCCCATTCTCTTGTAGTGATTTGTACTTTTGCCCGTCGAGATTCAGAGTGACGAGTTTCGTCTCCCCATCGAGAGTCTTGCCGTCTTGCCCCATCTGAAAAAACATCAGTTCAATATTGCCCCGCCACAGCCCTTCCTTTTCCTCCAGAAGAATCTCCTTGATGTCCATGCCGAGACTCAGTGCCAGTGTCCGATCTGCTGCAGTTGGAGACCCCTGGACGTTGACTTCAATGCCGATCGCCGTCGATTCAATGGGACTCCAGATGGCCGCGTCGAGAGTCTCTTTTTCCTCTCTCTGCTTCTTTTCTCCCGTTGGCTCCGGAAACGCGAAATAACCTTTGCGGTAGCGAACTTCGTCGCCGTGTGCACGCACCTTGATCCTGAGCTCGTGAAACTTACCGTCCCATTTTCCATGTGCCGGGTAAAACCCGATCATGTAGCTCGATTCACCGTCAGCAAGAGCCGTGCGCATCGCACCCACAAGATTATTGTTGTTGTAGAAAGCCTTTCCCCCGGTCCGGTCCGCGAGCAGGTCCATGGTGAAAAACTCGTTGTCGTTGTGACCAGGTGCAAAAGATCTAGGTGGCTTCGGCCCCCGTTCTGGAGGAATGGCGCCGGAACGAAGTCCTCGTGCGTCGACCGGATAGACCGCAATGCCAGCTTGATCGAGAACTTCCGCAGCGTGTTCGAGCTCCGGCGCGAAAGAACGCTGTTCGCGCGCCAGATTCATCAGGGTACCGGCGCCATAACCGATTTGGATAGGAAAACTCCCGGATACCCATACGATGCTTTTCCGGCCGGGAATACGAGCGAGATGGCCGGCAATGGCTTCAAGCGCAGCCGCAGTGATTTGTGCGCGATTCACGTTTTCCGAATCCATCATGGCGCCATCGGCGTTCTTGAGAAGCTGCGCCAGGGCCGGTGGCACATTGGACATGGCGCCTCGTTGGATAGAATCCAGAGCGTCGGACAGATCAGGGGCGACTGCGCTTGGATCCGTGGAACTCGAATTGGCAGGTGCGAGAAAAGCAGAACTGCGTCCATGAAAGTGTTCTAAAGCTGCCAGAAGCTCCTTCGTGTCTTGTGTGAACTCGTGAAGAACTTGAAGCTTTGTGGTTAGCAGGTAGATCGCCGCGTGATCCTCTGGGTGCAGAGTGCCGAGAAATTGAATGATCCGGTTCCGGGCGTAAGCCTGGTCGTTGATCGGAGTATTCAATGCGTCGAATAGAACGATAGTGACGCTCGGTCGTAATGGACCGGTCCGTTCCAGCCGGTTCGTGAAGACATTTGAAGGTCGATCTGGAGGAAGAGCACCACCCGCTGCTCTGGTCCCCGCCGAGCTTGATTCGAGAGAGAACACAGCAATCTTCTGCGGCTGGCCTTCGTCGAACACGGTGAAGTCTTCCGGTTGCAACGGTTCTACCGGATTCCCGCGCTTGTCGCGCACAATCACATTTACCTGGACTAGCCTTGTGGTTGCTCGCAACACTGGCCGCGATTGCGGGCTCTGTCGAGCATTAGAACCCTGGGGAAGCTCTTGAGGATGCACTCCAGCACCGGAAACGCAGAGAAGAAAGACCAAGGCCCAAAAAGTGACAGTGAGTTTTTTCAAACGGACCTGTAACCTATAGCCCGCAAGCATGGACAAAGCCAACTCACTACTGGCGGGTGGCAGATGGGTTTGTTTTGTCTGATGGAGCTGCATGGCAGAGTGTACCAGTTGAGAGATTTTTTCCAAAGATACTAGGTTGCCAGCGTGGGTGCCACACCCTTTTGTTTTCAAGGCTGCGGACTTTGACGTTTCTGCCCTCCATGAAAGTCGTTCGCCATCCCCCGAACGTTTTTGCGAACGCTGCAACTTGCATTTTGTCGCGTTCAGTTGCCCAAATCTCACTTCGCTGATTTAAGGGTGCGCCCACCCACCGATTGGAATTGCCGGAGAGAATGTGCTCCAGCGCATTTCTTGATTTGAATGGATAAATCCGCAAAAGCGGAAGCTTTGCTTCCGCACTCAAAAAGGCTAGACGGGGAGGGATTCGGGGAGAGGCTTTCTGGATTTGGAGGGAGGCTTGGGGAGGGGAGTGTCTTTCAGGGATTCGCCGACTTGGCCGACGATGGTTTCGCGGGAGAAGGGTTTTTGCAGGAAGAAGGCGTCCTGGAGGAAATCGTCGCCGGGGGCGGATTGTTCGAGGTAGCCGGTCATATAAACGAGTTTGAGATGAGGGTGGAGAGTTTTCAGGCGTCTGGCGAGGGCGGGGCCGCGCATTTTGGGCATGACGATGTCCGTGAGGACGACGTTGATGGATTCTCCGAGGCGTTTGGCAATTTCGAGGGCTTCCGCGCCGTCCTCGGCGGTTAGCACCCCATAGCCGGCGGCTTTGAGGAATTCGCAGGCGAGTTCGCGGACTTCACGTTCATCTTCGACAACGAGAACGGTTTTGCGGCCGGTAACGGGCGGGTGAAATTCTGGAACTGGGGGCGCAACATCGAGTTGTTCGAAGGTTTGCGGGAGATAGAGGGTGAAGCGAGTGCCGTTGCCGGGGGCGGAGTCGACATGGATGAAGCCGCCGCTCTGCTTGACGATGCCGTAGACGGTGGCGAGGCCGAGACCGGTGCCTTTGCCGGGTTCCTTGGTGGTGAAGAAGGGCTCGAAGATGCGGGCCTTGGTGGCGGCGTCCATGCCGTGACCAGTGTCGGAAACGGAGAGGAGAACGTAGTCTCCGAATTCCACGGAAGTATGAAGGTGGGCGTTGGTGTGGTCGACGAAGAGGTTTTGGGTTTCGATGGTGAGCCTGCCGCCCAGCGGCATGGCGTCGCTGGCGTTGACGGTGAGATTGAGGAGGACCTGCTCGAGCTGGCTGGGGTCGGTTTTGATGCGGCCGAGTGAGTCACCGAGACGCAGGCTAAATTCGATGTCCTCGCGAACCAGGCGACGAAGGAGTTTACCCATGTCTGCGATGAGTTCGTTGAGGTCGAGGACTTTGGGCTGAAGGACCTGCATGCGGCTGAAGGCGAGCATCTGGCGGGTGAGGGAAGCGGCGCGGTCGGAAGTTTTGCGAATCTGCTGGGAGCTGCGGTACAGGGGATCTTCGGGCTGCAGGCGGTCGAGAAGCAGGTCGCTGTGGCCGCGGATGACGGTGAGGAGATTGTTGAAGTCGTGCGCGACGCCGCCAGCCATGCGGCCGAGAGCTTCCATTTTCTGGGCCTGACGAAGCTGGCCTTCGAGTTGTTCGCGCTGGGTCTGGTTGCGCTCGAGAGTGTCGCGCATGGTGTCGAACGCGCGCGTTAATTCGGATAACTCATCGTCTCCGTTAGCTTCGAGGGGATATTCTTTGTCGCCGCGTGCGAGTGCGTGAACACCTTTGACGAGGGATTCGAGGGGCCGGGTGACGGTGTCGGAGATGAGGAAGATGAGAGCGGCGCCTGCGAGTATGGCCACGAGGCCGAGGCCGAGAAGGAGATGATTGAGGCGCAGAAGATAGGCGTCGGCTTCCCGGTGGGACTTGAGGACGATGATGTCCGCTGCGGGTTGGAGGCCCGGGGCAAGTTCGACGGAGGTGGCATGATAGCGCTCGTCGCCGAGAGCGAGTTCGGTGGGAATGAACTGATCGCCGAAGGAGCGGGAGAATTCGGCTTCCTTGAGGAGGGGAAGAGTGCTGACGGCGACTTTTCCGGCTTCACGGAAGATGATGTCGCTGGAGGTGATGCGGGCAAGATCGGCGGCGGCGTGTTCGTTGATCAGGCGGCCGACGATTACAAAGCCGAGAAGGCTTTTGCGCGAGTTGCCCTCGTAGAAAGGCTGAAGAACAACCTGGTAGAGGCTGTTGCCGGTGAACCACCAGCTGGAAGTTTCCGCCCGATCAATGGAACGGGAAACCAGTTCCTGGGCGGTGGCTTTGGGGAAGGAGGAAGTGGTGGAGTGAAGGGCGATGATCCTGGCGTTTTTGTCGGTGAGAACGAAGAGGTTGCAATCGTCGGATTGCCAGGGATCTTCACTGGCGTCGCGGATGGCAGTGGGATCGCCGTTACGCATATAGGCGAGAGAGGCGAGCAGATCGGCTTTGCGACTGAGGGAAGTTTTCTGCTGGCGATGAACGGCCTGGACGGTGAGGGTAGCGTTTTGCGAATCGAGTTCGATCTGGCGCTCGACCTGGGCTTGTGCGTTGCGGCGAACGACGAGAAGCGTGACGCTGGTGAGCGCGGCCGTGAGAAAAATGAAGGAGAAGAGGAGCTTGGTGCGCAAGCGGAGATTGGCCGTGCAGTGACGCAGAAGGTCTGCGGCAGAGCGGCTGGGCAGGAGCCGTGCGCGGAGCTGGTTGTACGTCACAGGGCGAGTAGAGTACGACTTGGGGGCAGGTAGTACAAATGGGAAAGAAGTACCGATGTGCGGGTACGAGAAGTAACTAGTAACTGATGCTATAACTTGTAACTGTTTGATTGGGCAGGGGTTGGTGCTTCTGGCAAAGCGGGCTATTGGCAACAGTAAACAGCCGTGCATGAGCCGCGCCTGAAATTTTCTGATTCGCAGGGTCAGGTGTTTTTTCGGCAAATACGGCGCGCGGAGGAAGTGGTTCAGCAGGCCGCGAGAGTTGGGGGATGAAAATCGCAACTGCGGCGAAACCAGAACGCGGTGAAGGCAAGCGGGGCGAGTTTTATGAAGTGATTGCGAAGGTGAACCAGGGTGCGATTTTGAAGTTGGGCGAATCGGCCGGCTTCGCGGGACATGAAGAGGATTTCCAGGCAGCGCGGATAGCGGGAAATTTCATAGCGACGCAACGCGCGAGGGAGATCCTGTTGCGCCTGAAGACAGGCGGCGAGGACGACGGCGTCTTCGATGGCGAGGCAGGCGCCCTGTCCGAAATTGGGGCTGACGGGATGGGCGGCGTCACCGAGGATGGCGACTCGGCCGACTACCCAGGGAAGAGTGGGGAGGCGATCCTGAACTCTTGTGCAGATCGCGCTCACCGCGGTTTCGATGAGCTCCGGAATCGGATTATGCCAACCGGAAAAAAGCTTGCGAAGGGCGTCGTCGTCGGGCAGGTCTGGCGGGCGCAGGGAATTGTTGGCGACGGCATACCAGTGGATGCGTCCGGGGCCGAGGCGCAGAATGCCGAAGCGGCGGCCATGGCCGTAGGATTCGGAAAAATCACCGTCGTGCTTGAGGCCGAGGTGCCGAGCCTCGTCTTCGGAGTTGATGTGCGTCATGCCGCGCCAGACGCTGTAGGGGCGATTGGTGAGTTTGGATTTGAGGCCGAGGGATTTGCGAACAGCCGAATGAATGCCGTCGCATGCGACAACGAGATCGGCTTCAACCGAGCGTCCATTTTCAAAATGAAGGAGCACGGAGCCGGGGCGCTGTTCGAGGCGCGAAAACGTATGGTCTAAGTGGATAGAGCCGGGAGATACAGTCCCGGCGAGCGCTGATTGGAGTTCGGCGCGATGGAGGGCGATTCCGCTACAATCGGCGACGGGGAGAGGCAGAGTTTTTATTTCTTCGCCGCTCGCGTCCTTCATGACGAGACGGCGGAGAGATCTGCCACGAGGTCTGAGTGTGGAAAGAATAGTCGGGTCAATCTGATTGAGTGACCTGACGGCATTGGGCCAGAGGCTCATGCCGGAGCCGACTTCCTTGAGTTCGGCCGCGCGCTCGTAGACGTTTACGTCGAAGCCGATTTTGCGGAGAGCGATAGCGGTGGTGAGACCGCCGATGCCACCGCCGATGATTGCCGCACGTTTCACGAATGCCCCCAGATAAGAGTAGCGCGGAGAGGGAATCGAAATGTCAGGGAAAAGTCTTTTCCAGGCAAAGAAATTGTTCGCAGAGTGAGAGCCTGGATTTGTTCCTGGAGGAAGAGGCGTGGAGGTGCCGTTGATTTGACTAACGAAACTGACTAGTGGGGTTCGCGAACTGTTCAATATTGAACAGTTCGCCAATCGCAGGCCGGATAAACTTCGTTCCCGGAGCTTCCTGGAAGCTGTACGACCTCGAGTAATTCAAACGAAATTTGAGGGGCCTCCTGCGTTGGATCCGAGAATGGATATTCCGCCCAATGAAAATACTGTTGTACAACCCCGACAACGGCGTGACTCGCAATTTCATGCCGCATCTTTGGATGTTTCTGCTGCGAGCGCTGACTCCACCCGGGCATGAAGTGGTGCTGATTGATGGAAACGCGCAACCGATGGACGAAGAAGGCATCGCGCGCTATGTGCGGGAGGAGGGGATTGAGCTTGTTGGCATCGGCGCGATGACTAGAATGATCGCGAAGGCCTATCGAATGGCGGATGCGGTGCGCGCGGTGGGGGTAAAGGTTGTGATGGGCGGGCCGCATGTGACGGAGCTGGCGGATGAAGCCTTGGGGCGCGACGGCGGCGCGCGGCACGCGGATGCGGTAGCGCTGGGCGAAGCGGATGAGACGTGGCCGAGAATTGTGGAAGATGCGGTGCGCGGGACGCTGAAGGATGTCTACGCGCCAGTGGACGACTTTGGACAGGAACGGAAACCGTCGCTGCAGCCTTATCCGGAAATTCCGTGGGACAGGATCGATCTAGGCCAGTTCAACGTGCTCCCGCGGGTGTTGCAACCACTGCTGAAGCGGGTGGGCGGGGGCTGGGGAACGTTTCGGATTATTCCAGTGGAATCCGGGCGTGGGTGTCCTTACGGGTGTGAATTCTGCACGGTGACGGGTTTTTTTGGAGATTCCATTCGCTTTCGCACCAATGAAAGCGTGGTGAATGAACTGCTGCGATTGAAAGCAAGAGCGCGGGAAGAGGGTGGGCAGATTGCGGTGTTTTTCATCGACGATAATTTCGCGATCAACGTGAAGCGAACGAAATCGCTGCTGCGGGACATCATTGCCGCGAACGCCCAAGTGCACTGGGTGGCGCAGATAAGCGCGAATCTGCTGCGGGATGAGGAATTGGTGGATTTGATCGCGGCCTCGGGGGGCAAGTGGATCTTCATCGGGATGGAATCGATCGATCCGGCGAACCTTGCGGATGTGAAGAAGGGGTTTAACAAGCCTGGGGAGTATGCGGTGGTGCTGGACCGGCTGGCGCAGCGCAACGTTTTTGCCATCACGTCTTTTATTTTCGGAATGGACAATGACACGCCGGGGGTGGCGGAGCGAACGTTGAGGGAGATTCGCACGTGGCCGCCAGGGTTGCCGATTTTTGGTTTGATGACCCCGCTGCCGGCGACGCCGCTGTACAAGAGGCTGGAGGCCGCTGGGCGGCTGACGCGCCCGAAACATTGGCAGGAGTTCATTCCGTTTGCGATGGCGCATACGCCGCTGAAGATGAGCATAGAAGAGGCTCACGCGGAGGTGCGGATTGGATGGGCGAGTTCGTACAGTCCGGAGGCCATTGCAAAGGCAGTGGAATCGATGAAGCACAAGCCGCTGGGGTACCGGATCAACATTCTGATTTCGCGTCTGTGTTTCCGGGGAATTTATTTTCCGCAGATGGGGCGGTTCGCGTGGCTGAAGGCGATGGTGGAAAACCGGCGGACGATTTTTGAATTGATTCGAGAGGGATTCGCAGGAGGACTATTGTCCGCGAGGCCCTCCATCACGGCCCCTGTAATCGCCGAGCGACGGAACTAAAATGAGGAATTCTTTGACAGAAAAGTGTGAGGCACGAACTGTGATTGAAGGGCAGGTGTCGCGGTTCAGGAGCACGTTATGAAAACGCATTTGATCATTTGCAACGAGTCCGATTACTTGCGGGCGCACTTGACGTTTATTGCCGGCAAGCCAGTTCCTGAGGGCCCTGCTCAATATGGGCTGAAACATCGAATCACTTCAACGCTGAAAAAATGGTTTGTACGGTGGTTGCCAACCTGAAGTCGCGATGGAGGCGTTGTTCCAAAAAAAGAGCCGGCTAAACATCACCGGCTCTTCAAAATGGATTGTAGTCGCTACTTCTTGCGGCGAAGGAATGAAACGCCCAAGAGACCCAAACCCAACAAGGTTAAGCTGGCTGGCTCAGGAACCGCGGAGCCGCCAATGGTTTGAGAAACGATGAAACCCTGATGTGGATCATAATTCGCGCCGATGTGCACGGTGCCTGGATCCATCAAGCTCAGGGCGGTATTTGAGTCGTAGGAGAATACCCAGGTGTAAGTGCCGGGGGCCGAGATATCCACGCCGCCCGCAGCGCACATGAACGAACCGTTGCCCTTTGTACAATTCGAGCTGCTGTTGATGCTGGCCTGATTGGCGGTCCAGGTGCCCGAACCAGTCGGACCCGTAACGCTCAAGCCCGTCAGATTTATGCCATTCGTGCCGAGGTTAACAGCCGAGATAATATCGTTGTTCGAGTTTACGCCACTAGCGATCGTGATCGTCAGCGTAGCAGTGGTCGCACCAATATCGAAGCTGTAGCTTGCGGCTGGGCAGCCAGAGTCTCCGCCGCCACAGTCGGCCAAAGTCAGAGTGCCAATCGAGTCTGCCATTGCAGGTCCCGCGAAACCCAAGACTACAAGGGCACTGAGAACTGCCAAAAGTAAAAGCCTCTTCATGTAGACTCGTTCCTCCAGGAACACACTAGACACAGACCGCTTACGGCCATCAGCGCTGTACCAACGTGCAATCGAGCTGCCAAAGGCGGCTGATTGCGGCTCAGATTGCACCCTGTATTCAGCTGAAAAAAAACATCTTATTTGGTGAGCCGCCGTGAGCGTCCTGCCCCTGCGGACAGGATATGCAAGAAAGTGCCACAACTAGTCCATTTGTGGGAGCTTATGAACAAAAACTCGAAGAATCTACTTGACGGACCTCTGGGTGGATCAATTCGGCAAGGCCTAGTACTGGAACCTCGCCATAAAGGGCGTTGGTTCAGTCACAACGCCTCCGAGAGTGTAGATCCAGAGAGTAGAAATTCGAATAGGAGGTCCTGGGGAGTTGACTGGAACAGGTGTCTCGGACAGAATCTGCCGCGAATAGGGGGGAATCCCAGAATGATTGTTACGATCGAATATGCGGACATTGGGGTGGCGGGCGGGGCGATGCGGACGTTTGTGGCGGCGCCGAAGGCGGAGGGGAAGTATCCGGGCATATGGTGCTACTCGGATATTTTTCAGCTGACGCCGCCGCTGTTGCGCTGGTGTGTGCGGCTGGCAGGGTATGGATTTGTGGCGGCGGCGCCGGAGATTTACCGGAGGATTGAGCCACCGGGATCGGCGATTGCGTTTGACGATGCGGGGCGGACGCGCGGGCTGGGGGATGCGGCGAAGACTCCGGTGGCGGACTTCGATGCGGATTGCCGGGCGGGGCTGGGTTGGCTGGGGAAACATCCGAAAGTGGCGCGGGGGAAAATCGGGGCGGTGGGATTTTGTATTGGCGGGCATTTGGCGTTTCGGGCGGCGTTTCAGCCGGATGTGAAGGCGACGGTTTGTTATTACGGAACGGGGATTCACGATGGGAAGTTGGGGAAAGATGCGGATGCGGAATCGCTGGCTCGGGCGAAGGAGATTCGCGGGGAGTTGTTGATGATTTTTGGGACGTTGGATCCGCATGTGCCGGAGGCGGGGCGGGAGAAGATTGATGCTGCGCTGAAGAAGAGCGGGGCGCGGTATCGGATTAGTTTGTATCCGGCGGAGCATGCATTTACGAGGGATGAGGGGCCGCGGTTTGATCCGGAGGCTACTGATTTGGCGTTTGGGGAGATGATTGGGTTGTTTCGGAGAGTTTTTCAGGCATAGCAAACATTGGAGTGTTTGAGCTTTTTAAGCGGATAGGGATTGGTGTGTTTGCGTAGGGTGTAAACGGTGTTCGCTGTGAGTTGGGTGGACAGGGTTTGTCCGTAAAAGCGGAGGCTTTGCCTCCGCACTCAAAAGTCGGAGCGGCCCGCCTCGGAAGGCGGGCCCTACATCGGAGTAGAATCCGGGCGGGAATTTTTTGAGGTGAATGTCGATTTTGGGGAGGTGTGTTCGTCTTACATGTAGAAGGACAGTCGGAATGAGGGAAGGTTTTATGGGGAATGGGAAATATAGGACGGTGGCTGCGGCAATCTTGGCGGGAGTGGTTTTGTTCAGCCCATTGTTGTGCGGGATGACGTGTTTGGAGGAGCGGGGGATTGCGGCGAAGAGCGGAGTGGAATTTGTGTCGCCAGCGGAGGAGTTGGTGGCTGGGTTTGCGGAGAGTGTTGTGGTTGGGTGTTTGTTGACGCGGGTTGTGCCGAAGAACGATTTTATTGAGTGGGCGGAGGGGGTGGATGTGGAGGGGTTGGTTCGGGTGGGAGTTGAGGCATTGCGGGTGCTCGATCGAGTTTGGTGAGGGGGAGCGCGGAGCTTTGGGTGGAGAGGGGAAGAAAAAACCGCGCCCTGAAAGGCGCAGGGTGCGGCATACGGCGGCACTCTAAAAGTCGATTTCAAGAAAAATTTGCCCCCAATACGCTGCTCGCATGCGCGACCTTGATTGGGTGAAAGTGTTGCCACGGGCCCTCCGCTCCATGGCCGACGCGCCAAACTTCGGCGCGAGGAAAAAATCGGCCATTCCGGTCCCTTCGGCTCCGCTCAGGGCAGGCGGGATGACAGAGGTAAGGAAAGAAAAACCAAGAGGGCGGGGCGAGCCCCGCCCCTACAAAGGCGAGAGGAGCAGCGGAACACGGGCTGAAGCCTATGCTACCTAGGCCTACTAGTGGGTTAGGTTGCGGGTGCGGGTTGGGATTGGAGGGGTGTCGGAGGATTCGAAGTTGGTTGGGCCGGGGTGGACGGCGTGGAAGTCGGGGTGGGATTCGAGGAGGCGGACGCAGCGGTTCCAGCGGAGGATGCTGTCGTCGTTGCCGATGGGGCGGATTTTTTCGGCTTCGGCGAAATTTTGGAGGGCTTCTTCGACGAGTGGAAGAAGAATGTGCGCGGCGCAGCCGGTGCGGAGCTGGGCTTTGGCGCGGCGTTCGAGGAAGAGGCCCGTGTAGTAGAAGCGCTCGTAGGGGTCGCGCAGGGACTGAAAGATGGAGCGGCATTCTTCGTAGCGATCGCCGGTGATGCCGAGGAATTGATCGGTGATGGAAAGGCCGAGCATGCGGCGGGCGAGCTGCTGCTCGGGGTCGATGGCGAGGATGTCGCGGCAGATGGATTCGGCTTCCTCGGGCTCGTTGAGGTAGCGGTAGAGTTCGACCTTGGCGATGGCTTCGGGGATGCCTGCTTTGGAGATGGACTTCAGTTGGTGTTCCATGGCGCCTCACTTACGGGGCGGTTCTAGCCCTGAGCATATTGAAAGAATCTGATCCTTTAAACAAAATTCCACAACAAATAACCCGCGACGAGAGTGCCGACAACCGCGCCGCCATAGCACGCGACGGCAATGACTTCGTTGAGATGCTTGATTTGCAGGCCGTCGTAGAGGGTGTAGCGAATGCGATGCGCGGCGTGGAAGAGTGGGACGGAGCAGAGAACGAAAAGGTAGACGCGCACGATGGGAAAGGCGAGGAAGGCGGTGGCGCTGGCGTATTCAGTGGCGGTTGTCCAGCCGAGGGGAGTGGCAATTCCCAGGATGAAGAGGTGGATGGGGATGAAGAAGGCGGCGACGACACCGCCGGCGCTGAAGAGGAGCCAGAGGAGCGGTTCGATGCGAAGCTTGGTTGGTTGAGCGTCCATTTCGTTTTCTGTCCTTTTGTCCGTCGGAACCCATCAGGCTCCGTTGACTTCCTCGCCGGATCGCAGTTCGCGAGCGAAAAGCAGATCCCTCACCCCGCAAAGTTCGCGGGGATTCGGGATGACAGTGGCGTGGATGTATCGTAAGGCAACACTGCTAATTAACTCCTTAACTTCGCAAGAGAAGCCAAGCGATCACGCCGGAAATTACGAACCAGGCGACGAAATTGGGGCCGGAGATCAGGAAGCCGGGGACTTTTTTTCCGCCGACGCGGATGGACATGGCGCGGGCGGAGAGATTGAACCAGGTAATGGAATGGTAGACGACAAAGAAAAAGCTGATGATGTTCAGCGCGACGACGAAGGGATTTTTCAGGAATTCCAGAAAATCGGCGTAAGCGTTAGGGCCCCGGGACGCGGAATAGGTCTGCAGGAGCGTGAGGACAACAAACCAGGCGATGAATACGCTGCTTATTTCGCGCAGGACGAAACGAAGATACTCCCAGCGTTGGAGCCACCAGTAAGTGGAGACGCGTTTGCGATACCAGCGCGGGTGGTTGAGGGTGTAGGGAGTTGGGGCGGCAGCGGACTTCATTTTGTAGTCCTCATTTTCCACGGCCTCATTTGCCACCCCAGGGCATGACGACGGACTTTACCCAGTCGAGCGCGGCGGTGAGTTTATACTGCTGGATGGCGCCGGCGGGATCGACGTGTTTTGGACAGACGCGCGTGCATTCGCCAACGAAGGTGCAGCCCCAGATGGCGTCGTGCTGGGAGAGAACGGGGAAGCGGTCTTTGGCGCCCTGATCGCGAGAATCGAGATTGTAGCGCTGGGCGAGAGCGATGGCGGCGGGGCCGGAGAAGAGCGGGTCGAGGCCGTAGACGGGGCAGGCGGCGTAGCAGAGCATGCAGTTGATGCACATGCTGTACTGCTTGAAGGCTTCGAGTTCTTCGGGTGATTGCAGATATTCGCCTTCGGAGATCGGCTTTTCTTCCTTGCGGATTAACCACGGCTTCATTTTTTGCAGTTTGCGCATGAAGTCGTTCATGGCGATTACGAGATCGCGGATGACGGGAAAATTGCGGAGCGGCTCGACACGGATGGGTTGAGGGGCGTAGTCGGCGAGGAAGGTGGCACAGGTGAGTTTTGGCTCACCGTTGACGAGCATGCCGCAACTGCCGCAGATGCCCATGCGGCAGGACCAGCGATAGGTGAGGGAGCCATCCTGCTTGTCCTTTATATAGTTGAGGGCGTCGAGGACGACCCAATCGCGGCGGAAGGGAACTTCGAAGCTCTGGAAATGCGGAGCGGCGTCGGTTTCCGGAGAGTAGCGCGAGACTTCGAGTTTGATGGTGTCGGCCATGATGTCCTAACTTGCGCCGGCTTTCTGCGCAGGCTGTCCGTAAACACGTTCGCCGGGAGGCCACCGCGTGATCCTGACGGGGAGATATTCGACGCGGGGGCGTCCGTCGGCGGCGCGGAAGACCAGGGAATGGGCGAGAAATTTTTCGTCGTTGCGCTTGGGGAAATCGCTGCGCTGGTGGGCGCCGCGGGATTCGGTGCGCAGGAGAGCGGATTGAACCATAGATTCGGCGACGTCGAGCATGAAGGAGAGTTCGAGAGCGGCGACGAGATCGGTGTTGAAGGTGAGGGAGTGGTCGTCGAGGCCGAGATTGTCAGAGCGCTCTTGCAGTTCACGAAGAGTTTTTGCGCCGGCGGCGAGAGAGGATTCGGTGCGGTAGATTCCGGCGCTGGTCTCCATGGTGGTTTGCATTTCTTCGCGAATCGTGGAAGTGCGTTCCTTGCCGGTGGTGTTGCGGAGGAACTGGTTTTCGATGCGGCGCTGTTCGTCGAAGGCCTGGGCGAGGATGGAATTGGAGATGGGCTTGGCGGAGGAGGCGAATTCGGCGGCGGCTTTTCCGGCGCGGGCGCCGAATACGAGGAGTTCGGGAAGGGAATTGGAGCCGAGGCGATTGGCGCCGTTGATGCTGACGCAGGCTACTTCACCGGCGGCGAAGAGGCCGGGGAGTGGCGTGGCTCCGTTGATGTCTGTGCTGACGCCGCCCATCATGTAGTGAATGACGGGGCGGACGGGAATCATTTCGTGGACGGGATCGACGTTTTGGTATTTGGTGCAGAGTTCGCGGACGAAGGGGAGCTTGGAGTTGATTAATTTTTCGCCGAGATGGCGGAGATCGAGATGGACTACGGGGCCGTAGGGACCGTCAATGGTGCGGCCCTTTTCCTGTTCTTTCACGAAGGCCTGGGAGAGGCGATCGCGAGGGCCTAGTTCCATGGAGCGGAGGACGGGCTTGGCGGTGGGGGTGCCGAGATTGTAGTCCTGCAGATAACGGTAGCCGTCTTTGTTGACCAGGTAGCCGCCTTCGGCGCGGGCGGCTTCAGTGATGAGGATGCCGGTGAAGGGGAGGCCCGTCGGATGATACTGGATGAATTCCATGTCCTTCAGGGGAGCGCCGGCGCGATAGGCGAGGCCCATGCCGTCGCCGGTTTTGATGCTGGCGTTAGTGGTGAAGGGAAAGACGCGGCCGCAACCGCCGGCGCAGAGGATTACGGACTTGGCGGTGATGGCCTGAATTTTGCCGGACATTAATTCGATGGCGACTACACCCTGGACACGGCCATCGTCGACGAGGAGCTTGGTGACGAACCATTCGTCATAGCGGAAGATGGCGTTGTACTTCATGGTGGTTTGAAAAAGAGTGTGCAGCATGTGGAAGCCGGTTTTGTCGGCGGCGAACCAGGTGCGCATCTTTTTCATTCCGCCGAAGGGGCGGACGGCGATGTGGCCGTCGTCCTGGCGGCTCCAGGGGCAGCCCCAGTGTTCGAGTTGCAAGAGTTCCTGGGGAGATTCTTTTACGAAGGCTTCGACGGCGTCTTGATCGCAGAGCCAGTCGCCACCGGAGATGGTGTCGTAGGCGTGCTCGTCGAGAGAGTCGTCGGATTTGATGACGCCGGCGGCGCCGCCTTCTGCGGAGACGGTGTGGCTCCGCATGGGATAGACCTTGGAGACTACGGCGATTTTAAGATTGGGATTGAGTTCGGATACAGCAATGGCGGCGCGGAGGCCAGCACCACCACCTCCGACCAAGAGAACGTCGTGGGTCGTAACGTCCATAAGGACTCTGACGCCAACTTCTCTGGGCGGCTGGCGAACGGGAACCGGCCGCGGCTAAACAGGAGGGAATGTACTTTTTGAGGGGAGAGAAGTCAAGAGAAGGGAAGGGAGGGTGCCGCACTAATTTGAGTTTATCGGCTGGCCACAACCCTGGGGCTTAAATACGCGGACGGCTGAGGGGGGATTGGCGGCAAGCTTTGCGAGTGGACGAATGGGGCGCGATACGAGGTTGCCTCCGCAGTTAGGGCAGCGCCCACCTAGGCGGTTGTCAACGCAGTCGCGGCAAAAGGTGCACTCGAAGGTGCAGATCATCGCGTCGGTAGCGGATGGCGGCAAATCTTTGTTGCAGCATTCGCAATTCGGTCGTAGCTCAAGCATGCTTCCCCTCACTGTCCGCAAAGGTAAAAAACATTTTACCCGAAGTGCACGCCGCCATTCCACCTGGGGAGCGCCGTGGAAGCAAGGCTGCGGATTGGCAGATTCATGAGTTTCGTCCGCGTGGCCGAAGCGAGTAAGGCAGGTTTGGAAGCTATGAGGTTTCCCCGGGCTGTATAGTTCGGGACTGGCTAGTGGCTGAACGCGGACGTATGATGTGTGCATGTTGAAGAGAGACCTCCCTATGACCCATTGCGCGCAGTGCGGCGGCGCGGGTTACAACAGCAGAGTGACAGACCGCCGTTGTTGTAGAACGATCAACGGAGAACGTTGCAACGGCACAAACGCAAGCGCCCCCAACCGCGGCGATTGGGAAGATTGTTCTTGTTGTGAAGCGACGGGATATTACCGCAATAAAGAATGCCCACAGTGCCAAGGTGTCGGCTATCTTTTCGTGCCCCCGAAAGTGAAGCAGCTTGTCGTTTAATCGAAATTGATCCTGCTAGTTCCCAAGTTGCCGGCAACCGCCGGGAAACCGGATAACTCCAGTCCTAGGATTCCACTTCTCCGCCTACCGCGTTACTCAGGAACTGACAGAGCCTCCGCCCGTCGAATCATGTGCCAGCGGACAAGGAAGATAAAGAAGAGTACCAACAAGGTCTGAGTGAGGGCTGTCGAAAAACCTAGAAGGCCAATAAGAACCTGGAAACTCCCGGGTGTCTTTTCGTCGAGCAACCTGACAACAAACCCATAGAGGCTCGTTGAGGTGGAGAGTTCCCATGTGAGCAGAATGCGTAGCATTGCTTCCCATGTCCGGCAAGCAAGCGCGTTTCCCAGGACTTAACCAGAAGTCGTGCTATTCTCGCTGCGATTCGGAAGTTTGTGTTCTGGAGCAGCGACGTCCCTAACTTCTGAAAGAAGCTCATGGGAAACCGAGGACCCGCAACTTAAACAAAATCAGATAAGACTCGAAGGAAGTCAGCCATGAGAAGAGTCAATGTGCTCGAATTTGTCTCCCTTGACGGAATCATACAAGCCCCAGGCGGGCCAGAGGAAGATACCAGTGGCGGCTTCGAGTATGGCGGGTGGATAAGTCCACATTCCGACGCTGTTAGTTCAAGGGCCATAACAAAGCAGATGAACATGCCGTTTGACTTGTTGCTAGGGCGAAAAACTTTTGACATTTGGGCAGCATTCTGGCCGCAACACAACGACATTTGGCCGGCCGTCAACACAGCGACCAAATACGTCGCCTCGAATACCATGACATCTCACGAATGGCAGCCGTCGGTGTTTCTAAACGGAGACATTGCGGAAAAAATCACCAAAATTAAGCAACAGGCAGGGCCGGATTTGCACGTATATGGAAGCGCAAATCTCATTCAGACACTCCTCAAGCATAATTTGGTCGATGCGTTCTGGCTGAAGATATTTCCGATAACGTTGGGCAGTGGAAAACGATTGTTTGCCGATGGCACGATCCCGGCGGCATTCAAGGTGACGGAAAGCACGGTCACCTCGAAAGGCGTCATTATCGTCAATTACGAGCGTGCAGGCGGAATTCGCGCCGTGTTGGGCATCTGACCTGACCTGCGCGACTAAACTCGGACCTCTGGTGATGATGCAGCAAAAATGAGGTTCTCGCCCACTTTGTTGACAACTCCCGGGGAATCGCCCTACCGGTAACTTGGGTACTGGGACCCACTTGTCCAGTTGCCGCGATTAGCCGGCGTGGGGATTACTTCTGAGCAGTTGACGGCGTATTGCGGCGTCCGTGAAGGCGGGAACAATCGATTCTTGCGTTTGTTTTCCAGGACAGTGCGCGTTATCCGGAAAATTCCATGGGTCAGCGATGCGGCGAGCGAAGACGGTTGGGCACAAGCGGAGCACGGCGGTTTAATGGCTGGACCGTTTAACCGGAATTAGGGCGATTGCGGATACGAAGAGCGCCAAGAGGGACAGTCCGACTACGAAAGCGAAAGATGTTGCCAGGACATACATTGTTGAGACCTCATCTCATAATGATGATTTTGGAGATCCCTCGCTATCCTGTTTCGGACAGTTTTTGCGTGGCCGGCCTGCCTGCAATAAACAGACCTATGCAGACTGCTATTTACACTGCCAGATAGAAAATAAGGGATTTAGCGTTCTGGTTGCCGACGGACGAAACCGGCGCGTGGGTCCCATCAATAACTGTGCCCGCGATAGCCCTCTCGGAGGCATTCCATAGACAGCTATCGCGGGCTTCGTTACGACCATTAGTTTCCAGCTGAAAGGTATAACTGGGAGAAAAGGCCTGTCTGTCCAAAATTGGACAGGTGGGGAATCAGGGGGGATTCTGCAGCGAGTCGGGAAGCTAGGCCAGTTTTTCGGCGGGATTCAATTTGCCGTATTCGCTGGTGAAGAAGAGGGGGACGTCGGCGTATTTGTTTTTGTCGAGGTAATAGACTTCGCAGCTGTCGAAGGGTTTGGAGTAGATGTGGATGCTGACGGCGCGCTGGTTGAATTCGGCAAGGTTCATGACTTCGTGAACGGGTTCCATGGGATTGACGAAGGTGGGGTGGGAGGCATCGAGCTGGTAGATGTCGGTGGGAGTGATTGTGCAGTCGCCGGTGGCGGGATCGAGTTTTTCGACGCGATAGTTGCGGACGCTGAGGCGGCCGATGGGAGCGGACATCCAGCAGTTCTGATCGCGATGGTTGTGGATGCGGCTGTGCTGGCCGCTTTCCCAGCAGAGGGTCATGCACTCGAAAAGAGCGTTTTTGAAAATCAGATTGCGGGTGTAGCTGCCTTTGGAAAAGAAAATGTAGGGTTCGAGGCTGGCGGGCTGGACGGGATGGTGGATGACGTAGTCCTGGACGGTTTTGAGGGTGAAGTCTTTTTCGGGGATGGCGGCGAGGCCGGAGACCCAGTCGGCGATGGTGATTTGCGCGGTGGCGATATTTTGCGGCATCGGGATGCTCCTGCTCGCACGGGGGCGAGGCGCTGCTGTAAGCGATAAATTGTGGCGGCAACCGGGCTTCAGCCGATTGTAGCGCGATTTTCGTGGCAGGGAGAAATCTTACGCGCTGAGCGGGCAGTGGAAACGGCTGCCTGTTGCGTGCCTTTCCAGAGTTTAGTCTTTATCTTTTGTGCGCTTGCCTGCCGGTGTTTTGGAGTGTTCATCCACGACGGCATCGGTGGCTTCCAAGCAAGTGTGCAGGAATGTTTTGATTCTTTTGTGGAACTGCTCCGCGGCGTGTTCAGCGGAACGAGCCACCTCGGCTTCCAGCGTCTGCCGGCGGGCATCACAGGTGGCTCGACTCTCGGTTTCCAGTGAAGAGAGCGCGGACTCCACGCGTTCCTTCGTCTCCGCGAGCGCCCGGTTCACGTGGAGTTCCGTGTCGCGCCGAAAATCTTCCAGCCGGGAATTGAACGCATTTTGCACGGACGTCTGCACTTCCACCGAGTGCGCATGCAGCTTCGAGAGCGCTTCGTTTGTCGCGCCCTGTAGATTCTCCAGAAGCCGTTCGTAGCGGAGTTCCGCGATCTCGTCTGCGGCGTTTTCAAATTCCGATGTGGCGCGGGCCATCGCTTCCTTCAGTTTGGCCGGAATCGACGGGGCAACCTCTTGCATCAGCTTGTCCACGTATTCTTGCGCCTTCGTTAACTCGCGTTGCAATTCGTCTGTCTGCTTTTTCAGGCGTTGAGAGGTCTCCTCCGCCCGGCTGCGAAACTCCTGCATTTCTCGCACGCTGGACCGGCGGGCGTCCTCGAGCGAACTGAGTGCCTCACGGACTAGGTCGGCGATCTGTTTGGCCGCAGCGGCGTGCACGGCCTTCTCCGCCTCCTGTTGGAGCTTGCCCTGCAGCGCGGCGATCAGCTTTTCGGGGGTGACGACGGCGCGCGTTGGTTGGGGATCCGCCGCTGACTTTGAGGCTGGAGCGGCGGGCGAAAGGGATGAGGAACTGGTGATCTCGGATACCTTGGTTTCTGTCTTCATCGGGATCTCGCTTATTTTCTTTGTGGCTGATTCTTGCACGGGGGCAACCGGTTGCGGGAGTTGGGCCGTTGACGTAGTTGGTTCTCGAGCGCTTAGCCAATCCGCCGGGGGCACGGCAATCCCCCACACGTTGGAGGGAGCTTCGAGTTCGACGCCAACCTGTTGGAGTTCGCGCAAACTCTCGGGTGGGTGAACCGAGCGGACGACGGCTCTCACCGTCGCAGGCTTTTCCTTGGAATTGTTGAGTCCGACCATCTGCAGCGTGACCCAGGTTCCAACTCCATAGTCATGGCGCGAGGCATACCGGCAACCGTGCATGTTGAGGGTGACGGAGACCGTTCGTTCCATGAACTGTTCGCCCATGAGATTCTGACCTAAGACCATTAGGGGGACGGATTTCTCGATGCGCGTGCTGCGGCGCGCCGCAGCGGCTGCTAAATTCCCGGGAGCGCTGATCACTTGTGATTGGCTCACGTGACCTCCCTGTCGACCAATCCCCGTAAGCCGTTCGGCTTCACCTTATTTTTTGATTTTAGGCTTTCGCTGTGAGCGCTTGCTGCTTAATTAGCCAGGCTATTTCGCATCGGTTAAGGGTGGAGGTTAGACCTGGCGGCGAAACTCGGAACCGGGCCCGTGCGGGGCGGAGTCGAGGGCTAAGACAACATAACTGTCATGTTGCTGCCCTACTCTTTAGTCCGTACTCTCCAAATTGTCGATTCCAGAATCACGAGTGAGTAACGCGCAAACCATCTATCTTCTCGCAGCAGACTAGCGTGTATCGAGACTCTCGCGGCGGCCCTCCATCAAAAACAGGGCAAAGTCCGTGGCGAGCGGCACGGCGGCAAGCTGGCGCATCATCAGGGCGACTTGACCCCGATGATAAGTGGAATGGTTGGCCAGATGTTGCATCAGGTGCGCCACACTGATTTGTGTTGCGCGAAGAGGAAGCATCCTTCCCAGGGATTCGTTGGTGACCCCCTTCACAAACTCGATTTGTTCGCGCTCGACTTCCGCCCACTTTGACTGCACCGCAGAGAAGCCGGGATACGCTTTCGGATCGAATTGGGCCCAGTGCCGGGTCCAGAAATCCCACACGAAGGTGGGGCCGGGGGAGGGTTCCTTCCAACACTTTAACCAGCCCCACTCGCCGCCAATGATGTGCACGAGAGTGTCCCGCACAGAAGAGAGGCTGCCGCCCAGATCACGTGTGAACTCCTCTGTGCTGAGAGTGGAAGCCGCTTGCAAAACCCTGTTGTTCGCCCAGCGGTCGTATTCGTAAAGAAGCTGAATGTCTTCTTTCGTCATGGTGGTTGCCGGCCGCTCCTTCGGGTAATTCTACCTTGCCTAGGCAGTCGTCGAGGCTGCAGGCGGTCGCCTCTGAGATGCGGTGAGGAACGTTAGCACGAACGGGATCTTAGGATGTATCGCCTGTTGTTCAACTGGAACGGCCGGTTAGGACGAAGGCGGTTTGGCGCCTGTCAGGATGAGGATTTCGGCGGGGAAGCTGATGTCTTGCGGGGTGGAGAATTCGGCGAGGGAGGCGAGGGCTTCGCGCTTTACTTCGGCCAGGTGAGCAGGAGAAAGCTGGGCGATTTTTGTGCGGAGTTTATCGGAGATATCCAGGCGCAGCTGAAAGAAATCTTCCAGGGAGATCGGGGCCTGGATTGTGAATTGCAGAAGGCGTTCGCGTGGGTCGGTTACCCCGGCTTCGTGGAGGAGTTTCAGGAGCTTGCCGGGGTTGGCGAAGCGGAAGGCGTCGGGGGCATCGGGAGCGAGCGGCGGGGATGCGATGTGGCGGTCGATAACGCGGGAGAGGGAAGTGTGAAAGGGATTTCGTTCGGCGGAGTGCCAGACGGCGAGGGTCAGATTGCCGGCGGGCTTGAGGACGCGCAGAATTTCGCGGATCGCGTCGAGCGGGGATGGAAAGAACATGATGCCGAAGCGGCTGATGGCGGCGTCGAAGGTGTTGTCTGGAAAGGGGAGGAGATCCGCGGAGGCTACTTCGAATACGGCGTTTGTTGCGCGGAGGCGCTCGGCTGCGCGGCGGGCGGCTGCGACCATTTCTGGAATCGGATCGATACCGAATATTTTGCCTTCGGGGCCGACGAGGGTGGAGAGGGTTAGTGCGGGTTCGCCGGGGCCGGTGGCGAGATCGAGAACGGTTTGGCGCGGAGCGATGTGGGCAGCTTCGGCGAGGGCCTGCGTGACCGGGGCAAACATTTGGCGGAGAATTTCGCGGTGTTTTTCCCAGAAGGGGGCGGAACCTGTCCAGCGGTTGATGACTTCTTGGTCGGGCTGCATGAAGGAAAGTATATCTGTCCGGTTTCTTTTTGCCGCGCTTGATTTGGGGTGAGGACCAAAAAGTCGAAGATTCAAATTCTTTTACCTCGACCCTGGGAAATTCCGCGCAAAGAGACGGCAACCCCAAGACCCAGGTACCGAACACCGGAACCTGGGGCACCCACCTTCTCTCTCCTGTTATGGGAATTGCTGAAGTGGTATCCTCTCAGCGGTTCGATGTTAAAAAATTCCAGACCACCGGGCCACCCGCCAAGTTATACAACTTTCCGAGGCCCCACATGTCCAATTTTGAGGGGTTCACTTCACCTTATTGTGGCAACATGTGTTTTGACGGTTTCGTTTTCCCCTATTTTCGCTCAATCAAAAGATACGAGTAAATGTCCTGGCGAAACGGTGGACAGACTGGGATCTAAGCAGGCCAAACCTCCGCGGGCCTTTCTCTCCGAACTCAAATCAGCCGTTGAACTGGACCAAAGATCGAAAGTAGCGAATATGATGAGATTTCCGCTGCTGGTAGGCACGCCCCAAAAACGTCTGGAAATCGGAGACCGCGAAGAATTTCTATATAACTACAACCATATACTCACTCCAAAAGTGAAAGCCAAAATTGGTGATGAGATGTCATCTCGATGCCTTTTTGTGAACTGGCAGGGATTCATGGTTGGAGATGGCGAAGTCTGGTTCAAAGAAATAAGTTCTGGGACTTTCCGGGTAATTTCGATTGGCACTGAAGAAGATTTTTCACCTCGTCACCCCCCCAAGAACACCGCCCGGTATTTAAGTTTTGAGATTGAGAGGCACGTATGGTCAGTTCGTCTCTCAGCACCTTGGACGTTCATGTAGAGACAGCCTCACACAGAAGCGGGCTGTTTTATTCTTTGAGGGAAACCGGGTCGGACTGATTTTTTGGTGAAAGTTTATTGAGCAGGGAGACCAGTTCGCGGCCCGAGGCGGGGACGCCTACTTTGCCTTCGCGGACTATCTGTTTGGCGGAGAGTTCGCGGCCGTAGAGTTTTTTGTTTGCGCTGCCGTCGGAGCGGAGCGTGGAGCCTTCAAGAGAGATTCCGGCAAACAATCCACGGGAGCGGGAATAGCTGAGGACTTCGGCGCGCATCACGATGTCCGTGTCGGCGGCGGCGGTGCGGCCTTTGGGGCCGGCGGCGGCGGAGGCGTCGGCACCGAGCTTTACCTTGCTGCTCAAGATGGAGTTGGCGCCTTTGGGATTCATGACCAGGAGAACGAAGTCGGTGGCTTCGCCACCCAACTGAAGGCCGATGTTTGCGCCTTCGAGGGCGAAGAGTGCAGGCGCGCTCCAATGCCCGGTGAAGTGCTGGCCGGTGCGGCAGGTGATGGCGCCGCGGCCGAAGTCGCCGCCGACTCCGATTGCGAACTTCAGGACGGAGGGAATCACGATCACACACTCGGCTTTGTTGAGGAGATCCTTGGGAATGCCATCGGGGATGTCCATGATCTCCTTGAAGACCTGGCCGGAGGCTTCGAGGCGCTTCTGTTCGCGGGTTTGTTCCGCGGCGAAGGCGGGGCAGGCCAGCATGATCGTTAAGATGAGCGCAGATGTTTTTTTCATGGGAATACCTCCGCATTAAATGGTTTGGGGAAGGCTGATTGGAGACTACCACGGATTGAAGGGAGTTGCCGCCGGCAGAACAGTTGGAATGGAGGAGGGAAAAAAGAGAGGCGCTCGGGGTGAACACAAGCGCCTCGTCTAGTGCTTCAACGTAAACCGTACCTCACTGGATCACCTCCTTCTCGGCGGGATCGCCGATGTCGACAAGATGTCGAGTGGGGTGAGTATATCGCGGGGGAGAAAAAATGCCAGAGGGAATGTTTTCGTTCCTTATCCGAGGTGGCAATGGAGGTGAAAGCGTTTCGAGATGGCAGAGAAAGAGCCCGCCTCGGACCCTTCGGCTGTGCTCAGGGCAAGCGGCGGCCGCTACAAAGGCGCGGCTCGCGGACTCGCCGGGAGCACGATTTATCGTGCCCCTACATGGATGGGGCGCGTGGGAAATTGGAAGACAGGGCGGAGGAAGAGGGGAAGGCGGCCTAAAGCCGCCCCTACGAATGCGGATTGGTGATTTGCTAGGTGGGGATTTGTTGGGCTTGGAGTTGGCGGTCTAGGGCTTTTAGAATCCAGTTTTGGAGGACTTCGCGATAGCGGGGTTTGATTGCGCGGAAGACGAGGCCGAGGCCGGATTGGCGGGTGTAGAGGACGATTGCTTCGGTTTCGAAAGATTCGCGGTCTTCGTAAATGCGCAGCGTGACGCCGCTTTTGAGATCAAAGGAGGCGGAAGTCTCGATGAAGCAGCCCATCAGGCTGAGTTCGGTGACGCGGCCGGGGAGAGTCGCTTTGGGCGAGGTTTCGGGGGCAATTTCGGCGGTTGCATCGAATGAAAATCGTAGACCACGGCATTCTCGGTTCATTCTGCAATTTTATTCCTGGAGAAAATGCGGGTCGAGGCGGTTGAAGGACAGGAGATGCGAAACCAACAGCACTGTCCTTTCGGACGGGTGGCTGGGATGCGCGATTTGCGCGGGGTGTTATGCCGGGATTGCTTCCACGATGGAATCGGCGGCGGCCGTGGGGATGATGCGAGTGAGCTGCCAGCCGGCGGCGGCGAGTAGTTGGCGGAATTGTTTTTCGGTGCGATCGCAGCCGCTGGGGAAA
>Ga0210407_10000233_pt1 | contig 69675 bp, 62 predicted proteins | sample IncBWC27MmetaG_FD_150860 | JGI IMG/M metagenome (GOLD analysis project Ga0210407, IMG submission 150860) | Forest soil microbial communities from Barre Woods Harvard Forest LTER site, Petersham, Massachusetts, United States - Inc-BW-C-27-M | ecosystem: Environmental > Terrestrial > Soil >...
CGCTACGCACCGCGAATGCCGCGGTTGACCAGCCCGCCGCTCGGCGATCTTTCGCCGGCAGGCAGGCAGTTGGAGCGACAGGCGAAACTCGCCGGAGTGAAAGTGCCCGCCGCGTTCATGCCTGGAGAGAGCTTCTCGCATCCCGATACGCCGGGAGACATCGCCTGGTCGGAATACAATCACAGTTGGGCCGGCTTGATCGTTTTTTTCATGGGACTGCTGGCATTGCTTTCCCGCAATAAATATTTTTCCTGGGCAAAAATCTGGCCATTGATGTTCCTGGGGCTTGCCGTATTTTTATTTTTGCGGGCGGACCCTGAAAACTGGCCGCTTGGGCCGAACGGATTCTGGGAGAGCTTTCGCGAAGCGGACGTGTTGCAGCATCGGGCTGCAGTGATTCTGATTATCGTTTTTGCCCTTTTCCAGTGGGCGGTAGAAACGGATCGGGTTAAGTCTCACGCCGCAGCGCTGGTCTTTCCCGGCGTTTGCGCGATCGGCGGCATCGTGTTGCTGACCCACATGCACGCCGTCACAAACATAAAGCAGGAGATGCTTATCGAGCTAAGCCACACGCCCCTGGCTATTTTCGGTATTCTCGCCGGCTGGGCGCGCTGGCTGGAACTCCGGCTGCCACAGGAGAACAACACGCGGAAGTATCTGGCCTGGGTCTGGCCGGTGTGTTTTGTGTTTGTAGGTTTGATCCTGATGGACTATCACGAGGCGTGAGGGTGAGAGTAATCAGTAATCGGTTATCAGTAATCTGTAAGAATTGGATGCCACGGGATCTTTGCTGATTGTGCAGCAGGGTTCGGCTGGGAAGGAGATGGTATGACCAGGTCGGCGCTGGTGGTGGTGGATGTGCAGCGTGATTTCTGCGAAGGCGGCGCTCTGGCGGCGGCCAACACGCTTTCGCTGTTGCCTCCCCTCCAGAAATTCATCGCTGAGGCAAAGCGGCAAGGCGCGTTGGTCGTATTCACGCAGGACTGGCACCCAGCCAATCACATCTCGTTCAAGGCGAATGGCGGGCCGTGGCCAGTCCATTGCGTTGCCGGCACCCCGGGCGCGGAACTTATGCCGCCGCTCAAAGCCGCCCCCGAAGACGTGGTGATCCACAAGGGAGTCAGCGTAAACGGCGCGGGCTACTCTGGCTTTGATGAGACCTCGCTGCTTCAACAACTGCAAGACAAAGGGATCGCTCGTGTGGGCGTTGCCGGCATCGCCACCGAGTATTGCGTGCGCGCGACAGCTCTTGACGCGCTGAAAGCCAAGTTTGAAACCACGGTGCTGGAAGACTTGATCCGCGCGGTTCAGGAAAAAGAAGTGCAGCACGTTTTGGCGGAGCTAAGGCAAGTGGGAGTGAAGCTGGGCAATTCCGCGGCCTGGCTGGCCGCCGTTAAATAACAGCAGGAATAAGAAGCAGGAAACCGCCGTTCAGTTTTGTCCCAGCAGCGCGTCGAAATAGGCCACCATCTCTGCCGAGTTCCAATCCTGCGGCCCGATCACTTTCCTTGCAATTTTTCCCTTGCGATCGATGATGTACGTCTCGGGATACATCACCGTGCCGTAGTCCTGAGCGGATTTTTTCGAAGGGTCGCGCGACGTCAGAAAATCGATGCTGTGGTCCTGAATGAACTTCCGGTAAGCCGCTTCGTCATCGTCCACGCTCACGCCAAGAACCACTCCGTTGCGAGACGCGAGGCGTTTGTTCAACTCGATCAGCGAAGGTGTTTCCTCCACGCAGGGCGGGCACCATGTGGCCCAGTAATTCAGTACGACCACTTTTCCGCGCAGGTCGGAAAGGTGGGCGGCCTTCCCGCTCAGGTCGAGCGGAATATCTTCCGCAGTTTTTCCGGCGACCGATGATTCGCCCTGGCGATAGTGAGGAAGTGTAAAAAAGGCCAGGACGGCGAAGGCGAAGCCCATGCTGCCCCAGGCCATCATTTTCCGGAGTACGTTGCTCATATGACGCTATAATAACCGATAGAACCCGCAGCGAATAGCCTGGAATCGCCCCGACGATCATGAGCCAATCCTCTTCCAACAGCGGACGTGTCAGCGCCATTGTCCCGGCGCGCAACGAAGAAGCAGTGATTGCCGCGTGCGTCGAATCGCTGGCGGTGCAAAAGGAGATTGCGGAAATCCTTGTGATTGACGATCAGTCGTCGGACCGAACGGCGGAAATTGTGCGCTTTCTTTCTGCCAAATATCCGAACGTAAGATTGCTCGAGGCGACCGAGTTGCCCCCTGACTGGGTGGGGAAAAATAACGCGGTGTGGATCGGCGCCAGGGAAGCACGAGGCAACTGGCTGCTTTTCACCGATGCGGATGCTGTTCACGCTCCTGATTCCGCCGCCAAAGCTCTTTCGATTGCCGCGGAGAACGGCGCGGCCATGGTTTCATTTTCGCCGGAGCAGGTGATGGAAACCTGGTACGAAAAGGCCGCAATTCCCTACGTGTTCACGCGCCTGAGCAGCCGGTTTCGCTTCGCCGAGGTGAATGACCCCAAAAACGCCGCAGCTGCCGCCAATGGGCAATTTATCCTGATCCGCCGCGACGCCTACGACGCAGTGGGCGGGCACGCCAGCATTGCCGGTGACGTGTTGGAAGATGTGGCGCTCGCAACGCGAGTGAAGGCCGCGGGCTATCGCATCTGGTTTGGCAGCGGGAAGGGAATCGTCCGTGTTCGGATGTATCGCTCCTTCGCGGCGATGTGGGAAGGCTGGAAAAAGAATCTATATTCACTCATGGGCGGGAGCGCAAAGACCGTGAAAGCAGAGGTGGCCCGAGCGTTGCTCCCGATATTGCTGGTGCTGCTGGCGGCCGTTAGCCTTGGCGGAATTACGGGATCCATCCCGCTTGCCGCGACCGTACTCGGAATGGGGCTGCTTGGAATCCTGATTGCCTACGACGCGGAACTTGAGCAAAGCGGCTTTTCCTCGCGTCTATTGGCTTATGGTATCCCCGGGCGCATCCTGTTTGCCGGAATGCTATGGGCCTCCTACCGGAGCCACCGCAGCGGACGCCTGGAATGGAAGGGAAGGGCGTATCCTGCGGGCACCCCCCGCGCATCCAAAGGATAGAAGAGGACATGGTATATCTCACGCGAAAACTGGAGTTTTCGGCCTCGCACCTGTATCACAACCCCGCGCTGAGCGCAGAGGAGAACAAGCGGGTTTTTGGCAAGTGCAACAATCCGCATGGTCACGGACACAACTACACGCTGGAAGTGACCGTGGCGGGCGAGCCCGATCCGGCGACCGGAATGGTGCTGGACCTGAAGGAGTTGAAAGAGATTTTGGACCGGGAGATTACACAACGCATGGACCACCGCTTTTTGAATTACGAGGTTGCGGAATTGAAGGGCCAGATTCCCACTTGCGAAAACATCGCCCGGGTGATCTGGAATCTGCTGGAGCCGAAAATCAACAAGGGGCGTCTGCACAAGGTGCGCTTGTACGAAACGCCAGACTTGTATGCCGACTGCTACCGAAATGGAGTGCATGGCGTATGAAAGACGGGCTCAAAATCGAGTTGGGGCGGCGCTACCGGTTTTCAGCGTCACACCGGCTGCATAGCCCGAAGTTGAGCGAGGAAGAAAACCGCCTTGTCTATGGGAAATGCAACAACCCCCATGGCCACGGCCATAATTACGTGGTGGAGGTCAGCGTGTCGGGAACGGTGGACCCCGCCACGGGCATGATCGCGAATCTCGCGGACCTCGATAGTTTTGTGGAAAGGGAAGTGATCGAACCCTTCGACCACAAATCGCTCAACGAGGATGTTGCCACGTTCCGTGAAAACGTGCCGACTACGGAGAACATCTGCAAGGAGATTTACCAGCGCCTGAAACATTTCCCGATGGCGAGACTCGAGCGCGTGCGAGTAGAAGAGACCGGCAACAATACGTTCGAATACGCGGGGGAAGAACTTTAGGATCGCTTTGCGGTCCGGCAAGAGGAGATAGGGCCAGTGACGAAACCAACGGAAATATTCTTAAACGAGCCGAAGATTGAAGCGCCGAAAGAAAACATCGCCGACCTGATGCGCAAGGTGATTGCTCTGGTGGGCGAGGATCCGGACCGCGAAGGCCTGCGGAAGACGCCAGAGCGGTTCGAAAAGGCGTTGAAATTCCTGACCAGCGGCTACCATCAGAACCTGGACAACGTGCTGAATGGCGCGACGTTCAGCGTTCATTACGACGAAATGGTGGTGGTGAAGGACATCGAGTTCTTCAGCTTGTGCGAGCACCACTTGCTGCCATTTTTCGGCAAGGCTCACGTCGCCTATCTTCCCAGCAAGCGTGTGCTCGGGCTCAGCAAGATTGCGCGGCTCGTCAATATGTATGCGCGGCGACTGCAGATTCAGGAACGCATGACCAGCCAAATCGCCGACGCGATTTCGGAAAAAATCAGCCCGGAAGGCGTAGGGGTGATCATCGAAGCGCGCCACCTGTGCATGCAGATGCGCGGAGTAGAAAAGCAGCATGGCCAGGCGGTCACCAGCGCCATGCTGGGATCGTTCCGGCACGACAAACAGACACGCGACGAATTTTTGTCGCTGGTTCGCAACAAGCAAGTGTAATCCGCGCCGTTCAGCAGGGCCGCGGCCGGCCAGTATCGCAGCGAGGGGAAGATGCCAAGACGGAAAATTATCTTTTCCGGCGTGCTTCTCTTCGCTGTTTTTGTTTCGCTTTGTTCCGCGATTTCGGAAAGTGAGATTCAACGGCTAGCCCGGGTGATGAATTGGAAAGCCGGGCAGGTGATCGCCGACGTCGGCGCGGGCGAAGGGGAAATCGGATTTGCCGCCGCCATCGCGGTCGGAGAAACCGGGAAAGTCTACCTGACCGAGCTTGACAAGGAAAAAATTGCCGCGTTGGAAAAAGACGCGAGCCGCCGGAACTTGAAGAATGTTGCGATTTTGGCGGCGACGGAAAAAGAGACAAAGCTGCCCGACAATTGCTGCGATGCCATCGTCCTCCGCCGCGTCTACCACCACTTTACAGCCCCCGCCGAAATGGATGCTGGCCTGCTGCGTTCCCTGCGTCGCGGCGGCTTGCTCGCGGTGATTGATTTCCCTCCGCGCAAATCGCTGACGGCCTCGGACCCGGTGAAGGGAGTGCCGAGCAATCGCGGCGGCCACGGCATCCCCAAGAAAATTCTGGTGGAAGAGTTATTGGCGGTGGGATTCAGCTTAGACAAAACGTTTGACGACTGGCCGGAGGACAGTTACTGCGTGCTGTTTCGCAAGCGATAGCGCCGGAAAGCTCCGTTTTTAACTCTTGTGCGCCGCTCGGGAACGGCGGACGCGATCCCGATTCCCGCAGGTGGCGTCGCTGCACCATCTCCGGACTCTTCCCTTCGTGCGGTCCACGAACACCCAGGCACAACCGGGATTGGCGCATATTTTCAGGCGGTCTTGCGACTCATGCGCCAACGCTTCGGCGAGCGAAGCGGCAATGCGAGCCAGCACCGAGGACCAGCCAATTTGTACCGGTTCGTGAGTGATCTGCAACCCATTTTGGTTCTTAACCAGCTGGCGAAACACAGGTACTTTCAACCATGAGTTCAACGCTTCCAGATCTCGCGTTTGTATTGCAGCACTCTGCGAAGTTTTCTCCGCGAACTGGCGCAGCAGTTTCCGCAGCTTGCGGAGATCGCGCAAAGAGGCAGGGCCTGACAGCGGAACGCGGAGCCGCCAGAATTCCAGGAAGTCGCTGATCCATTGGGGGTCGTTCAGGAAATCGGTGAGGTGGCCATAACCGTCCCACATCTCGCTGTTGACCAGGTCCACCCAGGGAGCAGCGGCGCCGAACTTGTGGATGCGGAACTGGTGGGACTGGGGAATCATGGTAACGAAATAAAACTCCTTGACTCATTACGACGGCACGGGTACCCTGTGAAATGACTATACCATCTTTAGCTCGTTACAGGAAGCCGGCATGAGCGACACGACACAAACCATCGCGGCACAAACCGCACTGATTGAAGCCAACGCGGCTCGCGGCTCCTGGCGGATTCGCGTCGCCCTCGCTTTTTTTGCGATCTACGTGATCTGGGGCTCCACGTACCTTGCCATCCGCTACGCCGTCGAGACGATCCCGCCCCTGTACACCGCGGGTTTCCGGCATCTTGTCGCCGGCAGCGTTCTGCTGGCCTGTGCCCTCGCGAAAGGGCAGCGCCCCACGTGGCCGCAGGTGCGCGCCAGCGTGGTCATCGGCTTCTTCTTTTTTCTCCTCGGCCACGGCTCGCTCCACTGGGCCGAGCAGTATGTGCCAAGCGGGCTCGCGTCGCTGTTGATCGCGATTGAGCCCATCATTGTTTTTCTGATGTCCTCGGCGGCGTCGCGTGTGTGGCGCCTCAATGGCATGTTGCTCGCCGGCATTCTGTTGGGCCTGGTGGGCGTGGGCATCCTTGTGCGCGGCACCGGCCTGGAAGCGGGCTCTCGCGGCTCTCTGGGCCCGATTGCGGTGCTCATTGGAGCGATCGCCTGGTCCGCGGGGATCATCTATTCGCGCAGATCGAAACTTTCCGGCAGCCCGCTGTTGCTATCAGCGCTCTCCCTGTTGGCTGGCTCCGCGATGCTGCTGACAACCGGAACGCTAGTTGGTGAGGCGAAAGATTTGTCGATCGCTCACATCACGACGAAATCCTGGCTGGCCTTCGCGTATCTCATCGTGTTCGGATCGATCATCGCCTTCACCGCCTACAACTGGTTGCTGGAGCACTATTCGCCCACCCTGGTGGCCACGCACACCTATGTGAACCCGGTGGTGGCGGTGTTCCTCGGCTGGCTCTATGGCGGAGAAGCGATCACGCTGAGAGTGGGCATCGCCGCTGCGCTGGTGGTGGGAGCCGTCGTTCTCGTCGATCGCGGCACCAACAAACTTAACCGCCCGAATTGACCCGTATCCGCATCCCGCACAAATAACGCGACTTTTGCTTGCCCCCCGGCAAAGCCTGTGGTGAACTCTCCTAGACAGCATTGCCATGCTAGGGCAAAGATTCGGCCACTACCTAATTGAACAAAAGCTCGGCGAAGGTGGCATGGGCGTGGTGTATCGCGCCCGTGACGAAAAGCTCCAGCGCGACGTCGCCCTCAAATTTCTCGGAATCCTTCCCGCCGGCGCCTCCACAAGCCATGAAAATGTGCTGCAGGAAGCCCGCGCCATTTCTGCCCTCAACCATCCAAACATCTGCACCATTTACGAAGTAGGGGAACTTGAGGGCAAGCCCTACATCGCCATGGAATATGTGGAGGGACGTCCTCTCACCATGGAAATTCCCTCCAACGGGATGGCGCTCGATCAGGTTGAGCGCTATGGAATGCAGCTCGCGGAGGCCCTGGGACACGCGCACGGCCGAGGAATCATTCACCGCGACCTCAAGGCTGCCAATGTGATCGTGACACCGCAAGGCCGCCTGAAAGTGCTCGACTTCGGAATTTCCCGGCGCCTCGATACCGGGCAAGGGGGAGACGAAACGACTCGCTTCGACAAGTCCTGGGAATCGCAGCACACGTTTACCGGGACGCTTCCGTATGTTGCGCCAGAGGTCCTCAAGGGAGAGGAAGGGGACGCGCGAAGCGACATCTGGTCCCTGGGCGTTTTGTTATACGAGATGGCGGCGGGGCGGCGGCCGTTTAAGGGAGCAACCGCCTTCGAATTAAGCGCCGCCATATTGCGTGAACGCGCGCCGCTTATCACTCCGCCGTTGCCGCCCATTCTGCAAAGCGTGATCGACCGCTGCCTGGACAAGGATCCCGGACAGCGTTACCAGAGTGCCGGAGAAGTCCGAGCGGCACTCGAGGCGGCGGCCACAAGTTCGCGGACTCACGACTATTTCACCGTAATGGCGCAGCGGGAGGGAAATGCCCCCCCAAGCCACACCACCAGAAATTTCACTCTCGTCGCTTTCTCGCTGCTCTTTGCCGCCGGGTTCGGGTACTGGTTTTACGGTAAATCCAGTCCCAAAAGAAAAACGGTCACGGTCGGAGCGATCCAGTCGATCGCCGTTTTGCCTTTGGAAAATCTCTCCGGTGATCCAGCGCAGGATTATTTTGCGGAGGGGATGACCGATGCCTTGATCACCGAGCTTTCGCAAATCAAAAAGCTGCGCGTCATCTCCCGGACTTCGGTGATGCAGTATCGGCACACGCAGAAGCCATTGCAGGAAATCGCCCAGGAATTGAATGTCGACGCGCTGGTGGAAGGTTCGGTGGTTCGCTCCGGCGACCGGGTGCGCATTTCGGCGAAACTCATGCAGACCAATGTGGAAGGGGCGCTGTGGGCGGATAATTTCGAGCGGAAGTTCACCGACGTGCTGGCGTTGCAGAGCGATGTGGCCACCGCGGTCGCTCGCGGAATCCAGGTGGAATTGAGCCAGCCGGAAGTCACCGAGCTTTCGCGTAGCCGGGCCGTGGTCCCGGAGGCCTATGAAGCTTATCTGAAGGGGAGGTACGAAGCCTCAAAGCGCACTCCGGAGGGATTCCGCGCGGCGCTCGAGTTTTTCCAGTCCGCCGCCGACAAAGATCCGACCTTTGCCGCTGCCTACGCCGGTCTGGCAGTGAGTTACATGAATCTGGGCAACTATCAACTCAGTCCGGCCTCCGAGGTTATGCCGCAGGCCTTGAAGGCAGCGGAAAAATCCCTCGCGCTGGATGACCGGCTTGCCGAGGCGCACGCCGCACTCGCTGCGATCCGGTTCTACGGATTGGAGCGCAGCGGCATCGAGAGCGAGTTCCTGAAAGGAATCGCGTTGAATCCCGGCTACGCTCAGGGACTCCACTGGTATGCGCTGTATCTCGCGGCGCAAGGGCGCAAGCAGGACTCGATCACCGAGATAAAGTTGGCACGGGAGATTGATCCGCGCTCCCTGATCATCAACGCCAACATTGCGTGGTGCTACTACCTTGCAGGGGATTACGACAAGGCTGTGGAAGCAGCGAAGGAAACGTTGCGCCTCGATCCAAGTTTTGGGGTGGCGTACGGCTACCTGGGCCAGGCCTACCTGGAAAAAGGTCAATATGCGGAGGCCATCGATGCCGGCCGGAACTTTGTCTCGCTTGCGCCTGGAGACGTCTCGCGGCGGGCGGAACTCGCCGCAGCGTACGGGCGCGCCGGAAGGAAAAAAGAAGCGGAAGAGATTCTTGCCGACTTCGAGCAGATGAGAAATGGGCCTTATATCTCTGCTTACGATTGGGCGATGGCCTATTCCGGCCTGGGAAACAAGCCGCAGACGCTGATGTGGCTGCAAAAAGCCTACGAAGAAAAAAATGGCAGGGTGGTGAACCTGGGAGTTCATCCGCAATTCGCTTTCTTGCGCAATGAACCGGCCTTTCAGCAACTCATCGCCAACTGGATGGTCGCACAGGCCTCGGCCGCGAGGTAGATTTCGATCCCCTCTTGTCCGCGCAGGTTGCGTTTTCGCCACCGAACTTCTTGACTGCATCCGAAGCCTCGAATAGACTCCGCTCCCGAAGGCACACACGAGCCGTTTCGTACACCTGTCGAGGCGAATGCAGTTTTGGCTGCACGGAGGGCGCAATGGCAAGAAAATACAGAGTGGGCTTCAAGACCATCATCGCGAAGCTTGTGGTGACCAAGAAGCACCTGAACAAAATCAAGAGACATGTGATCAAGCGGGACCAGAAAGAGATCGCCGCTCAGATCCAGGCGATTGACGTGATTATCAGCGCCTGCAGGACCAGGATGTCCGCAACTTATACCGGTACCGGCAACGGCGACTGAGCCTGCGGACTACAGGGAATGCCGCAGCGGGAGTAACTTACCCAGGAGCTCCCGGATGAAGGGTGCAGCGAGACGAAGACACCGGCAAGGAGTCCCGCGCGGCGCGTTTCTGCGCCGTTCGCCCTGCTTGGTTTCCTACTGGCAAGGCAAGCAGCTTTATTTTGAGAATTATCTGACGCGCAAAAAGATCGCAGCTTCCATCGAGACTGCGGCACTGCTGGATTTTTTCTCAACCTGGAAGCGCGTGGAGGCGATGTTTCGCCGCTGGCCGGAGTACACGCCCAAATCTCTACGTCTGGCGATTCGCCGATTGGTCCAGGAAAGCTTCCTGCAACGATCCGCTGTCCGGAATGAGCGGGAAGATACCCGCGAGAAAGCGCTGCGGAGGTGGAAGGCCTGGAATCCCGCCGCAAGCTTTTTTCACATGCAGACGAAGGATTCCTACAGCGAAGAGATCAGCGCGGAAGAAATTCGCTGGGTGGAGGAGTTGTTGCATGACGGACGCGCGCCAGTGCCCGTGAAGAGTTATCCCCGCGCCCGGGCCATTCCGTTTCCGCGGGAAAATTATATCGATCAGTTTCCCCGTGTTTTGCGAGAGCGGCGCACCTGGAGAAAGTTTGGGCGGCAGCCCGTCTCCGGGGAGATAGTGGGCCGGTTGCTGCATCTTTCCTTCGGCGTGCAGGGCTGGCTGCGAATTCCGGAAGGCGGGCGGTTCGCCTGCAAGACTTCTCCCTCCGGAGGCGCCCTACATCCGGCGGAAGCCTACCTGGTTGCTCGAAAGGTCCGTGGCATTTCCCCCGGCATCTACCATTACGATGCCATAGGGCACAGGCTGCAGGAAATCCGTCGCGGCGCCAACGCTGGAGAAATTCAAAAACTCTTGGCGGGGCAATGGTGGTTCCGGAATGCGGCGTTCGTCGTCTTCCTGACCGCTGTGTTTCACCGCACGCAATGGAAGTACGATTATCCCCGAGCCTACCGCGCGGTACTGGCAGAGGCGGGGCATCTTTGCCAGACGTTCTGCTTGACCGCAACTTGGCTCGGGCTGGCCCCGTTTTGTACCATGGCTCTTGCCGACACAAAGATTGAAAAGGCCCTGCAAGTGGATGGCATCTCGGAATCCGTACTCTACGCCATGGGCGCCGGCACGAAGCCGGCAAAAAAATAGCGGCGGTGAGGGCGAACGCCCACCGCCGCTATTTGGAGAGCTACTTCTTCGAAACCGCCACGGAAGCGCGAGTGGTTTCCCAATCAATGTTAAGATTTGCGCCGCTGCCCGCTTTTTCTAAAGAGATGGTGAAATTATCCACCGGTGAGGGAAGTGCGGAGACTTTCATGTCCACGCGCGCAAGATCATTTGGTTGTCCGGGGTAGTCCGTGCCCCATTCGCCAGTCTTCTTGCTGATGACCAGCGTCCACTTGTCCTTGTTGGGCAAGGTGAAGATTGTGTAGCTCCCCGCGGGAACGGTTGTACCCCCAATGGTCAAATCCACAGGGGTCACTAACGTGGTGGCCTCATTGGCGCCGGTGCGCCACACCTGCCCGAAAGGAACCAGTTCACCATAAATCTTGCGGCCCTTTGCGCGGGGGCTGGAATAATCGATTGTGACGGACTTACCGCCACCGAGATCCCACGTAGCCTGCGCCGGTGGACTCGGGCGCTTTGCCTTATCCTGCTGGGCCGACACAACCAAGCCGCACACAAGTATCACCGCCAACACACCACCCATCGCAATCATCTTTTTCATGTCACTTCCTCCCCGCCTACTGTAGCACGCGCCGCCGTGAATTTTGGACACGTACCGAGCCCTCCCCGAAGCGGATTATTTCCCGTGCTTTACACTCTGAACACTCCTGTGTTAGTTTAGAAGAGTCGAAGAAAAGAGGAAATTTCAAGGGACGACGGTGGGGGGGCACTTGAGCGACGCCAAAGTTATGTTGATTGAACAATTCCGGGCACATGTCAAGGATACGGGATCGCCTGAAGTGCAAATCGCACTCCTGAGCGAGCGGATCAACTATTTGACGACGCACCTCAAGTCGCACGTTAAGGACCACGCATCGCGCCGGGGGTTGATCATGATGGTCAATAAGCGGCGTCGTTTGCTGGACTATCTCAACCGGCGAGACCCGGATCGGTATCACCAGATTGTTGAACGCCTTAGCTTGCGCAAGTAGCGGTCAGACGCGCGAATTGCGGCTCTGCTTGTGCCTTCACGAACGTACATATTCCCAGCGGAGTCTGTCGCCTGGCCGAGTTGTGGCCGGACGTGAATGTGCCAAGCCTGTCTTTACGGGCTTGTTGGCGTTTCCATTGGTGTAACCAGAATCAAAGCCGCCTTGTCCTCGGCCTAACCTCCTCTCTTTCTTCCAGTTGCAAGCAGGCACCGCCTGCCAGAATCGTTCCTCAGATGAGGAGCTAAAGGAAAACACTTATGTCCGAGAACAATCACACACCAGCGCCCTTTCAGGTATCCATCGAAGTTGGGGGACGTCCCCTCATTCTCGAAACCGGGAAAATCGCCAAGCAAGCCAACGGCGCCGTGACCGCCCGCTATGGCGACACTGTATTGCTCGTAAGCGCCTGCATGGCCAACAAGCCGAACGACCGCGATTTTCTGCCGTTGACCGTCGACTACCGCGAAAACACCTACTCCGCCGGCAAAATCCCGGGTGGGTTTTTCAAGCGCGAAGGCCGCCCCACAGAAAAAGAGATTCTTGTATCGAGGCTGATTGACCGCCCCATGCGCCCGCTGTTCCCCGATTCCTGGCGCAACGAAACCCAGATCATCGCCATGGTGCTCTCCGCGGATAGCGACAATGACCCCGACGTCATCGCCGTCACCGCTGCCTCCGCCGCGGCTTACTGCTCCGACCTGCCATTTAACGATCCCATCGCCGCCGTCCGCGTGGGCCTCCTCGACGGCCAGCTCGTCGCCAATCCGACCGTTGCCGAGCAGAAGACCAGCAAGCTGAACATCGTTGTAGCCGGCACTGCCGACGGTATCGTGATGGTGGAATCCGGCGCGTTCGAAGTTTCCGAGGAAAAAGTCGTCGAAGCGCTTGAATTCGGCCACGCCCAGGTGAAGAAAATCGTGGCTGGCATCAAGCAGCTCCATGACCAGATCAAGCCAAAGAAGGTTGTCGTGGCTCCGCTGCCGTTCGATCAGGCCATCTATGACGGCATGAAGAAGACCCACGGCGCCAAGCTGCAGGATGCGTTGAACACCGAAAAGCACCCCAAGAAGGAAAGCTACCACTTGGTGGATGATCTCCAGGCAGAGATTCTGAAGACCGTTCCCGAAGAGGACGAAGAGAAGCTTGCGCTGACCAAGCGTGCCTTCGAACGGATGCGCGAAGACATCTTCCGCCAGGAAGTGCTGAAGGCCAAGCGGCGTCCCGATGGCCGCGCGTTTGACCAGATCCGTAAGATTACCTGCGAAGCCGGTTTGCTGCCCCGTGTGCACGGCTCGGCGCTCTTCACCCGCGGCGAAACGCAAGCTCTCGCTACCCTGACATTGGGAACCAAGGAAGACATGCAGCGCCTGGACCTGCTTTTCGAACAGGACTCCTTCAAGCGGTTCATGCTGCACTACAACTTCCCACCGTTCAGCGTTGGTGAAGTGAAGCCGTTGCGTGGCGCAGGCCGCCGCGAAATCGGCCACGGCGCTCTCGCCGAGCGCGCGCTTGCCAACCTGCTTCCACAGGAAGTGGAATTCCCCTACGCCATGCGCGTGGTGAGCGACATCCTGGAGTCCAACGGCTCCTCCTCGATGGCCACTGTTTGCGGTGCCTCGCTTGCCATGATGGACGCCGGTGTGCCGATGAAGGCGCCCTGCGCGGGTATCGCTATGGGCTTGGTCGTGGAGGGCGGGAACTATTCCATTCTCACCGACATCGCCGGCGCCGAAGACCACTACGGCGACATGGACTTCAAAGTTGCCGGCACACGCGAAGGCATCACCGCGCTGCAGATGGACATCAAGGTGACCAGCATCAGCATCGGCATGATGCGCGAAGCCCTGGCTCAGGCGAAGAAGGCCCGGCTGGAAATTCTCGACATCATGGAAAAGACGCTCAGCGCTCACCGGGAAAACATTTCGCTGTACGCTCCGCGTCTGTACAAGTTGAGCATCCCCACCGACAAAATCCGCGACCTTATCGGTCCGGGCGGCAAGAAGATCAGGTCCATCATCGAGCAAACCGGCGTCAAGATCGACGTCCTCGAAGACGGAACCGTGCACATCTTCTCCACCAGCGGCGCCGGAGGCGATCAGGCGCTGCAAATGGTTCGTGATGTCACCGCCAGCGCCGAAATCGGCAAGACCTATCTCGGCAAGGTTGTGCGCCTTGCGGAATTTGGCGCGTTCGTCGAACTCTTCCCCGGCACGGACGGCTTGCTGCACATCAGCGAAATTTCCGAACACCGCATCCGCGACGTCCGCGACGAACTCAAACTCGGTGACCAGGTTTTGGTTAAAGTCCTGGCGATCGAAGGCAACAAGATCCGCCTCTCCCGCAAGGCCCTCATCAAGGAAGCCCGCGAAAAGCAGGCCAAGAAAGATGGCGGCAGCACGCCAACCCCGGCCGCAGCAGCCAGCGGGGGCGAAGGCAACTAACTGTGTTCGTGTAGGCGCATGGCTTTAGCCATGCCAGTCCTCATCAAGAAGAAAAAGGCCCCCGGTCTCCGGGGGCCTTTTTTCTTTCCATTTCTCTTCAATCCTAAATGTAGCTGCTGGTCTTTCAAGCCAGCCTCTTGGGTTTCTCTTTTGTAGCGGCCGCTTACTAATGCGCCGGCGCGCAATGCACGGCGTCCAACGCGCCCCAAAGCGCGTCGAGCGCCTCGTTCGTGGTCGCCAGAATTTCTTCCTCGCTGCCTTCCGCATGTTCCGCCAACCACCCGCGCCAAGCCTCCCGGTGCGCCTTGTCGGCCTCTTCATGTACTTCGAAATAGGCCAACCCCTCCGCCGACTTCACGCCATAAAACTTCTTCAGGCCATCGATCTTCGTGGTAGCGATTTCCGGAACCTGCGCTTCGTAAGCGTAGAGCGCCGCAACCGCCTCGGCCACCGGCCGGTCGCCCACAATCTCCCGGAACGTTTCGACCACCGCTTGCGTTCCCGGCAGGGCAGGGCAGCAGGTAATATCGTCTTCGCCAACGCCCAGCGCGGCGGCAAATTCACGCCACATTTTCGGATGCGGCCGCGATGGATTCTCTTCCTCTGCCAGATTTTCAAGAATGATGTCGCGGACCGGGCCTTCCGTGCGCGCCGCAAGCACCCGCAGGTGCTTCGGGAAAGCCTCAACGTGGCGGTAATATTGCGCGGCGTAAAGCTGCAGGGCTTCCCGGCTCAGCTTGCCCGCCTGCCAATCCTGATAAAAGGGATGCTTCAACAAATTCTTCTCGGCGATCGCGGTATCAATCCTGTTTAGAAGTTCCGTGTTCCGCATGATGGTCCCTCCGTGTCGTTTATAAGGCGCAGACGCGTCCACGCACGTTCAGCCAACCAAAAAGCACTGCGGGATTGTAGCAGAGTTCCCGGATTTTTGCCGTGCTGCTCAGGAATTAAGGGAGTGGAGCCTTTCGATGTCGGCGCCGAGGGCCTGGAGCTTTTCGACGATGCCTTCGTAGCCTCGATCGATGTGGTAAACGCGATCGATGAGGGTTTCGCCTTCGGCCACCAGCGCGGCGAGCACCAATCCGGCGCTGGCGCGCAGGTCGGAGGCCTGCACGGTGGTCCCGGAGAGTTTCGCTGGCCCGCGGACCACCGCGCGACGGCCATCCACGGAGATATTGGCACCCATGCGGTTCATCTCGCTGGCGTGCAGGAAGCGGTTCTCAAAAATAGTCTCGGTGATCACCGAGGTGCCCTCGGCCTGAGTTGCCAATGCCATGTATTGCGCCTGCATATCGGTGGCGAATCCGGGATACTCCTCCGTGGTTACATCGGAGCCGACCAGCCGCTTGGCCGCGTGGACGCGCAAAGTTGACTGATGCGGCCGTTCTACATGCACACCGGCTGTCTCAAGCTTCGCCAGCACGCCGCCCAAATGCCCCGGACGGCAATCGGCGATGGTGAGTTCGCCGCCGGTAATGGCGCCGGCGATCAGAAAAGTGCCCGCCTCAATGCGATCGGGAATCACGGAATGCGAGGCCCCATGCAGTTTGGGAACGCCGCGCACGCGGAGCGTGGAGCTGTCATCCCCTTGAATCTCCGCGCCCATCTTGCGTAGGAGATGAATCAAGTCAGTGATTTCGGGCTCGCGAGCGGCGTTTTCAAGAATCGTCTCGCCTTCTGCTAGCGTGGCGGCCATTAGGATATTTTCGGTCCCGGTCACCGTGATCTTTTCAAATACGATGTGCGCGCCCTTCAGCCTGCCGCCATTTGGCACGCTCGCCTGGATGTAGCCGTGCTCCGTGGCGATATGCGCGCCCATTTTTTCGAGTGCTGCTAGGTGCAGGTCCACGGGCCGCGCGCCGATCGCGCAGCCTCCCGGTAGCGAAACGTGCGCCACGCCGGAGCGCGCGATCGCCGGCCCCAACGTCAGGATCGAAGCCCGCATGGTCTTCACCAACTCATAGGGCGCGACCGCATCGTTCATCGATTTTGTTTCGATGGTGTAGCTTTCGGCGGGAATCTCATGCGCGGAAACGTTCGCCGACATGAACGCCAGCAGTTTGCTCATCGTAATGATGTCGCGCACCTTGGGAATGTTGTGCAGCGTCACCGGTTCGGCGGTCAGCAGCGCCGCCGCCATCGCCGGCAGAGCGGAGTTCTTCGCCCCGCTGATTCTGACCGTTCCATGCAGCGGCTTTCCGCCGCGTATCCTGAATTTATCCATTTCGAAGTTTGCCGATACAAGTGGTTCGGCTATTCTCCCAAAGCTTTCCGCAAATTCCCGCGTGATTCGAGCAGTATCCTGCGGGCTTGTTTTGCGGATACTGCGCGTTTCAACATAATCAGCGCCAAACGAAGTTCGTGTCCGCTTTGACGCAATGCCCGTGTAACCGCGGACACGTCTCTGGCGCTGGCTTCTTTCAAAATCCATTTGGCGCGCTCTCTAAGCTTCTCATTTGCCTCGCCGACGTCGATCATCAAGTTGTCGTACGCATGGCCGAGGCGAACCATCACTGCGGTAGAGAGCATGTTCAGCACCATTTTTTGCGACGTGCCTGCCTTCAGTCGGGTGGACCCGGCGAGTACTTCCGGCCCCACTTCCGGCGTGATCGCGATCTCCGCCGCCTTTGCCAGCGGCGACCGGTGATTCGCCGCTAAACCGACAGTAAGTGCGCCGCGGCGCTTGGCGTAACCAATCGCGCCGAGCACGTAGGGCGTCGTCCCGCTGGCCGCAAGCCCGACGACCGAATCAAGCTTGCCGAGTCGAATTTTCCTCAAGTCCCACGCCCCGTCTCCCGGCCGGTCCTCCGCACCCTCCACCGATTGCACCACGGCTTTTTTCCCGCCTGCAATCAGCGCGCGCACCAGATTTGGCGAGACGCCAAACGTCGGCGGGCACTCCGAAGCGTCCAGCACGCCTATTCTGCCGCTCGAACCCGCGCCCACATAGATCAATCGTCCGCCTGCCGTCATCCTCGCCACAATTTCATCCACCGCGCGTGCAATCGGTGGAACCGCGCGGCCAACCGCGGGCGCAACCCTCCGGTCTTCGCGGTTCATCAGCCGGATAATCTCCAGCGAAGTCATCCGGTCGAGGTCTTTCGACGCCGCGTTTCGCTCTTCGGTAATCCGCCGCGGGTGAGGGTTCCGCACCACCTTGCGTGAGGGCATTTCTAAAGTATAGCGGGGCCTCCCTCCTCCAAGTAAGGGGACGCTCGCAAATTTCGCTTTGCCTAACATCGGGAACAGCAACTCTCTCGCAATTGAGCACCTGCCGCGGCGAACAGCTATGATAGAAAAGAGTAAGTTCTGTTTCTCTTGTTAATCCGAATTAGCTGGAACCCATTTCATGGACGTCTTGAACAAGCTTTTTGAAAAGCATTTCCACGCGCCGCCGGAGCGCATCCAGCCGCTCCAGGGAGAACTCGGCGCCTCCGGACGCAAAATTGTCCGCCTTTCCCGGGGAAATCAGTCCGCGATCGGCATTGTCTACTTCGTGCGCGAAGAGAACGCGGCGTTTCTCGCCTTCTCGCGGCATTTTCGGCGCCACGGTCTGCCGGTCCCTGAAATCTACGCGGAAGATCTGGACCATGGCGCGTACCTTGAGGAAGATCTCGGTGACACCACTCTCTTTGAGTTTCTTTCCCTGAATCGGTCGGGAGATTCTATCTCTCCGTCGGTCGTGGACTATTACCGCAGGGTGATTGCCGAACTGCCTCGCTTTCAAATCGAGGCCGGACGCGATCTGGACTATTCCGTCTGCTACCCTCGCGGCAGCTTCGACCGCCAGTCCATCAACTGGGACCTCAACTATTTCAAATATTATTTCCTGCGCCTGGCCGCCATCCCATTCAATGAACAGGCCCTGGAAGACGATTTCGATCGCCTGACAAATTTTCTATTGGAAGCGCCGAGCGATTTTTTCCTCTACCGTGATTTTCAGTCCCGAAACGTGATGCTGCATCATGGGCAGGCATATTTTGTGGACTATCAAGGCGGCCGCAAGGGTGCCCTGCAATACGACATCGCCTCGCTGCTGTTCGATGCGAAAGCGGATTTGCCGCCGGACCTCCGGCAGCAGTTGCTCGACGCTTATCTCGACGCCCTCGCAAAGCACATCCCGCTCGATCGCGAAGCCTTCCTCCGCTACTACTACGCCTTCGTGTACGTCCGCATCATGCAAGCCCTTGGCGCCTACGGTTTCCGCGGTTTCTACGAGCGCAAGCCGCATTTTCTGCAAAGCGTGCCCTACGCGCTGAAAAATATTCGCTGGATGCTGCACAACGCCAAGCTGCCCATCGAGCTCCCGACCCTCATGAGCGCGTTCCAAAACATGCTGGCCTCCGAAAAGCTCCAACGCCTGGCGCCGGCAGCGCGGCCGCAAACGCAAAATCTGGTGGTACGCATTTTCAGTTTCTCTTTCCACAACGATCTGCCGAAGGACGACACGGGCAACGGCGGCGGATTTATTTTCGATGCCCGCAGCTTGCCAAACCCCGGCAGGGAAGCGCGCTTCAAGCAACTGACAGGCAAAGAAGCGCCGGTCATTGACTATCTGAACCAGCAGGAAGGCGTACACCAGTATCTCGCCAGCGTGGTTTCTCTCGTGGACACCAGCGTCGCCAGCTACCAGCATCGTGGATTTAAAAACCTGATGGTCTCGTTCGGCTGCACCGGCGGGCAGCATCGCTCCGTGTTTCTTGCGGAACATCTGGCAAAACGTCTGCGCGGGCAGAGTGGCGTCGAAGTCGTGGTACGGCATCTGGAGCTGGAGAAGATGGGACGATGAGGGCCATGATCTTGGCCGCCGGTCTTGGCACGCGGCTGCGTCCGCTCACGAATGACCGCCCCAAGGCGCTTGTGGAAATCGGCGGCCGCACGCTGCTGGAAATAACGCTCACGCGCCTGGCTTCGTTCGGTGTGCGCGAAATCATCATCAACGTGCACCACTTTGCCGATCTCGTGATCCAATACCTGAAAGCCCACAACAATTTTGATTTGCAGATCGAAATTTCCCGCGAGGAGCTTCTGCTCGACACCGGCGGCGGCCTGAAAAAAGCCGCCTGGTTCTTCCTCCAGGATCCCAACCGCCTGGACGAGCCGTTCATTCTTCACAACGTGGATGTCGTCAGCACGATTGATCTTCAGCGCCTACTCAATTCTCACGACGAGAATCGCGCCTTGGCAACGCTCGCCGTCCAGGAGCGGGAGAGTTCGCGTTACCTGCTTTTCGACGAACAAGGGGAATTGTGCGGCAGGCGAATCGGGCGGGATCAGGAGCCGGAAATTGTCCGCGCCTCCGCGAACTTGCAAGCCTTCGCGTTTTCCGGCATTCACCTAATTTCGCCACTACTGCTGCACATGATGAGCGAAGAAGGCGTCTTCTCCATCATCGCCACGTACCTGCGCCTGGCAAGCCAAGGCGAAAAGATCCTCGCATTTCGCGCCGACGAATATTACTGGCGCGACCTGGGCAAGCTTGACGACCTCCGCCAAGCCGAGCATGACCTCGCTAACTCCTGATTTTCACTTGTTTTTGTGGGACCACGGTTCGAGGCGGGTCGTCTTGCTTGGTGTAGTGGCCCATCTTCAGATCGGCTCAAGGATGAAAATAATTTTACTTCGTCGGCGCGGCTTCCACCGCCAGCCCCAGCGCCTTCATCACCGCGTCATGCACTGCTGGCCGCACCTCGGCGATCTTGTGATTCTCCCGTGTAGGATGCACGCGATTCGTCAGCAGCACTACAAAGAGTTGCCGGTCGGGATCAATCCAGGTCGTTGTTCCGGTGAAGCCCGTATGCCCGTAGCTGTGCGGAGAAAAATAGTGGCCGCTCGAACCACCCTCCGTGGGGACCACCCAGCCCAGCGTGCGCGTATTCTGGGCCAGCGATTGCGGCACAGTGAACTCAGCGATGATCGCTCGCTTCAGAATCCGTTGGTGCGCGTACACTCCGCCATTCAGCAACATCTGGCAAACCACTGCCAGATCGCCTGCCGTGCTGAACACGCCCGCGTGCCCCGATACGCCTCCAATCGCAAACGCGTTCTCGTCGTGCACTTCCCCCTGCAGCATCCGGTGGCGCAGCTGGCTGTCGAATTCCGTCGGGGCTATTTCCGGCCAAATCGCCTTCGGCGGGTTGTACATCGAATGCTTCATCCCCAGCGGGCCAAAAATATTCTCATTCGCCAGCACGTCGAGCGGCTTCCCGGTCAGCCGCTGAATAATTTCCGCCATCAAAATAATTCCCAGGTCGGAATATACAACTTTCGTTCCCGGCTCGTATTCCAGCGGCTCGGCGAAAATCCTTGCGAGCGTCTCTCGCTTGCTCGTTGATGTGCGCCAGTATTCCTTGAACGGTGGGAGCCCCGAAGTGTGCGTCATCAAATTGCGTACGGTCACTTTATGCCGCCATTCCGGTTGCGGCCCGCCGGACCATTCCGGCAGATATCGCTCGATCGGCGCATCCAGATTCAGCGGAGAAGGGAAGTCGCCCTCCACCAGCTTTTCCACCAGCGTCGTCGTGACCACCACCTTGGTCAGCGAAGCAATGTCGTACATCGTGTCCGCATTCACCGTGGGCGATTTCGCATCGTATTTCTGTTTGCCGAATGCGTGCACACTCAACTTGCCTCGAAAGCCGACGGCTAGCGTCGCTCCAGGGAACGCCCTGTCGGCGACAGCCTTCTCAATCACGTCAAAAGCCGGCTTCAACAGCGCCTCTCCGCGCACATCCATGGGTTCCAACGTCATCGGATTCGCCGGCACCTGCATTCCGTAACCCGCCTTAAAGTCAACGCCCGGTATCGTCACTGGCAAGCGGCCGCGAATCGGAATCTCTCCGAACAGCGCCCGCGCCACGGAAATTTGCGCCACATCGCTGATGCCGAACACAGAGAGCCACGTTTCTGCTTGCGGAAATCGTTCAATCAGATAAGGACTCCCGAGCCCAGCGGAAATCACCGGCTTTCCCGTCTTGTAAATTTGTTGAATCAGTGGGAACTGGTCCGCCGGCACGTCCACATCGCCCTTGCGATCGCTGACCCGCACAAATAACGCGAGAATCGCGACGTCGTAAGAATCCGGAGCAGGCAGCTTCAAATTCTCCGCCTTCGCAAATTTTGTATCCGCGCGCAGCGTAACCACGGAGTCGAACCGCTTGCGCAGTTCGCGCTCCAAATCTTCACCCGGATACGGCTCGGGGTCTGCATATAAGCAAACGAGCAACGCCCGCGCGGGTTTCGTGCCGTCCAGCGGAAGGCGATGCGGTGTGTCGCGCAGTAGCGTAATTCCCCGGTCGGAAATTTCCTGTGATTCGGCCTGCCAAGCCACGCGGCCGAATTTCTCGTTCAATGCGCCAACATCTACCAGCCGGTTCTTCTGCAAACCGAGATGTGCCTTCGCCTCTAGAATCCGCCGCACGGAAGAGTCCAACCGCTCCTGTGAAATCTGTCCGGAATGCGCGGCCGCCAGCAGCGCTTCATACGCGGCATCGGGCACAGGCGGCATCAGCAGCGCGTCAGCTCCGGCAAGAAAAGCGCGCACCGCCGCATCTCCCGGCGCATACCGCACGGTAATTCCGCCCATGTCCATCGCGTCGGTGACCACCAGCCCTTGAAATCCAAGTTGTTTGCGCAACAAATCCGTCAGCACGCGTGAAGAAAGGGTCGCCGGCGTATTCGGGTCGGGCTCCAGCGACGGAACATTCAAATGCCCGGTCATGATGCTGCCCACGCCCGCTGCGATCGCCGCGCGAAAGGGCACAAGCTCCAGCTTCTCCAGTCGAGTGCGATCGGCCGTGACCACCGGCAAATCAATGTGCGAATCCGCCGTGGTGTCGCCATGCCCGGGGAAGTGCTTTGCGGTCGCCAGCCCGCCGTTCTCCTGCACGCCGCGGATAAATTCGGTGACAAATTCCGAAACCTTCTCCGGGTTCTCGCCAAACGATCGCGTGTTGATGATCGGGTTTCCCGGATTGCTGTTCACGTCCGCGTCCGGAGCATAGATCCATTGGATTCCCGCCGCGCGCGCCTCGAGCGCGGTGATCTTGCCCATCGTGTAAGCGTCTTTCGGATTTCCCGCCGCAGCAAGCGCCATCGCCGTCGGGAAAGAGGTGCCTTCGTCAAGCCGCATCGCCGTGCCGCGTTCGAAATCTGCGCCAATCAGGAGCGGCAGCTTGGACTTCGCTTGCAACTGGTTGCTCAGCACCGCCGAGGGATACGCCTGGCTTTTCAGAAAACCGAGCGGCGAGCCCTGAGTCACATTAATAAAGCCGCCGACGTGCAAATCTTCCACATCGTGCATCATCTGTGCATAAGCCGCGGAGTCCGTCGCGGTAAAGCTGCCATGATACGTGGTAAACAGAAGTTGCCCGACTTTTTCCTCGATGCTCATCGCTTTCAGCGTCGATTCCACCCACTTCCCGGCGTCTTCCGCTGAAGATTTGGAACTTGGAGAGGCCTGCGAGGCGCTTTGCTTCGCCGCGGACTTCGAAGCGGCGGCTTTCCGTGATTTTCCACTGCGCAATTGGCTGCGAACTTTCGGTGTCATAAGGGATAGAAGGACCAGGGGCAAAAGCAAATACCGGGCGGTTCGCCTGTTCATATTGGAGAAATCCCTGCCGTGCCCCATGCCTTGACTGTATATAGCACGCGCACTACCCGCTCACAATGAAGGTGCGGAACTCCCGTTCCAGAATATCATTGGGAGATATGAAACATCGCTTCCGATTTTGTCGCAATCCGTATCCTGCCCGCTTTGTGTTGTCCGCCATCCTATCCGTTCTCATTCTCACATCGAGTTCTTCGATCGCGGCCCAGACCCACGCCAAGCCGGTAAAGAGGCGAAGCCGCGTAGGGCGCGTGCAGACAGGCCTCGACGTCCTGGAAATGGAGAAGTTTGCTTCCCTCCGCGGCAAACACATCGGCTTGATTACGAATCACACCGGGCTCGATTATCAAGAGCGCACCACGATCAACGTCCTCGCCCATGCTCCCGGCGTGCAGATCGTGGCCCTATTCAGCCCGGAGCACGGCATCGCCGGACACTCCGATGAAAAGTTCAGCTCCACGAAAGACGCCTCGACCGGCCTGCCCATCTTCAGCCTCTACGGCGATCACCTCCGCCCAACCGACGAAATGTTAAACGGCATCGACGCGCTGGTCTTCGACGTCCAGGACGCAGGAGTGCGCTTCTACACCTACACGTCCACCATGGCCTACTGCATGGAAGAAGCCGCGAAACGCAACATCGCCTTCTACATTCTCGACCGCCCGAACCCTCTGAATGGAGACATCGTCGAAGGCCCCATGCTCGACGCCGACAAAACTGCTTTTGTCGCCTATTATCCGTTGCCGATACGCTACGGCCTCACCATTGGCGAACTCGCCCAGTTCTTGAACACGGAAAATCACATCAATGTTCAGCTCCACGTGATCCCCATGAAAAACTGGCATCGTAACTATTTCTTCGAAAGCACCGGACTGAAGTGGATTCCCCCCTCCCCCAATCTGCGCACGCTGAAAGGCTCGCTGCTCTATCCCGGCCTCGAGATTCTCCAGAACGCGGGCGTCTCCGTCGGCCGCGGCACCGAATCGCCATTCGAAGAATTTGGCGCCCCCTGGATCAACGGCGAAGAAGTCGCCGCAGTGCTCAACGCAAAAAGCCTTCCCGGTGTCCACTTCGTGAATCAACCGTTCATCCCAGTCAGCGGCCTGTACGCCGGCCAGCACTGCGGCGGCGTCGGGGTCCGCGTAACCGACCGCTTCGCCCTGCGTTCCATGCGCGTTGGCCTCGAAATCGCCGCCGAACTCCACAAGAAATATCCCGACCACTTCGACGTCACCAAAATCGTCCTCCTTCTCGGCAACGATTCCACCGTCCAGCAACTCCAGTCCGGCACACCCGTTGGCGAAATCATCGCCAGTTGGGCCAAAGACTTGGCCACCTTTGACCAAACCCGCCGGCGCTACTTCCTATATAAATGAGCCGTCTTTCCGGCCACTCATCCAGAATTCCCACTCAGCGCGCAGTGTGCTAAAGTCCGCTTATGCGTATCGTTTCTTTACTGCCCTCCGCCACGGAGATTTTATTTGCTCTTGGGCTGGATGAAGAAATTGTCGGCGTAAGCCACGAATGTGATTTCCCACTCCGCGCGAAAACGAAAACCACAGTCGTCACGTCGCGCCTCCCGAAGGAAGCCACTCCTGCGGAAACCGACCGCCTGGTCCGGGAGCATGTGGAGCGCGGCGAATCCATCTATGCCGTAAATCGCGATCGCCTCGAAGAACTCGCCCCCGACCTGATTTTCACGCAAGACCTCTGCCACGTTTGCGCCGCCACCCCGGAAGAACTAGGCGCTGCCCTGGCGACCATTTCCAAGCAACCGGAAATCATCAGCCTCGATCCGCACGACCTCGGCGACGTCTGGCGGGATATTTTGTGGATCGGCGAAGCGACCGGCCGCCGCGAGCGCGCGCAGCAACTCGTGACCCACATCGGCGAACGCCTCGGCCGCCTGAAAGCGCAACTCGCTTCGCAATCAGAACTGCCAAGAGTCGCCGTGCTCGAATGGCTGCAGCCGTTTTACGTCGGCGGTCACTGGGTTCCGGAAATGGTGGAGCATGCGGGCGGCATCGACGTGCTCGGCCAGGTAAGAACGCCCTCGCGCCGCGTAAGCCTTCAGGAAATCGTGGACGCCGCCCCGGAAGTGATCTTCATCGCTCCCTGCGGATACGTCGTGGATCAGGCCCGCGACGAATATCTGTCCCTGACGTTTCCGGACGAGTGGTACTCAATTCCTGCCGTCCGCGATGGCCGCGTCTTCGCTCTCGACGCCAACGGCCACGTTTCTCGCCCCGCGGGCCGCCTCGTCACCGGCATCGAATCCATGGCCAAGGCCCTCCATCCGCAAATCGAAGTCCCCGTGAAAGCGATGCTCGGCATGTTGTCCGTGCCCTCAACTTCCGTACGCAACCGCGCGGCCGCCGCCGGCACACCGACATTCTAAACGCCTCGGTCCTCTCCTCCCTACGTTGTCATCCTGAGGAGCGCGCAGTTTGCGCTCCGAAGGACCTCAACTGACACAATCTGCAAATTTTCAAAGTCCATCGCGATCCCGCGCGAAGGCAGTTTAGGCTTGCCCAATTTCGGGCGACGCGGCCTGCCCGGCCTTCTGCCAATACCGATAAAACGGCAATCCTGCAAGTATCAGCAACAACCCAATCGAAGACCGCCCCGGCCGCTGTAACCAAATATTGGTCGTCAACGCCAGCGCCCCCAGGACAAACAGCCCCGGCACCCACGGATACCCCCAGCACCGATACGGCCGCGGCATATCAGGCTCCGTTCGCCGCATCCGGAAAAGCGCCACCACCGCAAGCCCGTAGAAAATCCATCCGGCGAAAATAAATAAATTCGTAAGTTCCTCAAACGTACCCGTCAGCGCCATCAGGCTCGCCAGAACACACTGAAAAATCAAGGCCCGCCCTGGCGTCCGGTACTTCGGATGAATCCCATCCGCAATCTTGAAAAAAATCCCATCTCGCGCCATTGCATACGGCACGCGCGCCCCACTCAGGACCGACGAGTTCATGGAGCCCAACGCTGAAATCACCATCGCCAGCGTGACCCACGCCGCTGCCCCGTGACCCACCACCCGCTCGACCACGTCCGAGGCCACATGCGCCGAATTTGCCACGCTCTCAAACGGCAGCACCCTCAAGCATGCTGCACTGAAGAGCAGATAAATGATCGCGACGAGCGAAACGCCACCCACCAGCGCCCGCGGAATGTTCCGCTGCGGATTCTCCACTTCTGACCCGACCAGATTCAGATCCTCCCACCCGTCGTAAGCCCAAAGAGCCGCAGCCAGCGCCGCCAAAAAGGCGCCGAGCAACCCGGTGCTTCCCGCCACCGGCCACAGCGGACCGGGCATATGAGCGCCCGACGCCGGAAGCGCGAACGCCACGCCGATTACCATCAGCACACTGAAAAGTTTAATCGCCGTCAGAAAAACCTGGATGCCGCCGCCCAGCCGGACGCCAAGATAGTTCACGCCCGTCATCATCACCAGCCACAGCACGCCCAGCGGTTGCGCCCAGGTGAAAACAAAATCATAAGGTTTCAGCCATCCGCTCAGTCCTGGAATCGCGATGTGCAAAGTGAAAATCGGCGCCGCCACAGCCGGAATAAAAAATCCCATAAACCGCATCATCCCCGCCGCAATCGACGACGCCGACGACGGCCGCCCTACAATCGAATGCATCCACCCGAAAAGAAATCCCCACGTCGGACCCAAGCCGCGCCGCAGATACGCATATTCGCCGCCCGCCTCGGGAATCGCTGCGCCCAACTCAGCAAACGAAAGCGCCCCGAATAGCGAAAGGATCCCACCCACAATCCACGCCGCAAACACGATGGACACACTGCGGCCCTCGCGCGCCATTTCCGCCGGCTTCAGGAAAATCCCCGTGCCGATCATGGTGCCCACCACGATCGCCATGGAAGCCCACGCCCCCAGGCCGCGCACAAGTTCCAGCCGTTTTTCGCTCATAGTCCTCCGAAGCCGTGCTTGGCAAGAAAGTGTAGCCCAGCCGGTGCCGTCAATCGTCAGGAAGTCGGAGCCCGGTGCGCAAACATCCGGCTAACGACTGCGCCGAGGGCAAAAGTCACGCACGATCCGATCAGCACATACCAAGTGAACGCAACTTTCGTGTAGCCCAGCACCATGAGCACGCTCGCCAATCCACCGAACATGCCCACCAGTGATCCCGTGGCATTCGCGCGCGAATCAAACGTCCCCAGCAGAAAAAGCCCCAGCAAGCTGCCGAAGGGAAGCGAGGCCACCGTGAGCCCCGCCTCCAGCAGATGTCCCCAGGGCAGCAATCCGAATAAAATCAGCACGGCACCCCACACCAGAGTCATCCGCCGCGACAACTTCAGAAACGCCGCCGGGTCCGCTTTCTTTCCACTCAGCGCGGTGAAATCCAATACGCTCGACGCGGCAAGCGAATTCAGCGATCCGCTGGCGTTCGACATCGCGATCGCCAATATCGAAGCCAGCAGCAATCCTGCAAGCCCGCTAGGTATCTCCCGAATCAGAAAATGCGGCAGTATGCTGTCCGTGCGATCTCCCGGCCCGAGTAACGGAGAATGTTGCGAAAAAACAAAAAGCAAAACTCCCACCAGCAGAAAAAGAGCAAATTGAAAAAGCACGATAAAGCCGCTGGTCAGCAATGCGCGCCGGCTATCGCGCTGATTCTTGGCTGCCAGCAATCTCTGCACGATCGTTTGGTCCGTGCCGTGGCTGGCCATGGTAAGAAATGCCCCGCCGATCACTCCCGACCAGAACGTGTACTTCGTCGCCAGATTCCAACTGAAATCAAATACCTGCAGCTTGTTCCCATTCACGGCGGCCACCTGCGCCACTTCATTCCACCCGCCAGGAATCCGATGGAGCAATATGCCGAATGTCACCACGCTGCCCAGAAGATAAAGCAAAAACTGCGCAACGTCCGTCCAGATCACCGCCTTCATGCCGCCTTCAAACGTATACAGCACCGTCAGCGCAATCACGATGAACACCGCCAGCCGCTCCGAAGTGCCCAGCGCCACGCTCACCACCAGCGCAATCGCCGCCACGCGCACGCCCTCGGCAAGCGTGCGCGTCGTCAAAAACGTCACTGCCGCCACGGAACGCATCCGCTGCCCAAAGCGTTTCTCGATCACGGCGTAGGCCGTCAAAAATTCTCCGCGAAAATATCCCGGCAGAAAAAACAAGCTGATCAGGAAGCGCCCCAAAAGGTAACCAAAAACCAACTGGAGAAACGTCATGTTTCCCGAGTAAGCGAGCGCCGGCGTCCCGATGATCGTCAGCGTCGAAGTCTCCGTGGCCACAATCGAAAACGCCAGCGCCCACCACGGCGCGGTTCGCCCGCCCAGAAAATAGTCGCGCACGTCCCGCTGTTTTCCGCGGAAGTAAACGCCCAGCGCCGTCACGCCCAACAGGTAAACAATGACGATCGCCAAGTCCAGAAGATGGATGTGCATGCGTTTCGGACTTCGCTGACTATCAAGCGGCCGTGCGAAGTGTGACGAGAATAGTGGCTGCGTTCCGGTGCGTCAAGAAAGCAATCCGCGCCGCCGGGGCCACGGCGACGTTTTCAGCACGCTTTTCGCCTTCGCCACCCCAAAAGCCTCCCGGCTCGCGTATGCTTTTTCCATGCGCTATGTGTTGGGGCTTGATGGCGGCGGCACGAAGACGGAGTGCGTCCTGATGGATGAATCGCGCCACGTAGTCACCTCCAGCCCCGGCGCATCTGGCGCTTCTGCTTCTGCCGCTTGCGTGAGGCAACGCACTTGACCCTGCTCGAACAGCAACGCGACCGCGCCCGCCTCGCCGCCGGCGAGGAGCTGAAGTCGTTGCTCTATCACCCGTCGCCGGAAGTCCTGTTCGCGCTCCTCGAAAATCCCGCCCTCGACGAAACACTCCTCGCACTGCTGCTCTCGCGAAAAGATCTGCCCGCCGAAATCATCGAGAACATCGCCGCTAGAAAAACATTCTTGAAGAGCTACGCCGTGAAGCGCGCGCTGGTTTTCCATCCGGGTGCGCCGCGGCTCGTCGTGCTTCGACTGCTGCGAGACCTCTACCTCATGGACCTCGTGCAGTTTTCCTTGTCGCCTGTGGCTTCCACCGAGCTGAAACTCCACGCGGAGGAGTACGTTATTGCGCGTCTTCCGCAATTGCCGCTGGGGCAGAGAATCGCGTTGGCGCGGCGCGGCCCGGCGCGCGTGGCGGGCGCGTTGATCGCCACTGGCCATGCGCAGGTTCTGGAGATCGCCCTCGAAAATCCCCGCCTCACGGAAGCGCAGATCTTGAAAGTCCTCTGGCGCGACAAGCTCCCGCAGGTGGTCATCCTCACCGTCGCCAATCACCGCAAATGGTCGCAGCACTACAACGTGCGCCTCGCGTTGGTGCGCAACTCATCCACGCCGCTCTCGATTGTGCTCGGCTATTTGCCGCAGTTGACCGTCGTGGACCTGCGCGAACTCGCCGCTCCCGGCATCGTTCCGGAAAACCTTCGCAAATATCTTCAGGCGGAAGTGAACCGCCGGATGCAGGCTTCCAAAATGGAGGCCGCGGCGGAGCCGCAATCGCTGCGCGGGGAACTACTTTCGCAGCCGAAGGATCAGAATCGCTCCGAGGAAGAATAAAACCGCGGAAAAGGAAAACGCCGCTTTCGCGGACACAGCCGACCAAAGAAAACCAACCGCCAGGCTCGACAAAAAATCTCCCACGGCGTTCACCGCGGCGAGCGTCCCAAACGCCATGCCGTGCTGTTCTTTGGGAATCAGCTCGGCCGCAAGAGAATCCTCCAGCGCCTCTTCGGTCCCCACGTAAATTCCCGCCAGCACAAACAGGCCGCCCAGGAGCCACAGTGAAGTCGGTGTGCTCGTAAGAAAAATCGCGGTCACTCCCGCCAGCGCATAACCTCCGGCTAGAATTGCTTTTCTGTTTGGCACAAGATCGCTGATCCATCCGCTCACGTACGCCGACCCTGCATAGAAAACATTGTGCAGGGTGTATAGCCCCACCGCCAGGCTGGCCGCCCGCGCCGCACCATGCGCGGGGGCAAGCATTCGTGACGCATACAAAATCAAAAGGGTATGCGAAAAATCGCCCGATCCGAATACGCCGACTCCCAGCAGAAATTCACGGAAATTTCTAGGCAAGCTGCGAAGTCCCGTCAGGAACGTCACTTTCTTTCTTGCCTCAAATGGCCGTTCCCGCACCAGTAGCCAGAAACTCAACACCGCAATCATCCCGGGCAAAAGCGTCCACAAAAATACCGCGCGATAATTGTGATTCGTCACCTTCAACAGCCACAAGGCTGTCAACGGCCCCGCGATGGCGCCCACGGTGTCCATCAGCCGCTCCAGCCCGAACGCCCGGCCATAAGCTCCTGGCGCAACGTCAGCCGCAAGCAGCGCCTTCTTCACTGGCGAACGGACGCCGCGTCCCAGCCACGCCGCCGCGCGCCCAAACAGCACGTGGTAAGCGTGCGTCGCAAACGCAAACGAAGCCGTCGCTAGCGCGGTGAATGCGTAGCCAAACACCGCCAGCGGCTTCCGCTTCTTCAACCGATCCGTGTAATGCCCGGAGCTCAGCTTCGCAAAACTCGAAAGCCCGTCGGCGATTCCCTCAATCGCGCCGAGCCAAGCCGGGCCCGCGCCAATCGATGCCAGAAATGCCGGTAATATTGAGGTGGCAATTTCATGGCTCCAGTCGCTGAACAAACTGGTCACGCCCACACCGAGCACGGTGCGGTTCAGCCAACCGGAGGAAGAATTCTGCGTTGAAGTTTTGTCGGAGTTCACGTCGGCCACTGCGCTGCCTATCGTTTCGCGGGTCTGTAAAGAATCACCCGCACTTTTTCAAGCGTGATCAAACCGCCGTCCACCATCTCATCCAGCCGCGGCAGCATCAAGTCAATCCTCTCCTGCGTCTCGATGACTTCCAGAATGATCGGTAAATCCTGCGAAAGCCGCAGCAGCTTGTCCGTGTGATACACGCTCGAAGAACCGTAGCCCGCCACGCCGCGCAACACGGTCACGCCGGAGAATCCGTCCTTCCGCAACAATTCGACAATCGCCTCGTGCAAGGGCTTGCCATGCCATTTATCCGATTCGCCGATGTGAATCCGCATCAGCGTCAGTTCACCCTCAAATTTCTGGTGCGTCATGGCCCGCTCCTAAAACCGGTTCGCCAGCCGAATTCCCGCAACCGAAAGCAACAATCCAAACGCTACGCTTGCCGCGACGTACGCCGTCGCCCACAGCCACTCCCCCGCCTCCAGCATCTTCGCCGTCTCCCATCCGAAGCTCGAAAACGTGGTGTACCCGCCGAAAAATCCCACCGCGATGGCCATGCGCCACTCCGGCGGAACAATCACGCGGTTCAGCAGAATCTGCCCGATCAATCCAAGGAAAAAGCATCCCGTCAAATTGATTAGCAGCGTGCCGTAAGGAAACGTGCTCCCCATCTTGATCTGAACAAGTCCCTGCAACCCGTATCTCGCCAGCGTTCCAATCGCCCCGAACGTCCCAATCAGCAATAAACGCAACGTATCTCCAATCCGGCCGCTCTCGCCGCACAGAAGAAAAAACTCCTGGTGCCGCCTGGCAGCCAGGAGTCATCAGCCCCGGCACATCTGGCCAAGGCGGTTATGGCGAACTCCATCGCCGTGAAATTGTGCCTCAGTCTAACCGTGTCCGCCCGGGATTCGCAACACTTCACCCGCGTTGAATCACTGCCGCGATCGCCTGCGCCGCATCGGCCGGCGTCCACTCATTGTCCGAATACCAATTCTCCACCTTGCCGTCCGGGCCGATCACCGTCGTGCTCAACGAATGCACAATCTGCGCCTGTTCAGGCCGATACACGAGGCCGAAAAATTGCGCGATCTCCGGCAAATCCTTCGCCGCGGGCGCCGCAAATTGCCAGTTAAACGACTTCTCACCCGGCGCGCTCTTCTTATACAGCGAAGCGTAGTGCTTCAGCACCGTCGGCGTGTCGTGCTCCGGATCGAAGGTGATGCTCAGAAATTCCGCGCGCTCCGTCGCGCCCGGAATTTCTTGAAGCAGTTTCTGCACCGCGCGAAAGTTCTCGTTCATCCGCGGGCAAAAATCCGGCAGCGGGCACCGCGTGTAAATAAACGTCACCAGCAGCACTTTGCCGCGATAGTTGCTGATGTGAATGATCTTCCCATCCTGATTCACAAGCGCAAAGTCGGGCACCGCATCGCCTTTTTCAGGAATGCGCTGCGTCGTGCCCGGAGAAGTTTTCCCGTCTCCCTTGCTGACCAGCACAATCTTCTCCAGCTGGCCCTTGTTTTCCGATACCACCAGGTCCGCCGTGATCTTGTCCCCAGTCTGCAGGGTCTCGATCTGTTTGGGTTCCGCCACTTGATACGTCATGGTCATCGCCGGCATCAATCCCGGAATGTCGCCGTGCTTCACGGTGATCAGTTTCTTCCCGGCGTCCGTGGAGATCACTTCTCCCTGGATCGGATAGTGCTTTTCTGGCACGGACTGGCAGCTGGCGGCAAAGCACACACAAATCAGAACGACAATCGTGAATAATTGTTTCATCTTCTCCTCAATAGTGAAAACGATAGCGCAACTGCGCGAAGATCTCGCGTGGATTGTTGAAGTGGGTGCCACCGAACGTGAAGCTGTTGTCCAGCAGCACGCGCCGGTTCCCCACGTTCAATCCCGTCACCGAAACAGATAACCGTTCCCCGAAGTCCTTGCCGAGTGTCATATCAAACGTCGTATGTGGCTGTAGATGATCTCCTGGCAAACTCGGATCTCCATTCGTGAAGCCAGAGCCGTAATACACGTCGGTCGAAGCGTAGCTTCTCCACGGGAACGCCCATCGCCCGCCAATGTGCAGCGTGTTGCGCTGGTCATGGTCCAGAAATCCGAAGCCTTTGCCAAACGAAAAATCGGTCAACCCTCCATTGATGTTGCCGAAGCCGAGCGCCAGTTGGTTCGAATAGGTCAGGTAGACTTGCCCGCGCTTGCGAATCTGCGGCGACCTCAACGTCAGCTCCCAGCCGCTGATGCGCGCGCCTTGTATTGTGACGGGAAAAAACAGGTTGGAGTTGTTGAAATTATTGTGGTCGAAGTAATTCTTCGCCCGCGTTAGAAAAGTGTCGGCATCGATCGTCCATCCCCAAAGAGGAATTGTCACTCCATACTGATGCTCCTCGTCGCGCTCGCCGTGCAGCGGAATGAATCCAAGATTCTGGTTGTTCGCGGCGTCCAGCAATGGGCCGGAAATCGTCGAGAGCGGCGGCGCTTGGTAAAAGTGCCCGTAAAACGCGCGGAACACCCAGTTCAGCTTGGGAATCCGCAGCGAGGCTCCCACGCGAGGGCTGCTGGCATTCTCCACCACTTCCGCGGAATAATGCGTCTGCCGGATGCCGCCATCCACCGAAAGCCACGATGTCAGTTTGATCTGGTCCTCAAGATAAGCGGCTGCCAGGCCGCCCGCCGGGCTCGTGGTCACGGGAGTTTTCAAGCCGCTGCATTGTGTCGTGTCGTTGCAAAGCAAATTAAATAACTGGCTCGACTGCTCCGCAAATCCGAAAATACCGGCCCGCATGTTGTTACGCTTTGCAATCCACGACAAATTCGCCTGCCCGCCTTCATAATTCGAAGACAGCGTTTCCGTCGCCGAACTCGGGAAGTTCGTCGGGCTGCTCGCATAGTTGACGTTGTTGTAGTGATAAAACGGCGAGACCGTCAGCACCAGCCCAGGACTGAACGTGCGCACCCAGGTGAAGAGCACAAAGCCATCCCTCTCTTTGTTGGAATCGTTCTGAAGCTGTCCTGGTGTGATTGGAATCTGGTAAAAGTCCTGCCGCAACTGCGCCACGAGCCGCAGTTGATTCTGCGCATCCACGTTGTAGGTCATTGATGTGAATCCGCCGTAGCCGTTCGCCTGATCGTGAATCACCGCCGAAGTGGGCGTCTCCAGTCCCAGATCGCTGCGGTTGCCGTTCACGCTGGCGTAGTACGCGAACCGGTTGGTGTGCCCACCGAAATTAAGTTGGTCGTCGGTCTGATAAAAGTTCCCCGCGGTCAAGATCAGCTCGGCCTGGCTGTCGCGCTCAAACCCGCTTCGCGGCGCCACGTTGAAAACGCCGTAGGTGCGATCTCCGTAATCGGCGGAATAGCTGCCGCGCTGCACTTCCAACATGTCAATATCTTTCGGGTCGATCTGCGGCCCCAGATTGCTCGCGATATTCGTATTGGGGATGGAAACGCCGTCGATCAGCCAGCTCACCTGGTGCCCGCCGCGCACGTGCAGTTGATCATGCGTATAGTAAGCGCCCGGCACGTAGTTGGTGATCATCGCCAGGCTGTTCGATTGCCCCGCGCCTGGGGTCTCGGCAATCTCCTCGCGCGTCACCAGCGTCGTCGGCGTCACCGACTCTTCCTGTGCCGGCGGCGCCTCGGAGGTCACCGTCACCGTCTGCGCCTGCTTCGCCACCTTCAATTCAATATGCAAAATCGGAGCGGTTCCGGAGAGCACGGTCAGTTTTTCCTCCTGCGACCCGAAATCGGTCTTGCTGACAGTGATGCGATACTCGCCTATCGGCACGGAATCAAAATGAAATTCACCTTCCGCACTGGTGCGCGTGGTCTGCGTGAATTCCGAATGTTCCGCCTTCAACACCACTTCCGCGTCCGCAATGGGGCGGTGTTGCGGGTCATGAACGATCCCGCGTACGGTGGCAAACACCATCGCAAGCGCCGCTCCCGCCGACAACAACAGCAGCCCGATCAAAAACGAAATCCGTCGAACCATAATCTCTTCTCCATGAGAATACGAGCCGAAGCGGCAATAGCCGCCCGGAAAGGAGTGCGCGCTCAGGGTTACTTATGAAGGTGAGGAAGTTCTACAGATTGAGGAGAAGCGTTCGCGGAGGAGGGGAGGCCGGCTCGAAAACTGGGGAGTTTACTTGAGAAAGTATTCGCGCCTCGGAAGCACCGGAAAAGAGCGGCACGGAAACCATCGAAGCACTCGGCAGCACAAAAACAATCGCCCCGGTCACGGCCGGGTCCGCGGGATGGCAACACGCCATGCTGCAATCCATCGCCGCCTTCCGCCCATGATGCTCGCAACCGGCCATCGGCGCATCCTTCGCCGAATCGGTGTCGCCCGAACTTTTCTTGGGTGCATGGCCATGCAGCGGACACATCGCCCCATCGCAGCAACCCATGCCCGCAGCCTTCAAAGCCGAGGCCCACGCCGGCACCCACAGCAGCATCAAGGCCACCAAACACACACACGCCCCGAACCTTCTTCCAGGAGCATTGGAATCGTGGCGAGTTTGTTTCATAAGGTCGAAAGCCAAGAATACTCGACTTGTCGGTGTCCGTAAATTCAATTTGCCGCATACGTCTCCACGGCTCCGGCACCGCATGGTACCCCAGTTTCTAATAACCGCGTCGTGCCTCCAATTATTCCCGAAACTCAAGTCGGCGTTAGTGTCCCTCTTGTCCCGGGCCGCCGACCACGGAGGCGCGCGCAATCCCCTGGGCTCAACTCGGTTTACCTGAATTCAAACTCGGGCAGTGCCACATCGTCTGATAATCAAAGGTCGAACGGGTATGCTACCCCGGCCTGTCTTGACACCCGGCCACTCAGGTCACAAACTTAATCCATGCCCCACATTTACATGCAATTCGATTTTGGCAAGGACGAGGAAAAAGCCCAGCTCGCCCGCCACAAACTGGAAGTCTGGAAGCAAGCCTTTCGCCTCGACAAAAAACTGCTCTACAAATTCGAACGGGCCACCGACGGCGAACCCGACGCGGAGCCCGTAGCCACCAAATCCGAAAAATCCAAAGCCAAAAGCAAAGCGAAAGCCTCGGACGAGCCCGAAACCCCCGCCTCCAACGAAACCGTCAAGCTCCTCCTCCGTCTCGGCTTCTCCAACCACGAAAAGCTCTCCGAGCAGCGCTGGGTCGATCGCATCCCAACGGAAGAGCCCTTCCTCGCGGCCTCTCCAAGAGTCCTCAAACCCGGCGACGCCCAATACTCCGAGACCGAAAAGCAGTTCGAAGAACTAAATCCAGGTGGCTGGGACCGACGCGATGCACGTCGGTAGCGCCTGCATCCTGCAGGCAAGCGCGCTTGCCGCCAGGATGGCGGCGCTACCTCCCTCAACTTCACTTTCCTAGTACCTGCGTTTTTCACAACCCCGCGCACGTTCCACTGTGCACCCCAGCGCGCACTCCGGTATAATTAAATTCCGTAGACGCCCATCCCCATTCCAACGCGAGGCAGACTGAATGGCGGTTCAAACGCGTGTGAAAGTAGCAAAGCTGGAAGCCCCCCGGCATCAGGGGCTCGATCGAGAAACCCTCATCCGTATTTATCGCACGATGTATCTCTCCCGCCGTCTCGACGACCGGGAAATCCAACTCAAACGCCAAAACAAGATTTATTTCCAAATCTCCAGCGCCGGCCATGAAGCGGTTACCACCGTGGCCGGCTTGCTTCTTCGTCCCGGTATCGATTGGATCTACCCCTATTACCGCGACCGCGCTCTCTGCCTCGCGCTCGGCGTCACCCCGCTCGAAACTCTTCTCCAGGCCGTAGGCGCCAAGGACGACCCCAGCTCCGGCGGCCGCCAGATGCCCTCGCACTGGGGCCACCAGAAATTCAATATCGTCAGCAAGTCCTCCTGCACCGGCACGCAATTTGTGCAAGCGGTGGGAGCCGCCGAAGCCTCTCTTTATTACGGCCATCATCCGAAGGCCCTGGCCCAGGCGCAAAAGGCCCCTCTTGGTGAATCGCTAACTCACGATCCCGAAGAAATCGTCTACGTTTCATCCGGCGATGGCGCCACCAGCGAAGGCGAATTCTGGGAATCGCTCAACGCCGCTTGCGCAAAAAAGCTCCCGCTCTTTTATCTCGTCGAAGACAACGGCTACGCCATCTCCGTCCCCGTGGAAGTGCAAACCGCCGGCGGCAGCATTTCGAAACTCGTGCGCAGCTTTCCCAACCTGCACGTCGCGGAATGCGATGGCACCGACCCGCTCGAAAGCTACGCCGTTTGCAAGGAAGCCATTCGCTACGTCCGCGAACGCCGCGGCCCCGCACTGGTCCACGCGCACGTCACGCGTCCCTACTCCCACTCGCTATCCGACGACGAAAAGCTCTACAAGACCGCCGAAGAACGCGAAGGCGAAGCGCGCCGCGACCCACTCTCCAAGTTCTCCCTCTTTCTGATTCGAGAAGGCGTGATGGACCAGAAAGAGATCGAAGCCCTCGAAGCCGAGGTCGACCGCGAAGTCCGCGAAGCCGCCGATCAAGCCCTGGTCGCCGCAACGCCTGAACCATCCTCCGTCTACCAAAACGTCTACTCGCCCGACATCGATCCCACTTCGCCGGTCTTCTCAGTCGATCCCAAATTTCACGGCGGCCCAAAGACCATGGTCGAAATGGTCGCCGCCACACTGCAAGACGAAATGGCCCGCGACGAGCGCATCACCGTCTTCGGCGAAGACGTCGCTGATGCCAGCCGCGAGGAAAATCTCAAGGACGTAAAAGGGAAAGGCGGGGTTTTCAAAGCCACCGCGGGTCTTCAGCGCAAGTATGGCGCCGACCGCGTCTTCAACACGCCCCTCGCCGAAGCCAGCATTGTTGGCCGCGCGATCGGTATGGCCACCCGCGGCATGAAGCCAGTCGCCGAAATTCAATTCTTCGACTACATCTGGCCCGCGATGATGCAGATTCGCGATGAGCTTTGCGTGATGCGGTGGCGGTCCGACGGCACGTTCAAAAGCCCCGTGGTCATTCGCGTGGCCATCGGCGGGTATCTCACCGGCGGCGCGGTCTATCACAGCCAGAGCGGCGAATCGATCTTCACGCACTGCCCCGGCTTGCGCGTCGTCATGCCCTCCACCGCTCTAGACGTTGCCGGCCTCCTGCGCACCGCCATTCGTTGCGACGACCCAGTGATGTTCCTCGAGCACAAGCATCTCTATCGCCAGCCCTACAACCGCTCCGAGTATCCCGGCTCTGATTACACGGTTCCCTTCGGCAAAGCGCGCCTCGTCAAAGAAGGCTCGCAGGTCAGCATCATCACCTATGGCGCCGTCGTCCGCCGCGCCGAAGTTGCCGCCGCCGCCCTCGAACGCTCCGGCGTCTCCGTGGAAATCATCGACTTGCGCTCGCTCTCTCCCTACGACTGGGAAGCCATCGCAGCCAGCGTCCGCAAAACGCACCGTGTGATTGTTGCCTACGAAGACATGATGAGCTGGGGCTACGGCGCGGAAATCGCAGCCCGCATCGCCGAAGAACTGTTCGAAGAGCTCGACGCTCCAGTAAAGCGCGTCGCCGCCACCGACACCTTCTGCGGCTACCATCCCAAACTCGAAGACGCCATCCTCCCCCAAACCGACGACATCACCGCCGCCGTAATGAAACTTCTCGAGTACTAACCAACTTTTCTAACCAAACGCTAGCTTTGTAGGGGAGGGGCTTGCCCCTCCCTCTTGGGTTGCTCCAAGAGCGCCCGCCTCAGAAGGCGGCCGCTATAAAGTCAAGGGACGCCCGCTCCCCATGAAACTTTCCTTCCCCTCATTTCGTATCTTTGTTTAGAATGCGATTGTGGATATCGCTCTGTGGGGGTGAACCATGTTCTGCCCGAAATGCCAAAAGGAAGTCGTTGAAGGCTCCAAGTTCTGCTACAACTGCGGCGCCCAATTAACGAGCCAGGGAGCGCCACCAGCCGGAGGTTATGCCGCTCCAGCCAAGCGCCTGATGCGCTCCAGCCGCGACAAAAAGGTTGGCGGCGTCTGCGCCGGCGTCGCTGATTATTTCGACCTCGATCCCACACTCGTCCGCATCGTCTGGCTGTTAGCCGTCTTCTGCGCCGGCACCGGCGGCCTGCTCTACCTCATCCTTTGGATCGCTCTGCCCCTCGCACCAGCCACGCCAGCCCTGGCCGTCCCCGGCTCTCCGGCTCAAGTCTGATTGTAGCGGCCCCGACCCGGTCGGGGCCAAGCTTGCCCTTGTAACGGCCGCCTTCCAAGGCGGGCGCCCTTTCCGTTTGGAGTGGGGCCGACGCGCTCGGTCCCTTTTCCGCCTTCCACCCAGTCGATCAATATTTCACCGATCACCCAGGCCACTCAGTCCCTGCCGCTCTTCGCCGCTCTCCGTTTTGCCCCGCCACTCTCTCCCAACATCACGTGATCCACAGAGAGACTCCCCGCTCCCACCGTCGCCAGCGCCACGCAAGCCGCCGCCAGCGCCAGCTCGAACTGATACTCATTCACCGCGAAAACTCCGTGCACCATCTTCACCTTCCAGATCGCAATCCCCATCTCCGCCGCCAGCAACAACGCCGCCGGCCGTGTGAACAGCCCGATCAGCAGCAGGCTCCCGCCAATGGATTCCAGAATGCCCGCCAGCCCCACAAAATAGCCGGGGAACCCGTGCTGCATAAAAAACTCCCGCATCCCCGCATCGGCCCGCACCAGCTTCGGATACCCGTGGTAAATAAAAATCAACGCCAGCGCCACGCGCAAAATTGCCAGCCCCAGCGGCTGAAAGGAATTCAAAAATTTCATCTCTCCCCCGCGCCCAACAATATTCATCCCACGCCGTTGATTCTACCGGTTCTTCCGTGCCATGTGTCACCTCGGCCGCGCCTCCGTTTCAGGTACAATCTTCAGGATCACTATTGAGGAATCATGAAACGCAAGCTGCTGGTCGCCGTGCCGCTGCTCTGCCTGGTGGCGCTGCTGGCCTGGTTTTTTCGCCCCAAACACGAATCGCTCAGCGACGCCTACATCAGCGAGCGCAGCGTCACGCTCTGGAGCAGCGTCGCCCAGGTCCGCGAGCAACTTGGCGTGCTTCTCTATGGTGACCACGTCGATGTCCTCGCTCGCCACAACGAAAACGTGAAGGTCCGCACCGCTGCCGGCCTCGTCGGATGGGTGGACGGCCGCTATCTGATGGACCCGGACCTCTGGCGGCGCAGCGCTAAACTCCTCAAGCAAGCCTCCACCATTCCTTTGCAGGCCCGCGGGCGCACCAAGGTTCCTACCAACCTGCGCGTGCAACCCGGCCGCAACGAGCCGCGCCTCTACCAGTTCTCCCGCAACGCGCCCGTCGAAATTGTCGGCCGCGCCACCGCCGACTGGGTGCAGGTCTCCGACGAAAAAGAATCCGGCGGCGAGCCCGCGGAAAGCAAGAGGGAAGACTGGTTCCTTATTCGCGGCACCGCCACGCGCCCGCCTGGGGAAGGCGTCGTCCGCAATTCCGCGATCACGAATACCACGCAGCCCGGCGATCAGGCTGTCCCCATCGCGGGCTGGGTTATCGCGCGATTCGTCTCCCTCGATCTGCCCGACCCCGTCCGCGAGGGAGCTGAGTCCGCCAACATTCGCGCGCTCGCCTGGTTCGAGCTGAATCGCGTCACCGATGGCGAAGGCGATCACCCGCAATACCTCGTCGCCGGCGCGCGCGGCCCCGAGGGCCAGGCGTGCGATTTCACCACGCTGCGTGTCTATACCTGGTACAGCCGCAAATCCCGTTACGAGACCGCCTTCATCGACAATAACGCCTGCGGCGCCTTTCCCATCCGCGTCTCGAACGACCCAAAGGGCGAACCCGAGTTCTTCTTCCGGCTATTTGGCGGGAAAGAGGGGCGGCACTATCGCCTGATCCAAACCGTCGTCCGCCGCATCAAGGATGAAACTCCCAGTGCTCCCAAGAAATCGGAAAGAGCCCAGCCCCCGCAAGCCCCGCCTAAAAAATAATCATGGGCCTCCCACAGAAAATCTCCGCAGCTTCAGCAATCGCCGGTGTCAGCCTGATGTTTATTCTCCTCACGCTGCTGAATGCACCGATTGTCACCGCACAACAACTTGTCATTCTGAGGGCATCCGATGAGGACGCCCGAAGAACCTCAACTTCAAACACGCCGACAACGTTAAGTCCAGAGCCCCAACCCCACCTCTTTCTACCCCTCACCCCCGGCACTTGGTGGCTCTATCGCGGCACAGTTCAGTGGACCGATTCGGAGACGAATAAGCCAGCCTCTACCCATGCCTCCATTAAGATGCAAGTTGAAAGGGTTATACAGAAACCGGAGTTCACGATTGCAGTAATTTCCGGTTTCCCCTCCGATGTTGGTTGGTCGAACGGTCAAGTTGATCCGAAACCCTCGCTGTTGATCGAGACCCGGAATCATGAAGTTTTCTTGGACGAACTCCCTCCCGATTTCGATTATTGCAAGCTAGAAAAGGACGCCGCGTCTCTCGACAAATTCCTTTCTCAGGAGAATCTGTTGTTCCGCTGGCCGCTGAAGAAGGGTATGAAATTCGGCGATGCCGAAAGCGTCCGACGCGACGACGATCATTACTGCTGGGTTGTAGCTACCCAGGAGACGAAGAAATTGGACGATATCAAAGGGCTGGCTTCGCAGTCCGCCGAAGTCTTCCTCTTGCAATACTTCACCAATCCCGACGACACAGAAATGGAAATCTCTCCCGGAATTGGCATCCTCGGCTACCAGTACCATCACCACGGCATCGTTGCCGACACCAGCCTCACTCTCGTCGAATTTCATCCCGCTCAAAAAACCCCCGCAACGCCCGGAGCCACTCCATGACCCTGCACATTAACGAAGCCGAAGTGCGCCAAATTCTCACCATGGCCATGGCCATGGACGCCGTCGAGGAAATCTCCCGCAAGCAAGCCGCCGGCAAAGTTATCCTTCACCCGCGCCGCCGCTTCGAACTCCCCGCCGGTGGCGGATTCTTCCACTATATGGCGGCCATGGACACCGAAGCGGGCTTCATCGCCATGAAACAGTACACCTACGTGAAGGGAGCTCTCCGCTTTCTTGTCCCGCTCTACGAAATTTCCACCGGCGCGCTCCTCGCTTTGATCGAAGCCGATTTCATGGGCCAGCAACGCACCGGCGCAGCTTCCGGCGTCGCCACCAAATATCTTGCTCGCCAGAATGCGCGGACCTCCGCCATCCTCGGCACCGGTGGGCAGGCAAAGACCCAACTCGAAGCCGTGGCAGCCGCTCGAAAGCTCGATTCCGCCCGCGTCTACGGCCGGGACCCCGAGCGCCGCGCAAACTTCTGCGCCGAAATGTCCCGCCGTCTCGGCATCCCGGTGCACCCCGCTGCGTCGGCGGCTGAAGCTATTCGCGGCGCCGACATCGTAAACACCGCTACCACCTCCGCCAATCCCGTTCTCGACGGCCACGACATCGCCGAGGGCGCTCACGTCAACGCCATCGGCGCGAATCACGCCCACAAGCGCGAACTCGATGACACAGCCGTCTCCCGCGCGGGTCTGATCTTCGTGGATTCGATGGAACAGTCCAAACAGGAAGCCGGCGACCTTATCATCCCCTTCCAGCGGCAACCGCAAAAATGGGACGCGGTGCAGGAACTCGACCAACTCATCGGCGGCAAAGTCCCCGGCCGCGCCAACGACAAACAAATCACCCTCTTCAAGTCCAACGGCATCGCCTCTTGGGATCTGGCCGTCGCCGAAAAGGTTTACGCCCTCGCCAAACAAAAAAATCTCGGCAGGGAATTGCCGCTTTTTTCTTCAGGAAAGTAACAACGGAAGAAATTCGAGGAGGGAATCAATCGAGGGGGGGAGGGAACCTTACGCCTCATTCCGGGAGCGGGGCGTTCGTCGGGCTCCCGGAATGAGGCTCGATATGCACTTACGAGTGCAGGGCTTGGGCTTTGCGGTTGGGGAGTGAGTTCTTCCGCATGGATAACATATTGTGAGTCTTCAAGGTGTCATTCCGCCGGTTGCTCGCGCTCTTCCACAGAAGGCCGCAGGCGATCAGCAGCACGCCGATCGCGATCATCGATCCAAGTGTGCGCGGAAAGTTGCCCACGCTGGCTTCATCCTGTTGGTTCGCGGGAAGAATGGAAGCCTGAGAGATTGCCGCATATTCAACCTGGGCGGTGTCTACCGCTGTGTTCGCCGCTGCCGCTGACGGCGTATTAAAATTGCTTCCCGCCGACGTTGCCGGAGTTTCGAAGTAGACGTTGTCAATTTCCTGCGCGCGAACCGCGCTGGTCATGAAAAGCGAAACGCCCAGAGCCGCCAGAACCAGCTGCCATTTAATATTTTTTGTGAAGTTCATTTTCCACCTCAGTTTTTTTTCTTAACTGCCCGACCCTTTGGAAAGAATGCAAGGCGTGTGCCATCGCGTCACCGATTCGCTTAGCGGCGCGGAAACTTTCTCCATCTCGAGGAGTTTCAACGGCATAGCCTCGAAAATAATTCCTCGCGCTTCGCGGAATCCTTTCACGCCCAAGTCCCATCTCCCCTCCGGTCTATCTGAAGAGCGATTCTCCAGCTCCCCCAAAAGTTCGATTTTGCGATATTGCTGACTGCAGTGGCAGCCGGATATAAGTCTCTACTGTCCTATAACTCATTGCTGGGTAATGGCTTACGGTCGAATTGCTCGTGATTCCCGCAGCGCTTGCGGGGCTTGCTGCGCCACTCTAACTCTTAAGCTAGCCAACCTATCTCTTCAGATAGCCTCTCTGGGTGTAGATTATCCGAGGTCAGCGAGCTACAATACCCGCCCTCAGCCGATACGCGCGCTAATTACTAGCCACCCGAGCCCGAAAACGTGTCCCCAAGACTCACCGTCATCAGCGGCCCCTGGAAAAACACGACTTTTCCCGTCGATGCTCCCCTCTCAATCGGCAGTGACCCCTCAAATGTCGTCCGCCTTGAAGACCCCGCCGTCGCCCCGAAACATTGCTCCATCAGCGAAGCTTCCGGCTGCTTCACCTTGCACGATCTCGACTCGCCCGCCGGCACCTTCGTCAACGGCATTCCCATCTGCGAACGCGCTCTCGCGTACGGCGACCAGATCTCCATCGGCGATTCCTCGTTCCTCTTTCTTCCCGAAGCGACCTCAGCCGCCGAAAGCAGCGCCGTGCAACTTGACGAGCACGCCGCCCTCAGCCTCACTGCCCAGCAACTCAAGCCAGAGGAGCTCCTTTACTTACATCCCGAATCTCTTGCGGCGCTTCCTCCGCCTGTCCGTCTCGCGCGCACTCTCTCTACTCTTCTCAAAATCAGTTCGGCCATCGGTTCCATGCGCGACATTGACGGCCTGCAATGGCAACTACTCGCCATGCTCTTCGACGTCATCCCCGCCGAGCGCGGCGCCATTCTCCTTCTGGACTCGAGCACCGGTGAATTCTCCGCTCCGGTCGCCTGGGACCGTTCCGCAGGACCCGATCACCCCGTGCATATCAGCCGTGTCCTCGCTCAACGCGTTGCGGAAGACCGTATCTCTGTGCTGGATTACGAAGAGCCTCCCTCCTCTGTCTCCACTTCATCTCCTGAGAACGCCTCGCCGGCCACCGGCCTGTCTCTTCTCTGCGTTCCGCTGGCGACTCCCACACAATCTCTCGGCCTGATCTACCTCGATACCCGCAATCCCGCGACGCGTTTCTCCAATGACGACCTCCAGTTGCTTTCCGCCATCGCCGGCCTCGCTTCCGTCGCCATCGAGAACGCCCGCCAGTTCGAAAGCCTCGGCAGCGAGAATCTTCGCCTCCGCGCGGAGGTCCAACTTAAACACGACATGATCGGTCGCGGCGCACGCATGCGCCAGGTCTATCAATTCATCGAACGCGTCGCGCCTTCCGATTCCACCGTCCTGATTCTGGGCGAGAGCGGCACGGGCAAGGAACTCGCCTCACGCGCGATTCATCTCAACAGTCCGCGCAAATCACGCCCCTTCGTTGCGCTCAATTGCGCTGCCCTCACCGAAACGCTCCTCGAAAGCGAACTCTTTGGCCACGAGCGCGGTGCCTTTACCAGCGCGGTCTGCCAAAAGAAAGGGCTCCTCGAAGTCGCAGAAGGCGGAACCGTCTTTCTGGACGAAGTGGCGGAACTCCCGCCCACGCTTCAGGCCAAGCTCCTCCGCGTCCTTCAGGAACGCGAATTCGTCCGCCTCGGCGGTACCTCTTCCATCAAACTGAACGTCCGCTTCGTCGCCGCCACCAACAAGGACCTCCAGAAAGCCGTCAGCGATGAAAAATTCCGCCTCGACCTCTTCTATCGCCTCAACGTCGTCTCCATCACCATGCCAGCGCTTCGCGAGCATCCCGAAGACATCTCCTTGCTCACCGACCATTTCGTCTCGCGGTACTCGGCGCGCTCCAATCGAAAAGTCCGTGGACTCTCCCCCGCCGCCCGCGCATGCCTCGCCCAATATGATTGGCCCGGCAACATTCGCGAACTGGAGAACGCCATCGAGCGCGCCATCGTCATCGGCAATTCCGACTTCATTCTTCCGGAAGATCTCCCCGACGCGCTCGCGGATCGCGCCTTGCCCATATCTGAGAGCGCTGCCAATTTTCACGATGCCGTCCGCGGAACAAAAAAACAGCTCATCCTCACTGCCCTTGAGCAGTCCCAGGGCAGCTTCACCCAGGCCGCCAAACTCCTCGGCCTCCATCCCAACTACCTCCATCGCCTCGTTTCCAATCTCGATCTCAAGGCCACCCTGAAAAACGCGGCAAAACACTAGCCCCGGTCAAATATCAAATCCCCTCTTGACACCTTTCACCCCTCGAACTACATTTGTCGAACGAACGTTCGAGAGGCCTATGGTTTCCTCCATTCCCATCCCACGCGACTCCGAGGCCAAGCTCCAGCACATCCTTCGCACCGCCTCCCAAATATTCGCCAAACACGGCTTTGAGGGCGCCTCTATGCGCGATATCAGCCGCGCCACCGGTGTTTCCCTCGCTGGCCTCTACTATTATTTTGAGGGCAAGCAGCATCTCCTCTATCTCATTCAAAGTACAACCTTTACCTTTGTCCTTGAAAGCGTCAGGTCCCGGCTCCATGGCGTCCACGAACCTACCGAATGCCTCCGCCTCCTCGTCCTCAACCACATCGAATACTTCCTCTCTCATCCCAACGAGATGAAGGTCCTCTCCCACGAGGAAGACGCCCTGGGCGACCCTTACCGCGAAAAGGTGCAAGCCATCAAGCGCCGCTATTACGCGCTCGCCCGCGAAATCTTCGATTCCATTGCAGCCGAAGGACTCGCGCCCGGCATCCACCCCCGCGTCGCGGTCCTCAGCCTCTTCGGCATGATGAACTGGACCTACAAATGGCATAAGCCCGGCGTTGATCCGGACGCCGCCGAATTGACCGCCGCCATCGTCGGCATTTTTCTTCACGGCGTCCTGCCATCGGGATCGGAGCCAAAGCCGGTGTTTGTGAGCGGATTAGCTGCAGGAGACCACCCTTAACAGATTTTTCAGAGGTTTTAGATTCCAAACGAAGGGACGAAAAGATAATTATGGCCACCACCACCAGCATCGCAACGAAAGAACTCGTAAAATACCGCGTCGAAGACGGCATCGCCATTTTCGAACTCGACGACGCACCCGCCAACACCTACACCTACGACATGATGCTCCAGCTCGATGCGGCCATCCTCAAGGCCCGCATGGACGAAAACGCCCACGTCATCGTCATCCGTGGCGCCGGTGAAAAATTCTTTTCCGCCGGGGCCAGCATCCCGATGCTCACGAAAGCCGATCCGCAGTTCAAATATTATTTCTGCCTGCACGCCAACGAAACGCTCAGCCGTCTTGAACAAACGCCCAAGCTCGTCATCGCCGCGCTTAACGGCCACACCGTCGGCGGCGGCCTGGAAATCGCCCTCGCCTGCGACATTCGAATCGCCAAAAAGGAAGGCGGCAAAATCGGCCTACCCGAAGTGAATCTCGGCGTCCTGCCCGGCACCGGCGGCACGCAGCGTTTTGCCCGCGCAATTGGCCGCTCACGCGCGATGGAACTCATGGCCACCGGCCGCACCTTCAGTTTCGAGGAAGCCCTCGAAATGGGCCTCATCAATTACCTCTACGAAAAAGATTCCTTCTGGGACGACGTCCTGGCCTACGCCCGGCAGTTCTGCCCGCCCAACAAAGCTTCCCGCGCGGTCGGCCGCATCAAGCGTTCCGTCGTCACCGGCTCGGAAATCCCCTTTGCCGAAGCCCTCGGCCTCGAACGCGAACTCCAGCAACTCCTCTTCACCAGCGAAGACGCCAAGGAGGGCCTTGCCGCTTACGTCGAAAAGCGTGCCGCCAATTTCAAAGGGAAGTAAACTCATAGGGCATCCAGGAAAGTGCCACTCGAATGAAAACCCTCCCAGACTATCTACGCAAAGGAATGAAGCTTGTGATTGTGGGTTGCAATCCGACGGAGTCTTCGGTTCGTGCCGGCCACTATTACGCCGGCCGTGGCAATCCCTTCTGGCCTTTGCTCTATGACAGCGGTGTTGTCCCCGAACCTTTCGACTACCCGGACGACCGCCGCATCATTGAATTCGGCATTGGCCTTACCGATCTGGTCAAGCGTCCCACCAAAACCATCGAAGAGCTCAAGCGCGAGGATTTCGCCGAAGGCCGCTTCGTCCTTTCCCGTAAGCTCGAGGAATTTCTCCCGCGCGTAATCGCCTTCAACGGAAAGCTCCCCTTCGAGCAATTTGCCCAGCGCAAATGCAATTACGGCATCCAAAAAGAACTTCTTTATGGCGCGCATGTTTATGTGCTGCCAACAACCATTGGCCAGTCTATCCGCGGCCACAGCGAAAGCTTGAAGCACTTTCGCAAGTTGGCTGATCTCGTCAAACGCACGGAGAAAGTGCGCGATACTCCGCCCCGCTGAGTGGGCCTTTACGAAATGGAGGCAGCATGAGTCAAGCCCCGCAAACCGCGTCTAGCTCTCCCGTCCTTCAGGAGACCCGCCACGGTTCCATCATCACCCTGGTGATGAATCGTCCCGACCGCCTCAACGCCCTCAATAACGAACTGACCAACGCTCTCAACGAAGCCCTTATCCGCGTGGCCAGCGATTCCTCCATCCACGTCGTCGTGCTCACCGGCGCGGGCCGCGCGTTTTGTGCCGGCGGCGATCTTGGCGCCATCGGCAAAGGCCGCGAGCGTGGCGATTCCACCGAACTCGCCCCCATCCTCCGCTCTGGCATGCAAGCCGTCCTGAACATCCGTACCATGCCGCAGCCTGTCATCGCCGCCGTCAACGGCCCTGCCGCTGGCGCGGGCATGAACCTTGCCCTCGCCTGCGACATTCGCCTCGCCGTCGATGGCGCCGTCTTCGGCCAGAACTTTGCCAAGGTCGGCCTCTTTCCCGATTACGGCGGCACTTACTTTCTTCCTCAACTCGTCGGCCCTTCCGTCGCTGCGGAGATGTTTTATCTCGGCGAAATGATTGACGCGCAATCCGCGCATCGTCTCGGCATCATTAACCACCTTTTCCCCGCCGACCAGTTCGAAGCCGCTGTCACCGCCTTCGCCAAAAAAATCGCTGAAGGCCCGCAGCTCGCCATCCGCACCGTGAAGCAATCTATCTTCAGCCACGAAAAAGACGCGCTCATGGAAGCGCTCGAGCGCGAAGTCCAGGCCCAGCTCAAATGTTTCCATTCGCACGATTGCCTGGAAGGCATTCGCGCCTTCATGGAAAAGCGCCAGCCCAAGTTTCAAGGCAGTTAAATGCCTTCGCAGTGCCCAGGATTTTGGTCAAAGGAGATTTCGCTTATGCCGGCAACACGTCTTTCCACTTTCGATGACTGGGTTGACCTCTTCCGCGTCTGGCAAAAAGACATCGGCGTGGACTACCCGGAAATAACCGACTATAAATTTGAAGCCAAGTTCGGCCCCACGCGCTCCAACGAAATCGAATTCGGCGCCTACAAGGGCCGTCCCAAGTGGGAGAAGGTCGTCAGCATTCCCGACCAGCGGATGCGCGACGCCCTGCTCAACCTCATCGTCTACCAGGGCGACACCGAATTCGCCTCCGTCGAGCAGCAGCGCCACCTCTTCGAAACCTCACCCAGCGAGCACGACCGCCAGTCGCTCTGCCGCGTCGTCACGGAAGAAATGCGCCACGGCTGGCAGATGTGCTACCTGCTGATGAACCACTTCGGTTACAGTGGCCGCGTCGAAGCCCAGAAAATGCTCGAACGCCGCGCCTTCGACCAGAAGCGCCTCCTGGGCGCCTTCAATCAGGACGTGAACAACTGGCTCGACTTTTTTGTCTACACCGATTTCGTCGACCGCGACGGCAAATACCAGCTCACCATGCTCAGCTATTCCGGATTTGCCCCGCTCGCGCAATCCATGATTCCCATGCTCAAGGAAGAGTCCTTCCACCTCGGCACCGGCCAGGACGGCATCAAGCGCATCGTCAAAGCCGGGGTCGTTCCTACGCAGGTCATTCAGAAGTACGTCAACAAGTGGATTCCCGTAAGCCTCGATCTCTTCGGCGTCGATCGCTCCAGCTCCGCGCATTGGTTCTACGTCTGGGGCCTCAAAGCGCGCTACGACGAACCCACCGCCAAAGCCGCCGTCAACCTCGAGCGCATGAACGAGCACAGCCGCGAGCTTTACTATCAGGAATGCATCAAGCTCGTGGAAATGATCAACAAAAACGTTCCCGCCGGCCAGCCACAACTCTACGTTCCCGATTTCAAGTTCAACCGCTTCATCGGCGAACACGCCCGCAAGCCCTACAGCGTACACGGCGAACTGCTAGGGGAAGAAAAGTATGCCGAGCACCTCAAGGAAATGCTCCCGCAACCCGAAGACTTGCAACTGGTCAGCGATATCCAGTCCGTCGAAAAACAATGGATCTCCCCCAAAGGCTCCATCCAGTAATCAGGTACAATAATTAGCGAGTGAAATATTCTCGCGTAGCGGCAGCTTTGGAGTGCGGTAGCTCTGCTACCGCTTTTGACCACTAAGGCCCAAGATCAAACTCTCGGGACAAAAGGGAATCGTTTGTGCCGCGACTCACTCCAGGCAAACTCTTCGGCCTTTTCTACGGAGTCAAATGAACGATCTCGAAATTTCAGCAGTTGAGCTGAAACAACGCCTCGACAACGGCGAAAAACTCGTCATCGTTGACGTCCGTGAACCCTGGGAAAACGCACAATGCCGCATCGAAGGCGCCGTCCTCATCCCCATGGGGTCGATTCCATCCAATCTGCAAAAGCTCGACACCGACGAGCCGGTCATCTGCTATTGCCACCACGGCATGCGCAGCCTCGACGTGGTCAACTGGCTTCGCCAGCAGGGTATCCCGAGCGCCAAATCCCTCGCCGGCGGCATCGATCGTTGGTCCCTCGAAATCGATCCCAGCGTCCCGCGTTATTAAGACCCAAAATGGCAAGACAATGTCATTCTGAGGGCATCCGACGAGGATGCCCGAAGAACCTTAACCACAAACCTAGTAAAAATATTTAACCGGAAAAGAAACCCCATGCCGACCAAACTCATCTTCTACCAGAAACCCACTTGAACCACCTGCCGCAAAGCAAGAGGTCTCTTGCTCGATCTCAAGCTCGACTTCGACTCCCGCGATCTCGACAAGCAACCCCTATCCGAATCCGAACTCGACAAACTAATCGGTGCCCGTGATTACAAGCTATTCCTCAACTTGCGCAACGATCTCTACCGCGAACGCAACATGGCGGAAAAGCCTCCAACTCGCCCCGAAGCAATCAAGCTCATGTCCAAAACTCCAAACCTGATCCGCCGCCCATTGCTAGTCCGCGGCGCGCAAATTATCATCGGCTTCGACGAAGCCGCCTACCGCATCCTGGCATTACGCGCCAAGCCCTAACCAGGTGTGCCTTTGTAGGGCCCGCCTGCCGTGGCGGAAGGGCCTCTTTCGAGCGCGGTGGCTCTGCCACCGCTTTTGAACACTAAGCCCCAAGATCTAATTCGTGCGCCAAACTCGCAGGGCCCGTCCACCACAACCGACGGGTTGTCTCCAGGAGGAACTCTCCGCATGGAAATCAAAACCATCGCCATCATCGGCGCGGGCACTATGGGCCGTGGCATCGCCTACGCCTCCGCGCTTGGCCGCTACACCACCGTCCTTGAAGACGTCTCCGACTCCATGCTCGCAAAAGCCATCGCCTGGATCCGCGAATCCCTCGACGAAGGCGTCCAACGTGGCAAGCTGGACTCCACCGCCCGCGACGCCGCTCTCGCCCGCATCTCCACCTCGCAAGTCGTCGACGAAGCCATCCGCGACGCTGAGCTCATCATCGAAGCCGTCCCCGAAGAACTCGAAATGAAGCTCGAACTCTTCACCATCTTCGACAAATTCGCCAAACCCAACGCCATCTTCGCCAGCAACACTTCCTCTCTCTCCATCAGCGATTTCAGCGACATCGTCCTGCACCGCGAGCGCTGCATCGGCATGCACTTCTTCAACCCTGTCCCCAAAATGAAGCTCGTGGAAATCATCCGCACGCCGCACACCTCCGACGAAACCGTCGCCGCGAGCATTGCCGTCGCCACGCGCATGGGCAAGGAAACCGTCGTCGTCAACGAAGCCCCCGGGTTCATCACCTCCCGCATCAACGCGCTGATCGGCAACGAAGCCTTCGCCATGCTCGAAGCAGGCATCGCCTCCGCCGCCGACATCGACAAAGCCGTGAGGCTCGGCCTCAATCACCCGATGGGCCCCTTCGAAATGGTGGACCTCGTCGGCCTCGACGTCCGCCTAAGAATCCTCGAGTATCTCCACGCCACCCTCGGTGAAAAATACAAACCCAATCCACTCCTCCGCCAATACGTCCAGCAAGGCCGCCTCGGCCGCAAATCCGGCCGCGGCGTCCACGACTACACGCTCTCCAAAGATGCACCCATTAAACCGTAGGGGCGACTCCACGCCGCGCCCCCGCCTTCCTCTTCTCCGCGCCCTCTGCGCGCTTCCTCAGCGTCCTCTGCGTTAAGTCCCCGTCTTCTCTTATCCTCCTGTTCGCCGCTATCCCGCCACGCGCCCCCACCCCAAATGTTTTAAACTATCCCCATGACCGCGCTAACCGACCGCATCCTCATCCAGCAAGGCGACCTAACCGAAATGGACGTCGACGCCATCGTCAACGCCGCCAACAACGACCTCATCCTCGGCGCCGGCGTCGCCGGCGCCATCTCTCGAAAAGGCGGCGAATCCATCCAGCGCGAGTGCGACGACATCGGCAGCATCCCCGTCGGCTACGCCGCCATCACCGGCGGCGGCAAGCTCAAGGCCCGCCACGTCATCCACGCCGCCAGCATGAGCCTGGGCGGCATGCGCACCACCGCAAAAACCCTGCGCACTTCCACCGCCCACTCCCTCCGCCTCGCCGCCGAACGCAACCTCAAGTCCATCGCCTTTCCCGCCGTCGGCACCGGCGTCTCCGGTTTTCCCATGGACGAGTGCGCCCAAATCATGCTCGGCGAAGCCCTGCAGCACTTGAAAGGCGAAACCTCCATCGAAACCATTTACTTCGTCCTCTTCGACGCAAGCTCCTGCGAAATCTTCCAATCCGCCTGGCAAACTCTCCAAAAAGAAAACTCCACCGGAGCCGCCTCCGCGTGACCCCGCTCGCCGCCCTTCTCGCCGAACGCATCCGCCGCTTCGGCCCCATTACCTTTGCCGAATACATGCGCGAGTGCCTCTACCACCCCGTCCACGGCTACTATTCGAAACCCGAAGCACGCCGCTTCAGCGATTACTACACCAGCGTCGACGTCCATCCCATCTTCGGCCGCCTCCTCGCCCGCCAATTCGCGGAAATGTGGCACCAACTCGATCGCCCCGGCGAATTCCTGCTCGTCGAAGCAGCCGCAGGCACCGGCCGCCTCGCCGGTCACATCCTCGAATTCGCGCAGACCCATCTCCCCGATTTTTTCAACGCGCTGAACTACATCGCCGTTGAGCGTTCTCCCGCCCGCTGCGACCAGCTCGCCGCCCATCTCTCGCGCTTCATCCGAAAAGGGAAGTGCCGCCTCTCCATCGAAATCCCCGCGCGCATTCCTATCGGCTGTGTCTTCTCCAATGAATTGCTCGACGCCCTACCGGTCCACCGCGTCCTGCAACAGGCCGGCGCCCTGAAAGAAATCTTCGTCACCTGCGATGGAAAAGTTTTCTCCGAAATTCCGCATCCGCTCTCGACCTGCGCCATCACCGAATATTTCGCCGCCCAGCAAATCACTCTCGAAGAGGGCCAGCTCGCCGAAGCCGGCCTTGAAGCCTGCGACTGGATCACCGAAATCGCCCGCCGCCTCAACCGCGGCTTCGTTCTCACCATCGACTACGGCCACGAAGCCGCCGATCTCTTCGACGCGCACCACCAGTCCGGCACAGTCGTCAGCTACGCAAAGCACCAGATTTCGAATAATCTCTACGCCGCTCCGGGCGAGCAGGACCTCACCGCCCACGTCAATTTCACAGCGCTCCGCCAGTGGGGCGCGCGCCACGGCCTCGAAACTCTAGGCCTGGTCACGCAAACCGCATTTCTACTCGCTCTCGGTAAGGAGAATGACTTCGCGGACCTCTACGAAAATGGCATGGACGAATCCGGCCGCGTCCGCGCCCGCCTCCAACTAAAAACTCTCATCTACCCCGAAGGCCTCGGCGAACGCTTCCAGATCCTCCTTCAACAAAAAAACGTCCCGCAAGCCCAACTCACCGCCCTCCGCCCCCTCTAATCTTCAGCGGAGTGGCCGATCTTCAGATCGACCTCTCCTACTTTGGAGTGCGGTGGCTCTGCCACCGCTTTTACGCATTCAACCCAACGGGCCAACTCTTTCCAGATTCGCCTTCAACCATCCTGGTCACTCTGAACCCCATTCGTTTTTTGAACGGGGTGAGGGATCTGCTTTGAACTCTTCTCCGGCAAAAAGAATCCCCCACCCGCAAAACGCGTGTGAGGGACAAAACTGAATCGACACTTTACGATCTAACGTGGAATCTAGAACCCGTTTCCAACTCCCCTACGGATTCGGCCTCTTCAACGTAGGCTTCTCCCCCGACGCCGGCGCAGGCACATCCGCCTGCTTGCCCTTCGCCGGCGCTGCAGGCGTTACCGCATCCTGAGGTGAAGGCGTCGGCATCCCACCCTCTGTATACGGCTTCTTAATCAGCGCCTCCACCACTTCCTGCGCCCCGCCCGTATTGTCATTCGTCTGCCGTGCCTTGTTATATTCATTCAGCGCGCGCTCCCTCTGCCCCAAAATGTCGAAAATCTTTCCCAGGTACAGGTGGCTCCAAACCTCCGTCCACTTCTCCGAAGGCTCCGGCACTGTCGCCAACGCTTCGCGAAACGCATTCGCCGACGCCTGATAATTTTTCTGGTAAAAAAACGCTTCGCCCATCCGGAAATTCGCCAGCGAACGGCTCGGCTGAATGCTCAGCGCCCGCTGGTACTGCTGCACCGCGTCATAGTATTTCCCAACCTCGGCCAGCTCTTCGCCGCGCGCAATCGCGGCCCGCGCCCGCAAATTCGGTGTGCTCTTCAAAATCAGGTTGTTCGGATCAATCCGAATCCCGCCTGCCTTTGGCCGTCCAAACGTTTCCTCGGTAAACTGCGTTTCCGTCCCTGTCACATAAATCAACTTCATCTCCGGGTTTCCCTCGGTATCCACGCGCAATTGCACCGGCATGCTGAACGTATCCAGAGGCTGCTTGATCTTACCCACAATGCGGAATCCCTTGCGCGTCCGGTAAACCACGTCCTCCAGCGAAAATTCCGGCACGCCCGTCGAATTCAGCCACTGCGCAAAATATCCCTGCAGGTTCGGCGCTTCCTGCCCCGGCTTCACGCTGGCGTTCGCCGTCGCAATCGCCATCTTTTCGAAGTCCGCCATCGTCGCGGTTTTGCCTTGGTATTTCGCATAAAATCCGTGCAACACCGACTTGAACGCCAGATCCCCCATCTGCCCGCGCAGCATGTGAAACAGCATCGCCCCTTTGTTCATCACCACCGAGCGGTACTCACTGGAATATGGCGCCAACCGCGCCGATTGCGCCACCGGAGCAGAGTTCTCATACATCAGCGCGCCCACCGCAAATTCGTCCAGCGCCCGCAGCCCCGCCTCTTTCCCGAAATTCTGCTCCGCGTACAACTCTTCCGAATACCGCGCCAGCCCGTCGCTGATCCAAACATCGCCCATGCTCGCCGGCAACACCTGGTTGCCCCACCATTGTGTCGCCACCAGCCGACTCAGTGTACGGTCGCTATACTTCGGGTCCCACATCCGGTGGCTCAGCATCACCACGCCCGGCCCGGAAAAATCGCGCAGCGTTCCGTCCGGTAGTTCAATCACCGTTATGTCCGGATCCGGCAGCGCCCCGAACATGTCCGAAAAAATAATCTCCTGATGCGCCACCGCGTTTGCGAATTCCTGCACCTTCGCGGAATCCGCGCGCGGCGCGTACACGGCCACGCTGATGCCCTCAGCCTGCTTCGGGCTCAACTGTAGCGGCCCCGCCACGAACGATCCATTCGGCTCACGCCGGTCGCAGCGAAAGGTGTACATCAGCCGCTTGCCCTCGGCCGCTGATCGTGGCGCCAATGGCTGCGCCGCTTCGGCCTTTCCAGTTCCCGCCACCGCCATCGTATCCGGCACATTCAGCTTGAACGTCCCCGTGTACCGGTTCGCCGGATAATTCGTCAGCGGAAACCACCGCGCCGGCAGCAGCAGGTACGCCCATTCCTTCCCGATCGAAGCCACTTTCACATTCGGCACCGGGCTGTTCTCTTCGTTTGCCAGCAGCCCACCGTAGGAAAACACCAGCGAAACCGTTTTCCCGGTTGCCACCGGCACAGGCAGTGTCACCGACAGGTAGAGCGGATTATCCGGCTCTCTCTGGAACGACAGCGCTTTTCCATCCGGACCCTTCACTTCTCTCACTTCCAGATTTTCGTGCAGCTCCACGCGCACAATCTGCGACACATCCTGCGCGCGAAATTCCACCTTCACAATCGCGTTGATCGTTTGCCCGGCCGTGTCCATGTAGGCGGATAGTTCGTAGTTCTCAGCGAGAAAGTTCGGGCCGCGCGATTCCTGGGCCGCCAAAGGAGAGTTGAAGATTGCAAGAAGAAAGGCCACACGCAGCCAGTACGCACCCCTGACATTTTCCCGTCGCGTCATCGAGTTCCTTTCGGTTCTTGCACCTAGCGGCGATGTATTGATGTATATAGGATAACAATCCCTTAGAAAGCGTTGCCAGCCGTCCCCTGCAACAAACCCGCGATCTCATCGGCCGCGCGCTCCACAGCCCCGGGGGGACCAAGTCGTTTCCGAACCTCTTCCAGGCTGCGCCTCTGGGCCTCTCGCGCATTCGGTTCCTGCAACAACTGCAATGTCACGTGTGCCACGCGCTCCGGCGTAAACTCGCCCTGCACCAGCTCCGGCACCACTCTTTTCTCCGCGATCAGGTTCACCATCGCAAAATACGGCGTCCGCACCAGCGGTTTGGCCAGCGCCGCTGTCAACGGCGACACCCGGTAAATCACCACCATCGGCACATTCAGCAGCGCCGCCTCCACCGTCGCCGTCCCGCTCGAAACAATTGCCGCGTTTGCCGACGCCAGCGCGTTATATGTCTCCCCCTCCACCACGCGCACCACCATCCCCGTTGGCCATCCCTCTTTCAAATGCTCCACGTCCTGCGTGTGTGCCGCTGCAATCACAAATTGTGCGGGAACCCGTCCGTTAATCTGCGCGCAAGCCTCTCGCAACACCGGCAAGTGGTGCATCAGTTCCCCTGCGCGACTTCCCGGAAGCAGGGTTATGATCGACCGGCTTGCGTCCAGCCCCAGCTCCTCGCAGAATTGCTTCCGGTCCTTCGTCGCCTGCACTGCTCCAACCAGGGGATGCCCGATGAATTTCGTCGGCACACCCGCCTCCGAGAAGAATTTCTCCTCGAAGGGAAAGATGCACAGCGCCTTAGCAAACCGCCGCCGCACCAGGTTCGCGCGCCACGGCCGCCACGCCCAGAATTGCGGGCAGATGTAGTAAACGTTTCGAATCCCTTTCGGTTTCAACTTCCGCGCCAGCCGCAAATGAAAGCCCGGAAAATCCGTCAAAATCGCCACAGCCGGTCGCCGCTTCTCCGCCGCCTCCACCAATCGCTCCATCGCCCGCAGCAGGGAAGGCAAGTGCTTCACAATCTCCGTGATTCCCACCACCGCCACTTCCGAATAGTCCGTGATAATCTCCACGCCCGCCCCGCGCATCCGCGGCCCGCCCATGCCAAACAACTCCACGTCCAGCCGCTCTTTCAGCGCCGTCGCCAGCCACGCAGCATACATGTCGCCGGAAGCCTCGCCAGCGGAAAGTAGTAAAGAGATGGGGGGCATTAGAAAAAAGCGCTCAGTCGCTCGCGGGCGTCGGTGCCGGAAGCACCGGTGCCCCCGCAACGCCGTTCGTTTCGTGCAGTTCCTGTTCTTTGTATTGCAACTGGTATAACCGGTAGTAAATCCCGCGCAGCGCCAACAGTTCCTGATGCGCACCCTCTTCGCGCAGGCGGCCCTTATGAAACACCAGAATTCGGTCCGCATGTTGAATCGTGCTCAGCCGGTGCGCGATCACCAGCGCGGTTCGCCCGCTCAACAGACGGTCCAGCGCTTCGCGGATCAAAAGTTCCGTCTTCGTGTCCACGCTCGAAGTGGCTTCATCCAAAATCAAAAAGCGAGGATTGTGCGCCAGCGCCCGCGCAAAACTGATCAGTTGCCGCTGCCCAACCGACAACGTCGACCCGCGCTCGTTCACTTCTGTTTCCACGCCCTGTGGCAGCGAACGGATAAAGTCGCCCAGGCCGATCTCCTCCAGCGCCTGCTCGACATGTTTCCTTGTAATTCCCGGCGTTCCCAGCCGGATGTTCGATTCAATCGTCCCGCTGAACAAAAATGGATCCTGCAGTACGATCCCGAACTGCCTCCGCAATTCCTGCAGATCCAGCAACCGGATGTCCACGCCATCCAGCAGGATCTGCCCGCGCTGGATGTCATAAAAGCGCAGCAGCAGCGAAATCAGCGTCGTCTTACCGGCTCCCGTGTGCCCTACAATCGCAAACGTCTGCCCGGATTGCATGCGGAACGACACATCCCGCAGCACCCAATCCTCTTCCGCGGGCTGCTCCACGTTCCTGTAGCTGAACCACACGTTCCGGAACTCAATCTCTCCGCGCGGCGAGGTGATATGTTTCGCATCTGCCCGCGACTCGATGGTGATCGGCTCGTCCAGCAGCTTGAATATCCGCTCCGAGGCCGCCATCGCCGACTGCAAAATGTTAAATTTCTCGCTCAAGTCCTGAATCGGCCGGAAAAACCGCTGCGCAAACATCGTGAATGCGATCAGCACGCCGATTTTCAAAGAGCCGCCCAGGACGCGGTTGCCGCCCGCCCAATAAATCAAGGCAATGGTTGAAAAACTCAGAAATTCAACCGCCGGATAGAACACCGCGTAAGCCAGAATGGCATCCCGCCATGCCAGCATGTTGTCCTCATTCCGTTTTGCGAATTCCTCCCGGGCTTTTCGTTCCCGGTTAAAAAGCTGCACCACCGCCATGCCGGAAATGTATTCCTGCAAAAACGAATTGATCCGCGCAATCGCCGTGCGAATCTTCCGGTTTGCGTCGCGCACGTATCTCCGGAAGATCAGCGTCACCACCAGAATTCCCGGCAGCACGGCCAGGGTAGCCAGCGCGAGCCTCACGTCGATCTTGAATAGCAAGACGGCCATGACCACCAGCAGGAAAAAGTCGTTGATCATGGTCACGACGCCGGCGGCAAACAGATCGTTCAATGCATCCACATCCGTCGTAACACGCGTCATCAGCCTCCCGACCGGATTCCTGTCGAAATAGGTCATGGGCAGCCGCTGCAGCCGGCTGAATATCTCCGTCCGCATGTCATACATCGTCTGCTGCCCCACTCGCTGCATGATGCGGATCTGAATGTACTGCGCCAGGAAGTCGAAGATCAGCACGCCAAGATATGCCAGGCTGATCAGCAACACTCCGTTCCACGCATTGGCGAGCGGCAGGCTCCCCTCAAAGCCGGGAACGAGGTAATCGTCGATCGTCTTCCGGAAAAGAAGCGGGGGCGCCAGTTCGAGCGGGGTCACAATCGCGACAAGGGCCAGCGCGAAGATTACACGCCACCGGTACGGCCGCATGTAGTCCAGCAAGCGCTTCATCAGGCGCGAGTCGTACGCCTTGCCCAGCGCTTCTTCTTCGTGAATGTTGCTCATGCCCGTTCGAGCTCTTCTTCCAGCAATTGCTTCTGGTAGAGATCCGCGTAGTATCCGCCGCGCGCCATCAATTCATCGTGCGTGCCGCGCTCGACGATCCCACCATCTTTAATCACCACGATCTGGTCGGCATCGCGCACGGTCGAAGTCCGGTGAGCGATCAGGATGGTTGTCCGCCCGCGCATCACGCCGCGCAGTTGCCCCAGAATTTTCTCTTCGGTCTGCGTGTCCACCGCGGAAAGGGAATCGTCCAGAATCAGAATTCGCGGATCGCGAATCACCGCCCGCGCAATCGCCGTCCGCTGTTTCTGGCCGCCAGACAGTGTGATTCCGCGCTCGCCCACCATGGTCTGGTACTGGCCGGCAAAGTCCTGCACGTCGCCATCCAGGCTCGCGATTTCGGCGGCCTCGCGCACCTGCGGCAGTTCAAATTTTTCCAGCCCGAAGGCAATATTTTCGCCGACGCTCTCGGTGAAGAGATACGTATCCTGCGGAACATAGCCAATCGCCCGGCGCAGGGTTTCGACTGGCCACTCTCGTATCGGCCGCCCATCGATCAGAATCGTTCCTTCCGGCGCGTCCCATAGCCGTGCAATCAGCGCCGCCAATGTGGTTTTCCCGCTTCCTGTCGGCCCGATAATTGCCACCGTTGATCCCGCCGGAATCGTCAGGTCTATATTGTTAAGCACGGCCCGCGATTCGCGCCCGTGTCCATTTGCGCCATTCTTGCCCGCATTCATGCCCGCTGTCGGGTACGTAAAATTCAGATTCCGGAATTCAATGGTTCCTTCAACCCGCGTCTCCGGGCTGATTTTTGCCGCGCGGTCATCGATCTGCGGCTTCGCCGTCAGGATGTAGTTCAAGCGTCCCATCGACGCGGCGCCGCGCTGAAATATATTCGTCACCCAGCCAAGCGCAATCATCGGCCACACCAGCAGCCCAAGATACGTATTAAACGTAATCAACGCGCCCAGCGACATCTGTCCGTGCAGATACCGGTAGCCGCCCTGCCACAGCACGATCAGGAACGTCGTCCCGATCAGCGCCGTCAACGATGGCATGAACATGCTCCAGGTCTTGATCAATTGCATGTTCTTCGCCACGTACTCGCGGTTCGGCTCGTCGAATCCGCGAATCTCCGCTTCTTCCTGCGCGTACGCCCGGATCACACGCACGCCAGAAAGGTTCTCCTGCACTTTCGCCGAAAGCGTCGCCAGCGATGCCTGAATCTTTTCATACAGCTCATGGATGACCTTGCCGAAATGCCGCACCGCAAATGCCACGATCGGCACCGGAAGCAGTACCCAGAGCGTCAGGGAAGGCGAGATGATCACCAGGATGGAAATCGACAGAACCATCGTAACGACGGTGGTTCCCGTGTACATGATCCCCGGGCCCAGTACCATGCGCACGGCGTTCAAGTCGTTCGTCGCACGCGACATCAGCTCGCCCGTCCGGTTGCGCACGTAAAACTCAGGTTCCATCACCAGCAATCGGTCCAGCAGGTCACTGCGAATATCGAACTCGATGTCCCGTGAAACTCCGATCAGCACCCAGCGGGTCAAGAAGGACATCAGCCCCTTCAGAGCGATGCACGCCACGATGACCAGGCAGTAGAAACTCAGGGTTCCCCGGCTGCTCGGTTGATAATGCGGTATCAAATTGCTCAGCCAATTGAGCGCGCCGAGGTCCGCGGCTCCGTGCGCGATCCGCTCAAATGGGCGCGCGCTTCCTGCAACCGTATCGGTGATGATGCCCGTGGCCAGCGGCACAATCACCCCGATCAGCCCCATGATGGCCAGCGCCACCATCCCCAGCGCAATCGTTCCCGTATACCGCCCCAGATACGGCCACAGCCCGCGCAGATTCTCCCAGGTGGACACACCCGGCTTCTTCGGCCCGCCCGCGCGCAGCACTGCCGCCGATGTGCTCATCGCAGCATCGACCTCGGGCTTTCCAGCGAAGGCGCTTCGCTCAGGAAATGTTGGTAGGAAATATCCATTGACTGGTATCGCTTCGTCGCCGGATTCCATGCCACCGCAATCGGCAGCGTCCGCTCATTGCTCCCCGCCTTGATCGGCGTGAGGTAAATCGTCAACCCTTTTTCCGCGCTCTGTTCATGCTGCAGCTTCCATCCGGTCACCGCCTGCAGCGGCGTCTGTCCCAGGAAGCCTTTCGAATTCTTCAGGTACTCGTCGGCGCGCATCAGCTCCACCCACTTGCCGTCTTCTTCCTTTTCCGCCACTACCGCCCGTGTCACCACCGTCCCGGCAATCACGCTCTTTGGAGTGTTCGGCACCACGTTCGCCACCAGCACTTCCTGCCTGCCGGTTTTTGCCAGGTCCCCAAACAACAAGACCTGCGCCTCGCTTCCCAAAAGCGCTTTCGCCGCATCCTGCATCTCGTCGGGAACCGCCGGCTCCGCGGACTTCTTCTCGGTGACCGTCGCCGTCTTCGCACCTTCCGAACCACATCCAAACAGCACGACGCTTGCCGCCATCACAAGGATTAGGGGACGTTGCATTCCGATCCTTTCTAGAGTAGACGTGCCTTCAACCGATGCGTAATCAAAGCCTTCTGGAAAAATCCACTGTTTACACCAGCCATCGGTTCGGCCCGGTATACCTCAATTCTAGCGGCTGCCCGTCCTTCGTGCTAGGACTCCTCACTACCTCTGTCCCAGAATCGCATCCAGCCTCGCCTCAAAATTCTCCTCCCCCTCGCTCCACAACACGCTCCGCTCAACCGGCAGCGCCGCCTGTACCGCCTCCACCCATCCAAACAATTTTTGGATGTTTTCTCTTGTCCGCTGGTGATATTGCTTAAGGTTCTCCCCGCTTCCCATCCACGCCCGGAACCTCTTCTCCACCGGATGGTCCGAGCTCTCAAACGGATTCGTCGCCGCTCCCGGCGCCAGCAATCCCGCGTGTCCGGTAAAAAGATGCTCGAATCCCAGATCCGCGATGAAATGCCCCTCAGCCGCCCCCGCCCCATCTTCAAATGCCGTTCCCTGGCAAATCAGCGTCAGCGGTTGCGGCCCGTTCTCCCATTTCAACGTCTCAATATCGAAATTCCACAATTCCCATTTCGCATCCACCACGAACGCGGTATCTGCATTCAGATCCTGGATCGCCAGCGCCGCAATCTCCGCCGGGCCGTACTTCGCATCCCGCAAATCCCACTCCACCTCGGAGGGTATCGTATAGTCCACCGGCTGCACTGTCAGCATCTGGAACCCATTGGGGCGTTCCGACACGGGTGCCGTCGTCAAAAAACGCGCAAATTCCGCGATCATCGTTTGTTCAGAAAAGTCGCGCGTCCACACGCGCAGATACGCCCTATTGGCCATAGCAATCCCCAAATTATACAGGTTCTTGTACTTTCTTGCGGGTGTAGGCGCCGGGCTCTTAGCCCGGCAAGTCTTACTTGGAGTGCGGCTTGCCCTAAGTCTTTTCACAGGGCAGCCCGGCTGCGCTCTTGAGTAGAAACTCTTCTAATTAATTAACTGTTAGAGTTACTTTATCTTGTTTCGAAGGCGGAGGTTGCAAACATCCGGGACGGCGAAAGCCAACCGATGAACCGCACGCACACTTTTCTACGGCCTGCCGGCGATTAACGTAAGAACAACGCCGAGCGGGAAAGTGATCCAAATCACATAAACTGGCCATGCCGACCATCCGTACTTAGACCTGAGCCGAAGATATTCCCCATAATCTAGCAATCCACCGAGGAGAAAGGCCCATTTATGGCCAGCCCGAACCATTCGTATCCGCACAGTTGTATCGGCTACCAGGAAAACGAGCAACACCGCTAGGCCACAATTAAAGAGATTCATAATGCTCCTGCCCGACAACCACACTGTCGGCCACTAGTCTCATTGGGAAAACTGGCTGTCGAAGGTGGTAGAGTGTAAGTATTCGAGCAGTAATGTGAAATTCCCAAGCCCCACCCAAGCCCTGTGGTAACTGCTATCGCTAAACTAAAATCCGTCCACGCACTAACGATTCCTGATCGCTGTTATCTGCTATCTGTTATCCCTAATCTTTTCTCCCAGCCACAGCCCTACCCACCACCCGCCTTCGCTCCTCGCCCCTTCTCAAACCCCGCCGCAATCTGCTGCAATTTCTCCCGCAGCGTCTCCCCAAACGTCGCGAACACTTCCGCCGACGCCTCCCGCAACCTCTCCTCCGCCGTCGCCGCGATCTGTGCAATCACTTCCCGCGATTGATGATTCAGTGTCGTCACCGTCGCCACCATCCACGAATTCGAAATATTCTCCAACCGTCCGCGGAACTCCCCCACCGCCTCGTCGCCCAATTTGTGGAGCCCGCTGCGCACTTCCGCCTGCTGCTCCGCGTTCATCTTCTTCCACGATTCCCACAGCGCCTCGAACTCCGCCCGCACCTTCTCTTGCGATTCCGCGAGCTTCTGGTCCAAGGACTCACCCATCCCCGCCTGGAATCGCCGCAAAAACTCGTCCTGCTCCACCGTCAACTTGTGGCTCATTTCCGCGCGCGCCGCATCCAGCCGCTCCCGCGACTCCTCCACCGTCTTCTGCATCAATTCCATGAACCCTTCCAGCTCTTGCCGTCCGTTCCGCTGGATCTCATCCGTGAACGCCGCCGAAGTCGTATCCGCCGCTTCCGCGGACAAAATCCGGATGCGCTCAAACGATTCGCGCACCGACTCTTCCATCTGCCGGTGGCTCTGCTCCACATAGCTCCGGCTCGCGTGGTTCAATTCGCTAGCGAACACGCTCGAAACCTCGCCCGCCTTCTCCCGCAATTGCGCGCCCGCCTGCTCCACCATCTTCTCTGTCGAACCCTGCAGTTGCGTGTGCGCCTTCTTCTCATACCACTCCGCGGATTTGAACATCTCTTCCATCGTGTGATGCTTCAGGTCCACGGCTTTGCCTTCCAATTCATCCAAATGCCGCGCGGTAATCCCCTGTGCCGATTCGTTCAGCACCTGCTCCACCGTTCCCAGGTTTTCCCGGAAGCGCGCCAGCGATTCCGCAAACGCCTCATCCGCCGAATTCCGGATGCGATCCTGCTGCATCGTCAAAGCCGCATCCAGCAGCGAACGCCCTCCCGCCAGCCGGTGCACTGCCTCTTCCGTCCGCGTGATGTGCGGCTGCACCATCGATTCCACGTGCTGCTCGAACTTCTCCAGCGCCTCGCTGTTCGCCGCTTCAAAGCTGCTGCGAATGCGCGTGTAAGTCTCTTCGAACAAAGTGTCCGACTGCCGGTGCAGTTCATTCCGCCGCTGGCTCAGAACATCCTCAAGCTGCGACTGGAACCCGCTGATCGCTCCCTGCTGAACGGTTTCAATCCGCGCCGCGTACTGCTCCAAGCGTTCCGTCGCCTGGTTCGCCCGCGCCAGCACCTCTTCCAGTTGCCTTGCGTGCTCGCCCAGCGATCCCATCACCGACGCGCTCTGTGCCGCGCCCTCCTGCTTTAATTCCTCATGCAGCCGGTTCGCCTGCTCCTGCAGCGCCACTGTCGTTTGTTGCTGCGCAAACCCCAGTTCTTGCGCCAACTGCTCGCGCATCGCATTCTGCGCCTCCGCAAAGGCCGCGCTCACTTTCTCTTGAATGTCATTCAGCACCACACCCAGCGAATCTTTTTGCGCTCCAGCGGCCTCTTCCGCTTGCTGTTTTACTGCTTCCACCCGCGCGGCCACCTCGGACTCCACCTGCTCCGCATTCGCTCGTAGCTTCGCCGCCGCTTCCTCCGCCTGCGTGCACATCGTCTGCAGCGTTTCCTGCGCGCTCGCCAGTTGCTTTTCGTGTTGGTCCCGCTGAAGCGCGCCTTCTCTCGCCAGGTGCGCCATCAGTTCATGGGTAAGTTGTTCGAGTTGTGGCGCCAGCCATCGCGGCAGTTCATTCTTCAGCGATTCCGCCGCGGCCGCCTGCGCCGTCCGCGCCCGCGCCTCGGTCTCTTCCTGAATCGTTCCGATGGCATGCGCTGTTTCGCGGGCTACCTCTTCCCGAAATGCCGTGTACTTCCGCTCCCACTCATCGGCGCTCAGTTGCCGCTCCGAGGTCACTGCGTGCGTGGCCGCCTCTTTCGCCGCGGTCTGAATCTGTTGCTTTGCCTCCGCCAGCAATCGCGCCAATTGCCGCGCCAGTTGCAATGACGCATCCGTTGCGCTCGCCGGGGCGGGAAACACCCGCACATTATCCGGTGTCGCCACTCCCGGCTCCGCCTCTACAATCGGCAATGGAGTGTCTCCCAGCGTCGGCATTCCAATGCTCGGCGGCAAATCCATCGCCGAAGCGGGATTCGACAAAAATTTATTTTCTTCCGGAAATGCAAACCAATCGTCGGGAGGGAACGCAATCCCCCACGCATTCCCCGGCGCTTCCAACTCCAGCGCCACCTGAAACAGTTGCCGCACCGTTCGGGGCCGCTGGATCCACGCCACTTTCCCGCGCACCCGCCGCGGCGGATGCCCCTGCTCCGGGTGCGGAACCTCCAGGTTCACCCACATGTTTTTCAGCACGTAATGTTTCGATTGGTAGCGGCAGCCGTGGCAATTGATGATCAGCGTCGAGGTTCGCTCCGCAAACGGCCGCCCCAGCGCGTCCACACCCGTCACCATCAGTGGCACGGCTTGCACGATGCGCGTGCTCCGGCGTTTCCTTAGTTCTTCGCTTATGTTTGCTGCGCCCTCTATCGGCATTTCGCTTGTGTCGTCCGTCCGGTCGGGGCCGCCGGGTTCGTCGGGTTCGTCGTGCATGGTCGCCGTACCGCTCTCTTGGCTCGTCTAGTTACCGAATATCTATGGCTTCTTCGGCTCGGTTGCATTCTGCTCGCTGTGCGAACCCGTCACGGTATCCCAAATTTCCTTCGCGACCCAGATTGGCCCAACCAGCAGATAGACCGGCCCTTGAAAAAATGCGGGCTTGTTGCCCTCGATCCGGTGGCCCAGAAATAGCAGCACCCATCCGCCCACGAAGCATCCAACGCCCCAGCGCCACCGGAGCAGCACCAGCAGAATCAAGCCCGCAAAAATCAGCGGAATCCCGATTCCGTGCAATATCTTGTTCCACACTGAATGGTGTTCGTGGTCGTACTGTGCCATGTAGTGCTCGAGACCAGCCATCTGAGCACCTCCTGCCCCAGTTCCGTTCGGAACCAGCGCGATTCGCGGGGACCCTCACCGCAGGCCTGCACTTTATCCTGATTCGTTAGCCTTGCCTAGAGGACGTTCATTCTGTACGTACTAGTTCTCTCGGCCCACGAGTTTTCGCCATTGTAGCGGCCGCCTTCCGAGGCGGGCCGCCGTCCCTGGGAACGCCATTCTCCCGAATGGCGTTCCTGCCGCAACAGTAATGCTTTTGCTCTTCCCGTCGGGCCGATCTTTAGATCGGCCCGGGCGCCGCACCCTCCGCCTCTGAGGGTGCGCGCCGTTTGCGCCCGCCTGAGGAGGACGATTTTTCTTCTCTTCCTCAGCGCACTCTGCGCTCTCAGCGTCCTCTGCGTTAATTCTTTCCGTCTTTTGTCTTTACCTCTTTACTTCGTTACGTCTCTCCCCCCAACAAAAAATCCCCAGAATGAATCTCCAGGGATCAAACGGCTAAAATTTGAATCTTCTCTCTCCCTACAACTCCCTCCGCCCCTCCATCGCCTTCAACATCGTCACCTCGTCCGCATACTCCAAATCCGCTCCCACGGGAATCCCCACGCCAATCCGCGTCACCCGCACTCCCAGCGGCTTCAGCAGCTTCGATATATAGATCGCCGTGGCCTCGCCCTCCGCCGTCGGATTCGTCGCAACAATAATCTCCTCCACGCCCCCGCCCTTCAACCGCTCGATCAAGCTCTTGATATTCAGCTGATCCGGCCCCCGCCCCTGCAGGGGCGACAGCGACCCGCCCAGCACGTGATACATCCCGCTGAACATCCGCGTCTTCTCAATCGCCAAAATATTGTGCGGCTCTTCCACCACGCAAATCGTCCGCTTGTTGCGGTTCGCCCCGGTGCAATAAAGGCACGGATCCGCGTCCGTAATGTTGTGGCAAACCGAGCAAGTCCGAATCTTCTCTTTCGCGTCTCGAATCGCGTCCGCCAGTCCCAGCGCGTCTTCCGGCGGGATCCGCAGCAGGTAAAAAGCCAGCCTCTGCGCGGTTTTCTGTCCAACTCCAGGCAGGTGTTTTAGTTCATCGATGAGTCGTTCCACAGGAGCGGCAAAATCAGGCATGTTCCTTGATTAACACAAGCCGCCCCTCTCCGCAAATTTTCGCTAGAGTCCCCGATCAATATGATTCAATCTTGGCCACGGATATGCGGGAGGTCTCTGAATTTATGAAGTGGGCTTCAACAAATGAACTCACATCGAAGTACGGGTTCTCTGAGACGTCCCAGTTGTTTGCAGTCTTGAAGCCTTTGATCTGGTCAGCGGTCATTTTCTGCCGACAAACTAATTGATAGTGCACTACTGCGTTTCGGGATTTAGGAAGTGTGCCAACAATAGCACTCAATTGCTTGGTGGTTAGTCCCAACCGGATGCCACTTGCTGTGGAAAGACCACGAGAAACAAGTTTTTGAGGTCTACAGGTCGAAACGCTTGGAAACTTCGCCTCACGGGACCATATTGCGAATTCGGTAACGTCTTTAAACCCGCCCATTCCACTCGCGCCAAAAGTCAGGACAGTACCATCCGTCGGAGACACGTAGCAAATTGTGTTGGATGCCGAAGCGCTTCCATGATTTAGTAGGCTTTCAGTCTCCCCGAGCTTCGCTTCAACATCTTTCAAGGATGAGCGGCCAATTGTCAGACCTAGGACTGTGACGTCTTCTCTGCTCAGTTGCAGTTTACCCATACCCTGCTCAGTACATTCTGGCGCATCCTCGATAGGGGTCTGAGCGGGCGAACCTGAGAGCCATACAACCATCATTAGGAGTAAAGGTTTAGTGGTGGCCGTCATATCGTGACCTAGACGCTGGAATCCCAATCGGCAGGCGGAAAAGCCACGCGCCAGAAACTTGGTGCGGGTTTCGTGAATTCCACTGCGACCGTAGGCGGTCCCGCAATTTCCTTATTCACAGAGACCACGCGGCACTCTTCTTGTTGCCCGCTGGTTGTGTTCTGCAGGAACAGTCTTTGCCTGGGAGCAACCATACCCTTCAGAGCCACCAGCGCTCCATGCGCGCTGACCACCAGCGTCTTCGTGTTTTCATAAAACTGGGGCCCTTCACCGGATGGCCTGTGAACGAGCACAGAAACGCTCAAGTCAATCCGCCGGCTCCGCCGGCTTTTCAGCCACAGCGGTGTTTTGCTCGGTTTTTGATCGCCCATACACAATCAGGATAAGGCGTTCCATCCCATCCAGCGCCAAATGTCCCCACGCCGGTTTCCAATCAGCCACAACTGGCCGTGTGTTCAGGTACAGGCGCGCATCGCCTCACCCTCCGATAGGGAGCCTCTCACTCCTGCCCTCTAGTCCGGGTACTATTTAGAGTCAATCAGCCCTGCAATCCGTAGTCCTGCCTCGCCCAGTATTTATGATGGAAGCAGGGATTTCCCCCAAGAGTCTTTCGTGAGGTTCAAAATGACAAAACACCTTTGGATCTTGCCCTTCGCCTCACTCGCGATTCCCGTGCTGTGTGCTGGTCAAACCGCGCAGCCCAAACCTGTTTCCAAGAAGAGTGCTACGTCCACCGCAAAGTCCACAAATTCCCCGGCTAAGCCCGCGGACCCATCCGCAAAAATTGCTTACGCGGAACTGACCATCGGTGAATTGATTGCCGAGGATGCCAATCGCTGGTCGGACAAAATGTCTGCGCATGCTGCGGTCAGTGGGTTCGTCACTCAGATAGCAAAAGGAAGCGATGGCGACACGGACATTCGCATTTGCGAAAACCCCAAAATAGAGGGCATGGATCGCGCGCGTTGCATTGTAGCTAAATGCATATCCAGGATTCCTTGCGATGTGCCGCCAGTCGGCAAGCCCGTTACAGTGAAGGGAATTACTCGATACGACGCCAAAGTTGGCACTCACTGGTGGGAAATTCATCCCGTCGAAGAAATAGAAAGGTAGCCCTATGGCTTAGCAGCCGAAAAAGCCTTACACAACGCCTGATAGATCCTGATAGATATTGACGCGCTTACCGGAAACTGACCCGCTACCAGCGGGGCCGCCTCATTCTGATATAAGACGAGAATCTGCTCCACTCCGCAAACTCATCAGACCACTCCACCGCCGTGTCCTACTTCGCGCCGGCAGCGCTCAGCCCGTGAAGAATCTCAAAGTAGGCTGCAAGCACAAATTAAACGACTGAGCCCCAACGATCTCGTCGGGCTCCATTCACAAAAACGAAAGTCGTCTCAGTGTGGGGTCTTCAAAACAACTTCGGTAGGCCTCTAAAACAATCCCGGAATCTTCAATCCCGCCATGCCGGGGATTCCACCCGCCAGGCTCTTCATCTGGTTCGCCAGTTCATCATCCACGCGTCGCGAGGCTTCGTTCACCGCCGCCCGCACCAGGTCCTGCAGCATTTCCTGATCTTTGCCCGCAAACACTTCCGGCTCGATCCTTACTTCCAGCACTTGCTTCTGACCGTTCATCTTCACGGTCACCATGCCGCCGCCGGCCGACGCCTCCACTGCAACCGAATTCACCTGCCGTTGCAAGT
>Ga0210407_10000234_pt1 | contig 69548 bp, 59 predicted proteins | sample IncBWC27MmetaG_FD_150860 | JGI IMG/M metagenome (GOLD analysis project Ga0210407, IMG submission 150860) | Forest soil microbial communities from Barre Woods Harvard Forest LTER site, Petersham, Massachusetts, United States - Inc-BW-C-27-M | ecosystem: Environmental > Terrestrial > Soil >...
AGCGTCGGTCCTCGTCGCCTTCCTGCCCCTCTTCATGATCACCACCAACCAACGCCCCAAGACCCCCTCCCACGCAGTTCCAACGGTCGCCGGCACCCCTGGTCCAATCCCCGATAATTCGCTCATTGACGTTCCACGCTCCGCAATCGACAGCGCCTATCGCCCTCAAACCGTTGCCCCGCGCGCCTACGAATCCTACAAAACAGCCACCGCCGGCTCCCTCGGCCTGCCCAACGAACCCCGCATCGCCTATTCCGCCGAACTCTCCGTCACCACCAGGGAATTCGCCCACTCCCGCTCCTCCCTCGAAGAAATTCTCGACCGCCATCACGGCTACGTCGCCAAGCTCCGCATGGTCGGCCAACCCTCCGGCAGCGTCCTCAACGCCACCCTGCGCATTCCTTCCTCCGAATATCGCTCCGCTCTCACCGACCTCAAGTCCGTCGGCATCGTCGAGCACGAAGAGGAATCCGCCGACGAAGTCACCCAGCAGCACAACGATCTCGAAGCCCGCTTGCTCAACGCGCAAAACCAGGAACGCAACCTCAAGCAAATGCTCGAGGATCGCTCTCCCAAATTCGATGACCTCACTCCCCTCGAGCGCCAGCTCGCTCTTCTCCGCTCCGAAATCCAGCGCATGCAAATCGAGCGCAACGCCTACCTCAGCCCCGTCGCCTTCGCCAACATCTCCTTCTCTCTTCAGGAAGAGCACACCGCTCCCGCCGAGACGCTCGCCGCCCAACTCAAAAGCGCCGCCGTCTCCGGTTTCGGCGACGTCCTCGCCACCCTCTCCACCATCCTCCTCTTCGCCGTCAGCCGCGGCCCGCTTCTCCTCCTCTGGGCCGTCCTGCTCTTCATCCCCGCCCGCTACTTCTGGCGCCGTCGCTCTCTCTTCGCCCTCCGCGAAGCCCCATCCGCCAAAACCACGTAATCCACATCCGCGAAAAAAATCAGGGCCGGCTCCCTCCGGCCCTGCATTTTTTCGCTCTCAATTTTTCCCGTCGCGCCAAATTGCATTCCGCAAAAAGCGCCGCTCGCATTTTTTCCGCTCCTTAAACTTCCCTCTCTTCCGCTCCAGATTTTTTCAACCCGCTGTTAACGTACGCCGTGGTTCTCTACTCTTCCCATCCAGTTTCTTTCCGTACCTTTGCGCGCCCTTCCTCATTTTCCACGCCAACTAAAATCGCTCTTCCCAAAAGAACGTTATTGCAGTTCACGCGCGCCTCCGCTCTTCCGCCTTACTTTGCGGAAAGCTCCCAAAGAACGTAGGGATTCCATCTGTTTTATGTGAGATTTTGTAGGCTTCCGCTGTCCCGCCCGCCCCTGCCCGTTCCGCCTCTGAGCCTAACCTCTGTGCTTTCAACCAACTCCCGCTTCATTCACGCGCCCGCAATTGCTGGCACACCGCTTGCTCTCTATCCAGCCAACAAGTTGTCGCAGTACAAGATTGGCTTCCCGGGGTGGCCGGAACTCAACCTCGACTGAGGTTCCGGTTTCGGGGGTCAGATCAGAAAAGGGGGCTTGCACCAGCCCCCTTTTTCATTTTCTCTGCAGTGATCTATTGCTTCCCGGGTAGCTCTGGCTTCGGCCAGAGCTTTTTTTGTGTCCCAAACCTCTCTTTACCAGAAAAATGTGCTGCCCAGAGATACCAGCGCGCCTCTGCCCCCCGCTCTTCGCCTCCACACCGATCACGGATCACCGGTCACGAAAAACCGTCCACCAAAAAAAATGAGCGGCCATCGGGGGGGATGGCCGCTCGGGCGTGGGGGATGGAGGGTACGTAATCTGAAGCTAGCTTTGATCTTCCGGCCGCACTGCTGCGCTCGCGAGCAGCAGCACCACACACAGGAGCAAACAACCTACAACCATGTTTCCTACTCCGGAAGCCGCCACTAACTCCCGACTACTCTCGCAGTCTGCTCCCCGCCCCTTCCCGCGTCGATAGTCCTCCCGTTACATTCTCTCCAGTACTCCCCGCCCCACCCCGCGTACCTCTCCCCAGTACCTTTGTACCTCCATTCTCTGCCTGCTGAATTTTCTCTTCTCTGTGGACTCTGTGCCCTCCGTGCCCTCTGTGTAAAATTCCCGTCTTCAATCTTCACCTCCTCACTTCTTTACTTCCTTACCTCATTGCTTCCCCTCCCTTGACTCCTATGCCCTTCTGATCAACGATCCCGATTGATCAATCTTCCATGCCCAACTCCACTCTTCCCCCGCCCGCCTTCGACGACCCCAAGCACCACCTCCGCATCTATCAGGGCGACTGCCTCGACATCCTCGCCCAAATACCCGAATCCTCCGTCGACCTCGTCTTCGCCGACCCGCCCTACTTCCTCTCCAACGGCGGCATCACCTGCCACGCCGGAAAAATGGTCTCCGTCCACAAAGGTGATTGGGACAAATCCCAGGGCCCGCAAGCCAATCACGAATTCAACCGCTCCTGGCTCGCTGCCTGCCAGCGCATATTAAAGCCCAACGGCTCCATCTGGGTCTCCGGCACCGCCCACGTCATCCATTCCGTCGGCTTCGCCATGCAGCAGCTCGGCTTCAAACTCCTCAACGACATCTCCTGGGTCAAGCCCAACCCGCCGCCCAATCTCTCCTGCCGCTATTTCACCCACGCCACCGAAACCATCATCTGGGCCGCCAAAAATTCCAAATCGCGCCACGCCTTCAACTACAAGCTCATGAAAGAAACCAATCGCGGCAAACAAATGAAGTCCGTCTGGGAAATCAAACCGCCCGAATCCTGGGAGAAAAAATTCGGCAAGCATCCCACCCAAAAACCCGTCGCCCTTCTCCAACGCATCCTCCTCGCTTCCTCCAACGAAGGCGACCTCGTCCTCGACCCCTTCTCAGGAAGCGGCACCACGGTCCTCACCGCCTTCCACCTCCATCGCAGCGCCATCGGCTGCGAACTCTCCGCCGAATTTCTCAGCCTCTCGCTCCGCCGCATCTGTTCCAATTTGGTACAGCTCGAATTTTCTCTCGCCTGCTTCCAGTTTTCCCTTGATCCGCAACCCGTTTCCGAGGATCGATCATGTAGCGGCCGCCTTCTGAGGCGGGCGCCTTTGCCGCTCAACCATCACGATCCAGGAATGTCGTCGCGTCTCCAACTCGTCCAGCAAGAATGCCGCTTCTATTTCATCGGCCGCACTGACCGCCGCGTCATCTTCTCCGTCCTAGCCGACTCCCTCGACGACGCCCGCCAAAAATTCCGCGCCTCCGGCCACCCCGACTCCGACGCCCTCTTCATCATCAAAACCGAAACCGAAATCTACCTGGCGTAATGCCACTAACCCGTCACCGTCATTTCGAACGGAGCGGGCCGACGTTTTTTCTTTCCACTTCGCTCCTGCGAAGTGGTCGGCCCGCGCAGAGAGAAATCTCTCTTCCTCTTCTCCTTTTCTCAATTGTTCAAGCGTGATCTAATCCCGGCGTGAACCTTCGTCTCCCCACTCGGGGCCTCGACCGTTATAAATCAGCCTCCCAGCGCGCCCGCATCTCCACCGAACCATGGGGCGAAGCAAATCTCTATTGCCCAGCCTGTGATTCGAATCGAATCGATTCTTTGCCGACAGGTACCCACGCTGCAGACTTTAGTTGTCCATCGTGTTCGTCTAGGTACCAGCTGAAGAGCAAATCCACTAAGTTCGGAAGCCGGGTCATCGACGGCGCATATGCTGCAATGCATCGCGCTATAACCAGCGACCAAACCCCAAGTCTTTTTCTTCTCCACTACAAACTGCCACAGCTCACTGTGGAGGATGTCTTATTAATTCCACATTTTGCATTCAGCTTGTCCTGCGTGGAAAAACGCAACGCCCTCTCGCCAACGGCGGTACGTGCTGGGTACGTCGGTTGTTATTTTATTTTGGACCGCATTCCGACGGACGCAAGAATTCCTGTAGTTGAGGATGGCCGGCCGATCGGCTCGACCAAGGTCCGCAAAGCCTACGAAAAACTTCGTCCCCTTGAAAAGCTGAACGCTCAGAAACGAGGCTGGACCTTAGACGTTCTCCAGATTGTTAAATCCCTGAAAAAGAAAGTGTTCATGCTAGGTGATGTCTATGCTCACGAAGACTCACTGGCAAGACTCCATCCGGGTAATGCCCACATCCGCGACAAAATCCGCCAACAACTCCAAGTCCTCCGAGACATGGGCTTGCTGCGCTTTTACGGCGGTGGCTCTTACCAATTGCTATAACCGCTAAAACTCATACCGCCGGGTGCCGCAGTCTTCGGTTTTGGGCTGCGGGTTTCGACTCTTCTCGGCTGTTTCTAGTCCCACCAAAAATACCAAATCCTCGACTCCCCCAATCCCCCCGCAAGATTCTCAATCGTCCCGACCCCTTGTTCCACAATGTCGTAGCAAAACCAGTACTGCTCGTGCGCCAACTTCAGCGCCTCTTCCTTGGTCGATGGCGTTCTCGCCGCTTCCATCTCCATAACGTCTCCAGAAAGCCCCACAAGCTCTGCGCCGTAAATCTCGTTCCAATATCGCAGCACCGCGACCTGATCTTTCGCCTCGGGACAATCGTTCCATCCTCCAAAACTCAGCATCACCGGCACCTCCCACGAATGGTTTGCCGGAACTAGGCCCACGACCACTCTCTCATGAAATTTGTCGGGCTCCAGGATCTTGCGCGGAATTGTAAAATCCATCATGCCTTCAGATTTCGCTGGCCATTCCCCATGAGCTCCTTCTCCGCTGAATTCCTCGGCTCGTCTTTGAAAGTACTCCTGCACATCCGTGCCGTCGGCAAGGCGAAGCGTCTCTTTGGGGTCTTCCGCGTGCTCTGTTCCAAAGATCTCGCAGACCCGCTGCGCTTTCTTTGGCTCCCCAAAAATCACTGGCCAATAACCCAATCCGGGCGCGGATTGGCGCAATCTCCGCCATGTGCCGAGCGCATCGTTGCCTGGCACTTCAAACGAATATACCGTCGTCCGGTAGTGGTGCTTATGCTCCATGAGGAGACCGGTTTCCAGCTTCGACTCCAACTCGTCCTTGGCCGCCATCGTCATTTGCCCCCACGCAATTCTAAGCTAAGGCACCGGGTACCGCAGCCTTCGGTTTTAAGGCTGCGGGTTTTGACTTCTCATGGCCTCATACTGAAGTCCGCCGCCCCACCCCAGAGCTTTCAACGCTCCCCTTGACAAAAAGTGTCTCCCAGCGTACACTGCTTCTTGGGTAACATTGTGCCCGAGCCCGGAAGCGCCCCGACCCTGTCGGGGCGCTTTTGTTTTCGAGCTGCCAGCTTCTTGGGTCGGTCCTCCGCGCCACCGACTGCCCAGATCACGCGCAACCGGCACTGCTCCGGCATTTTGCGTGTGCATTATGTAAACTTGTAACCCATCTAGATGCAACACTTACAAAACCGCCTACAAGTGTGGCATCTAAAGGACTTACGGAAACGTTAAGTCGTGTATCTGCCACACTTACAAAAAACGGGGGGGGTGGGTCCCCCGTCGTCCAGCTGTGCTATACGTGTATAGCGAGGCCCCCATGCTTGCTATCCGGCTTCCGGAAGAGATCGAAATGCGTCTTGAAAATCTCGCCCGCCGCACCGGCCGCACCAAAACCTTCTATGTCCGCGAGGCCATCCTCAAGCACCTCGACGATCTCGAGGACCTGTATCTCGCCGAGCGCACTCTGGATCACATCCGCAGCGGGAAAGAAAACACTGTCCCGCTGGAAGATGCTCTGAAGCGGCATCGCCTCGAGGATTGAACTTTCCGCCGGGTCGACCGTGACTTGGCCAAACTAGACCCGCCCCAAAGAAAGCGTCTCCTCAAGTTCCTTCACGAACGCGTCGCCCTTTGGGACAATCCGCGCAGCATCGGTCAGGCCCTGCATGGTTCCGAGCTGGGAGAGTTTTGGAAATACCGCGTCGGTGATTACCGGCTCATTTTGCAAAATAGAAGACGAACGCCTGCTCATCCTGGTTCTACGCGTGGGCCACCGCAAAGAAATCTATCGCTGACATGCCTCCATGCCGGGTGCCGCAGCCTTCGCTTTAAAGGCTGCGGATTTGACTTTCCACTGTCAACTTGTGATTGAATCATTCTGGTGCGTTCTGGTGCAAACCGCTGTAGAATTAAATCATGAAGAGCCAAGCCAAATCCGTCCGTCAGAGCGTATCCTTGCCGTCCAGCATCGCTACAAGAGTGCGCCATCTCGCGGAAAAACGTAATGCCAGCGCCAACCGCGTTCTCGTCGACCTCATCGAAGCAGGCCTTCGCTCCAAGGAAGCCGAAAAAGAACACTTCTTCGCGCTTACCAACCAGCTCGCGCAGTCCGCCGACCCCGCCGAGCGCCGCAGAATCAAAAAAGAACTCGCCCGCATCACTTTCGGCGCTCAGTAAGGCTTACAATCGATGCCGAAGATTCAGTGGACGAATCTTCCCCCGGCCCTCCGCCAGCATCTCTTTGACCGTCTCGAAGAACGCAAAATCACCGCTGAGGACCTCTACAATCTGAAACTCTGGCGTGAATCCGAACCTGTCGCTCCCGATGGACTTTGGTACAAAGACTTCGGCTCCTTCAAGATTTGCGGCGAAGGCAAATTCCCAAAGACTTTTCTTATGAGGGGTCAGGCCGCAAAAGGCAAACCTCTCTGACGCCTGTCGACAGGCGTCTGAATCAAAAAAGCGGGGGAGAAACACCTCCCAAACCGCGGAAGCGCCTCTCCCCGCCCTTCACTTCCAATCTACTAATCAGCTACTTCGACGCGTAACGCGTCACCCGCGCCATGATGTCCCGCCGGCTGTCCGCCACCGTCGCATGGGCATACTCTTCACGCTCCGCCGGGCTCATCTTCCCCAGCGTCGCGTTGACCGCTCCCGCCCACTTGTCGATGCTCTCCGCATTCGGGTACATGACCACCACGCACCTCGTCGATGGCGCTCCCGTGTTCACATACTGCTCGTCGATCCCGTAGTAGGTCACCACGCCTTTCTTGAACTGCTCTTCAAACGTCGGCACCAGCAGCTTCTTCATCGTCGTCATGTAGTCGCTCGGCTTCTCCGGCTTCGCATTTGAACAGATCACGCGCAAGTACCCCGATCCGCCGCTCACCGCGCTGCCATGGTGCACCGTCGAAACCATAAACAAATCTTCATGTTTCACCGCGGAAATCTGCCCCGGTCGCGGTCCGCCTTTGCGCAATTCATCCAGCGTCTTCAACACTCCCGCAATCGAAGTCGAGGACCACGTCGCCCCGTTTGTGTATCCGTCCGGCGTATGCACCAGGTTCTCAAACGTCGAATAGGCCACCAGCGTCCCATCCGCCATCCCTTTTTCCGCCACCGGAATAAACGTCTTATCCTCTTCCTCCCCAAATTGCGCCCAGCCCGCCCGAGGAACCTGGAACTGGCTCACGTACGTATACACCGGCGGTGCGCCCTCCATTTGTGAAAAGGCCGCCGGCGATACAACGATCGCCAACACCACCGCCAACAGTCCCGCTACTAAACCAATCGCTCTCTTAAGCATCTTTACTCTCCTTGATATGGGCCGGTCAGCCGCGCGGCGCCACACGTGGGAAGGTCGTTCCTCGTCGCTCACTCGCAACTGCGCGGAAGTGCGGGGTATACGGCGTTCTGTAGAGTTGGAAACCTGGGAATCCGGGCTCTCGCCCGTGGCACCGGCCAGTGTGCGCTGACCTTATGCCCCCGTCTCTTCAATGTCAATCGAATTTCCCGCTCCGCCAGCGTGCTGCGGCCGCACCGGCGTCAATTTCCCGCGTAGCGCCGTCCGTTCTTGTAAGTCCCCGGCCTTCCTCCACTTGCGCAGCCATTCGACTGCGTTGGCCCAAGCGATCAGCGAAGCGCCCCTCGCTTCCACCCACCCCTGTACGCTATTCTTCCAAAGCCATGCACGACTTGAACTACTTCCGCGACCACCTCGACCTCTTCGCCGACGTGGCCAAGAACCGCGGCGCCGCTCTCGACCTCGACGCCTTTCGCGCCCTCGACAAGGAGCGCCGCGAACTCATCACCGCCAACGAGCAGCGCAAAGCCCAGCGCAACAAGGCCAGCGAACAGATCGCTCGCCTCAAAAAGGAAAAGCAAAACGCCGACGCACTGATCGCCGAGATGAAGCAAGTCTCCGAAACAATCAAAATATCCGACGTACGCATCGACGAGCTCGACGCCCAGCAGCGAGAGCTGCTCCTCACCATTCCCAACATCCCGCACTCCAGCGTCCCCGTCGGGAAAAGCGCCGCCGACAACGTCGAAGTCCGCCGCTGGGGCGCGCCGCCCAAATTCGATTTCACTCCCAAGCCCCACTGGGAAGTCGGCGAAGCCGCAGGCATCTTGGATTTACCGGCCGCCACGAAAATCACCGGCGCGCGCTTCGCCGTCTACAAAAGCTGGGGCGCGCGGCTTGAACGCTCGCTCGCCAATTTTTTTCTCGACGTTCACACGCGCGAACACGGCTACACAGAAATTCTCCCGCCCTTTCTCGTCAACACCGCGTCCCTCATGGGCGCCGGACAACTCCCAAAGTTCGCCGCCGATCTCTTCAAAATCGAAAACACGGATTTCTGGCTGACCCCCACCAGCGAAGTGGAACTCCACAATCTCTATCGCGACGAAACCATCCCCGAAGAAAAACTCCCCATTCACATTACCGCGTGGACGGCTTGCTTCCGCAGCGAAGCCGGGGCCGCCGGAAAAGATACCCGCGGCATCCTCCGCCAGCATCAATTCCAAAAAGTCGAACTCTTCAAATTCACTCAGCCGGAAAAAAGCTACGAAGAGCACGAGGCGCTGGTGAAGAACGCCGAAACCATTCTCCAGAAGCTCGGCCTGCACTACCGCACTATGCTGCTCTGCACCGGCGACATGGGCTTCGCCTCCGCCAAGACCTACGACATCGAGGTGTGGCTCCCCTCGGGCAACGAGTTCCGCGAGATATCTTCCTGCTCCAACTGCGAAGCGTTCCAAGCTCGCCGCGCCGGCATTCGCTTCAAGCCAAAAGGCGCAAGCAAAAGCGATTTCGTCCACACGCTCAACGGTTCCGGACTCGCCGTCGGCCGCACCTGGATCGCCATCGTCGAGAATTATCAGCAAGCCGACGGCTCCATCCTCGTCCCGGAAGTGTTGCGCCCCTATATGGGCATCGACCGCATCCCAGCAATAGGACAGGATTAATCTTCAATGGAGGAATGGCTTCCGGCCGGCTACTGGCTTTTGAGGTTGGGACGCAAAATATCGTGGCTTGCCGTTGTATGCCGATGAATACAAATGGGTTACCTGCAGAATGGCGCGCATATGGCTTCATTTTGCTTAAGAAGGGCCTAAGAAGGAAGGTTACGATTCGTCGCGCAACCTATTGAATTCACACCTTTTCGTTTGACCTGGGGTTTTCGCCTTACATACACTCACCTCACTGGAGTTACAGGGGGATTCCAGGGTCGCGCCGCGATTTCCTAATACCATGACATTTATTGCCCGCATCTTTCGCTTTCTTTTCTGGCTGCTGATCCTTTCCTGGAGCATCGCGCTCCTCCGCCGCGTCGTCGGCTGGATGCTCCGCGGTGTTGTGCAAGCGCCAGAGCAGCGTGCCGGCACGGATGCCGCAGCGGCAACGCAGGAACCGGGAACCGGCCGGCGGCTCGTGCGCGACCCGGTGTGCGGCGTGCACGTGGCCGAAGTGCTGGCAATTCCCCTGCGCGAAGGAGGCGCCCTGGTGCACTTTTGTTCGACGGCGTGCCGCGACGCGTACGCGGGGAACACGAAAAAATTTGCGGCGAACGGATAGTTCGTTTTCGCCAAGAAGAAATCTGTTCGCGTGATTTTTGAAACGAGAATACGGCGCTGATTTTCGGGAAATAAGTTCAGCGCCGATTTTGAAGGGGAAATTTTGGCGGTGATTTAAATAATGGAATTTGCCGCGAAAGAGTTTTGGATTTTTGGGCCAGGTTGATCAGGTAGAAACAAAAGCTGGAAAGATAGAGCAGCGAGAAGAACAAAACGAAAAACGAGTTCACGAAAGGACCGACGCCGATGGCCACGGTCGCAAAGCCCACAGCTCCGATACGACAGATTGGCGCACCGCCGATGGTGCCGCGCATCGCCCCGCGCGAGGATCTGAATCCATTCCGCATCGCGCAAATCCAGTTCGATATGGCGGCGGAATTTTTGAAGCTCGATCCGGGCCTGCGACAGATTTTGCGCACTCCGAAGCGCGTGCTGGAAGTTTCCCTGCCCACGAAGATGGACAACGGGCAGGTGAAAGTGCTGACGGGCTACCGCGTGCAGCACAACGTCGCGCGCGGTCCGGGCAAAGGCGGCGTCCGTTATCATCCGAACGTCACGCTGGACGAAATCAAAGCACTCGCGGCATGGATGACCTGGAAAACGGCGACGGTGAACGTTCCGCTGGGCGGCGCGAGCGGCGGCGTGGTCTGCGACCCCAAGCGCATGTCGAAAAGCGAACTCGAACGCATGACGCGGCGCTATGCGAGCGAAATCTTGCCGATTATCGGCGTGGACCAGGATATTCCCGCGCCCGACGTGTATACCGACGCGCAGACGATGGCCTGGATCATGGATACCTATGCCATGACGATGGGGCGCGCTTCGCACGGTATGGTGACGGGCAAGCCGGTGTCGATTGGCGGCATCGCCGGACGCGAGGAAGCCACGGCGCGCGGGTTGGTGGCGGTGGTTGAAGAGGCGTGCAAGCTGAAAAAAATTTCTCTGCGTGGAGCGACCGTGGCGATTCAAGGATTTGGCCACGTGGGCGCGACGGCGGCGAGATTCTTCGCCGACAAAAAGGCGAAGATTGTGGCGCTGAGCGACACGCGCGGCGGGGTGACGAATTCGCGGGGCATCGATCCCATCAAAGCGATTCGCTACAAAGAGCGTTCGGGAACGGTTGTGGGAATGCCGGGCGCATCGCGTCTCTCCAGCGACGACTTGCTCACGATGAAGTGCGACATCCTTGTGCCCGCGGCCCTGGAAAACGTGATCACACTGCACAACGCCGAAGCCATAAAAGCGCGCATCGTGGCGGAAGCTTCCAACGGTCCGACGACGCCGCACGCCGACGAAATTCTCGCGCGCCGCGGAATTACCGTGCTGCCCGATATTTTGGCCAACGCCGGCGGCGTGACCGCTGGTTATTTCGAGTGGGCGCAAAATCAGCAGGGCCTCAGCTGGGACGTGGAAGAGGTAAACGCGCGCCTGCAAAAGACCATGGTGAAGGCCTTCACGGAAATGGTGGAGACGATGCGCAAGCATCACGTTCCGCCGCGCGCCGGAGCGATGATCCTGGCGGTCAGCCGCGTCGCCGAAGCCACCCTCGTCCGCGGCCTATTCCCATAAGATGGCTGAGCGATGCCGCGCAAGCCCCGCACACTTAAAACTTGCAACTCATCTGCGAAGAGCGCACACGTTACGACGCGCCACGCGTGTTGCCTTGAGCCGGGACACGAGGGCCACCATCGGTGCGGCCACAATTTATCGACCGGTGCTAAACCTGACCCATGCGGCGCGACCTGGGGGAAAGACGGAGTCGCAAGTCTCGACCGACAAGCGGCCGAGACGGATTTGCACGTGCCAAGTCACTTCGGACCGCGGCTACCGAAGTATGGAGGACCACGTCGATGAGTACCGAAAACGCCAGGATACACACGGGCTGTTAATGAGCCAGATTTCATCATCCATCCGCTTTGTACCCGTGTGTTGCGAGGAGGAATTCTTACGCCCGCGGTGATGCAGGCTCGCTTCGCGGCGCAGGCGTGGGGATAGATTTCGAGGAGAGTTCGCGGGGGCTGACCGCCGGGAGAGTCTCGCAGGATGCAGTAAACAAATTTTTTCTTGCGTGCGGGGAGTTGCGCGCGTACATTCGCAGATGCCGGTGCGTTCCGCCGCGGGGCGGGACGTGACCGGCACTTTTCGCTTGGCGCGAAGAATTTTCGCGCGACGCGAGGAAACAAACCGAGGCGCGGGGCTCTGATTGCAGCCGACGCAGCCGCTACGAGAAAGAAGATCCACAAACAATGAGCACGAACGGACATGGGCATGCAGCGCCGCCGATTTTGCTGACGATTGCGGGATTCGATCCGTCGTGCGGGGCGGGGACGGCGGCGGATTTGAAGACGTTTGCGGCGCACGGCTGCTACGGCGTGGCGGCGATTACTTCGCTGACGGTGCAGAATACGCAGGGTGTGGAAACGACGCACAATACGCCGAGCGCGGAATTGCGCGAGCAGCTGGAAGTGCTGGCGAAGGATTGCGAAATTGCGGCGGTGAAGATTGGAATGCTGGGAAACCGCGGAAACGCCGTGGTGGTGGCGGAATTTCTGGACGCGCACAAGTTCGCGCATGTGGTGCACGATCCGGTGATGAAGTCGTCGAGCGGCGCGGAGCTGCTGGATGCGGGCGGGATTAAATATGTTGCGACGGAATTGCTGAAGCGCGCGAGCGTGATCACGCCGAATGTGCCGGAAGCGGAAGTGTTGACGGGGATGACGATTAAGGATGTGGCGGACATGGAAGCGGCGGCGCGGAAGATCGTGGAGATGGGCGCGCGCGCGGTGATCGTGAAGGGCGGGCACATGGAGCGGGCCATCGACGTGCTTTTTGATGGCACGGAGATGGTGCAGCTGGGCGGCGACAAAGTGAAGACCGACAATACGCATGGAACGGGATGCACGTTTGCGTCGGCGATTGCGGCGCAACTCGCGTCAGCACGTACGCTGGTCGAGGCGGCGACGCTGGCGAAAGCGTATGTGACGAAAGCGATCGAGAAAGGTTATGCCGTCGGAAAGGGGCGCGTGCCGCTGGATCATTTTTACCGGCAGCGAATTGAACCACCGGCGAGGGGAATTCATGAAGTGCCGCAGCACGGGATGCATCCAGCGGCGGAGGCCGGAGCGCACTGAGCGTTCTTAATTGCGTTTCGGAAAATGGGTTTTGCGGAGAGAGGCCGGGCTGAAGCCCGGCCTCTACATTTTATCGGCTACATTTTGTAGACGAGGCGGCCGGCGACGATGGTGGCGATGGGTGCGCCTTGGAAGGTGCGGCCGTCGAAGGGGGAGTTGCGGGATTTGCTGGGGGATTTTTTAACGTCGTAGGTCCACTCGTGCGTGGTGGAGAAGATGGTGAGGTCGGCGGGCTGGCCGGGGGCGATTTTGCGTTCGATGCCGAGAATTTTTGCGGGGCCGGTGGTGAAAAGGTCGACCATGCGCATGAGCGTGATGTGGCCAGGGTGAACGAGTTGTTCGAGAGAAAGCGCTAGTCCGGTTTCGAAGCCGAGGATGCCAAAAGGGGCTTTGTCGAATTCGACGTCTTTGAGCGCGGGTTCGTGGGGCGCGTGATCGGTGGCGATGGCATCGACGGAACCATCGGCGAGGCCGGCGATTAAGGCTTCGCGATCTTCGCGGGAGGCGAGCGGTGGATTCATTTTGAAGCGAGAGTCGTACTGAACGTCTTCGTCGATCAGAGTGAAGTGATGCGGCGTGACTTCGCAGGTGACGTGCAGGCCGCGCTGTTTGGCGAAACGGACTTGTTCGAGCGAGGCTTTGGCGGAGAGATGCGCGACGTGCAGGCGTGCGCCGGTGAGTTCAGCGAGTTGGACGTCGCGCGCGACACAGACGGATTCGGCGGCGGCAGGCATTCCGCGCAAGCCGAGACGAGTGGAGGTGACGCCTTCGCGCATGACGGCGCCGGCGGCGAGCGAGACGTCTTCGGAGTGCTCGATGACGGGAAGATCGAGCGAGCGGCAAAATTCCATCACTTGACGTGCGAGCTTCGCGGTGGCGATGGGTTTGCCGTCGTCGGAGACGGCGACGATGCCGGCCTGTTTCATGGCCGCGATTTCGGCGAGGTTTTCGCCTTTGCTGCCAATGCTGGCGGCGCCGATGGGCCAAACGCGAACGCCGGCTTTGCTGGCTTTGTCGACGATGAAACGCGTGATGCTGGCGTTGTCGTTGACGGGCCTGGTGTTGGGCATGCAACAGACCGCAGTGAAGCCGCCGCGCGCGGCGGAACGGGTGCCGGTCTCGATGGTTTCCGAAGATTCCTGGCCGGGCTCGCGCAGATGGACGTGCATATCGATGAAGCCGGGTGCGACGATGAGGCCGGCGGCGTCGAAAACTTCAGTATCTTGCGGAGCGGAGATTTTTCCCGCGGGCGCGAGTTCCTTGATTTTGTCGCCGTCGAGAAGAATGTCGAATTGCGCGTCAGTTTTCGAAGCGGGATCGAGGACGCGGCCGTTCTTAACGAGAAGCATGCGAAGGATCCTTGTCGGTGGGTGAAGCGGAATTTTCTTTTTTGTCGGTGGCGCGGCGGTTGCGCGGCGCCTGGACTTCGGCCAGAGGGTGCTGGCCTTCTTCCACGCCACTCATGGTGAGCAGATAGAGCAGCGCCATGCGCACGGCGATGCCGTTGGTGACTTGCTCGAGCACGCAGGACTGCGGGCCGTCGGCGACTTCCGGCGAAATTTCCACGCCGCGATTCATGGGGCCGGGATGGAGAATGATCGCGCCGGGCTTGGCGAGACGGAGGCGCTCGGCGTTGAGCTGAAAGAGAAGAATGTAGTCGTCATTCGAAAGCGAAGGCTCGTGCAGGCGTTCGGTCTGCACGCGAAGCATGATGATGACGTCGGCGCCTTCGAGGGCTTCTTCGATGCGAAAAACGCGGCGAATCGAAGCGCCGGGTGAGCCGATCTGTTCGAGTTCGCGCGGAACCCACATCGAAGGGCCGCACAGCGTGAACCTGCAACCGAATTTTGTGAGTAGATGAATGTTCGAGCGTGCGACGCGGCTGTGCTGAATGTCGCCGAGAATGGTGACGTTGAGATTGTTGATGGTGCCGAGACGGTCGCGGATGGTGAGCGCATCGAGCAGACCTTGCGAAGGATGCTCGTGCGTGCCGTCGCCGGCGTTGATGACCGGAATTTCGAGATGGCTGGCGACGAAATCGGCGGCGCCGGAGGAGGCGTGGCGCATGACGAGGCAATCGGGCTTCATGGCGTCGAGTGTGTGGACGGTGTCAAGGAGGGATTCGCCTTTTTTCACACTGGACGATTCGGCTTGAAGATTCATGGTGTCTGCGCCGAGGCGCGAGGCCGCGGTGCCAAAGCTGATGCGCGTGCGCGTGGAGTTTTCGAAAAAGGCGAGGGCGACGGTTTTGCCGCGGAGAGTGGCGAGTTTTTTGAGCGGATGGCGCTGGATTTCCTGGAAGGGTTTGCTTTGATCGAGAAGAAAAGTGAGTTCGTCCGCGGAGAGCGGTTCAAGGGCGAGAAGGTCGCGGAAGCGGTGTGTCACACGGTCACTCGATGCGTTTCATTCCCGATACTAGTCTCTCATGAATGGCGCTGATGTTGCAGATTCCCCGCGCGGGGGGCAATTCGCGGCCAGGCTAGCCCGGCCAACACAAAAGCGAGAAAACAGAAGCTACTCGACGCGATCGACAAGGACGACGCGCTCTTCCTTATCGACTTCGCGAAGACGGACCTCGATAATTTCGGTGGCGCTGGTTTGCACGGCGCGGCCGATGTACTGCGCCTCGATAGGCATTTCGCGGTGGCCGCGTTCGATGAGGACGCAGAGAGAGACGCGTTTGGGACGGCCGAGATCGAAAAGGCCGTTCATGGCGGCGCGAATGGTGCGGCCGGTGTAGAGCACGTCATCGACGAGGACGAGATTCATATTGTCGACGCCGAACGGAATGTCGGAAGAGCGCAGGACGGCCTGGGGAGCGACCTTGGACAGATCGTCGCGATAAAGGGTGATGTCGAGCGTGCCCACAGGGACGTCGACGCCGTCAATGCTGCGCATGGCTTTGGCGATGCGCTGGGCGAGGGGCACGCCGCGGCGGACAATGCCGATAAGCGCGAGATCCTTGGTGCCACCGGAGCGCTCGACGATTTCGTGGGCCAGGCGCTGGAGGGTACGGTCGATTTCCGGTGCGGACATGAGCTGTGATTTTTCGACGATGCGCATGGTCGGGTAATGATAGACGAGGAGGGAAAGGAGGTAAAGGAAGTAGAGGTGGAGGCGGGAGGGAGCGACGCGCGGCGTGTTAGACTTCGGCGGTCGTCGCGAGGGAGTGAAGATGAATTGGGAGAAAAGTCTTAGCGCCGGTCTTGGGCGGGTGTTCGTTTTGGCGTTGGCTGGCGCAATTTGTGGCGTTGCGAGCTTTGGACAAACGGCAGCCCGGACCGTCGGAGGCCAAGATCCGCCGCGCGCCAAGGAGCATGCGAAGAACGCGCCGGCGCGGCCGAAGCTGGTGGTGATGCTGGTGGTGGACCAGATGCGGGCGGATTATGTGGACAAATTTCAGGGGCAGTGGACGGGTGGGTTGAAGAGGTTGGTGAAGGAAGGCGCGTGGTTCCGCGAGGCGGCTTACCCGTATGCCGCGACGGAGACTTGCGTGGGGCATGCGACGATTTCGACGGGAGCGTTGCCAGCGACGCATGGAATGATTGCCAATGCCTGGTTCGACCGCGAGACGCAGAAGATGGTGACTTGCACGGCGGATCCGGGCGCGAAAAATTCCGGTTACGCGGGGATCAGCGTCAAGGGTGGGGATTCGCCCGCGCGGATGCAGGTGCCGGCTTTTGCCGACGAACTGAAATTTCAGGCTGCCGCGGGTGCGGCTGCGCGGGCAGTGACGTTTTCGCTCAAGGCGCGGGCGTCGATCACCATGGGAGGACGTACGGCCGACGCGGTCACTTGGTTTGACGGGGCCACCGGGGCCTTGACCACTTCGAGCGCTTACAAGACGCAGCCGTTTATCGAGGAGTACGCTACGGCGCATCCGGTGAAGGCGGACATCGGGAAGACGTGGAGCTTGTCGCTGCCGGAGAGCGCGTATTTTTACGATGAGAAAGCGACACACGCAGGGCCGCCAGCCGGATGGACTTCCAGTTTCCCGCACCCCCTGCGGGGAAAAGGCGGGAGTGGCGAGCCGGACGCCGAGTTTTACGAGCAGTGGTCCAGCAGCCCGTTTGCCGATACCTATTTGACGAAAATTGCGGAGACTGCGGTGGATGCGCTCGGGTTGGGCAAGGGCGCTGGAACGGACTATCTGGGTGTGAGCTATTCGTCGGTGGATTACGTGGGACATGAATTCGGCCCGCGAAGCTGGGAGATTCAGGATGTGCTCGTGCGACTGGATCAGGATTTGGCAGACCTCTTCGCGCATCTGGACAAGCAAGTGGGACGCGGAAATTACGTGGTGGCGTTCAGCGCGGATCATGGCGTGGCGCCCATTCCCGAGGATATGGCCAAGAGCGGGCAGGATGCGGGCTGGCTTAATATGGCGGACGTGCGAGAGCGGGTGGAGAGGGCATTGGAGTCGTTTCAATTTGCGAAGCCGGCTGTGGCTGGCGTTGCAGGGAGCGAACTTTATTTTGCTGCTGGAGTGTACGACCAGCTAAGGGCTGATCCGAAGGTATTGCGCGCTGTGGTGGACGCCATCCAGACTGTTCCTGGAGTTGCCCATGTCTACCTGAAGGAAGAGGTGGAAGACCGACCGGAGACGGAGAGTCCGATGCGAAGGGCTTTGGCGGCGAGCTATTTTGCCGCGCGGAGCGGCGATTTCTTCGTAGTGCCGCAGGCATATTGGCCGGTGGGCTACTCGGCGGCTGGAAAAGAGCGAGGAGGAGGGACGACACACGGCACTCCTTACTATTACGACCAGCGTGTGCCGCTCCTATTGATGGGTTGGGGCGTCCAAACGGGAGAATATTATGGGACGGTAACTCCAGCGGACATTGCGCCGACGCTGGCGTCGCTTTGCGGGATTACGTTGGCTTCGAGGGACGGGCGCGTCTTGAGCGAAGCACTCTCTAAGAACGGGGCTCAATCGAAAACGAAGGTCCCGGAAACTGCTAAAGCTTCCCCCAAACCTTAAGGCCGGGGCTTGCGGCTGCAGATTTGCGGTTTGCGGAGGTGGCTTCGTGCTATCCTCTCGGACGAAGTGACTTCCGCTGGTGCCGTTGATCTGAGCGTAACCATCGGCGCGCTGCGCCTGCGGAATCCTATTCTCGCCGCGAGCGGAACTTTTGGTTACGGCCTCGAATTTGCCCACCTGGTTGACCTAAACCGCCTCGGCGGCTTCGTTACAAAAGGACTTTCGAGGGAACCCATTGCGGGTGCCCCTGCGCCCCGACTGTGCGAGACCGCTTCGGGGATGCTGAATGCGGTTGGGCTGCAAAATGTGGGCGTCCGGGCCTTCGTAGAGGAAAAACTTCCCAAACTAGGGAAATACGATGTAGCGGTCATCGCGAATGTGTTCGGGTACACCCTGGAGGACTACGTCGAGGTCATAAAGGTACTGGAGGGGGCCGAGGGGGTGGCCGGGTACGAGCTAAATATCTCCTGCCCAAACGTGAAGAAAGGGGGAATGCAGTTTGGGAGCGATCCGGGCTTGGTTGGAGAGGTGGTCGGGGCGGCGCGGAAGGCGGCAGCAAAACGGCCATTGTGGGTGAAGCTCTCCCCACTGGTTACAGACATTGGACTTATTGCCCGGGCGGCTGCGGAGGCGGGAGCGGATGCGCTGACAGTTGCTAACACCTACCCCGCAATGGCGGTCGACTATCGCACCGGAAAGTCGCGGGTGGGGAATCAAAGTGGCGGGCTTTCCGGGCCGGCGATCAAACCGATTACGCTCCGGCTCGTCTGGGAAACGAGTAAGGCGGTGAAGACACCAATTATCGGGCTGGGAGGCATCGAGACGGTCGAGGACGTGCTTGAATACCTGTCCGTAGGTGCCACTGCGGTACAGGTTGGAACGGCCAGCTTTACTGACCCAGGGGTCAGTCAGCGATTGGTCGGAGGTCTTTCGAAGGCTCTTTCTCGCGATAAAGTGTTTACTATGAATGAGATAAGAGAAAAATTTGTTACAGAAAATGGTTGACATAATGATGTTTTCTTGCTACACTTTTTTGGATTTACGTAGCATAAAGAACACACTATGAGACATAGACTTTTCATGATCTGGGCTGCGCTTCGATGGGTGCTGTTGATGTTCCTCATCGCTCCGGCGATGGAGGCCCCCCTTGTGGCTAACTTCAATCAACCGGTGAAGCCGATTAAGGCATGGGTCGGCAACGCCAGCTGGTACGGCCAGGAGTTCAACGGCCGGAAGACGGCAAACGGGGAAAGATTTGACTGCGAGTCGCTGACAGCCGCGCATCCGAACCTGCCCTTTGGTTCAATGGTGCGGGTGGTGAATCCCCGGAACGGGAAGTTTGAGGTGGTACGTATCAATGACCGGGGTCCCTATCAAGAAGGACGGGAAATTGATGTATCCTATCGTGTCGCCCGAAAGATTGGATTGATCCATTCGGGTGTCAGCCAGGTCCGGCTGGAGCTGATGGAGTTGCCGCAAAAGCACTGACTCCGGCCGGATGGGAATCACCGATAAAACGTGCCCTTCGACGCCCATCCTCGAAGCAGTCTAATAGTAGCTCTCGATTTTGATTCGCTTTCCTCCGCACTGAAATTCGCAAAACAGGTTGCCGATCTGGTAGGGATGTTCAAGATCGGCAACCAGCTATTCACAGCTGCCGGCCCGACGGCGGTGAAAGAGATTGCAGCGCTGGGGCCGGGCATCTTCCTCGATTTAAAATTTCACGACATTCCGAACACGGTTGCCGGAGCGGTGCTATCTGCCGCGGCGATGCCGGGAGTGCAGTTGGTGAACGTACACGCGTTGGGCGGTAAAGCGATGCTGGGCGCGGCGGTGCAGGCGATCAGCGCGGGAGTGCCCATGGGCGCGGACCGGCCACGATTGCTGGCGGTTACGATTTTGACGAGCATGGATCAGAAGTCGATGCGCGAAGTGGGGATCGGCGGACCGCCGAAAACGCGAGTGGTGCAACTGGCGCGATTCGCAAAAGCTGCCGGCGTGGATGGAGTTGTCGCGTCAGTGCAGGAAGCTAAAGCGATTCGCAAGGCGTGCGGCGCGGGCTTCCTGATTGTGACTCCGGGAGTGCGCTTGAGCGAAAAGAATGGCGGCGCGAAAAAAGACGATCAAGCGCGAACGGCAGCGCCCGCGGAAGCAATGAAAGCGGGAGCCGATTTCATCGTTGTGGGGCGGCCTATCCTGATGGCGCCGGATCCGCGAGCCGCAGCGCAAGCGATCGTGGATGAGATTGCATCGTCGAAGTAGCCGTACTGGTTTGACCTCCGATTCTTTCCTCCAGTAGCATCGCAAGGGTGCGACTTGCTGCCCGTTTTTCCTCATGACCAATCCTATTAAAAGCGTAATCGTCGGAACCGCGGGGCATATCGACCACGGGAAGTCGGCGCTCGTGGAGGCGCTGACGGGGACGCATCCGGACCGGCTGGCGGAGGAAAAACGTCGCGGGATCACGATCGATCTGGGTTTTGCGTTCCGGGAAGAAAATGGCGTGCGATTCGGTTATGTAGATGTACCGGGGCACGAGCGCTTTGTGAGCAACATGCTTTCCGGGGCAGCTGGAATTGATCTCGTGCTGCTGGTGATTGCAGCAGACGAGTCGATCAAACCGCAGACGCGGGAGCATTTTGAAATTTGCCGGCTGCTGGGAGTAAAGCGGGGCGTGGTGGCGCTTACGAAGAGTGATTTGGCGGATGAGGACACTTTGGGATTGGCGCGATTGGATGTGGAAGAGTATCTGCGTGGATCTTTTTTGGAGAGCGCGCCACTTGTGCCGGTAAGCGCGAAGACTGGCGCGGGACTTGACGAGCTTAGGAAAGCGTTGCACAAGGTTGCCGCAGAGTCGCAGGGAAAAGATGCGCGGAGATATTTCCGGCTGCCGATTGACCGGGCGTTTGCGATGAAAGGATTTGGAACGGTGGTGACGGGAACGCTGATTTCCGGGAGCGTCGGGGCGGGCGATGAAGTGGAATTGTTTCCGGGCGGCGAACGATTGCGGGTGCGCGGCGTGCAGTCCGGCGGCAAGAGCGTGGAGCGAGCAATCGCGGGGCAGCGAACGGCGGTGAATTTGGCGGGGATCGAGCACACCGCGGTGAAACGCGGCATGACGCTGGCGGCGCCGGGAAAGTTCCGCGTGACGCGGCGAATCGATGGGCGAATCGAACTGCTGGCTGCAGCGCAAAAGATGAAGCAGCGCGCGAAAGTGCGCTTTCATGCGGGAACGGCGGAGACGGTCGCGGAAGTGTTCTTGTATGGACAAAGCGAGTTGTTGCCGGGACAAGGCGCGCTGGCTCAGCTGAGATTGCAGGAGGATGTGCTGGTGCTCCCGGGGGACCGGTTCATCGTGCGGCAGTTTTCACCCGTGAATACCATTGGCGGAGGAGTGGTCTTGGATCCGCTTGCGCGGCGGCCGCTGATGCGGGATAGGGGAAGAGTGGCATTTCTTGCAACGTTGGAGCGCGGAAAGAACGAAGAGATTCTCGCGGCGATGACGGAGCGTGCGTTATTGGGGCTTACGTTCGATGAGGTCACATCGCGAACGGGGTGGATGGAAAATGAAATTCGCGATGCGGCACAACGGGTTTCTGCCACGCAGCAAGTGAAGATCGTTTCCGCTGAGCCGCTACTGCTGATTTTTGGAAAAGTGTTTGAAGATATGCGGAAAAAAATCGAAGAGAAAGTAGGGAAATTTCAGAAAGAAAATCCCCTGCTGCCAGGGATCGCACGCGAAGAGTTGCGAGCGAGTCTCGGAAAGCGCGCGCGAACGGAGACGTTTCGCGCTGCGTTGGAAGAATTAGCCGCAGAGAAAAGACTGGATGTGCAAGGTGAACTGGTGAAGCGCGCCGGTTCGGAAATATCGTTGCAGCCGGAAGAAGTGAAAGCCAAGAGAGAGATCGAGGCCGCGTTCGGGGAGGCGGGGCTTTCGGTACCGTCGTTCAAGGAAGTGCTGACAAAACTTCCCGTGGAGGCCAAGCGCGCGGAGAAGCTGCTGCAGATCCTGCTGCGGGAAAAAAGCCTGGTGCGCGTGACGCCGGAATTGGTCTTTCACCGGGACACGCTGGCGCATCTGAAGGAGCGGCTTTCGGCGTATAAGAAGACGAGGGGCGAGCGGATATCCGTGGCTGTTTTCAAGGAGTTGACGGGGATCACGAGGAAGTACGCGATCCCTTTGCTGGAATACCTGGACCGGGAGCGAGTGACGCGCCGGGCGGGCGACGAGCGTGTTATACTGTAAGTTAGGCTTTGAACCAAAAGGGTTGTGAAAGGCCGAGAAATTGCGTCATCTGAGGCGGTGGTCCTCGGTTCAATCACGGCTGTATGGGGAGCCGGAGTTGAGATCGGATGAGTTTGTCGGCGAAAAAAAGGCCGGCGGCGATGTAAACCAGATTTGCGGGTTCCGAAGTTGCTCTCATACCCCCGGTTTTGAAAGATGGGGATCGAAAGGCAGGCAGGCTTATGTGGGACAGTCCGATGCACATTTTGATCGTCGCGGTGGTCATTCTCGTTCTCTTTGGCGGGCGCAAGATCCCCGAGTTGATGCGCGGAATGGGTGAAGGCGTGCGTGGATTCAAGGAAGGCATGTCGGGAGTGAATCCGAATCAGCAGCCGCCAGCGGCTCCCCCGGCGCAGAGCAGCACACCGGCAGAGAAGCCGGCGGAAGAAAAAAAGAATTAAGCGCGGACGGATTTTTCCGCGCCAAGTGCGGTAGGGCGGCCCGTGTGGCCGCCCTTTTTATTGCCCGCCTACAACCGCTCCCGTGGTTTATGTAACGTAAATTAACTTGCCCGCACTACCCCCAAGAGTATTCTTGCGCCTGAAAGCCGGCGGCGAAATTCAGGAGACTGACCGGAGGGAGAAGTGAGATGAAAAAGGCGAAAAGAACGGCAAAGCCGAAGCAGGGCAGCAGAAAAATATCAACGCTGGACGCGGACAGCCTTCTCGCCAGCGTGAAACATCATCCGGGTGCGGGGAAGGGAAGAACTTTCGGAGCGCAGCGCCTTCCGCAAGGCTTCCAAACGTTGATCGATCCCAACAAGAATCCGCCGCAGCCCTTCCGGCCGCTGCCGGCGCCGACGGGAAAGTCTCCGTTCCGCTTGTCGCTGGATGCGGTGCTCTCGGCCGCAGCGATCCAGACGATACAGAAGAGCGGGCAGATGGTTTTTCACACGGTCGGCGATACGGGGGGCGTGAATACACCGACATATATAGAAAACGTGACGACGTACATGGAAGACGATTTTGGCGGCGCGGATGTGACACTGCATCCATCGTTTTTCTACCACCTGGGAGACGTGGTGTACTACGACGGCGAAACCGTGAATTACTTTCCGGAGTTTTACGAGCCGTACATGACTTACCCGGCCCCCATCTTTGCGATACCGGGAAACCACGATGGGGACATCGATCCGCAAACCGGTGAGACCACGCTGCAATCGTTTGTGAATAATTTTTGCGCGCCGTCTCCCGTGCATCGTCCCGAGGCGAAGGATGCACCGCGCGATGCGATGACGCAGCCGAACGTGTTTTGGACGCTGCTAACGCCGCTGGCGACGATTATTGGCACGTACAGCAACTGCCCCGAGGGCGGGCAAATCCAGCCGGACCAAGGCGCGTGGCTGCAATCCGAACTGGCGGCGGCACCGAAAGGAAAAGCGCTGATCGTGACGGTGCACCACCCGTTGTATTCGGCTTATGGCCCGCATCCGGGAAGCCAGCATTTGCACGGCCTGTTTGACAGCGCTTGCCAGGCGGCAGGAAGGGTGCCGGACCTCGTGCTGTCGGGACACGTGCACAACTATCAGAGATTTACCGGGACACTGGCGGGGAAGAATTTGCCATGCATTATTGCCGGAGCCGGGGGATACAATGCGCGGCTGCACACGCTGTCTAAGGCATTCCACTCGACGACACTGCCAATCGCCATGGCCGGGTCGGATGGAGTGCTGGAGAATTTCAATGACGGCGCACATGGCTACATGAAAATCCTGGTGACGGCGAAAAGCATTCAGTGTGATTACATCGCGGTGCCCGCGCCAGGGGTTGCGGCGAAGCTGCCGCTTAAGCCTTTTGATTCCTTGACGATTCCGGTTTCCTGAAGATCCGATCTCCGGGAGGTTTTGGGGGCGGCGGTCAGGGTGTGCCCAAAGAGTAGTCGACGTTTGCGCGTTATCCTGAAGTACCTGCGCTTCGGCTGCACTTCGGTCCAGTAGCCGCGACGCAACTTTTCTTTGAGACTTGGGTATTACTGGGGGACCCGGGAATCACAAAAAAGTTCATCGAAGTTCAGGAGAGAAAGACATGAAGAGCGAGTGGATGAAGTGGAGCGTTCTGCCAGCGGCGATGTTGCTGGCCGGCACAATAGCAATGGCACAGGATCAATCGTCTTCGAGTTCGACGGGCACATCGGCTCCAGCTGCAAAGCCCGATCCCACCATCGCCCAACGCAAAGAAAACCAGCAAGACCGCATAGCGAATGGCATCAAGAGCGGGCAACTGACTGCGGGTGAGACGTCGAAGCTGGAAACGAAAGAGGCGGCAATCAACGGCGAGACTAAGGCGGACCGCGCGGCCAACGGCGGGAAGCTGACGGCGGCGGAGAAGACGCAGATCAATCAGCAGCAGAACGGCGTCTCGAAGCAGATTTATCAGGACAAGCACAACGCCAACACTGCGCAGTACGGGAACAACAAAGTCGGCCAGCGCCGCGAAAACCAGCAGGATCGCATCGCGCAGGGCGTCAAGAGTGGACAGCTCACGGCCGGCGAAACGGCGAAACTCGAAAATCAACAAAAAGGCATCAACCAACAAGTGAAGGCGGACCGCGCGGCCAACGGCGGCAAGTTGACGAACGGCGAGAAGGCCCAGGTGAATCACGAACAGAACCAGGCGTCCAAGAACATTTACAACAAGAAGCACAACGCGAAGACGCAGGGTGGAACGAAGCACTAGAGTGCAGTATTTGGTTGGTAGTTTTTGGCTCTTAAGCGATAGATAGTACGTATTCTGTGCAGAGAGGCGCTCTCCGCTGGGGAGCGCCTCTCTCTTTTGCAGAGTGCGCTGACGCCGGCGTTTGGTTCTAAGCGAGTATTTGCGAGGCACAAGAACTAAATACTGCTAAAAAGCGTTGGCTGGGGCATCGAGCGGGCCGGTCTGCGGAAACGCGGGAAAATGACTGGAGAAATTTCAGCGAAGAGGAGAGCGTTGCAACCTGCACCAAAGTCCTACAATGCTTAGTACTGGGGTACCGTTGACCCTAGCAGTCCTAAAACGTACATTGAGCAAGTTCGAGTCGTGTCCCGCCGATCGGATGGGCGAAAGTCCATCGAAACGATGGGTGGGGAGTAGTGTACCGATTTGGAACACGCTCGCTGTGCGAGCCGCTTGACATAGCCGTACAAACGTATAGAGTTCCCTCGGGGATAACCCTACCTCGGAGGAACCAACTATGTCACGCATTCGCACGCTTGTATTTCTCGTCATGTTCGTGTTGACGGGTGCAATGGGCTTGAAAACAGCTGTTACGACGCACAGCAACAGCGTCGTGATCGCGGCAAACGGCGGCGCACCGACCCCGATGCCTTGGAAGAATGGCGGCGCACCCACTCCGATGCCTTGGAAAAACGGTGGCGCACCGACTCCAATGCCTTGGAAAAATGGCGGCGCACCGACCCCGATGCCCTGGTAATATAACCGCTAAAACGCGTTAGAAGACGCGTAGCGGGACCAGGGCACCCGAAAAGGGAGACATGCTAAGTCCCGCTGATTGGACAGTTTGGGTTCTCGCAACGCTCCTAGAAGCGGCGGTGGTGGTGTGTTCCCTGCACAGGGGAACCTTCCGGCGATATTTTTTCCTAAATTTGTACATGCTTCTTTCGGTACTCATAAGCGTTGGGCGCTATCAAGTGCTTATGAGCCACGATTTGTACTCGAAAGAGTACAGATACTTTTATTTTTACTCTGATGCGTTGCTGACGATAACGCTGTTTTTCGCGTTGATCAGCCTGTACTCCCGCGTGTTTCAAGAGCTGCGCGTGGAGCGTTACGTGCGTCTTGGCGCCGTTCTCGTGTTGGGCGGAACCGCTTGGTTTTCCTATGCAGTGGTCAACCAGTCCTCGAGCAGGATGTTGACGCACTTTGCTTTCGAGCTATCGCAAAACCTTTATTTTGTGGGGCTGGTGCTCACCTACGTGCTGTGGGGGGCAATCCTTAAAATGCGCGAAACGCGCGCCCTGCTGGTGCAATTCGTACTTTCGCTGGGAGTCTACTTCAGCGCCTTCGCGGCGAGCTACGCGATCTTCAATTTGAACCCCAGACTATTCTCCTACATGCACAATCTCTTGCCGGTGATGGGCTGCTTGCTGCCGCTGGCCTGGTCATATGCTTTTTGGCGGGTACCGGAAGATGCCCGGCTTATGCCTTCCCGCATCTCGATGGTGCCGCGATGATGGCCGGAATTATCTTAGTATTTTCAGCAGCCGCGTTGCTGCAGTTCTTCGTGTCGTATTGCCGCTCTCTGATCGCCGCCTCGGCGAAGCATTCGCTTTCGCCCGAAGTGCGCGACGTCGCCGGCATCAACCGGTCGGCCTCGGGCGACGACTTCGCGCGCGTCGTACAGCTGTTGCACCTTTGCCCTGAACGTCCTGAAGACCGCAGCCGCATCCAGGCGATCGGCGCCTACTTCACGCTCTTGAACTTTCTCCGCAGCACTTTGGCGCGGTTCGTGCCTTCTCTCCAGGCGTGGACGGAGGCGGAGCGCGGGCAATGCGCCTATTTCGCAGCCGTCGCACTCGAACAGCGAATTGCGTTCAGTCGTGACATGCTTGCCGAGCAGATGGACGCCTAGAATCGCCCCGGGCTTTTCCCCTTCCTGCTGAATCACGTTCGCTGCTGTACTTTTAGCCACATACGCAGCGGATTCTTCACTTGCTTTTGCCCCTCATGGTATTCTTAGCGTGTTCCTCTCCTCGCCGGAGTGGATGCGTCCGCAGCGCAAAAACAACCGGTGACCAAAACATGTTCGCAGTGTGGGGCCGTACTGCCTTCTAGCGTACGAGCCTGCCATTTTTGTGATTTCTCTTTTGTTCCTGAATCATCTCCAGAGAAGAGCCCAGTAGCCCGAACGAAGGGCAGTCCGGCTCTCCATCTAGAATTCGACCGGGCGGAATCCGCTCGATCGACTGACGAGAATGCTGCCTGGCGCGGGGAACTTGCCCAGCGGCTTGCGGCTTACCGCGTGCGGCGCCGAAGGCTCGCTCCCCACGCGGCGCAATCCCAACTGCCGTTCGAAACACCAGTGGAAGAGCGATCGGCTCGCATTGCGGTGGGCGTAGCAGAGCCTGCTCGCCGAGCTGAAGACGATTTCTCGTTCACCATTGCCATTGGCCGGCCGTCGAAGAAACTCATCGAGGAATCGGGGCGGATGGAAATCGACGTTTCGCTGCCCCCCGACCCAGGAGCGGCGCCAGCAGACGTTACCACTCCCGAGCAGCCCGCGGGGGAATCCGGTTTGTATCCGGTTGCATCCATGGATGACCGCCGCCTGGCGGCACTCGTCGATGCAGGGTGTCTGCTCTTTGCTTACGGGGGCTTTCTCGCGTTGTTTAGTTCGCTGGGAGGCCAATTCACGCTGAGCAAATTGAGTGCCGCGGTGTACGCGTCAACTTTCGCGATCGTGTACCTGCAATACTTTGCGCTCTTCACGATTTTTGGAGGAACGACGCCAGGCATGATGGTCCGCGGCCTGCAAGTGGTCAGCTTTTCCGGTGAACTGCCAACGCCTCGCCAGATGCTGTGGCGCAGCGCGGGATACGTGCTTTCGGCCGGAACATTTTTCCTCGGCTTTTTGTGGTCCATGTGGGACGAGGACTCTCTCACGTGGCACGATCGCGTTTCGCACACATATCTGAGCGGTGCGCAGGCGTACGCTGATCTGGAAACCTCGGCAGCCGTTCATGGACAATAAGATGTTCTGTGAATTCGCCTGCGTGCGAAAGCAGAAAATCAGCGAGCACCACAGGCGCGAGCAATTCGAATAATCGCAGCGAGACAGTGTTCCACGTCTTCGCCGGTTGTCGCCCAGGAGGAGACGCTGATCCTCATCGCGGTCTTCCCTTGCCAGACGGTTCCTCCACACCAGCATGTTCCATCTTGCTGAACGCCGCGAATCACTTCTTCCGTCATTTCCGCCGAGCCAAACGAGACGAGCACTTGATTGATCACGACATCATTCAGCACGGCAAATCCGGCATCGCGCAGGCCACAGGCAAATCGCTGCGCATGCGCGCAAGATCTCTCGATGAGATCGCACAGGCCGGAACGCCCCAAGGATTTGAGCGTGGCCCACAATTCCACGCCACGTGCGCGACGCGAAGATTCCGGCGCGTAATGCATGGGCTCACGCCCGGCACCAGGCGCGAGGTAGGCGGCTGAAATTCCCATGGAAGCCCGAAGCGCCGCGCGGTCTCTGACGAGAACGATCCCGCTGTCGTAACCGGCGTTTGGCCATTTGTGCGCGTCCGTAGCCCACGAATCGGCGAGTTCGAGTCCGGCAGCAAGATGCCGGTACTTCGACGACACCCTGGCCCACAAGCCGAACGCGCCATCCACATGCACCCACGCGCCCTGTTCACGGGCCTGCCGGCAGATTTCTGCGGCGGGGTCGAAGGCGCCAGTGTTCACGTTTCCCGCCTGGATGCAGACGATGGTGCGCTCGGAAAGGCGGGGCAATTTGTCGGCGCGCATTCGACCCTGCGCGTCCGCTTCGACAATCGTCACGCGTTTCTTTCCATAGCCCGCGAGACTCAGAGCTTTCAAGATGGAGGCATGCACTTCCTCTCCGACAACTACTTCAATGGAAGGGGCGCCGAACATGCCGTCATCCAGTACGTTCCATCCCGCTTTCGCAAGCAAAGCCTGGCGCGCGGCGGCGAGAGCCGAAAAATTTGCCATCGTAGCGCATGTAACCAGCCCACCTTCGCAGTCGGCTGGCAAGCCAAGCGCTTCGCACACCCAGCCGATCACGACTTCTTCCAGTTCGGCGGCAATCGGCGACATGACGCGCAGCGCAGCATTTTGATTCCACGCTCCCGCCAGCCAATTCGCCGCGAGCGCTGCGGGCAGAATTCCGCCGATTACAAAGCCAAAATAGCGCCCGCCCGTGGTGGCCACTGTAGCGGGGGAGCCGATGTGGTCGAGCATCGCCAGCACATCGCACGGGTCAGAAGGCGCCGCAGGGAATGGTTCGTGGAAGCTGGCGAGCGCGGACAAACTGTTCTCTGCAGGGGCCACTCTGCGGTTCGTTGAGTTGCCGACGTAACTTATGGCCCTCTCTGCCGCCATCGCCAGCAGCGGCAAACCTTCTCGTTCGAGCATCGGCGATTTTGTGGTGTTCATTATTCCTGCCTTTCCGGACGGTCCACGCAACAGATCATGATCAAGCGTCGTCGCCACTGGATAGACTTGCGCAATATCCAGTCCAACAAAAGAGCCGATTTGTCAGTTGATTGGAAAACATGCGGCCATTTTGAGCCGTCTGGCGCCAGGCGGGCATGGGTGAAGAGGAACGTGTTTGGATGGAGGAAACCACGCCGCGAGCACGTCGGCCGCGATGCGTCATCGGCACGCGAATTGGAATCCGTTAAAGGCGCTATTTTTTGACTACGGCTTCGTCGGAAGCGATCTTGCCGTCGCGGATGTAGATAATCCGGTGAGCGTGCTGCGCGATGTCATGTTCGTGCGTCACGAGGATGATGGTGTTGCCCTGGCCGTGAAGATTCGCAAAGAGCGCCATGATTTCTTCACCGGTTTTCGAGTCGAGGTTTCCCGTCGGCTCGTCAGCCAGCACGATCGACGGCGAGTTCACCAGCGCACGCGCGATAGCCACGCGCTGCCGCTGTCCGCCGGAAAGCTCATTCGGTTTATGATTCATGCGATCGGCTAAATCGACGCGGCTCAAAGCTTGCTTCGCTTTCTCGATGCGCTGCTCCGAGGGAGTACCGTTGTAGATGAGCGGGAGTTCGACGTTGTGCAACGCTGTCGCGCGAGGAAGCAAGTTGAATGTCTGAAACACGAAGCCGATCTCTTTGTTGCGAATGTATGCCAGCTCGTCGTCGTCCAAATCGCTGACTAGCCGCCCCGCCAGCCAATATTTCCCCGAACTCGGCGAATCCAGGCAACCGATGAGGTTCATCAACGTGGATTTGCCCGACCCGGACGGCCCCATGATGGCCACGTATTCACCCTTGCTAATTTCCAAATCCACGCCCCGCAGCGCGTGCACCTGCTCCGCGCCCATTTCGTAGACCTTCGCCAGCTCGTGCGTCTTGATAACTACACCGGAGCTGACCAGGTCCTCGCGGTATGAATCAACGGAAGTTGTCTCCACCGGCATTCGAATCTCCCTCGCTGTCAGTCGCTCGTCAGCTTTCCTGATCTTCAGGTTTCTTTGGAGCGGTGTTATCGACTTTCACGCTAGACTCCGGCTTCAGCGTACGCAGTGCTTTGTAGCTGCCCACGACAATCTCATCGCCTGGTTGCAATCCCTTTGTGACTTCAATATCCGTGACACCGGCAATTCCGGTCTCCACGGGCTTGAACACTGCTTTTTTCCCGTTGATGATGAAAACGCCTTGCACTTCATCTTTCTTCGGATCGCCCGGCGCGGATGGCGGAGGGGCCGCAAGGGTGACGCTGGAGCCTCCTTCGCTCTTCGCGTGCTTGGCTGCTTCTTCCAAATCTTTGCGCGTGCGCACAGCCAAGGCCTGAATGGGAATTGCCACGACATTCTTTCTTTCTGCAGTCTTGATCTTTGCCGTGGCAGAAAGTCCGGGCCGCAAATTCTCCGGTGGGCTGGCTAACGTGACCACCACTTTGAAATCCTTTGCCTCCTGCGTGCTCGTCGTGGTTTGGGTGGTGGTCAATCCCGAGCTGCGCAGCACGGCTTGAGATCCGATTTCTGTCACTTTGCCCTTAAACACTTTTCCGGGGACGGCATCGATGGTGACGTCGGCGTCCTGACCGATCCGCACGTTTACAATGTCGGTCTCGTCGACTTTCACCTCGGCGGTTACGACCGACATATCCGAAAGGGTCATCAAGAAGCTGCCATTCGAGTTTTGGATGCCCGGCACGACGTAGTCGCCCACGCGCTCGGGCAGATAGCTCACAATTCCGTTGATTGGAGATGTGTAGGTAGTCTTGTGCAGAATATCCTGCTGGTGCACGAGCACCGCGCGGCCCTGATTTACCTGTGACCGCATTTGATCGAGCGTGGCCTTCAGCGATTGCACGCGAGCTCTGGAAGAATCCACCGTCGCGACTTGAGCGTCAAAAGTTGTTTTCCGTTGATCGTAGTCCTGCTTGGGAATCAACCCATCTTTGAAAAGGCCTTGGCCGCGGTCGTAATCGAGCTTGGCTTTTTCTAGATTAGCCTGCTGCGAGATGAGGTCCGCTTGTGCTTGCCTGAAACTGGCTTCCGCTGCCTGCACGCCAGACTCTGCTGAATTGACCGCCGCTGACTGCGCTTGCACGTCCGCGTTAGCCTGGATATTTTCTTGAAGCAACAGGCGGTCACCCTTCTTGACGTGGTCGCCTTCCTTCACCAGGATTTCGGTGATCCTGCCGAATCCCTGAGCGGTCACGTTGGTATACGTTGTAGGCTTCACTTCTCCAGAAGCCGTGACCAGCGAAGTTAGGCTCTCTTGGGTCGCAACCTTGGCCGTTTGGACCGTCACCACGCCCTTGTTGGCGGCGTTCACACTGAACAGAACAATTCCGCCCAGCACCACCACCGCACCTACTCCAATTGCCACTTTCTGCCACGTCTTCATGCGATTCCCCTTCGATCGGCCGCTGCGCGACCGCGCGTCCTGTTGACCGCTACGGACCACCCGAGCGGGGACACAAATGGATATTTGTCTGCTGTCTGCGTGCCTGTCTTGAATACGCCTTCACGGGCCAAAATGTTTCGCGGAGGGCATTCCACCTGCGTGGCTCGGGCCCCATACCGGGGGGCCGGAACCCAACCTGCCAAATGCCGCAAACCGAATCTCCCGAACGAAATAAGGTTTGCAAACAGTCATTTTAGGTCCAATTTGGCGAAAAAGAAACCATTCCCTGATCCCTAGACCCTAGCTTCGCTGACAACCGACCTATCTTCTTTTGACGCTGAATAGGTCTTTTTGGTCAGCCAGCCGTACAGACGTGCCTTGCGAGGCGAAGGGCGCGAAGCGAAGGGAAAACCGAGCCATTCAATGGCCGTCTTTGCGAGTCTAGTGGCACATCATGAACTCAAGCAAAGACCCAATCAGTTGTTATAGAATCGAGGCAGCCAATGGCAGAGGAACCTGCGTCCTGTAATCGGGCACTCCAAAATTGCGGGCAGCCTGATAATTTGTTGCTGGTGAATACCGGAGAGGTGGCAGAGCGGCTGAATGCGGCAGTTTGCCAATTCACTCTGACCTGTTCGGACGGACCGATTTTCGTTTCTTTTTTAGCGTTACAACCTTCCGGTTTGGGCTCGACGCCCTCGTTTGCAGTCTTCTATTGTTCAGCAAATGTGCACCAAGAATTTCTGCCTCGAACCATACGCTTGTCAGGCATGCACCTTACTCCATCGACCGCATTAGTCCTTATCCGATGGGAGTCTCCTGCCCATGCTGATGTAGTGTTGCGGTGCGCAATTCCTGGGCAGGACCCAAATAGGTTAACTCTCATAGTGAACCGAATACCATAGAGCGCCATCACGGTTTCAGCCACCTGTCTCGTCCCTCGCGAACAAAGTCATCGTCGTTTAAGTGGGGATAGGCCTGATAGACCCGGTCGATCTCCTGCTTCTGTCCGGGGCTGAGGGTTTCGTTGGGATTCAAACACCAGATTCCTTCGAGTAGCCCCTGCCGGCGCAAAACTTCATGCAGTCCGGCGATGCAACCCGCGAAGCCGTGCCGCACGTCGAAAAAAGCCGCATTGGCGTCGGTGATTTCAGCGCTTCGACCGAGCATTTCCTTTGGAATTCCACCAGCCCCGCTGGCAACGGCGTGACACTCCCGCAAGAGTGCGACCGCGCGTTGAGTCCACACCGCCCAGTGGCCCAGGAGGCCTCCAACGATGCGGCGTTCCTGAACTGTTCCGTTGACCTGGAAGCAATAGGGGGTAAGAAGATCCATCATAATGTTGTCATCGTTTCCCGTGTAAAGCGCAATATTCCGTCCCGATTCCGTGACCGCGCGTATGACGTCTAAGGTCTGGTAGCGGTTGAAGGGCGCAATCTTGATGGCAACAACGTTTTCGATCTCTACAAACTTGCGCCAGAACCTGTGCGAGAGAACGCGTCCGCCCACGGCCGGCTGCAAGTAGAAGCCAATCAGAGGGAGGACGTCGGCCACGCTTCGGCAGTGCGCCACGAGGGCTGCATCGTCTAAATCTTTCATGGCCGCCAGGCTCAATAGGCCCGCGCTATAGCCAAGATCCGCAAGCAGCTGAGCCTCTCGAACAGCCTGCGCCGTGTCTCCACAAATTCCTCCAATACGGATCAATGGTTCTGTGCGGGATTCGTCCGCACGGTCCATTTCTTCGGCCGCTAGTCTCAGGACCGGTTCAAAGAGTCCAACGCGCGGCTCCCGGATTGCAAACTGAGTGGTATGCACGCCGACGGCGAGGCCGCCAGCACCGGCCGCGACATAGTAGCGGGTGAGAGCCCTTTGACGGCGTTCGTCGAGCCGCCGGTCAGCATTGAGGGCGAGCGGGTGCGCGGGGATTGCCGTACCTTTTGTGAGAACCCGTCCGATATTCGAATCCAGTTTTTTCCCCATCGAACTTCCCTTGCGTCCCCATCGTTGTCCAAATCTCTTTAGAAACGTCCCGTACGTTCCTCAAAATGAGTGGGTTTTGACAAGGTTTCTCCGCCCCGTGCCACCCAGTCCGCGATCCAAGCCATCATTTGTTCTGCGCTCACGCGAGGGTGTCCGAAAAGCTCGCGTGCTTTCAGCGAGTTGCTGAGTAGCGCGTCGTCTGATTCCACACCAGAAAAATGCACCGGCTTGCGCCAACGCTCGCCAAATTCCTCGGCAATGCGGCGGACGCTCAGCAATTCCGGTCCAGCAATGTTGATGATGAAGGGAGGATCCGAAGCACAGGCAAGCGCCTGCAAGCTCATGGCGGAAGCATCTCCCTGCCAAATGGCGTTCAAATATCCCATGGATAGCGACACGGATTTACCGGCAAAGACTCGCTGGGCGATGTCCACGAGCACACCATAACGGAGCTCGGTCGCGTAGTTCAACCGGATCAGGGACATCTTGATGTGATGCTTCCGACTGAAGTGTTCACAGATACGTTCTCGCCCCAAACAACTCATCGCATATTCACCTACGGGGTCGAGCGCATCTCCCTCACGTGAACCTCCGCGAGAAACGGTGGACATCCCGTAAATGTTGCCGGTTGAAAACACCGCAATCCTGCTGTTGCGATATCTCTCGCAGATCATCCCCGGCAGAAAGCTGTTCATGGCCCATGTGAGAGGTTCCTGTCCCGTGGAGCCAAACTTCATTCCCGCCATATAAATTACGTTTGCGGCCTCAGGTAGTTCGGCTAACGACTCTGCATCCAGCAAATCGCATCGCACCGTCTCGACGCCCCATTCTTCCAGTTGCTGTTCTAGTCCTGAAGACGAAAATCGAGATACACCAATGACGCGGCGAGAAACTCCAGAAGCTTCCGATGCTCGCTTCACCATTCGAGCATGAGTTGGCCCCATCTTTCCCCCGACGCCGAGAATCACCACGTCTCCGTCAAGGGAATTGAGAGCTTGAATTGCGGCCTCGGACGGCTCGCTCAAGAGCGAGTCCAAGTCCGCTACATCGCGAATGGAATTTCTTTCCGGTGACACTCTCATCTCCTACCCCGCTTCTTTGCACCACGGCCGTCATCTTGCTTGGATGAGACCCTGCCGCGCGATTGTACTCAAACCGCGCGCGCTATGTCTTCCTACTTGCTGCGCTCAATTTCAAAATGCGATTCGGTCACTCAAATTTCTGTCGACACCAACCAAATCAGTTTACAATCCATCCGCAATGCGCCTGCGCACCATGACAAGAGGGGACATCCCCGGCGGGATCCGCTTGAAAGAGCTTGCCGGCTGGAACCAAACTCGAGAGGATTGGCAACGCTTTCTCCAGGCCAGCCCGAACGGATGTTTTGTCGGGGAAGTTGAGGGCAAACTATGCGGTACAGTAACGACGATCTGCTACGAGAAACGATTTGCATGGATCGGTATGGTGCTGGTTGACCCAGAACACCGCTCCAAAGGCTATGGAACGCAACTTTTGGAAAGAGCCATCAGACACCTTGACGAGTTGCAAGTCCCCACAATCAAGTTGGATGCCACACCGCAAGGAAAACCGATCTACGAAAAGGTAGGATTCGTGTCTGAATGTGAACTGGAACGATGGACTCTCCGGAGAAACCCCATCGACGAAAGCAAGGTTGCGGATCGAGATCTCTACGAACCAATGTCTTCAGAGCTCTTGGAATCCATCCTGAGGGCAGACCGAGAAGTGTTCGGTGCAGACCGTAGTCTTTTACTCAAAGATCTCTATGAAGACGAGCCCGCTTTCACCCTGGGAAATTGGCTGGAGGGCACGGTTGAGGGCTACGCTTTTGGGCGACGAGGCTCTTTTGCGGATCATCTTGGACCATGGATAGCCAGAAACTCCGGCTCCGCCAGCCGCCTGCTGGAGGCATTCCTCACTCGCTCTAAGCGCGACGTGCTCGTCGTGGATTGCTTGAAAGCAAATCCCTTCGCGAGCAGCCTGTTGGGCTCCCTGGGATTCGTTTACTCGCGCCCACTCACTCGAATGTATCGCGGATCCAACGACTATCCTGGACGAAGAGACAACTTATGTGCAGTTCTCGGGCCGGAGTTCGGATGAGCAAGCGTGAACAAACAAGTGGGATGTGTATGCACAATACTAAATCCAGTACTGAATACGGCCTGACCAAAAACTGGCGGTCCGCTTCATGACGAACCTTAAACCGACAGGTATCTTCTACGGCTGGTGGATTGTTGCAGCGGCGTTCTTGAATCTTTTCTTCGCCGTCGGAATTATTTTTTATGGCTTTCCTGTTCTTTACCCTTCGCTCGTGGAATCTTTGGGCTTCACACGGTCACAACTCACCCAGGGGTTTTTTCTTGGATTTGTGTTCGCCGGCATACCGTTTGGACTTCTCGCCGGCGCTGTAATCGACCGTATCGGCGCGCGCTGGGTGATTTTACTTGGAGTGGTGCTCGTTGGAATTTCTCTTCTGCTCATGGGATCAATCACCCGATTCTGGCACTACCAACTGCTGTGTATCCTGGAAGTCCTGGGATACGTGCTGGCTGGGCCGATTGCAAACCAAGTTCTTATAGCTCGCTGGTTTCGCGTCCGGCGCGGCCGGGCCATGGGTTATGCGTATCTGGGGCTGGGCCTCGGCGGAGTGGTTTCGCCTTTGTTAATCAATTTTCTCACACGAACCTATGGATGGCGCCACGCAATCGAGATTGTGGGAGCACTCGTTCTCGCCGTGCTTTCTCCCGTTGGAATCTGGATTACGCGTTCCGATCCGTCCGAGATGGGTCTTCTTCCCGATGGCGCAAAAGAACTCAGGGCCGTGGACGAAACTTCCACCGCCGCAACTCTCAAGCCAATCGGAGTCGGAGCCGCGGTTCGTTCAACAAATTTCTGGCTTATCCTGTCGGGGTCCACGCTAGCTATCGGCGCCATCGGAGCGGTGATTCAACACCTCATCCTCTATCTCAGAGATCAAGGTTATTCCGCAACCGCAGCTTCGCAATATTCCACGATTTTGCTGGCATCCAGCTTGATGGGCCGCGTATTGGTCGGCTACGGAGCGGATCGGTTCAAGAAGAAAAACATCATGGCTCTTTCCTACGCGCTGCTTGGAGCTTCCCTCTCATTGCTCGTACTATCCCGCACTCCCTCGGCTGTATGTGTCTTTGCGTTGCTATTTGGCTTCTCGATGGGAGCGGACTACATGCTCATCCCTTTGGTCACCGCGGAGTGTTTCGGAACTGCTTCGCTGGGCAAGCTCCTGGCACTGATCATCATGGGATACTCGCTCGGTCAGTGGGGGGCGCCCTGGATTGCGGGAAGAATCTTCGACGTGCAACACGGCTATAACTTGGTGTGGAAGCTCATGGCTATCGCGAGTTTGCTCGGAGCTCTTGCGATCTACGTAGTTTCCCCTTCTCAAAGAAGACACACGGCTGATCCGGAAGATGGTCTTCAACCAATCGCGGGCTCGGAATGATTGATGGAGACGCTCCGAACAGCCGATTTAGAAAAGAGTGAGGGTGCGTTCCGAAAGTATTTTGTTCTCCTTGGTGAGCAACGAGCCGCCCACCGCGCAGCCAAGTGCCATAGCTAGAAAAGGAAGTGTCGCGTAGGAGGCGCCTCCTCCGGGCAAATCGCCTACTTACGAACGACCGCGGCGGTGCAGTTGATTTCGACGAGTGAGTCGCCGGGGAGATTCGCAACCGCGACGGTGGTGCGGGCCGGGCCGCCATTGGGAAAATACGTTTTGAAGACAGCGTTCATGCCGTCGTAGTCATTTATGCTGGCAAGGTAGACCGTGAGTTGGAGAATGCAGTCCATCGTGCCTCCGCCGGTTTCAACGGCAGTCTTGACCCCTTCCATAACGCTCTTGGTGTGATTGGTGATGTCCTTCGGGAACTCGGCTTTGTTGTGGGAGTGCGCGCCGATTCCAGCGATATAGATGACGCCGTTGAAAACGATGAGCGGAGTGATGAAACCTGTGCCGGCGGGCTTACCGTCGATATCGAGCTTCTTGACGCCGCCAGTTGCCTGCGCTTCGGCAGGCGATGGTAGCGCCGTCGTCGCGGCTAGACCGATGCCAGGAAGCAAGGCGGCTAGGCGACTCCCAAAAGCCCTGCGTGTAAAAAGATTGGAAAACATTCTGTTTTTCCTCCTCATGATGATTTTGTTTCGAAAACTTTCCTTCTACGGCAACGCAAAACTGAAAATATCACTTCCCGACGCAACAGCTACGAATTGCTTTCCGAGGACCGCGTAGCTCATCGGAGAAGCGTGAAATCTTTGGCCGGTAGAGAAGTGCCAGAGGGGCTTGCCGGTTTTTGCTTCCACGGCTTCGAACGATTCCGCGTCGTCACCGAAGAAAACCAGGCCGCCCGCGGTGGTCATGGTGCCCCCCGCAGAACCTCCGTCACCTGCCTGCGGATATCGCCATTCAAACGCACCAGTATCAAGGTTATAGGCGAGCAGAATTTTTTCACGCGTACCTGCGGGTACGCGTTTGACGCCGGTCGCATAGTACTCGCGGCCTTCGGAGAATTTTTCCGGTTTGCGATGAAAAATGCCGCACTCCTCGAGAGCGAGGAAGTAAAAAAGATGAGTGGAAGGATTGTAGGAAGGAGAAAACCAGTTCGTAGCGCCAATCACGCCGGGGCAAATTTCGGTGCCTTGGTCAGTCGGTTCCAAACCGGTGCGAATGGGACGACCTTGCGCATCGATGCCCTTGGCCCAATTCAAATGGGTGACAAAAGGAACAGCCGAAAGAAACTTTCCGTTGGTGCGATCGAGGACATAAAGAAATCCGTTGCGATTCGCCTGGACCAATAGTTTTCGTGGCTGTCCGCGATAGTCAGCATCGACGAGCACGGGAGTTTCGGTGGCGTCGTAGTCGTACAGATCGTGGGGCGTGAACTGAAAATACCATTTCATCTTGCCGGTGTCGGGGTCGAGCGCGAGAACACAAGCGGTGTAGAGATCGTCGCCAGGGCGCGGCGCGCCGTCGAAATCGGGGGCAGCGTTGCTGGTGCCCCAATAAATCGTATTGAGGTCGGGATCGTAGGTACCGGGCATCCAGGTGGTGCCGCCGCCGCGAAGATAAAGGTCGCCCGGCCAACTCTCGGAACCGGGTTCGCCGGGGCCTGGAATGGTCCAGAAACGCCAGGCTTGCTTGCCGGTTTCGGCGTCGAAGGCCGCGACGAAACCGCGAACGCCGTCGTCTCCTCCGGAGGTGCCGACGATGATTTTGTCTTTGACGACGAGCGGCGCGCTGGTGGCACCGTAATTTTTGTTGCCTTCCGCATAGGCCACGTCCCAGAGAAGATGGCCGGAGCGAGCGTCGAGACACAGGAGATGCGCGTTGTCGGTTTCGAGAAAAACTTTGGAGTGCCAGATAGCGACGCCGCGATTGTGGTGCTGGGAAGCGTCGTCGATGAGACCTTCGGTGATCGGGCGCGAGTAGTGCCAAATAGCCCTGCCGGTGCGCGCGTCGAGCGCGAAGGCGTCGTTGGCGGAGGTGACGAACAGGATGCCGTTAACGGCTATGGGCGTGACTTCGAGTCCAGTTGAGTCGCGCACATGAAAGATCCATTGAGCGCGGAGGTTGCCGACGTTCGCGGGTGTGATTTCCGCGAGATTGCTGAAGCGGCGGCCGGTGTAGTCGCCGTTGTAGGAGACCCAGTTTGCGCCGGGTGGCTGGGCGAGCAGGTCTTTGGGTTGCACGTCAATCGAGGCGGAAATGACGGCAGAGCTCTCTTGCCCGGCCGGGAGCGCAGAGCAAGTCAGAAAGATTGCGGCGAGCGCGATGTATTTGCTGTGTGGCACAGTATGAAAAGGAGCGCTCCTAGAGGCGGCCGAACTGCTTCACAACTTCTTGAATGGATTTCCGTTTTTCGATGGTCGCGTACATGGAATGCTCCTCAAATCCTCATTCTTGTTCGTCGTCCTCGGGCTGTTTGCCCGCGTCTGCTTCTGTCTTCACTCCACGAGCGGCAGACATCAGAAAGCTGACCAGATCGTTCAGCTCATCACGATTAAGAGTTGCGGCGTAGTTTACGGGCATCAGCGGATCCGGTTGCCGCGAAAAGCTGGCGAGCTCAGACTTCTGAAAGAGCTGGAAAGTGCCGTCAAGTGTCTGCAGTTGGAGCGAAAAATTGTCTTCGTTCCGCACAACGCCAGAGTATTCCTTGCCATCGCGCATCTTGACGATCATCTTGCCGCCAAGCCGGTTTGCACTTGTGGGTTTGACGATGGCTTGACGAATCTCGTCCGCAGAACGATTCCCGCCAAATCCAGAGAGTTCCGAGGCGATGAAGCCTCCTGAGCCGGCGATCGCGTGACATTCAGAGCATCGCGGCTTTCCATAAAAGAGTTCCCGGCCTTTCTTCACGTCACCCGGGAACTTCGCTGAATCGTTCTTGCCCTGAAGCTGGCGCAGATATGCGATGACACTTTTGAGGTTGCTTCCCAGAGATGCGAAGGCAGGCATTCCTGTTCCCGGTACACCTCCTGCGATGATCCGTGAAAGCTCGTCGTCGGATCGCCGCTGTGTTTTTTCACTCATGGCAATGTCTGGAGCGTGTTCGCCGCCGCGCCCATCCAAACCGTGACATCCCGCGCAGCGCGATTCGAACACTTGCTTGCCGTCGACGTTCGACGCGTTCGCATGCTGACCGCCGTTCGCGGAACGCGGCGATTTCTGTTCCTGCGACGCGACTCTCTGCGTAGCGACCAAGGCACAGAGGAAAATGAGCCCCAGACCAGGCATGATGCGGGCGCCAAGAATATTGTCGGCACAAGCCATATGACTCGATCTTCGGGCACTCCCTCGTAGCGTGCGTCGCTCAAAACGTGATCCGACTGCGAACTGCAATTCCTGCAAATCAGTGATTCGCCGGGCTGCGCACGGCGATGAGGGACACTTGCTCCAAGTCGGGATAGTGCCCTTCTTCGTCGGGTTTTCGATCGCTCGGCTGAATCTGCTGAACGGTTGTCTGCGCAGGCAAAACTCCGCCAAAATATTTCCGGTACACTCTCCCGAACGCCGCCGATTCCGATAAGTCATCCAGGTAAATTGTGGTGGAGACCACTTGGTCGAACTTCATGCCCGCTTCTTCCAGGTTGTCGAGGAGATTTCGCATTGTCTGGCGCACCTGATCGGAAGTCGCGGCCGCGAACACTCCGCCATTCGGCCCGGGGATGAATCCGCTCTTCGCCGAACAATAGAGGGTGTCGCCAGCGAAAACACACGGACTGGCGGTCGGGCTTGGCGGCATGTTCTTTGGCCGTATCGCGTGTCGCTGGGTCAAGTCGCGGACAGCCACGCCGGTGTAGGCGATGTGCGCTCCTTCTGGGAGACTCGACACTTCGATCGTGGCGCGCCCCGGCGTATTGCCGAACTCAAAACGCCGGGCGTAGTGCTCATTCATAATTCTCGACGGTATTTCTGAAGTCAGGTAAGGATTCACAAAGACCATGTTGCCGAGCGTGAGTCCGGCGGCTTCCACAACCATTTTCAGACGGTCGAGCGCGAAATCGACCTGCGTGGCTGGATTCGCCGGCACGTTTCCGTTTGCGGGGTCGCTGCCCGGCATCGTGGACACAAATAACCTGTCGTGCGTCAGCATTCCGAATGAGTACGCTTTGTTCGGCTTGAAGCGGGGCACTTCCACTGTTTGCTTTCCTGTGAGATCGCGAACGGCAACGGCATTGATTTGTACGGAAGGTTCAGGGAGCCGAGCAACGCCCAAAACTCCGCGCGCAGGCGGCAGCTTCGGGAAATACTCGGCGAAGGCCTTGTCCAACGCTTCGTAACGGCTCATGTCGTCGAGATATACCTGGACATAAACGACATGCTCCATCGTCAGGCCCGCTGCTTCGACTACGGTTCGTACATTCTCGAGCGACTGGCGAACCTGATCCGCAAAACTGGATGGAGTGCTTCCGTCCGGACGGCGAGGTCCCTGCCCGGAAACATAAACATAATCTCCGGCGTCGATTCCGGGGGAGCCCAGCGCATCACTCGCTGCCGCCGACGATTTAGGCTGGATCGCCTTCAGCTGCGCGTGCGCACCCGCTGTGAAAGAAAGCAGGGATGCGCCGACCAGGCACAGGAACCTCATGCCGGTTTTCCCTTGCGAGCGGCGCCAAGAATTTCGCGGAGCTTTTGGCCGACGATCATTTCTTCTCCCGGCTGAATCGTCATGGAAACCAGCTCGATATGATCGACTTCTCTCCGCTCTTTTCGATTCGGCTTTGGCTTTTGTATTCCTTCGCGCACGGCCGGCACCAGGCTGGGATTGTCGGCGCCTAGCACTTCGATCGTCGGATCGTTGGCCCGCAATTGTGTTACGCAGTCGGTGATGGTGAAACCCCACGCCTTCTGATCCCAGGAAACTTTCAGCGTGGGATAGCGGTTTCCGTCGTCGGGAATGTAGATTTCGGTCTTGACGCCCGGCACGGTTTCCACCAGCTTACCGATGCGGTCGACTCTGGCGTTCCATTCCGCGTAGAGTTTCTTGGGATCAATTTTCAGCCAGGTCTCCACCGCCGTAATGCAACCGATGATTTCTTCCTTGCCGACCTTCATCGCACGGCAGACCGCTCCCTCCCAGGGAGCCGAATTGCGCAGGGCCGCGTCGATCAGGTCTTTGCGGCCGAGCAAGACGCCGCTGCATTGGGGCCCTTGCAGTCCTTTGCCGCCCGAAAATGTGTACAAATCAATTTTCATCTGGGCGTACAGCTTGAGGTTGTCGGATGGTGGAATCCCCGCCGCATCATCCAGCAGCATCGGGATGCTGTGTTCTTTCGCGATCGCCACCTCGCGCACGAGTTTGTCGCCGAGATCGGTGGTGTAGATCATCGCCGTGTTAGGCGTGATCGCGTTTGGGATATCGTCCGGCGACTCCACGAGAATCAGTTTCGCGCCCGTCAGCCGGATGGCGCTATCGAATGCACTCCGCCCGCCGACCATAATTACTTCGTACTTCATCCCGGTGGTGTCGGGCAATTGCCAAATTTTTTGTGGATCGCTGCCCGCCATGCACGCCGCGGTCGAGGCGGCCATCGCCCCGGCTGCCCCGGTGGTGACCATGCCGGACTCGGCGCCGGTCAACTCGGCGAGTTTTCGCCCGGCTCCGCGTTGCAACTCGACCATATTCACAAAATAGTGCGACGCTTCGGTCTGGGCGGCGCGCACCTCCGGAAATTGGAGGGATCCGCTCAGATACGTCCATGTTCCGCGGCAATTGATGACGGTTTTGACGCCCAGGCGGCTGTAGACATTATCGCTTGGCGCCAATCCGATCGCGGTGGCCGATCTTGCATAGAGGTTTTGCGCCGCGATCTGTGCGAGCAGCGGGGAGGCTGCCAGCATTTTCATGAATCCGCGACGCGATGATTCTGGACGAATGGACATGCGTACCTCCGAGTATTTGCTATTGGCCAAAGATCAGAGTTCCAAAGTGTTCAGGGACGTGATTAGGATCACGGTTGGGCGCGCAGGTCTGTTGCCAGCACATGAAGTGGCGCTGCGGATCCTCGCCAAGCCCATCAATGCGATACAGGTTAGCTCGCCATAACGTGCCCGGCTTTACCCGTAGGTCGCTGACGGACTTCAGGGGTACGCGCGCGGCGGCATACCAAACATGGTTCGCTTCGTCAATGCGGCCAAGTCGCTGCCAACCAGAGTTCCACTCGGCGCCATAGCTGTCGTGATCCAGGTCGATGGCCAGATCGACCCAATCGCCCGTAGGAGCAATCTCGAATTCCCGGTAATGCCGGATGTTGGTCCAATCGTCACCCAGAAAGAACTCGACCACGTCACGATCCCACAGTTTGAGGCGATCTTTGCTGTTGTCCGCGGGCAGCCAGAGATTCAATTCGGTATATGGGGAGATAAACAGGAGATACAGATCGGAGTCGGTCCAAAAGGCGCGCACCTCCGTCTTGAGCTTTGGGTAGTCGGTCTGCAGCGTACAGTCTTTCTCTATCCAGGTGGAGGCTGCGTGCGACCAGGTTGCCGAGTGTGGATCCGTGTTGAGTTCCGGCGCTTTGGCCACATGGGGGACGGTGAACGCCGCCGTTGGCGATGTGACCTCGCATACGTTCACCGCAAATGCGAGGACCGGAATTAAAAGGATCAGCGGCAGGCTTCGGATGGGTTTCATTGGTTATGGATGGGGCGCGTTTCGTAACTCCGGCGAAATCTCATAGGCTTTCTCGAACTCCGCTCGCGCCGCGTCTTCCTTTCCTTCCTGGTGTAGAGCTAATCCAAGGTTGTAATGAGCCTCCGCGTAAGAAGGCTTGAGGCGAACAGCCTCCAGAAATTCCGATTTTGCGGCGCCGCTGTCGCCCCCCGATTGCAACAGCGCCAATCCAAGATTGTTATGGGCCTCCGCGAAGTTTGGATCGCGATGTACAAGTTCCCGGAAAACGCTGATGGCGCCTGCCGTGTCGTTCTTCTGACTCAAAACCAATCCCAATTGAATACGCGCGTCTGTGTACTTGGGATCAATGCTCAGGGCTTCGTTCAGTTGGCGAACGGCCTCGTCGAGTTGCCCGGATTGCGCCAGGGCCAGACCGAGATTGTAGTGGGCCTCCGGAAGATCAGCATCAGACATCACCGCCTGCTGGAACTCTTGGAGCGCGCGATCACGGCCGCCCTCGCGCCAGAAAAGAAGTCCGAGGCTGGTGTGGACTTGAGCATAGTCGGGTTTCAATTGCAGGGCTTTGCCGTACGCGTCCTTGGCGCGTGCGTAATCTCGTTTGCGGTCCCAAGTGAAACCAAGATAGTAGTAGCCGGTCGGCAACTCCGGACCCTCGTCAATTGCCCGCTGGAAGAAATTCAGAGCTTCATCCAGTTGCTGCTTTTTCAGCGCCTCCACACCCTGAAGGGTAAGGAGCTTCGCCTGGGCGAGGCGCGTGCGAAAGCTATGCAACTTGTCCAACTCATCCAACTCTTTGTGGGCTGCCGCGGTGTCCCCTTGGGCACGGAGAGCGATCCCTAAGCCGTAGTGAGCGTTCTCGAAATCGGGTTTCAACTCGATCGCCCGCCGAAATGCGGTGATGGCGGCCGCTATATCACCTCCAGTTTTAAGCTCCATGGCGAAGTTGTACTGGGCATTGGGGTCCGCAGGATCGAGTTCGACGGCCTTCCGGAAGTTGGCAAGCGCCTCATTGTGATCACCCTGGCGTCGCAGGGTTACGCCGAGCATGACGTGAGCTCGCGCCATTTTAGGATCGCGGCGAAGCGCGGCGCGGAACTGAGCCGCAGCCGCATCCAGCTTACCGAGTTGGCCTTCCATTTCCCCTAGCTCGAGATGCATTTCCGCGGAGGGCTTCAACGCGACTGCACGGTTGAGCTCGCGTTCCGCAGCGGAGAAATCATTCTGCTCCGAATACACATGCGCGAGGAAGAGATGCGCAGCGGCGTTAGAGGGTCCGTACTCCACCGCTTTACGCAATTCCTTCAGGGCGCCAGCTTGGTCATGGAGGTCATACAAAGCTGCACCCAAACCATAATGGGCCTCACCCCATTCTGGCTTAAGCCGAATCGCGGCCTCGAATTCCTCGACAGCTTGCTTCGTGTCACCCTTGTATTTTAGGGCCAACGCCAGATCGTAATGTGTGAGCGCGTCGTTGGGATCGAGCTCCAGAACCTTGCGATAAGCGGCGATGGCCTCCTCCCACGATTTTGAGCGAGCGAAAGTATTCGCTTGCTCACGGTAGACTTGGGCCGTCTGCGCTAGCGACGGTCCCGAATGCACAAGACTGAGAACAAGAGCAGATACCACTGGCAAAAGCCCACCTCGGAGAATGATCGAAACCTTCAAGCCAGTCTTCATCGAAGACAGCCTAACATGCGCGTGGAAGTCAGGCGGGCTCCAGTGGAACGCACTGTCCGATGGCTCGCCCGTGGTTTGCGCTACTACCAGTAAAATTTCGCGCTGACTTGGCCAATGCGCGGATCGCGCGCATTGGTGACGACTCCGAAGGTCGAGGTGTTGCTGATGTTTCCACCGGGATTCAGGAATTGCGCGTGGTTGAAGATATTGAAAAATTCGACGCGCACGTCAAAAGCATAATTTTCTTTAATCTGGGTACGCTTCAAGAACCCGAAATCGGTGTTGTTGAAGCCGGGACCGTGGAAGAAGCGCCGGTTGGCGGTGCCAAAAGTCCCGGGAGTGCTGTTAGTGGCGAACGCGCTGGGCAGGAAATAGCACCCGGTGCCCGGGATTGCAGGGGTTGTAGGAGTTGCAGGGGTGGTAGTCGGGCAAGCGAGATTTGGAGTACGCGGATTCACGATCTGGACTGGGCCCACAAGATTGGGCATATCCGTGGCTGAGCTGCCAAACAGCGATAAATCTCCGCTGCCCTGATTCAGCTGGACGGGGAAGCCTGTCGAGAAGCGTGTAATCCCCTGCATCTGCCACCCTTGGGTCAAGCGTTTGGGCGCTTTACTGAAAGTGTGGTCGAACGGGATCGCCCAGACGTAGCTGGCTACGAAATTGTGAGTGATGTCACTCGACGACAGCCCTCGGCTCAACCTGGCATTTGTGAAATTCACTAGGTCGTTGAAGGCCGAAGAATCGTCAAATCCTCTTGCAAACGTGTATGCCGCCAGGAAAGTCACATCGTTGGCCTTGCGTTCGATGGTGATTTGGCCGGAGTTGTAAATTGAATTGGCAGCGGTGTATGTGTAGGTGTTGCCAGAGCCATAGCACACCTGAGGAGCCGCGCCGGCGCAGAAATTGCTACCGAGGAGCGAGTGCCTTGTGCCGTAAACGCATCCTGAATTAAATGTGGGACCTCCGCACGGTGCCGTGGCAGTAGGCAACTGGAACACATGGTTCTCAGCGCCAGGTGCGCAGCCGAAGACAGGATTACCCGGGGTGCTTGCGGTCGTGTCGATTGCCCCTTCTGCGGTGAGCTGCTGACACAGAGCCGGGTCACCCGGGTTGGCTTCCTGCTGGGTGATGAGGTGGTGACCTTCAGTCCCGACATAAGCCAGCGTCAGCACCGTTGATTTGCTGAGCTCGCGTTGGATCGAGAGGTTGAAGTGCTCCGCGTAAGGCAGCCTGTTGTGAACGTCGTAGCCCGGAAAAAAGTTAAAGGGTTCGTAAACCGAGAAGTCTAGAGTCTTGTTCGATGGTGCGCCCGGAACCGGGGCAGTGAACGGAAAACGCTGTCCAATAGACTGTCCGCTGGCTGCAATGCGGAAGGGCTCATCAAACAGAACCGATACAGGAGAAGTCCAATAGAGGCCGAACGGAGCGTCCGCCACTTCGTAGAAGAGGTTTAGGTCCTCGACCGAAGTGTAGTAGAGGCCAAAAGCGGCACGGATACTGGTTTTGCCCGGACCGCCAAATATTTTGCCCAATACTCCCTCCGAAAATCCCGGCGAGTACGCCAATCCCACTCGCGGGCCGAAGTCGTTGTATCTGGTAGGAGCGAGCGTCTTGGGAATGCCAGGGTCACCCGGGAATACCAAGCCTTTAGGGGCCAGCGGGAAGACTGTCGACTGCTCCCCGGGCACAAAGGTCTGAATCTTTCCTTGCGTGTCGTACCACGGCATACTGACTTCCCAGCGCAACCCGAGGTTGAGCGTGAGATTGGACTTTATCTTCCAGGAATCCTGGACGAACGCGCCGCCGTAGCGGGTGCGGGAATCCAGGAGCTGTAAGGCCGCCTGGGTGTAAGGAGCAGAACACGAAGTACAGGTCGCGCCGAGGAGGTAGTCCGCAAACTCAGATCCAGTCACGCCGCCATCAAAGGAGAAGCCTCCATTCGGGTTGGCGTAGTTGCGTTCGTTCACGATCAGGTAGCGGAACTCGCCTCCAACCTTCAATGTATGCTTGCCCAATGACTTTGAAAATGTATCATTCCCCGCATAGGTAGTGTTGGGTTGGAACGTGTTCAACGTGGGCAAACCAATGTTTAGGCCGGAGTTGATAAAACTTATCTGGGGCACGTACTGCGGATAACCGGCAGTAGTGCTGGGAATAATACCGAGGGTGCCAGGACCAGTCACGAAACCAAGCGACTGAAGACTGGCGAAGCTCCCGGCCGGGTTATCCTTGTGGAGGGCAGTGCGGAAGAAGCTTATCCGCGCTTCGTTGACGGCCGTGGCTCCGACAGTCTTGGCGTTGCTCATAACGAATTCCTGCGCCCGCGAAGGTGTAACCGTAGGGAAGCCGGGCACGCTGGCGAAGCCGGCAAGCGCGTTAGCCACGCTTGCATTATCCAAATGGTAATACCACGACCAGTTTCCGGTCGTTTGGTTGTTGAAATCCACCCGCTCCCCGAATTTGTTGTCGATGGTGGTATCTCTTTGAGAGTTATTCAAATAGTTGTTTGAATCCCCAGGTAAAATCGGCATGGGTATATAGGGAAGGATCTTCGACGCTGGTGCTGACCAGGCCGCCTGCGGGATGTTCGCAAGCCCGGTCGCTGGGTTGACTGGAAATACGCACTGGGCTGTCGAGTTGCAAGCTGGGCTGGTTATGTTGCCTTGTGCGTCTTTTGTCGCAGGGAAGCTATACGCTTCGTTCTGGGAGACGGTGTAGCCCAACCGCTGCGAAAGGACCTGGGCCCAGTACGCGCCGTTAACGCTGCCGGTCAAGGTTACGGGGTCAAAGTTGCCCAGGCGCTCGTCAGCAGTCGGCACAGTGACTTTGCCCGTTTCCGCGCCTTGTACCTGTCGGGTTCCTTGGTAGTCAGAGAACCAAAACACTTTGTTCTTCCAAACAGGTCCACCCGCCGCATACCCAAATTGATTGCGCCGCAACTCGCTCTTCGGGCTCCCAGCTTCATTGTTGAAAAAGTTGTTGGCATCCAGCTTGTCGTTACGCAGGAACTCGAAGGCGTCACCGTGAAAGCCGTTGGTGCCGGACTTGGTTATGGCGTTGATGACCGCGCCGCTAAATTTTCCATATTCGGCGTCGAAGCTGTTCGTAATAAGCCGAAACTCCGCGATCGAGTCCAGATTTGGGACCAAACCTGCTCCGAGGTTGCGCCCCTCACTGACGTCGCCTCCATTCACCAGAAACGCGTTTGCCGTTTCTCGCTGGCCGTTGACGGAGATGTTGCCGGGGTTCAAGCCTCCGGAGACTGGGCGGTCCTGTTGGATCGTCGAGGCGGTGCCGGGCGCTACGCCTGCCTGCAGGCCGAGCAGATCGATGAAGCTGCGGCCGTTCAACGGTAGGGCGAGCATTTTCTTCGAGTCGATTACGTCACCAAGTTGCGTGTTTTCCGTTTGCACTTGCACGGCATTGGCTTCCACCTCAACCACCTCTTGTTGCGCGGAGCCAACCGCGAGAGTTGCATCGACTTCCAGCTCATCATTGACCTTCACAACGATGTCGGTTACGACGAAAGTTCGGAATCCCACGGCGGTAACCGTCAGTTTATAATTGCCAGCGGGGAGGGCGAGCATCCGGTACGATCCGTCCGCGCCGGATGTGGCTTCTTGCTTGAGATTGGTTTGCACGTTGACCACCGTGATGCGCGCACCCGCGATTGCTGCCTGTGTAGTATCGCGAACCACTCCTTGAATCGAACCGGTGACGTCGGCGCGCAAAACGGTCGAGCTAAAAAGTATTACCAGCATGAGTGCAAGTCCGGACAACAAAAAGCGTCGGGCATTTCGCATCGGTGCCTCCAGAAGTTGGCGGTACATTGGCACGAACAATAGCCAGAATCAAGAACTTTCGTTTTACTTCCTTCTATTTCGATCTATTGCTTTTCTGATTTCTCTTAATCAGTAATTTCGGATTGCGGTTTCGACTTGGTGTGTGTAATCACCATTGTTCCAAAGCAGGACGTGCAGCCGAAAGAAGGGGATCAAACTGACCGGAGTTTTGGAGGCCGCTTGGGAACTGACTCTTGGCTCCTGGGTAAGCTTGCAGATTGCGCTAATTTCCCCTGACTCGAGGATCCTTGCCGGTAAGCTTTGCATAGCTGAGTGGAGTGGCCTGGCAAACATCGGCAATCCGTCGGGGACGCGCGCGACATTCGATACTCGATCAGATTCTAGGGCCTGTTCACACTATCGGAAAGCCTCGACGATAAATGCGAAGTAGATAAATGCTAGAAACACCCTCACGGTATCGAATGACACCAGGTCAAGTGCCAGTTTTCTCCTATATCGTAAACGCTATTTACGCAATTTAACCAGCTCACCCTTGGCGTGCTCATTGTCAGGATTCAACTCGACAGACCGCGCATATGCCATACGCGCATCTTGGATATCGTTCGTCGCCTCGTAACCATCTCCAAGGCTGTCCCACGCATTCGCTGAATCCGGATAAGCCTTTGTATTCAACTTGAACAGCACGACGGCTGACGAAGGGTCTTTTTCCTGAAGGAGGGCATAGCCAAGCCTATTTATCGTCTTCTCTTCTGCAGTCATGTAACGGTGCAGGGGATTGGCAGCGAAACTCTGGAACGCTTTCCACGCGCTCTCTTCTCCCGTTCGAGCTGCCGATCGCATTATCTCGGCAAACGACTTCGGGTTGAATCTGATTTCCATGATGTGCCTTGGGACGCCGTTTTCAGCCGGAGTTCTCCCCAGAAACGCCATCGCCGGAGGGTCATGCTTGACGTAGGCATTCAGAAACTGAAGCATGTAAAGTGCAACCCACGAATAACTTATATTTGCGTCTTCCCGTCCATAATCTGCGACCTGATCTTCCGCGAATGTTTCGGCGTTCTTCATGCGCTGAAACATGGAACAGAATTCAGCATGGGACATGCCCACCATGTTTACAGTTGTGATATCTCCGTGTGTCCATGCGTTGAGAACGCTGCGTCCTATGCTTTCATTGGGCGGGCCAGACGCATCAAGGTTCTCAATGTAACTCATCTCGTTTTTGGTAAAAAACAGAAGCGGCATCTTCAACTGCTCTGGATGAATATCTGCAGCGCTTGCGACAAGCCCTGGATAGTAGCGCATGCTGCCGTCCATCTCAGCCAAGGCCTGAATGCGGGGGTCGCGCGCAGCAGCGAACAAACTCGATATTCCTCCCCAACTAAAGCTGGCCACGGCGACCTTCGATGAATCCGTATCAGGCAGGCTATTTGCATAAGAAATAAGAAATGAGATGTCGAGAGCTTGCGTATCAATCCCCGCCAGGTCGTCAGTCATATCGCGCGTTGAAACTCCCATGGAACGACTAGCAAGGACGACATAGCCATGGCTTGCAAGGTACTCGCATAGATCAGCGTTCTCCCATGCAATGGATGAATCGCTGGGAGCGTAAATGACAACCGGGTAGCGTTCTTCAACCGGTTTCGCGTCGCGCACTGCCCACAGAGAAGTATCGAAAGAGCTCTTCAATCGTCTGCGCCATTTGTTGTGCTCTTGGTCAGGCGTGTCAAAGTGAATCTCTCTATCCGCCAACTCCACATAATCTTCAATTGTCATTGGCTTACTACTGCTTTGTAGCGCTGGATACCAGATGAGCGTCTGCAGAGGGCGGCTTCCTTGTCGTCCATGTGCTTCGGGACGATCTGGTGTAGCCGGAAACTTTCGCGAGGGATCGTATTGATTCACCACCTTCAGACCCACGGGATAAGGCCCGGGCTTTTGCAGAAATTGGAACGGAGGAAACTGGGAGAGCGCTGTTCCCGAGCCGATGAGTAAAAGGAGTATGAGAGCTGTCAGCGTGTTCGCTTTCCAAGTCATAGATTTCCTTGCTTATTTGTTTATTTTCTTCTATTAGGGCCTGTTCAACACTATCGCAAAGCCTCGACGATAAATGCGAAGTAGATAAAGGCTAGAAATACAGTATCAAGTTTTTCGAAACGAGAAAAAAATGCGCCGGAAGCCTTTCAATCGGCGAAACAGACGTTCCACTTCATTCCGTTTCTTGTACAGTGCACGGTCATAGTCCCAAGGGTCTTTTCGATTCGATTTGGGTGGAACCACAGGAATCATATTTAGCTCCATCACCAACTGCCGGGTTTCATCGCCTTCATACGCACGATCCATCACCAGCGGAACCTCCACCGGCAGAGGTCCCAGGTCGAGCAGCAACTGTCGGCCTACTGGGGCATCGTGGTCTTGGCCTGGTGACAAACAAAAGGTTATGGCCGTGCGCGCATTCGCGGCAACCAGATGAATTTTGGTGTTCCATCCGCCGCGCGATTTTCCAATCGCTTGCGGACCGTTTTTTTTTAAAGCCCCAGTCCCATCGGGGTGTACTTTCACCGAAGTCGAATCCAAACTAAAGGCTTCGATCTTGAGGTGCAGGACCTGCTCCTCCTGGAGTTTGGCGAATACCTGATCTAAGACACCCTTCTTGGCCCAACGGTTCATGCGCACATAAATGCTATGCCAGTTCCCAAACCGCTTGGGCAATCCCCGCCACTTACAACCATGCTCCGTGACGTACAGAATTGCGTTCAGCAGAACCAAGTTCTTATGTCGCACATTACCGCGTTGTACTGGCAAGCAATCTTGAATTCGCTCGTACTGCTCAGGAGTGATTTCCATGCCTGCATCCTACGTGTCGATTATATAATTAGTGTGAACAGGCTCTAGTTGTTACTATGGAAGTGCTGCTTTCACTCTGCGACTCGTTTCGAGGAAGTTCTCGCGGATTGCGTTCAAAGAGCGCGTGAGTCACTAAGCCGCATGGTTCGGCCACTCCCACGCCTCCAATAAGTTGCTGGGAATCAACAAACACAGACTGTCAAGGAAGTCTGTTTTGCCACCCAAGGCAGATTCTGTCGCACGGTGTGCGTCACACTTGGTTCTTCGATGAAGTTCCAAGGACGAGCGCTTGGGAAGAAGAGCCATGGAGGTGCATGCGGTTCTTTGGCCTATATTCCTTTTTGTTTCTTTTACTTTCCTTTTATTTCGTTTCTGGATACACTCTCGCCTGTGGAAACCGCACTTTCCCGTTGCAGTTCTCCTGAAAGGAGGCAATCGTCTAAATGAGGACGGATGCGCGAGGATTCCAGGGGATCTTCTTCCAATTTGCTGCGGCCGCCACTATCGCGATGATATCTCCAGTTCCCGGCCTCGCCCAGAACCAGACGCCTGTGCAAAGCAGAAGTGAGCAGCAAGGGATCACTTATAGCCAGGATCCGTATGCCGCCAAGAAGATGACTTTGCTCCTTAAGGACTTCGACCCGAAATCGATGATGCACGCTGAGGCCCACGAAGTTCCACGCGCCAAGTTCCCTGTCATTGACGTCCACAATCACGTGAATGACGCCGGAGGGATTCACGGGGAAGAGATTCCTGCGGCGGAAGTCGTGCGGCGAATGGATATTGCCAATGTGCAGAAGATCGTAATTCTCACTGGCATGTGGGGCGACAAGCTGCAAAGAGTGCTGGACAAAATGGTGAAGCCTTATCCAGAGCGCTTTATCGTCTTTGCTCAATATGACTGGAGCAAGATCGACGACGCGAATTTCAGCTCGGAGATGGTGGCGCAGTTGGACGATGCCGCGCGGCGAGGCGCGCGCGGGCTGAAGGTGCTGAAGGACCTCGGGCTTGGCGTACGCGACCGAACTGGAAAGTTGATTGCCATTGATGATCCGCGGCTCGATCCCGTATGGGAAGAATGTGGACGTCTCGGCATTCCCGTGGCCATCCATGTAGCGGATCCGGAAGCCTTTTTCAGGCCGATCGACAATCACAACGAACGCTATGAAGAACTGATGTCGAACCCCTCGTGGAGTTTCTTCGGCCCGCAGTTCCCTTCCAAGGAAACGCTGTTGGCGCAACGAAATCACATTATTGAGAAGCATCCAAATACTACGTTCATTGCTTTACATGTGGCCAATTGGCCGGAAAACCTCGATGCCGTTTCCAGTTGGCTCGACAAATACCCGAATATGTATGTTGAATTTGGAGCGCGTGAGGCGGAGCTCGGAAGACAGCCGCGGCGTTCTCGCCAGTTTTTTATGGACTATCAGGATCGCATCCTGTTTGGGACCGACAGCGAACCCGAGACGGCCATGTATGCGAACTACTTCCGCTGGTTGGAAACGGGCGATGAGTATTTTCCCTATTGGGGTTATCCGGGACAGGGGCGTTGGCAGATTTATGGAATGGAACTGCCTGATAGCGTGTTGGAACAGGTCTACCACAAGAATGCGGATAAGATTTTCGCACAATTCAAAGGATGGCACTGAAGGCCAGAGGGGTCGCAGTGCATCCCGAGGAGGAATCGTGCCGGTACACGGTGTGCGCGTAATATTATTCTGTATCAGATTCCTTTCCTTGGGGACTGGGGTTCTTCTTTCCGTTTCTGTATGCCCGCAGAACGAAGAGGCGAAGCAGAGTTCCGACTCCGCGCAGATGTCGAGTGTGGTTGTGAATGTTTCTAAAGAAGGCATCACCGCGAGGACGCCTTCTGCCGAGTTTCGGCTTGCCCCCTCGGGGACTTTGACTGCGGCGCTGGCCGGGACGACCGGCGAAGCGTCACTCGAAGATAGCGCTCACAAGTTCTCGCCGATTGTGACTTTGGCGAAAAAGGAACACCGCGGCGCCGTCCTTGATTTGGCGCACGCGCAAGTGCGGGACACTTCCGGGAAGCTGGGCCCGCTAGGAAAGCACATCGAGGTAACCGGCAAAGTTCCAGGGACGGAACTGACCGAAACGCTGGAACTGGAAATTTACGATGAGTTTCCGGAGCTGGCGCTTCTTTCCATGAGCATCCGCAATGGCGGCGATTCGAATGTCCCGTTGGACTGGGTGATGCTGCAGCGGCACCAGTTTGCAGCCTCAGCCAAGGCGGGACCTGCGCCGCATCCGCTATGGACGTTCCAGGGCTCCAGCTTGAAGTGGGGCAAGGACGAAATTTTTCGCGTGCCCGAAAAGTTTTCGCAGGAAAATCCGTTTGGCGCACCGGTTCCGACGAAAGATGACCTCGGGTATGTCGGCGGGGGCATCCCTGTGGTGGCGTTCTGGAACCGCGAAGTGGGCGAAGCGATTGGGCACGTCGAAACGCTTCCGCTGACGTTGTCGATTCCGGTGCAGACGACTCCGACGGGCCGTGTGGAAGCCGGAGTGCGCATACCGGCGGATACCATTCTGAAACCCGGAGAAGCTTTCGCGACTCCGCGGACGTTTCTGGCCATTTATAAGAGCGATTTTTATCAACCACTGAGTATGTGGTCGCAGGTAGTCGCCACGGAGGGCTTGGAGAGGCCCAGAAATAATGATGAGAATTACGCGGTGAGCTGGTGCGGCTGGGGCTATGAGTTCGGGGTGACTCCGAAGCAGATGCTCGACACAGTTCCCAAACTCAAGGAGTTGGGCATTCACTGGGCCACTCTGGACGACGGCTGGTTTAATAATTACGGGGACTGGCAGCCGAACGCGGCCGCGTTCGCGGATGATGCGATTCCCGACATGATTAAGAAGTTTCATAATCAGGGGATTAAAGTGCAGGTCTGGTGGCTACCGTTGGGCGTGGAGGATGGGCACTACGGATATGGCGGACGAAAGTATGTCGTTTCCGAAGTGCTGAAGGAGCATCCGGATTGGCTGATTCTCGACAAAGACGGAAAGCCGGCGCGCATGGCGCGCAATCTGGCCACGCTCTGTCCCGCCGTTCCTGGAGTGCAAGCATATTATAAGCAAGTAACGGAACGTTTCATTCGCGATTGGGGATTTGACGGCCACAAGCTGGACAATATCTGGTCCACGCCACTCTGTTACAACCCCAAGCATCATCACAAGTCACCATATGACTCGGTATACGCGATGGGCGACGTGTACAAAACTATTTTTGAAACCACGCGGGCACTCAAACCGGATAGCGTGACGCAAAGCTGCCCCTGCGGAACTCCGCCGAATCTCGCGTGGCTCCGCTACATGGATCAGGCTGTTACGGCCGACCCTGTGGGATCCGTGCAGGTGCGCCGGCGCGTGAAGATGTATAAGGCACTCTTGGGGCCGGACGCGGCGGTGTATGGCGATCACGTCGAGTTGACGCGTACCATCAATGATTCGACGGGTGAGGAGCAGGACCTTGGGGAGGACTTCGCGTCGACGCTAGGAACCGGGGGAGTGCTGGGGACGAAGTTTACGTGGCCGGACTACGGAACGAAATTCAAGAACGTATATCTCAATACGGAGAAGGAAAACCGTTGGAAGGACTGGATTGGGCTATACAACCAAAAAATGCTTTCCAAGGGCAATTTTCTGGATTTGTACGTGTACGGGTTTGATTTTCCGGAAGCCTATGCCATCGAAAAAGGCGGGCACTTCTACTATGCGTTTTACACTCCCTTGGCCGGAGATGGCGGGAAGGCAAAACCAACGCACGCCGGGTCGTGGAAGGGAGAAGTGGAGCTGCGCGGATTGCCCTCAGGAACTTTCACGGTGACTGATTACGTTCATCATCAACGACTGGGAACGGTGACCGGGCCGGTCGGCAGACTGAAGATTGAGTTTACGGACAACTTGTTGGTGGAAGCAGCGCCGGCACCGTGAAAGCGAGCTTGTTTGAAGAGAACCAAGAGAGATTTGCCACTTCGAAAGCTCCGTTCGAGGTGAGAGGGAGTTTTTGCCGCAAGCTATAGCGCCATGGGGCTTCCGTGGAGTTATCGATGCTAGCGATTGGTTATGAACATCGGACTAGCGCAAGGGCTTGGATGCGGAACTGGCGCCGCTGGATGGGCCAACAGTCGAGGCGTGCTTGCGTAAGAACGCTTCGCGATGTGGCGCATCTCGAAATGCTTCGGTGCCGCCCGCGCGAGTGACCGAAAGCCCGGCGGCGCAGTTAGCAAATTTGAGGCAGTCCACGATTTGCGCGCCCCGAATAAACTGGTGAATGAATCCGGCGTCAAAGGTGTCCCCCGCGCCCACGGTGTCGACGACGTCGACCATCGGCGGAAAGGCCGCGTGCTTTTCTTTGCCGACGCGGACCACAGCGCCTTGTACTCCCCGCTTGATGGCCAGAATGCGAACCTTTTGCGAGAGAATTTCGGCGGCTTTCTCGAGATCGTCGGTCTGTGCCAACTTACCTAACTCCCGCTCGTTGGGAAGAAGAATATCGACGTAGCGAAGGAGCAATTGAATGTCGCCGCTCCAGCGATCTTCCGGGTCATCGTTGGTGTCTAGCGAGGTGGTCAAACCGGCTTCCTTGGCTTTGCGAAAAATGTCGATGAGGGTTGGACGAATGCCTTTTTGCAGAAAGTACGATGAGAGATGGAGATGCCTGGCATTGAACAAGAACGGTTTCTCCAAGTCTTTTTCGGTCATTTCGTACATGGCGCCGGGATACGTCAGGATGTAGCGATCCTTGCGCTGAGGAAGGATGACCGTCAGGCCGGTGGTTTTCCCCTTGAGCTTGCGCACGTGGGAAACATCGGCGCCGCTGGCGGAAAGGCGTTGGACGCAGATCTCGCCAAAGGGATCGTCGCCAATGCAGGAATTGAAGCCCACGCGATTGCCGAGATGGGCGAGGTTGTGTGCGAAGATTGCCGAGGAACTGCCCAAGGTGATGCTGAGGTCTTTGGCGAGGTGTTCGCGCTCAAGGACCATAGTTTGTGGAAGACCGTACAAAATCAGATCGAGATTCAATTCGCCGATTACGCTGACATCGAATGGGGCCAAGAGAGTCGTCTCCTCGTGTGGGTACGGTCTGTATTTAATCCAACATGACAACGCGGGTGAGATTTTTGGGCTGATCCGGGTTAAGTCCTTTGCTCATCCCAGTGAAGAATCCGAGCATCTGGCTAGGCACCACACTCGGCGCCAGCAGGGCCAGGTCGTCTCCTAGTAGATTGAGTTCGAGAACAAGAGCGGATGCTCTGCGAATGCGTTCGTCGCCCTGATTGCAAACGGAAATGGTGACACCGCCCAAATCACTCATTTCTTCCAGGACCTCGACTTCTGCTTGGCGGCCTGCCTGGCTGAGAAAAAATGTCAACGCGGTTTGCGGGGTTACGATGGCCTTAGGACCATGCCGGAATTCGAGCGTATGGAAGGACTGACTGTAGGAGCAGGACATTTCCATTACCTTAAGGGCCGCTTCGCGTGCAATGCCGTGGAAAGGACCCTGTCCCAGAAAAACGTAGTCTTCGAAGGAAGGGCTGGCGACAAACTGCTCGATTTCTTGTGCTAACGCGGAGATGCGAGCCGCGAAATGTTCGGCCACAGTGTTGAGCAAACGAGCGAACGCGGCGTTTCCTGCGTGCGCCGCTGCCAGCCATTGCAAGCTAATGAGCATACTGGTGAAGGAACGGGTCATCACCGTGCTTTGCTCATCTGCCGCCAAGACCAATGTGGAATCACAGGCGGATTCCAAAGCGCTTTCCTTGGCACAGGTTACGCCGATCATTGGGACGCGCATCTCCTTTTTGAGCACATGGGCGGCGCGCACGGCCTCCGAAGTACGTCCAGAGCGGGAAATGACGACAGCTTGAAGCTCGGTTCCATTTGCTCTGGTCAAGCCGGGATATAACAGAACTTCTGAGGCGGGAATGGCGCGCGCTGGCTCGCCGGTGAGCAGCGTCCAAGAAGTTGCGGCGGCTTCCGCCAGGTAGAAGCTGGTGCCGCATCCAACAAATAACCACGAGGGCTTACGGCGTGCGCTTCCGAGTATTTTTTCCGCGCCACTGTCGTGCTCCAGTTGCTGTAAAACTGAACGCCAGACATCAGGTTGAGACAGAATTTCCTTATAGGTTTCCGACTGGACGTACTCGTTTCGTTTGCTCGCCATAGATGTGCCTTCTGAACGGCAGATTTTCAGTGCTAAACCCCGGTGCTAAACCAAAGTCACTTCGATGTCGGCCTCGCGGAGCGCCTTCAGGTCATGCTTGGAAATATTCTTGTCGGTGATGGTTTCGTGAACGGAAGACGTCGGCATAATGAGCGACAAGCTGCGTTCGCCGAACTTGCTTGAATCACAGACGATCACAGTGCGCCGCGCCGCTTCCGCCATGGCTCGATTGACGCGCGCTTCCAGCAGGTTAGGCGTAGTCAATCCATAGGCGACGTCGAAGCCGTCAACCCCCAGGAAAAGCAGATCCGCGCTTAGTTTGCGGAGGGATTCTTCGGCGAGCGGGCCCACCAGGGAGTAAGAATTCTGGCGCAAGACGCCCCCCGTCAGTATGACTTCGACCGAAGAGTCAGCAAGCTCCGCCGCGATATTTGTGGCATTGGTGATAATCGTAAGGTTCTTGATATTCCGGCAGGCGCGGGCGATGGCCGTGGTGGTTGTGCCCGAATCAAGGATGATGACCTGGCCTGGACGGATCTTGCGCGCGGCGACGGCGGCAATGCGCATTTTCTCCTGCCGGTGGCGCCGCTCCTTTTCTTGCAGAGGGCTGTCGTTGAGCGCACCGGTTTTCTTTGGCAGCGCTCCACCATGGGTTCTTTCTAGTTGGCCGTCGTGATGGAGGGTTTCCAAATCCTTCCGTATGGTAATTTGCGAGGTGCGGAAATGTTTGGAAAGATCGCGCACCAGGACGCGTCCCTGAGTGCGCACCAATTCCAAGATTTCGCGACGGCGTTCTTCACTTAGCATTTAAAAGTTCGTCCGCCCTTTCCTTACGATGGCCCACAGACTACGACAGGTTCTCTATCCTAATTTGGCCCTTTAAACTGAGGATGTCCTCCGCGCGGGCACGTCCCGGCGCGTTGGCAAGGCAATTTGCCGAGCCGCAGGCGGCCGCGAGCCGCACCGCCTCCGCAGGCGACAGCTGTTGCCTCGCGGCAAAGGCGAAGCCCGCTAGAGTCGCGTCTCCGCTGCCGACGCAAGAGCGGACCGGCAATTTGGGCACCTTGGCAGCGAGCGCTTCCCCATTTTCAGAACACCAGATCAAGCCGGCCGAACCTAAACTAATCGCCCCTGCCAGTGCGCCAGCTTTCAACATATCCGCCATGGTTTCCCTGGCCGAACAGGGGCCATCGATGGGCCTGCCGCTCCAGAATTCCGCTTCTTCCCGGTTGGGTTTTACAAACTCCGGCGCCCCGGTCAGAGCGAGCCGGAATGGCTCACCACTCGTATCAAGAAACACCCGGCCGCCATGCGCGTGAACCAGTTCCGCCAGGGTCCGGTAATAGTTGAGTGGCACATCTAGCGGAAGACTTCCAGAAAGAATTGCCGTGGGCCGTTCACTCGTATTGTCCAAGAGAGACGTCATGGTTTCTTCGAGCTGTTGAAGTTCTTCGGGCCTAATACTTTGACCTGGTTCCAGAATTTCCGTCACGCCGCCTTCGTCGTCGACAATTTCCAGATTCGTTCGCGTGTAACCCGTCGTGGGTATAGCTTCCACGCGGATCGAAATTTCGCGTAGTCCTTCAAGCAGTTGTTGACCCGTCGCGCCGCCCGCAAAGCCAAGCCACACGGAGTGCGCTCCCAAAGTTCGCAACACCATGGCGACGTGCGCCGCTTTTCCTCCCGGAGCGGGAATAGCCTGAATCGCACGATTCACCCCTCCGAGACGCAACCGTTCGACAAGCAGACGCTTATCCACTGCCGGATTCAGACTGACGCAGAGAAACATTAATGGCCCTGATCCATACGTGGTACGCCGGCGGCGGCGAACCAGGGCACCGCGCGACTGAGGTGTTTGTTTACATTCTCGATGTTGCGGACCCCCACATCCGCTAGCCAATCTTGCAGAGCGTTAGGGCCGTGTCTCACAAAAATGTCCACGCCATCTTTCCATGTGGCCCGGCCGCAAAGAACACCGGAAAACCGGGCGCCAGCTTCAGCGGCAAGTTCTAATCCATACAGGAACGTGGCGTTGCTTACGCCCTCAGACAAATAGATGAACGGAATCGCGGCACACGAACTGGCATGGTAGAGATGCTCCTTGGCTTCTTCTCGCGTGAGCAGAATCTCTTCCGTGGCGGACGGCGATCCTTCGACGAAGGAAAGATTGACCGGCATGCCAGCCTTCAGCACGTCAACCCCGTAGTGCGGCATGGAAAATTCTTTCAGGCCGGCGGCCACTACCTCATGCTTGACTCTAGCAAATTCAACACTTTTCTCATCCATGCCTTCCGCGTAGCTCACCAATTCCAGGAAGAAAGGCACATCCGACGCGGCACACTCCGCGCCGACTTTTTCTACGAAGGTGTACTTGAAATCGTTAATCTCCCGCGAAGACCGGCTGGAATAGTACAAGAGAAGTTTGACCGCATTGGCCCCAGTATCGACCAGGCGTTGAACAGACCAATCGGCGAGAAGGCGAGGAAGGCGTCCCGGCACAGCCCTATCATAGCCAGTTTGTTCGTATGCTAGGAGAAGTCCGGCGCCCGGCGCGCGCCTCTTTGCGGCTGGCAGTCCGTACTCCGGATCCAACAGAATCGCGCTTGCATGGGATGTGAGGAGCGAACTCACCGCTTCTTTAAATTGCATCAGATTTTCCGCGGGAACACGGGCGGCTTCGATGCCCATTGCTTGAGCGAACAGGCTACGAAGTGCGTCCCGCTGGTCGATCGCCAGAGCTGCGATGATTCCACGCGGGTCGGCGACCGCTTCAAGACCCTTTCGTTTGCCCGCGCTGAATGACGATACCATTCGCTTCCTTATTGGCTTCTAGCCGTCCAGACAACGGCACCCCGCCCCATGGGCGGAGGTTCAAATTGCGTGGCGCCGCCGTGTTTCGTCCCGTGGAGAATTTGCATCTGACCCAGAAGCGGTAGAAAAGCGAGAGAATTCCCGGCTGCGGTCGGAATGCTCACTTTCGCCCCAGTTACGGGCACCGGGACCGCGATTTTCCGAGGAACCAATCCGCTAAAGTTTGCAATGAAAAGATGAGGCGCGCCATCGACCCGTGCAAAATTCGCGGCCAATGTTGGAGGCGTTTCCAGATCCATTTCACTTTTCACGTTGGGGGCGTGCATAAAATCCTTGGGCAGTTCCCTAGAGCTTGCGGAAAAATAGCGCTGCTGCTGGACGTTGCCGAAATTGAGTGTTCCAACGAATGCATTGAACCCAGCGGATGAATCACCCATAGCTTTGGAAAGAGTGTAGTTGCCTTCAAAACTCAGGTAATGATTCGCGCGCTTCTGGAAGCGCACCTGGATTGAGTTATAGAAAGGACTCGCGCCGAGATTCGGCAGTCCGGTAAACACTCCGGGAAACTGGGGATAAGGACGAAGCAAATCGATCAGAGGAATCTGTGCCTGGGTATAGTGCGACGATGCCGAATTAAACATCGGCGCGGGTCGCCCTGGAAGTTGGACGAACAAGGATCGGAAGCGATTGTTGACCAACTGAGTGACATAGGCGGTGACGCAACCATCCGCGTCGCAATTCGGATCCAATGCATGCGGCTCGGCTGAAATTTGTGCTCGCAGATCGGAGGAGAGGAAATTGCGGTTTCTGGTGGCGGTAACACTATCGCCCCCCCAACGCAAATGATTACTGCGGCTCGCGGAGAAGTCGACACCAACTGTAATTTCCCAGGGCAGTAAACGCTGGAAGCCAACGTTCCATTGATAGATTTCCGCATTGCGAGCTGTTTGCGTACCTAGATTGTTGCTGTTGGAAAAGCCCCAATTTGTGTTCGCACCGTATTGCGTTCCCTGCGGCATCGGCAGTCCATTCGGAAACGGATTTCCTAGGGCGGCAAATCTGGCATTGAAATTGACCAGGGAGAAAAACGCATTCCCAGTGGAGTTGAAGGGAGTTCCTGTGTATTGGAAGTTGGTGGTGGGATTCAAGCCGCAATAGATCCCCGCTCCTCCGCGAATCACCATTTTTTGGTTCAAGGAATAAGCAAATCCCAGTCGGGGCGCGATGTTGTTGCGATCCACCGGAAGATGGCGTCCAAGTCCTCCTTGGCCGACAAACTCAGTGGTTCGAGTCAAAGCTGTTGGTGCCACCGTTGGTGGATCCGGCGCTGAAGGAAGTGGGACAATTATTCCTGTACTACCCGTGAAATCGCTGTACTGCTGATGGTTGAAGCGCTCCGCATACGACGTCCTCCACTCATAACGGAACCCCAGGTTCAGAGTCAGGCGTGTGCTGAACTTAAAGTCGTCCTGAACATAGAACGCCTTCTCCCACGATTTGTCGGCGACGCTGAGCTGAATGTTGATCTGGCTGCTGCCAGGATCACCGTAACCTAGGAGCAGGTCGGCAAACGAATTTCCTTGCCCTGTAGAGTCCGTGGGCGACACGCCGGTGATATTTTGCGGAAAATAAAAGTAGCCGATCGGATAGTTCGGCTGGCCGAAATTGTTCAGAAGTTGTCGCTGTTCGAAGACTGTTTTCAGTGTGTGCCGCCCGCGCAACAGGGAAACGGCAGAGGAATACAAAATCAGGGTACGAGCAAACTTCACATCGGTGCAGCACTGATTGAACAGCGACAATTGGTTCAGGGGAGCCCCGGAATCCATTTGAATTGTTGGCATGCCGGCAAGACCATTCGCCTGCTGCAAAATCGAAGGAAGCCCGACGGACCAAAGCGTAGGGCCCACGGAATGCCCCGGAGAACTCACCCGGTCAAGGGCTAAGCGGCTGTTCCAAATCGTGGTTGGTGTTAAAGTCCATTCGAACCCCCCATCTCCGTTGTTGTCATATTCCGCAGAGAAACTGTTATTCTCAGCTTTGAATTCCTGCACGATCTCCACGGAAGGCTGGTAATACACGTTGGTTGTGCCGCCCTCGCCCTGTTCCCGCGCGCTATTCAGCGCTCCATCCATGCGCACTTCCGCGGTTGCGTTACGTTGCCCGTTGGAGACAAAGTTGGTTCCCTCCGGATAGGAATCCTGAATTCCGGAGCCCGCCGATTCCGTGACGCCGTCGGCAAGAAACACTAGCCCGAACATGCTCCGGCCTGGCAATGGAATATCGCGAACATACTCGTTTGTGACATCCGTGCCCAGCGAGGAATTACCAGTATCCAGCAGCGGCGCTTGCTTTGTGATCGTGACGCTCTGGGTCACCGTGCCCGGCGACTGAGTGAAATCGATTGTGGGTTGTTGGTTGACTGCGAGGACCACACCTTTGCGTTCCTGACGCGCCATGTTCGACGCTTCCACGCGAATGATGTACGTTCCGGGAGGCATGCTTGTAAACGCATAGATACCTCGACCAACGGTCGTGAAACTTTGTTGCACATTCGTCCATTCGTCGGTTAAGGAGACCTTTGCGGCGGGAATCCCTGCGCCGGAAGAATCGCTGACCACACCGGTCAATTGCGAAGTGAAGGTCGATTGTGCCCGTGCAGGCATGGGGTTCGCCGCGAAAAGGGCCAGTACGAGAGGTAGGCTCAACAAATAAAAGGCAATTTTCGAATGCATACACACCTTTTTGGCCGAGTTTCCAGCCAAAAACAGGTCACTTTCGAGTACTTTCGCTTTATTTCTTTTACTTTCTTTTAGTTTCCCTGTCAACATTCTTCTGCCGCAGCCCGGGAGCCCACAACAGTAGTGACGCGCTTGATGAGACGCTACAGGAAGTCAGCGAGATTAGTAGAAACGCCCGCGGTGAGCAAGCGCCCGCCAATTTTGAGCCCTCAGACGCTGTCTGGGTGCTTCTTGGCGAAAGCCGGCGATATCAGACCGCCTGGATTTCCCGCGAAAAGGGGCTTCGGGTAAGACGACTGCGCTAGAGCACGATGTGCTTTCTCCAAAGTTGAATGCACATCCGCCGGTTCTCCAGCGATCGGCAATTCATTCGGGAAACGCCAAGTGGGTCGCCGCGACTCCGGAGTAGGGGCTCTCGAGCGCCACATTTTGGTAATCGTCCAGAACAGCTATCTTGTACTTCTTCATTGGCATCCATCCCGCTGTGATTGATTCGGCTCTTCGCATCCCGCGACGATAGGTCGGCCTGCCAAATAGTCAGTTTGTTTGTCAGGGTCCAACATTAACCTTCGCGCCCCGTTCGATTGCCAAGAGCAGGTCGGCGGATGGGAATCTTTCTTTCATGGCATTAATAAGACCATCGGGATCTTTGGCTCTTTTGAGTTCTTCCTCAAAAACGAATAAATAGTTTTCTGTAAAATCCACGGCCGTATTCGGGTCAAGGGGAGCTCCAATCTTGCTATGTCCAGGGATAACAACAGAGGGTTTTAATTCTCTGATTCTATTCAATGAGTTCAACCATTTCCCTCGAGCCTTACCATCCGTTTCTGCGGTGTAGACGTGCATGTTATTAAACACGACATCGCCGGCAATGAGAATCCTCTGTCCAGGAATCCAAAGCATCGTGTTTTCATCGGTGTCGCCTTGGATGTCTTTAAGGACCTCTATTCTTGAGTTCTCAAATTCAATAAAGTTGCCGTCGAATTTTTCGATAGCAACCAAGCGAGACGTCGCACCTGAGCCCAAGATCTTTTTCCATTTATCTACTTTCTCTTGATAGACCTTGTTGATTCGCTCCGTTACTGCGGAATTCGCGATAATCCTCACTCCCGCGTATGCCTCCCTAAAAACCTCCAGACCAAGAAAGTGATCGGCGTGCTCATGAGTAACGTAGATGGTAGACAGGGGCTTTTTAGTTTCTCTAATTTCCTGTAATACTTTTTCAGCACTGGTTTTTGTTAACTGCGCATCGACCAACATGACTTCATAGGTTCCCTCGATGATGACGGAGTTGGTCCAAAACTGATCGTCGGGAGAGGTGAACACCTTGATTGAAAAAACCTGCTGACCACGCGCAAATGCAGATGGCCACGAAATTAGAAACAAGAGACTGATCACCGCTGAACCAACAGCAAGACGCTCCATAAATTCTCCTCTCTTGATCCGTACAGGCAGTGATTTCGCAGCCAGATTCAGCGGTAGAGTAATTGTTAATGGCCGGGCCCAGCAATTCCGACGGTCCCAACTTGACCCGTCGCTTGCCACGCAGCATTACTACTTTTGCGGTGAAGGCGCCTGCTCGTCCCATCGATCGGTAAATACGACCGGCACCCAGCTATACCCACTCCCCTCCTTGCGCAAGCGCCCCAGGGGAGGAAATACCGACGAATGCGGAACCGCGACCAAAACATCCGCGCCCGCGAGCTTAGGCAGCAATTGATTCCGCGTCGCCGCAGCCGCAGTCTGGTCGGTGTCGAAAATCGCGGTGACCTCGGGATGCTGCAGTTGAACTCGCTGTGCATGGATGGTGTCGCCCCAAAACAGAATTTTTTGCCCCTTGGACGAAAATTCATAGCCGGTATGTCCCGGGGTGTGACCAGGCAGCGGGACGATTTGCATGCCATCGACGATTGGCTCGGAGCCACTGAACGTGTGCCATTTACCAGCCTTGATGTACGGGGCTGCGATGGCTTGCGCACTCTGGAAGAACGGTTGCGCATCCTTCGGCGCCTTAGCGGCAATCTCCGGTGAGAGCCAAAAGTCGCTTTCTTCCTTCGCGACGTAGACCTCGGCATTTGGAAAGACGCGCTTTCCGTCCTGGGTGGTGAGGCCGCCGACGTGATCGGAATGGAGGTGCGTGACCAAAACGATGTCGACTTCTTCCTGCGTGTAGCCCGCGCTGCGCAGGCTGCCCGCCAAGCGCCCGAGTGCTGCCCCACCCCACCATGTGCCGGCACCCGCATCGACGAGGATTAGTTGCTTGCCAGTGTTGACCAAGAACCCGCTATCAACAACATCCAGCATCCGCCGATCTTCGTTCAGCCCCTTGACAACACCATCCATCGTCGTCTTCGTTCCGTTCAGCCAGTGCGGATCGAATGCGCCGGTGCCATCATACAGGGCCGTCACTTCGAGGTCGCCGACTTTTAGCCGGTAGAAGCCCGGCTGCTGATCATGATGCTGGGGTGCGTCAGCCCGAGCTGCGTTCGGACCGGCGACAAAGATCGCCAGCGCTGCCAGAAGAACGGCGGCGAAGCGCATCAAATTTCTCTTGAACATGTTCGCACTCCTGATAATGTGTGAACTCATAACACCTCCCCCCTTGATTTTGACTTCTTTGGTCATTCACGTTCTCCTTCCCAAATTACGGCTCCAATCTAGAGAAACACAACTTTGCCGGTATCGATGGACCCCACCGCGCAACCGTATTCTTATGCGGCGCGACAGGTCGGATGAAAAAGTGACCTCCCGGAGCGGAACCTGCCCCTTTACTTCGGGAACGCGTCCCCGAACATCGGGTTACCAAGGTGAAGTTCTAAGCGTGAATCGGTCAATCTGGAAGACCTGTATCAACAAGCCGTAAACACGCGCCAGCGCAAACCCTGTCCCGGTCATCCGGCAGTTGGCGGAAATCTTGAGTGCATACCGCAGCTCTGTGGGTAATTTCGCTGATGGAGTGATGTTCCACTCCGGCGGCGGCGGACCGATGGACCTCGACAAGTTAGCTCAGCTAGTCATCCGTCCAGTTGTAGAGCTGATTGAGCTGGAGTGGTATGGCTGGCATGGTTTTAGGCGTGGCATCGCGTCGAGTTCGTATGAGCTGGGTGGGGGACGAGACAATTGTTCAACGTGTCCTGCGTTATGCAAAATTGCACGTAACCAAGGATTGCAACATCAAGGCTTTTGACCCGGCAGTACTGGTGGCGATGAAGAGGATGGAGACGACCTTGGAGGCCATGAAACTCAGTGCACCAAATAAACTAGGGCAGTGTGGTAAGCTATTGACTGCACGCCGCGGAGAGGTGGCAGAGCGGCTGAATGCGGCGGTTTGCTAAACCGTTTTAGGGACTAAACACCCTAACGGGGGTTCGAATCCCCCCCTCTCCGCCAGTATCAAAATTCCCCCAAAAAAACGCTAGGTGTCACCACTTTTGGCTGTTGGTGCTGCCACTTTTCAATTTTCCCTGTCAAGCGAATGCAAAACGCTCAGTACTACATGGAGCGTGAAAGAGGCAGGAACATGGCGGCACCAGAAATCTACGAACGGCTTCGCGGCAAAGCGTATTCGTGCATTGCGACGGCATTGCGCAATGAGTCGAGGTCAGACCCAAATCAGTGGGAAATGTGAACAGTGGAAAGGGCCTCTCTTTTGCCTCTACTTTGCTACTGGTTTGGGGCTTTTGAGGTCATTTGGAGGTCGCATAGAATGTGGCGATTAGAACAAATCAAAATGCGTGCTGGAAACGAGAGACATAGCAACGCTCACTAGCCGCTCGCCACCCGGCCAGTCGAGGCTAAAATCCCCCGCTCCGCCATAGCTCGAAGACGCAGTAAATACTAACAACTTATGCATTAATATTAATATATGTGTTAAATAAATTAGGCCATAAAATTCCCTGAAAACTACAGAGGGCCGTAGGACTTCACAATTGCCGTGGCTAAAAGATTCGCAAATGAGGTCACTCCAGTACCGGATCTGCGGCGGATTGGAGAACCACACCTCGCCCTGGCACTCAACGGTTCGAAAAACGGGCACCTCTACCTTGAAGCGCTTGTCAGTTTGCCGCAGCATTCGGGGCGCTGAGGTATTTCGGAACTATTCCAACCACCGCCAAGCGCTTGAACCAGTGTCACCGCGTCTACCATGCGACGGCCGAGAATATTCACTGCAGTGACCTGGTCAGAGAGAGCGGCGCTCTGAGCAGTTGTTACTTCGAGGTAGCTGGTGACGCCGCCCGTATAACGTGTGTTGGCAAGTGAGAGGTATTTTTCCGCCGCGGTGATAGCGGTATTCTGTACCTGAGCTTCGTGCTCCAGAATCCTAAGCGCCGCGACGTTGTCCTCGACTTGTTGAAAACCGGTCAGCACAGTTTGGCGATAATTAGCGACGGCTTGATCGTACGCAGCTATAGCCTGGTCTGATGCAGCCCGACGTCTTCCGACGTCGAAGACGGTGAAGAGTGCCGACGGGCCTGCCGACCACAAAATACTGGGGCCGGAGAGCAATGTTGTAATTGAGCCGCTTTCGAAGCCTCCGACTGCAGCCAAATTGACGAGCGGATAATAGGCGGCCTTCGCGACCCCAACCTGCGCGTTGGCGGACGCCATGAGTCGCTCGGCAGCTGCGATATCGGGCCGCCGCTCGAGCAAGTCTGAGGGCAGGCCCACAGGAATCGGTGGAGGAGGCACGGTGAGAGGAAGAGGAGGGAGACTGAAAGATGCGGCAGGCTTGCCGACGAGTACCGCTAAGGCGTGCTCGTACTGTGCGCGAGCGACTCCGACGTCGATTGCCTGAGCGCGAGTTGTCTCAAGTTGCGTTCTGGCCTGCTCGACCTCCAGATCGGAAGCAAGTCCTCCGGCGAACCTGTTCTCGATCAATTGCAATGCCTGCTCGTACTGCGTAACGGTCGCGTTCAGGAGCTGCTCCTCAGCATCAAGCGTGCGGGTCTGGAAGTAGTCCAAAGCCAACTGAGCATGCATAGACAGATTCACCGCTGCCAAGTCGGCTGCACTGGCTTGCGCCTGGTCGCGATATGACTCGACCGTACGGCGTACACGTCCCCAGAGGTCGATTTGGTAAGACAATTCGAAAGGGATCTGAAAGTCGTTGTAAGTAATGCCATTGGCGACGGTACTCGCAGGCCGGTGACTAGAAATTCGGTTCCGTGTGGCATTAGAGCCCGCGGTGATCGTTGGAAAAAAGTCGGCCCGCTGGTAACGGAGAAGTGCACGAGCTTGGGTGTATTGTGCTTCCGCCGACTTTAAGTTTTGGTTGGAGACGTTGACTTGAGCTTCGAGGGCGTTCAGTTGCGGATCCTGAAACAATTCCCACCAGCTGCCGCTGCTGAGGCTCTGATCATTCGGCTGGGCAGGCTTCCAATCTCCTACCTCTTTGTAGGTTGCCGGAACTTCAGCTGCAGGGCGACGATAGTTCGGTCCGACCGTGCATCCGGCGAATAACAGCATGCTCAGGACACTGATGCTGCCCGCGAAGCGCATCGAAGATCGAATGTTTGTAGTGGGGTGGCGAAGGAAACTCACTGCGTCCCTCCAGCCTTGGTGGTTTCAGCGATCTGTACCTTTTCTCCATTCACCACGGA
>Ga0210407_10000237_pt1 | contig 69218 bp, 55 predicted proteins | sample IncBWC27MmetaG_FD_150860 | JGI IMG/M metagenome (GOLD analysis project Ga0210407, IMG submission 150860) | Forest soil microbial communities from Barre Woods Harvard Forest LTER site, Petersham, Massachusetts, United States - Inc-BW-C-27-M | ecosystem: Environmental > Terrestrial > Soil >...
GTTCTCACTCTGGGCTTGAGCACGCGGGCTTGTGCAGGCAAGACCCAAAACGACGGCCAGAAGCACAAACCACGTCCTAAGTGAATTCATGTTTACCCTCCCAAAATGTGCGAACGAATTAAAGTGGCGGTCACGCCTTTAGCGCATTCTCGGATTGGTGTCAAGCAAATAATCGCAAAACCGATTGAAGCGAGAAGAATTTACGTTCTTGAGACAAGTAAAAAATTTGGCTCAATATGGTTGCGCAGACCGCTCCCCTGATTGGGCACCCAGCTTGAACTGGTGGATTCCCTCAGCAAGAGAATCGCTTCTCCGAAGTTCCGGTTTTCTGATAAACAGGAGTTTGCACTTTACCCATGCCATCCTCCTCTTTTTCGCCGCCGCGATCGCCGGGACTCTAAACGCGGTTGCAGGCGGGGGCAGCTTTGTCTCCTTTCCGGTTCTGCTGTTCACGGGCGTGCCCGCCGTGGAAGCGAATGCCACCAACACTGTCGCGCTATGGCCGGGTTTGGCAGCGAGCACCGCCGTTTATCTGAAGCGATTGGACGCGCCGCTGCGCTTGATGCTCCCCTTATTGGTGACGAGCCTGGCCGGGGGATGGGCTGGCGCGTTGCTGCTGCTGCGGACACCCCAACACACATTTCTGCATCTGGTTCCGTGGCTGCTGTTGAGCGGCACCTTGCTGTTTGCGTTTGGCAATAAAATTCGCGCCATTGCGGGCCGGACTTCCGTTGTGGATGATCTCCGGCAATTATCCTGGCAGGCGATCGTAGTGAGCTCCGTCGTGGAGTTGCTAGTCGCCGTATATGGCGGATACTTCGGCGCTGGCATCGGGTTCATCACCCTGGGAATGCTGGCTGCGCTGGGCATGCGCGACATTCTTGCGATTGGCGCTATCCGGACGTTGCTGGCCGCGACGATCAACGTGGCCGCGGTTGTCACTTTCATCTGGGCAAGGGCAGTTTTGTGGCCGCAGTGCGCGGTGATGATTGCCGGGGCGCTTACCGGCGGATGGTTTGGGGCGCATTTTGCGCAGAAGGCCGACCCGCAGAAGATGCGATACGCCGTGATTGGCGTGGGCCTGGCGATGAGCGCGTATTTTTTTATTACCGCGCATTAGGGCTTCGGCGTCTTCCGGCATCGATTTGTTCGCTGGTCTGCCCGGAGGCCAAAAAATATTGCCGGGTGCTTGACAAGGGGTGTATACTCCCGCTGGTCCACTTACCGGACCACTTGGAGCCTTGCTTGTCTCTCAACCTCAAATCCGATTTCGAGACTGTACGCAGGGATAAAGTTTACGAAGGCGTGGCCAAGCAGATTGAACGCCTGATCCTGAAAAAACTGCAGCCCGGCGACAAGCTTCCTTCCGAACGCGATTTGGCGGAGTCGCTTGGAGTCAGCCGAAGCTCCATACGCGATGCGATTCGCAGCCTGGAGCTGATGGGCATGGTGGAACCGCGCCAGGGCGCCGGCACCATTGTTCGCCAAGTTTCGTCGGACTCGCTGGTCAGTCCTCTGGCCGACGCCCGGAAACGCAAGGAAGAACTGGTTGGCGAACTTCTGGATTTTCGGAAGATGCTCGAACCGCCCCTCGCCGCCCGCGCCGCCACCCACGCTTCCAGCGGGGAAATTGCCGAGATGCAAGAAATCCTCGCACGGCAAGAGGAGAAATTGCGAAACGGTGAGACCACTATCGCCGAGGACACCGAGTTTCATTACGCGATTGCCCTGGCCTCGGGTAACAGCGTTGTGCGCAAAGTGCTGGACACGCTGATGGATTTGCTGCGCGATTCACGGGAACGCAGTTTGCAGGTCGACGGACGGCCGCAAAAATCGCTGGCCGGCCACCGGCGAATTCTGACTGCGATTGACCGTCATGACGCCGATGCCGCAAAGTTGGCAATGCGGCGGCACATTGAAGACGTCGAAAAAATGCTGCTCAGGAAGTGAGGATTTGACCAACGGGGAATCTTCGGCATGGATCCACGATTCGCTTTCGCGGGAATGCGATCGCGCCGAATGCGGAATGACGGTCAGCATTGCCGGGGACGAAGAACAGAATTTCGATTTGAGGACGAGTAGATTGGCTGACTTGCGGAATGACATGACCGGTGGGCCTTTCACACCTCACGAGGCGCAAGCTACAAGTCTATCGAACCCGGATAATTCCCCATCGACTCCCGGAACAACCCTGACGCTTCGAGTTGCGGAGGCGCGTGTCGAGGATGTTGGCCACGCGATTGCGCGGCTTGCGCCGGCGGACCTGTTGCGCATCGGCGCGCGGCCTGGCGATGTGCTGAAAATCACCGGCGGCACGATCGGTGTCGGACGCGCAGAAATTTCGGACGAAGCACACGAAGGCATGATTCAGATCGACGGAACCTGCCGCAGCAATTGCAGCGCTGGATTGCAGGAGCAGGTGACGGTTACGCCCGTCGAGACCCAGGCAGCGGTTGCGGTTCGCTTTTCGCCCATGTGGGTGGGCGCTGCGCCGGCAACCATTGCACCGGACCGGATGCTCGAGGACTTGGTGGGCGTTGCGGTGATCACGGGTTGCGCGGTTCGTGTGCCGACATTTGCGAAGGCAGTGAACTTTCACGTTGTGCGCACCATTCCGTCGGGCCCAGTGGTCATCGGGAAACGGACGGATATTCGGGTCGTGGAAGGTGAGCAGACACCGTCGCGCGCTCCCGCGGTTTCCTACGAAGACATCGGAGGTCTCGAGCGCGAAGTGGCGAGGGTGCGCGAGATTGTCGAATTGCCGCTGAAGTACTCGCACATTTTTGAGCGGTTGGGAATTCTCGCGCCAAAGGGTGTTCTGCTGTATGGCGCCCCGGGAACTGGAAAAACGCTGCTTGCGCGCGCCGTGGCGGCCGAGAGCCGCGTGCACTTCATCCACCTGAACGGCCCGGAAATCATGCGCAAGTTTTATGGAGAGAGCGAGGCCAAGCTGCGCGAAGTGTTTGAAGAAGCGGCGCGCCACGCGCCTGCGATTCTCTTCATTGACGAGATTGACGCAGTCGCGCCGAAGCGAGCCGAAGTAACCGGCGAAGTGGAAAAGCGCGTCGTGGCGCAGCTTCTGAGTTTGATGGATGGCTTCGTCGCGCGGGGCCATGTGATCGTCATCGGCGCCACCAACATTCCGGAGACGCTTGATCCCGCGCTGCGGCGCCCCGGCCGCTTCGATCGCGAAATCGAAATCGGCGTTCCGAATACACAGGCACGGCTGCAGATTCTGAGGATTCACACGCGGGCGATGCCGCTTGCGCCTGACGTCGATCTGCAGGAAATTGCCGAACTTTCTCACGGCTTTGTCGGCGCGGATCTGGAAGCGCTGGGGCAAGAAGTGGGCATGATCGCGCTGCGAGGTTTCCTTGCCGGCCTTCCGCTTGGCATTGATGGAGCCGCGTCTGCCGAACTTGGGGCGCTGCAGGTTACGCGCGAGGATTTTCTTGCGGGTTTGAAGGATGTCGAGCCGAGCGCGACTCGCGAATTTTTTATTGAGAAAAGCGAAACGACTTTTGCATGCCTCGGGGGTCTCGACGAGGTGAAACGAATGCTGGATGCCGTTGTTGAGCATTCGCACATTCACGCGGAGATCTACGAAAAGTTTGGACTGGCCCCGCCGCGCGGCATTCTGCTGGTCGGCCCATCAGGAACGGGAAAGACTGCGATGGCGCGGGCGCTTTCCGGCGAGAAACAGCTCCCGCTCATCGCGATTGACGGCCCGCAGCTTTATTCGAAGTGGCTGGGGGATTCCGAAAGAGCGCTGCGCGAAGTTTTCAAGAAGGCAAGACGCGCGGCGCCCTGCATTCTCTTCTTCGATTCGATTGATGCGCTTGCTCCGCGGTTCGGCGCCGATCAATCTACCACGGATGTGTATCGAAGGATTCTGAGCCAACTGCTGCGCGAGATCGACAACTTGCGCGACGTCAAGGGAGTGATCCTGCTGGCGGCCACGGATCGGCCCGAGCGGATCGAGCCCGCGCTTTTGCGGAGCGGTCGCTTCGACTACATACTCCCGTTCGCAAAACCTGGCGCTGCCGATCGCGCCGCGATCATTCAGCTCTGTTGCCGACAGGTACCGCTGTCGCCAGACATCGATTTCAAGGAGTTGGCCGGACGGATGGACGGGCTCACCGGCGCGGACATCGAAAGCCTTTGCAAGAAAGCGACGCTCTCCGCGATCGTGGAAATCCAACGCGGAACGCGGCTTGCGCCGTTCGTGGTTACGCGAGGCGATTTCCTGGCGGTTCTGGAGTCCGATCGAAGCAGTCCCAAGCACTTGAACACAACGAACGAACCGGGCAATGCCGCCGGGGATTTGTGCCGAGATGTGTTTACTTCAACGAAGTACTGACGAGGTTGAAACATGAGCTATACCGAACTTTCTGTTTGGACGCGCGGCATCATCATGGACAAGGAAGGCCGCGATATCGTGAACTCCATCTCCGCATCTGCCCGGCTGGAGGGGAAGCACGCTCAGTCGATGGAAAATTATGTGGACAATCCGGATCGCACAAACTGCCCGACGCGCAAATATTGCCGCGTGAGCGACTCGGTGCTCGAAAACGAGCTTACCTACGAAAATGATCACCCCAACATCGTCGTGCTGGTTGAGGGCACGATGGTGAAGGGTTGGGATTACATGCGCGGGATGCCGCCGGGCGGAACGCTGGTGATCAACACGCACTACACGCCTGAGTACATGATTCGATTTGTGCCGGGCGCCGACCGGCTGGCGCAACTGGTTTGCGTGGATGCGGCGAAGCTGGCGGACCACAAATGGCTCTACTACCGGCTCGGGCAGTTGGGTCTCGACCGGCTCTCGACAGAGGGCGCTGCCGAACGAAGTAAGGCGATCGCACCGGATATCGCGGCGCCGCTGATCGCGGCGGTGGTGAAGACTACAGGCATCGTCAAGATGGCGACGATTCAACCGATGATTGCGAATCAGAAAGCTTTCGAGATGGCGCTCAATGAATTGCATATCCTGCCGCTGAAACCAGTGGCCGCGTAGGAAGGATCATATGTCCACAAAAGGCACACGCATCCCCGATTGGTTGACCGTACCCTTCGCAGGCATCACGCCAGCGCCAACGCAGGAAAAGGGGCAGGACTTGTTCCCCACCGGCAACTGGCGTTCGATCCGGCCTGTGTACCGCGACAAGTTGCCGCCCTGCAACAACGCCTGCGGAACCAACGAAAAAATTCAGGGCTATCTCGACCTGGTGAAGCGCGGCAAATACCTGGACGCCTATGCACTCATCAAGGAAGACATGCCCTTCCCTTCGGTCACCGGGCGTGTGTGTTACCACCCATGCGAGACGGCGTGTAATCGCGGGCAATACGATGAGGCAATCTCGATTCGCGCGGTTGAGCGGTTTCTTGGCGATCTCGGCCAGGCGCTGCAACGCGATGTCGTAAAACCCGGGAAACCCAACGGCAAGAAAGTCGCCGTCATTGGCTCAGGGCCTGCTGGCCATAGCGCGGCTTATCAACTCGCGCGGCTCGGCTACCAAGTCACGATTCTCGAAAAATCTCCCCGGGCTGGCGGCCTGAATCGCGGCGGCATTCCGGATTGGGTGCTGCCGCAGGATGTGCTCGACCGTGAAATCGAGCGTCTCATTGAACTCGGAATCGCGATCAAGACCAACACCGAGGTCGGCAAGGACGTTTCCTGGGACAGCCTGAAAAAAGATTACGACGCCGTAGTCCTGGCCGTCGGTCTGACCGAGCCGAACAGCGTCCGCGCCGAAGGTGAAAACAAGCAAGGTGTAATCTACGGACTTCCCTTCCTGCGCGACATCGGCATGGGCACTTCAAAGGTGAAATTGGGTGCTCGCGTCGCCGTCATCGGCGGCGGAAACACCGCCATCGACTGCGCCCGCGAAGCTCTGCGGCAAGGCGCGGTGGAAGTGACCATGATCACCGTCGAGGGCAATCCGAAGGAAATGCCGTGCGTGCCCGAGGATCTCCACGACATGCTCGAGGAGGGCGTGGAGTTGATTCACGGGCGCGCGATGACCGCCGTGCTCGGCAACGGCAAGGTTGAAGCGCTGCAACTCTACCCGGCGAAATTCTCCGGTGCGATTAACGCTTCGCCGATCGCCATCAACAAAGAAGCGCCAGCGGAGAAGTTTGCTGTCGACAACGTCATCATCGCCGTCGGCCAGCACGCGTCACTCGCGTGGCTGCCGGCGGAATTCAAAACCGAAAAAGGCACGATCAAGATCGACCGGTTCGGGCGTCTCGGCGACACCAACTTTTTTGCGGCCGGCGACATCGTGCAGTTGGGTTCGGGCCAGCCGCTGATGGTGGTGAATGCGGTTGGCGACGGAAAACGCGTTGCGTTCAATCTGGACAAGATGCTGCGGGGGGAACGGCTGCAGCCGCGGAAAATTGCCATCGACGTCATCATGGATTTGAACCGCATGAACATGACGTACTTCCCGCACTTCCCGCGCGTGCAGCAGGCGATGTTGCCGCCGGTAAGCCGGAAGAAGACGCAGGAGGAAGTGATCCAGGCGTTCACGGAGGAGCAGGCGGTCGAAGAAGCCAGCCGGTGTTTCAGTTGCGGCACCTGCAACGCTTGCGACAACTGTTACCTGGTCTGCCCGGAACCGTGCATCGTGCGGCCCGAGCGTTCGAACGGGCTCTATAAGATTCTGGTCGACTACTGCAAAGGCTGCCGCGTGTGCATCGAGGAGTGCCCGACTGGGTGCCTCGAAGGCGTGCCGGAACTCGACTTTGAAACAGGCGTGGTGCGGATGGACACGGCTTTCGCAATCTCGCCCGGGTTGCACGGACGGCAGGCGCAGGAATTGGCGAACCTGGCAAGCCGCCCGGCGAAGGAGATTTAGATCGGCAGATAGCACGGATTGAAACAGGCGCCGCGGCAAAATTGCGGGGCCTGCGATTTGATGAATTAAACGGTTCGCCAATTGGCGGACCAGGTGGAGTGATTATGGCAACGGCTACCGAGGTCAAAAAGAAAACGGTTCGAATAAACGGTTGTGTTGCTTCGGCGCAGGCCGCGAAGTACGCTGATGTCGACGTTATTACGGCTTACCCAATCCGGCCGTATACGGCGACGATGATGGCGCTCGCGCAGATGGTGGCAAATGGAGAGCTCGACGCCGAGTACATCGTGGCCGATAGCGAGCACTCGCAATTGAGCATCGCGCACGGCGCGGCATCAAGCGGCGCGCGGGTGTTCACGGGAAGCTCCGGGGTCGGGGTGCAGTTCGCTTACGAACTTTATTCGCCGATTTCGGGCAGCCGCATGCCGGTGCAGATGATGATCGCGGACCGCACGCTCGATCCACCGGGCGATTTCGGTTCCGAGCATACCGACGCGCTTTCGACTCGCGACATGGGCTGGCTGATGGGCTGGTCGTGCGACGCCCAGGAAGCTTTTGACAATCACCTTATGGCGTATCGAATCGGCGAGGATCGCCGCGTTCTTTTGCCCCAGATGGTTTGCCAGGATGGCTTCTTCGTTTCTCACATCACAAGCGATGTCGAATTGCCCGACCCCGGCCAGGTGAAGGAATTCCTACCTCCGTACAAGCATCCCTACCCGCTCGATCCGCGGCATCCGGTTTCGCACGGTCCGCAGATCATGCCGGAGCAGGGTCCGCCCCTGCAGTTGGAGCGCGCGCGGGCCATGGAAGGCTCGATGGCGGTGATCGAGGAGGTTCACGACGAGTTCGCGAAAATTTTCGGCCGGCGATACGACCCGTGGGTCGAAGAGTACATGACCGACGGCGCCGACATCGTCCTTTTCGTACAGGGCGGCCACGCGGTGACGGCGCGTTTCGCGATCAAGCATTTGCGTGATCAGGGCGTGAAGGTGGGTCTCGTGAGGCTGCGCACCATCCGGCCCTACCCGACCGATCGAGTGAACGAGGTGCTCAGCAAGTTCAAAGTCGTCGGCGTCATCGAGACCAACATGGGTCTTGGCAGCGTCAGCAGCGGCGGCTCGCTCTACGCTGAGGTCTGCGCGGCTCTCTATGAAAGTTCCAAGCGTCCCCTGGTTATGTCGTTTATGGCCGGAATGGGCGGCGAGGCCATCGTGCTGAAGGAATTTTACTGGATGACGCAGAAAATGACGGACGCGCAGAAACGCGGGAAAATCGAAAAGCGCACGCACTGGGTGGGATTCGAAGAGTAGTCCATAGAGATTTGTTGCGAAGGGCCTGAAAGTTTGCAGTGGAAATGGATTGGCGCAGGGCCGATGGGCGCTGCCACCGGGAGGAAACGATATGCCAACGATTGAAGTTCAACGACAAGTGCTGCCAATTTTGGGCAGCCCGAATCAGGGAGCGCGTTTTTACAACCCCGAGTTACCGTCGACCGAGCCGTTTGTCCCCGGTCACCGGACGTGCGCCGGCTGCGGGCCTTCCATCCAATACCGGATGACGAGCAAGGCTTCGGGCGACAATACCATCCTGGTTGGACCGACGGGATGCATGTACGTGGCGAACAGTTCGTATTTGTGCACGCCCTACAATGTGCCCTGGGCGCACACACAGATTGGCAGCGCGGGCAGTTTCACCGCGGGCGTGGCCGCTGCGTATGAAGCCATGATCCGGAAGGGCAAATGGAAGGGCACGTTCCCGAACATTATTTGCGAAGCGGGCGACGGCAGCGCGTCGGACATCGGCCTCGCTTCGATTTCCGGGGCACTCTATCGGAATCACGACTGCCTGATTATTTGCTACGACAACGAGCAGTACGCGAACACTGGCATCCAGGCTTCGTCGCGCACGCCTTATGGCGGCATGACGACCTTCTCGCCGCCGGGACCGAAAGTTCCGGAGGCGAAGACGCTGTATCCCAAGGATCTCGCTCGCATGATGGCTGCCGGCCACCCGCACTGCTATGTGGCGACTGCTAGCGTGGGATATCCAATCGACTTGATGAACAAAGTGCGCAAGGGACTGAACCACAAGGGCGCTGCGTACCTGATGATTTACACTCCCTGCCAAAAAGGCTTTGTGTATGAGACGCCGCGTTCGATCGATCTTGGCCGCCTGGTCGTCGAATGCGGTCTCTATCCGATGTGGGAATGGAACCCCGAAAAGCGCGAGTACGACTACAGCTTTCGCCCGCAGACGATGCGGCCGGTTGCCGAGTACTTGAAATTGCAGGGGCGATTCGGCCACCTTCACGCCGAGCACATCGCCAACTTGCAGAAGTTTGCCAACCAACAGTGGCAGATGATGGGCGTCGAACTGCCCGCGGCCCTGATCCACGCCGCAGACGCGAAAAACCAGGTCAACATGGCGGCCGCGGTAGAGGCCGAGGCGGTGGCGCAAACACTATGAGCACCAAACCAACACCTTCACCTGTTGTTCCGGACGCGCAGGAAAGCTACATCGTCAACGAAGGGAAAAAGCGCGGGTCGACGCGCGACGTGCGGCCGGAAGCCGCCTTTGACCGCTACTTGACCGTCCTGCGCGTGCACGCGGGCGACGCTATCCTGACGGATAATTGGCACACCAACGAAGTGCGGGACCACTTGCGCAACAACTTCGAGGGATACACCTTCGCCATGCGCACGCTGGAGGCTTGGGGCGCAATGATCGAGGACGACCACCGCGCTTACTACACCGCTGGCGGGCGCGTGTGGGTTCTGGACCTGGAGCCGTGCGAAGGTAAGAAGGCGCGACTGCCCGGCACCGGCGCTGGCAAGGGCTAGCGCATTGCCGCACCGCATCCTGCTGATTGACGACACGCCGGAGATTGCGCAACTTCTGACGTTTGCGCTGCGCGATCACGGCCACGAGGTCTTCGCTGAGGGTTATACCGATACGGTCAACGACCTGATTCGCGACTTGCATGCGGATGCTCTCGTGCTGGACTGTTCCACTTTTGACATGAGCGAATCCCTCTTCGACATGGTGCGCCACCACCCGGATTATGCCGAACTCCCTGTCGTTATTATCAGTGATACGCCGGAGAAGGCCGACGCGAGCCTTGCTTCGCGCAATGCGCAGAAAGTTTTGCTGATCCCGAAACCATTTTCCGGCTCTCAGGTCGCGAGAGCGCTCGCCGACCTGCTTGGATAAATATGCCTTTGTGGAGCATGGACGAGTGGCAGTACGTGGAGCGCGAGGTCGTCACCGACCCGAAGGACAGGCAGTGGACCGTGGCGCTGATGGACGTGCTGGGTCAGACGGGCGATCCTGACATACCGAACAAGTTGCTGGAGCTTCAGTATGCTTCAGGCCGGTATTTCACTCTGATTTATTCCGCCAGCGGGGCGCTACAGCGGGAACGCGGTTACGCCACGTTGGCGGAGGCTACCCAGGCGTTCGAAGACATGCGCATCGCGGTCATTGATGGCAGCCTGGATCCATCACAGCCGGTGTTCCGGCAGGACCTGGAAGACTAAAGCAAAGAATCGTCCGAGCGTCTTCGATTGGCCTGATTCTATCTGCCGGGATTCAGATCCCTCATCACGACGTTTAACACTTGCCCCGCGAGTCGAGCTTCCCGCTCGGAAACCGTCACGGTTGCGCCGTTGTCGCCTTGATCTCTATACGCGCGGGCGACTGCCGGAAGACGTGCGCACCCGCCGCGAATGAGACCACCTTTCTCCGCAACGGCGAGTCGGGTTTCGAACGACCAATCGGCGATCTTCCCCGCGGGCACATTCGACGTCGCCAATTCACTTAGGCCCTTATGTTCCAGCGCGTCGGTCACGATGGCTTCCAGAATGCCGCAGGAAGTGCGCATCGCGAGATCGTATTCACCTTGCTCCATCGCGCGCCGGCCGTCGGTATAGGCCTGCTCGAGAATCTGGCGCAGTTCAGAATTGTGGACAAACTCGAAGCGGCGAGGCGGGACATTCTCTGACGCGATGATTACCGGGCCGCTGCCTTCCCGGGAAAGCGCGGTGACCCCTTGCGTGAGGACGTCGAGCAATCGCTGGACGATCGCCTGCGGCGCCGCTCCTTCCATGGCATTGCCTTTCGCTGACCGCATCAGAAACGCTTCGCTGAACGAGCGCGCCAGCCAATGAGCCTTGCTGCCCCCCGATAATTGATTGATGGCCACGCCGCACTCTTCCTGCCAGGCCCGTGTGGCCACGATTGCGGCGGGGTCGGCGGAGTTTTTCACCAAGGCGTCGCGAACCTGATGTCCGCGGCGTATCAGGCCATTAAGGCGGGACACAAAACTCTTAATCTGCGCTTCGAGGCTTTCAGACATTGGCGGTGTCTCTCGGGAATGAGCGGCGCACGGCCCGGGCGGTGCGCACCAGTCGAACAGAATAGGAAAAATAGCTTACAAGGACGCAAGGAATCTCTTCTTGACAGCCCATGTCGACGGTGCTAGATTCCGTGCCGTCGCAAAGTGGTTCACTCATCGGACCAGTTTAACACGGTTCGCTGGAGTGGCTGCTCGGCGGAGTTGGAGGCGCGGCGCTGCCGTTGAAGGGGTAAAACGTAGCACTTCGCCGCCAAGGAATTTTCCTGCGGCAGTTGGTTCGGGGTTATTCGCTAAAACTGAAGACAAGCTCCGCGTACGTCACGCAAATTGGCGTCGATCGCTTCGGGAGAGAGATCGTTTTGGGGAAAGCGAATAATCTCCGGCTTTGCACCGTTCTGCGGAGATGTGGGCTCTCTGGACGGCCTCGCAGGTAAATTGGGGACTGGTTCGTGAACTACTTCCGCTGAAGTCCAAATGGAGGTTAGTCAATGGCTGCTACGCCAGAAGCTCTAATTCATCCCTCTCGGATCGTCAATCGTTGGGTTCAATTGATCGCCGGCATCATCGCGATGATGGCGATCGCCAATTTGCAGTATGCCTGGACGCTTTTCACCAAGCCCATTCAGGCCCACCTGCATGTCTCGCTGGTCGCCGTTCAGTGGACTTTCACGTTATTCATCCTTCTGGAAACCTGGCTCGTTCCGTTTGAAGGATATCTGGTCGATATAATCGGCCCTCGCTTGATGCTGGGAATTGGCTCGATACTTGTGGCCCTCGGCTGGGTCGGATCGGGCTACGCCGAAACCATAACCAGTCTGTATTTTTGGTATGGGGTGGGTGGCGTCGGCGCCGGTATCGTCTACGGCGGGTCCATCGGAAACGCGCTGAAATGGTTTCCCGACCATCGAGGTCTCTGCGTGGGCCTGACGGCAGGGGCATATGGCATCGGCACCGCGAGTACGATTACTCCCGTGGCCAATATGCTGAAAGTGTCCGGCTACCAGCACACCTTCATCGTTTGGGGCATCATCCAGGGCATCGTTGTCCTGGCTTGTGCTCTGTTCCTGGCGCGGCCGCCGATGGGTTGGACGCCGCCAAACTGGGCTGAAAAAGAAGCCAAGATCAAAGCCAAAATTAACACTTCAACCGCCAACCTCACGCCACTCCAGATGCTGCGTCAGCCGTCGTTCTATGTCATCTACATGATGATGACCATGCTGGCATTCGGCGGCCTAGTGGTTACCGCGCAACTCAACCCTATGGCCTCGACCTACCACGTGGATAATGTCGTCGTAGCGTGGGGCATGACCGCCCTTGTGCTGGCGATCACGGTGGACCGGCTGTTGAACGGGTTAACCCGTCCCTTCTGGGGCTGGGTCTCGGACCACATCGGCCGGGAAAACGCTATCTTCTGCTCGTTCATCCTGGAGGCAGGCGCTGTATTTGCCTTGCTGCAACTCATCGACCGTCCTGTGTGGTTTGTTGCCTTATCGGGACTGTGTTTCTTCGCCTGGGGCAATATCTTTTCGTTGTTCCCGGCAATCACCGGCGACTTGTACGGAAGCAAGTGGGCCACCACAAACTACGGAATCGTCTACACCGCCAAGGGATTGGCTGCTATGTTCGCGGGTCCCGGCGCGGCTTGGATGTTTGCCAAGACCGGTTCCTGGAACAAGGTGTTCTGGGCCATGATCGTTTGCGATTTGATCGCAGCGTTCATGGCATTGCTCTGGCTGAAGCCTTTGGCCAGGCGTACGGTGAAGTCGTCGCAGAGCGCGGTTGCTCCTGCGGTCGACCTGACAGCGCCGGCGAAAGCATAAAGCGCGCCGCTTGAGGCGGCACACGCGTTTCGCATTCTGCCCGGGGACATCCTCGCCACTCGATCGTGAGGATGTCTCCCTTTCCGTTCACGTGCATATATTAATGTTAGGTACGTGGCGCTTGCGAGCCACTTGCTCCGGCAAGAATTATCACTATCTTGTTGCGAAAGCGGGCCTTGCAATACTCCAGGGGATTGGAAGGAGACTTTAACCGGCACGAAAAAAGTGGCGCGCCCGGCAGGATTTGAACCTGCGACCCTCGGATTAGAAGTCCGATGCTCTATCCAGCTGAGCTACGGGCGCTCTCTCTGGAATTTAGCACGTTTTTCGATTATTAGACCAGACAGCCGCGAGACTGTTACACCCCTCATCTCGTTCCAGGAACACAGCACGCGACTAAGTTTCCATTGGTCTGCCCACGCGAACCATTTGGGTCCTATCGTGGGCAGTCTTGACATCATTTATATAACTGATACAAGGGTGCTAACGATCAAGCCAGTCGAGGCGAGCGCTGAAGGGCTGAGGTACTTTTCCGGATGGTTTTGGCTTCGCGTGTCGTTTATAGATTGCTTTCGCTGGCGCTCCTGTTCACCATTGCCCTCGGCGCAATACCCCTATTTTTCACCTGTCCGTTGAATGCGCAGTCGACGAATGCCTCTCTGACCGGGCGAATTACCGACTCGAGCAAAGGGGTTGTCCCGAATGCGAAAGTCGTCGCGATTAACACAGGCACGCGCATCCACTACGAGACGGTTACGAATGCGACTGGAAGTTACTACGTAACGGACCTCCCGCCGGGCACCTACCGAATTGAAGTGGAGAAAGTGGGGTTCAAGGCGGTCATCAAGTCCGACCTCGTGCTCCACGTGCAGGACGCGCTGGAAATTAATTTTGAGATGGTGCTTGGCTCCGCGTCAGAAAGCGTAACGGTGCGGGGAGGAGTGCCGCCGCTGGATACGGAATCTTCGACGATCGGCACTGTGGTGGAGCAGCGGAAGGTGAATGAACTGCCGCTGAACGGCCGCAACGTATTTAACCTGATCGAATTGGCGGCGTCGGTAGTGCCGCAGGGGAGTTCCACCGGCACACCCGTTGGGGTAAATCCGTTTGGTTGGGGCAACTACCAGGTCAATGGCTCGTTTGGGAACGAGAGCGCGGAGTTTCTGGACGGCCAGCCACTGAATATCGGCTACATCAACCTGCCCATCTTGATTCCAACACAAGATTCTATTCAGGAATTCCGTGTGCAGACGAGTAATCTGGGCCCGGAATGGGGCAAGTTTTCAGGCGGTGTAACAAATCTGAGCACCAAGACCGGAGCAAGCTCTGTTCATGGCGAGGCATACGAATACCTGCGTAACAAGATATTCAACGCGAATGATTTCTTTTTGAACGCCGTTGATCGACCGAGGCCGCCATGGGTGCAGAACCAGTTCGGAGCAAATGCCGGTGGGCCGCTGAACATACCTCACTTTGGAGGGCGGAATAGGACGTTCTGGTTTGTCAGCGGGGAGGGCTTCCGGTTACGGACGAGCCAGCCATTCACTGCCACGGTTCCCAACACGCAGGAAAGAGCGGGAATTTTTTCGCAAATCTGCAAATCTGGTTTCACGGCGGGTATCTGCAACGATAGGGGCGTGGACGCAAGCGGCAAACCGGTGGTGATTGATCAGATTTACGACCCTTGCGGAGGAAATGTGAATGCGCAGGGCGCTTGTCCGGGGAGCACGTCCGCCCCCACTCCGTTTACGGGCAACGTGATTCCTGCAAACCGGATCAACACTACTTCCGCGAAACTCCTCGGACTTTGGCCGGGGCCAACAAATCCCGGCGCGAGAACGAATAACTTCACAACCGCCGCGCCCACCGGGGGAGACCATAATCAGTTCGTCGGGCGCCTCGACCACAACATTACAAATAAACAGCGGCTGTTTTTGCGCTTTAATTATTGGCACGTTCTCGACTTGCCCATCGATCCTTTAGGAACTGGCCTTTGCGCCGACCGCTGCGCCGAGGACTATCACACCTATGCGACAGCCGCGGGATACACCTACAGCGTAGCTCCCACAACTGTGGTCGGACTCAATGCGAGCGTAAGCCGGTTCACGTATAACCGGAGCCCGAAGAACACCGGATTCGACCTGACATCCATCGGCTGGCCGGCGAGTTATAACGAGTCGGTGCCCGCCGAAATGCGCACACCGCCGACACCGTGCGTGGCGAACTTCGCCGACAATATCATGTGCACTCAGGGTCAAAGCTTCATTCAGGACCGCAATACGCAATTCTACGTGTCGCCGAGCATCTCGATGTTGCGAGGCCACCATCAATTTCATTTTGGCTTTCAGCTTGAAGTCGGCCGGGATAACTACGCGCAGTCCAACATCGCGAGCGGGGCATTTGATTTTTGCGTCTCCGGCCAAGCGTGCTTCACTTCCCTTCCCGGGGTCTCCGGGACGGGGTTTTCGTTTGCGGATTTCCTGTTAGGGTATGCGGACAATTTCAACAATCTTGAAAACCATTTCTTTGCCCAGGCTGTTGTTCCTGCGTTCACGGCAGGCCAACAGATTTACCGCGCTTTGTATTTTGACGATTCATGGCGGGCCACACGCAAGCTCACCTTGAATTTGGGTTTGCGCTACGATCTGCAGGGCCCCTGGTCGGAACGCTTCAACCGCTTGTCGTATTTCGACCCAAAGGCGACGAACTACCTGACGCAATATCTTCCCGCGAATTCGCCTCCGGTACTCGGGGACGTTTTTCTAGTTAGCCCCAGCAAGCGCAATAATCTGGGGCTCAAAAAGTTGGACTTCTCTCCCCGGGTTGGTTTTGCCTACAGCGTCGATTCGAAAACGGTTGTGCGCAGCGGCTACGGAATTTTCTGGATACCGGACTACGTGTCGTTCAGCCTGAATCCTCTGAACGATATGGTCAACGGCGGGGCGACAACTTATACCGGGACGGTGGATGGGACTCACCCTGTAAACACCATTGCCCTACCGTTCCCAGCAGGGATTGCTCAGCCGCCTGGTCGGAGCCTGGGCGCCACCGGCACCCAACAATTCCTGACACAGGTGGTGCAGTCCATCACGGAAGTGAATCCCGGCAATCACCCCGAGGGCTACTTACAGCAATGGAACCTGGACTTGCAGCGTGAACTCCCAGCGGGCTTCTTTGTGTCCGCCGCTTACGTGGGCTCCCGGGGAACGCATCTGGCGCAGTATTCGGAGCAGTTCAACCAGATTTCGGACGCATTGCTTGCGCAGGCAGCCTCACAAGTGAACCCTTCGCTTCCGAACCCGAGACAAAATGTGACATTGGTACATTCGACGCCGAATCCGTTTTTCATCAATGGCCAAGCATTGGCCCTTGTGGGGCCAACGACGACCGTTGGACAACTTCTTCGTCCCTACCCTCAGTATGCAAGCGTGCAGCTTGCCGGCCAGGGATCGTACGACAGCATCTACCACTCGTTCCAGTTGACGGTGCAGAGGCGCTTTGCGGATGCGGGGTCGCTGCTTGTGGCGTATACCAATGCCAAACTCATCAGCGACACCGATACGCTTACGGCCTGGGTGGAGCCGGGCGTAGGGGGCATTCAAGACAATAACAATTTGCGGGGGGAACGCTCATTATCTTCGCAAGACGTCCCCCAACGTCTGGTCATCAGCTATGTTCTCGATCTACCTTTTGGAAAGGGCAGGAGGTATTTCTCTGGCGCTGATGGATGGTTGAATAGAATCGTGGGAGGTTGGGGGATTGACGGCGTGACGATTTTTCAGCGCGGCTTCCCGCTCGTTTTTACGAACGGCCAGGTGAATGGCACCACGCTTTTTGGCGGGGGCTCGCGCCCGAACGTCATTCCCGGCTGTACGGGAACGGTTTCGGGTAGCGCCACCCCGCGGCTCGGGGAATGGTTCAACACGGCTTGCCTCACGGCGCCTCCCGATTTCACTTTTGGGAACGAGCCGCGCGTTGACCCCCGGCTAAGGGCCCAGGGAATCAGCAACTTTGACTTTGCGGTTTTCAAGAGGGCCCGGTTCGGAAGCAATGAACGACTGGGCTTGGAATTCAGGACAGAGTTTTTCAACATCTTTAATAGGACTCAATTCGCGCCGCCAAACACGGTTTGCTGTACGGCAAACAATTCGAATTTCGGTGTGGTGACGAGTACGGCGACAGGCACGAATCCGCGGTTGGTGCAGTTTGGACTAAAATTCTTGTTCTAGGCGGTACCCACACGCATAGTGGTCCCTATTAAATATACTACGTGTCCCAGGGTAGCCTTGTACCAGAAACAAAGATACTAGCCTGCATCGAAAAACCTTCTCCTGAGAAGGTCTTCTGGTGTATTGTCTTGAAACCATCGGGACTTCGCCGGGGAAGTTCTCCGATGCCACGGTCTTATCGTCGATGGCATCGTCAACAGGCCGTTCACTGGGGATCAACCCATGAGTACTTTGCCGCAACGACGCGCGCTCACTCTTCGCATTGCTCTGCCCAGGGGCCAGGAGCGGCTCAACTCACCGCCAGAACTACCAGAACTCCGTATACCCAGCGATGATGAAGCAATGGCCCGCCTACAGCTGAACGATGCGGCGGCCTTGGAAATCCTGTTCGACCGCTATGCTCGCCTGGTCTTCAGGATCGCGCTCGGGGTGGTCCGTGACAGGGGCGAGGCCGAAGACGTCGTCCAGGAGTGCTTTTTCCATTTGTATAAGAAGTGCATCCTTTATGATGGTGCAAAAGGCACGGTGAAGAATTGGGTCCTCCAGATTGCACTTCATCGGGCGCTTGACCGGAGAGCCCATTTGGCGCGGAGAGGTTTTTATGTTGGTACAGACGCGGGCTCACTCGGTGATACATTGTTGGGAGGCACGGACCTGGACCGGGAGATCGGTGCGAAATTGAACCGGATACAACTGGAGAAGGCTTTTGACGAGCTGCCGGAGACCCAGCGCGTCACCCTTGAGTTGTTTTATTTCGAGGGATTGGATTTGCGGGAAATCAGCCGGAAACTTAACCAGCCATTGGGAAATACGCGGCACTATTTCTACCGCGGATTGGAGCGCCTGCGTAAGAGCGCGTTTGTGCAGAGGCTTCGGGAAACGAAACGATGCTAACGATTGAAGACGGCGGCGAAGAGCACGAAAAATATAAGGAACTATGTGCTTTAGCGGCTGCGGGCAGCCTTGCACCATTGGAATTGTCCGAATTGCGGGTTCACCTGGAACATTGCGATTCCTGCCAGGAGGCATTATCGCAATACCGGATATTGACGACGGAAGGAATACCCGCACTTGCTGACGGGTATCTCGGAAGACCTGAGCGAGTCTTGTGGGATGATTCGGCTGCACGCGAGCGACTGTGGTCGAGCATTCTTATCCAGCAGCAGACTCTGCCAGACCAGCAGAATCAAGCGGCTGCGGCAATTCGGCCGGATTCTTCATCGCGGGGCAATGTTCGCGCTCTTGCGGGAATGGCGATCGCTGCTGGCCTGTTGGTGGCTTTAGCGTCTGGTGCGTATCACCTGGGAGCGCGAACGCACAAACAGGAAATCGTTACCCAGACCTCAGCGCCTTTGGATGACCAGTACCAAAAGCTTTCCGAGCAGAAGAGAGTCGCCGACGAATCGCTGGCGGCGCAGGAGAAAAGGCTGGCTCAACTTCAGGCAGAAGGCGCCGAGAAAGAGCAGGCGCTGGTCAAGCTCCGCTCTTCGTTGCGCGCGCTGGAGAATCGTTCGAGCGAACTGATGGCAGAGAGCAGCGAGTCTGAGGCGCAATTGAAGGAGCTCTCGCAGCAGCGCGAGGAGCTGAACGCCAAGTTGCAAGCCATGAGTCAGGCGTACAGCAATAACCAGGCTGAGTTGGCAGGCCTGCGCTCTGAACGCGACAAGGGATCCGTGCGAACCGCTTTCCTGGAGTCAAAAATTGAAGATCTCACCGCCAGGAATCGTGACCAGGACCGCCGACTGAAGGATGCGGAACAATACCTCACTTCGGACCGGGATATACGCGAACTGATGGGCGCCAGGAAGCTGTACATCGCGGATGTGTTCGACGTGGATGGCAGCAGCCGCACCCAGAGGCCTTTCGGCCGTGTTTTCTATACCCAGGGAAAGTCCCTCATTTTTTACGCGTTCGATCTCGACCGGCAGCCCGGGGTTGTGAACGCCAGCACTTTCCAGGTCTGGGGGCAGCGCGAAGCGCCGCAGGGAGAGCCTGCTTCACCCATGAATTTGGGTATCCTTTACATGGACAACGAAACCAACCGGCGCTGGGTGATGCGGTTTGACGATCCCAAGCAACTGACGGAGATTGACGCCGTGTTCGTTACCGTGGAGCCCCGGGGCGGAAGCCACAAGCCGACCAGCAAGCCGTTTTTGTACGCACTGCTTCGCAACCAGGCCAATCATCCATAGATTCTGCTGGGTGCAATCCCCAACAACTTGAGCCAATTCCCCTCCGCAAGGGTTCATTCCTGCGTCCGTTTCCTTGGAATAGTGCCTCTCTCTTAATGTCATAAACCTATGTGATTGGTACACATCGCCTAATGTTTTCGTACTAATTGGCAGAACACTCTTTTGTCGAGGGCATGGTGTGAAAGTTGGGGTTCCACTGAACGGAGCTTCACGGTTGGGGTGTGTCTGTTGGAAACAGTGATGGCACGCAGTGAATCGTGGAAACGGGGAGCGTGGGTGATGAAAAACTTGCGTTTTGTTGTTGTTGCGGTATTGCAGCTAACCCTCTGTATTTTCCTTGCAGGTCTGATTACTAAGGGCGTATCAGCTCAAACAACCTACGGGTCCATCAGTGGCGAGGTGACCGACTCTTCGGGGGCGGCGATCGCGGACGCACAGGTCACTTTGACCAACCTTGGTACTTTAGAAAAACGAGTGCAATCCAGCGGCAATGATGGCCTCTACACTTTCGTGAATTTGTTCCCGGGCCGGTACAAGATTGACGCCGAAAAGACGGGTTTCAAGCGCATCACTCGCCCGGAGGTTGTAGTAGACGTGCAGCAGTCGGTACGCATTGACCTCGCGATGCAGGTCGGCGATGTCACGCAGACTATCGAGGTGTCTGGAGAGACGCCCCTGCTGCAGCCGGAAACGTCTTCGCTGGGCCAGGTTATCGAACAGCGCAAAGCCAATGAATTACCTCTGAACGGGCGCAACATTTTTAACCTGATTGCCGTTTCGCCGGCGGCAGTTGCTCAGGGCCAAGCAGGCGGCTCACCCGTGGGGCCCAACCCGTTTGGCTGGGGTAACTATCAGGTGGGCGGTTCTTTCGGCAATGAGAGCGCGGAATATCTCGACGGCCAGCCGCTGAATATCGGCTATATCAATTTGCCCGTCGTTATTCCCACGCAGGACGCGATTGGCGAATTCAAAGTGCAGTACAACAATATCGGCGCGGATTGGGGCAAGTTCGCCGGCGGTGTCATCAACTTGAGCACCAAGTCCGGAACCAATCAGTTTCATGGCGAGGCTTATGAGTATCTTCGGAACAAGGTTCTGAACTCAAAAGGCTTCTTCCAGGTGAAAAGCCCTCCGTACGTTCAGAACCAATATGGGTTCGATGTAGGCGGCCCGGTCCCCGTCTCCGTGTTCAAGGACAAGACCTTCTTCTTCACTAGCTGGGAGCAATTCCGCCTTCGCCACGCGGACAACTTCACGACTACTGTTCCGACGTTGGCCGAAAGAACTCCAAGCGCGACTGGGAATTACAGCTTCGCTGATTTGTGTCCTGAAGGTTTCACCGGTGGTGTGTGCAATAACCCGGCCCATCAGCTCTACGACCCTTACAGCAATACAACGGGAGGAGCTCGTACTGCCTACCCGGGCAATGTAATTCCGTCCGCGCAGGTAAACCCTGCGGCGGTAACGCTGCTGACTTTTCTTCCTAATCCCACGAATAGCTCCACGACGGGAGCCAATTTTTCGAAGGACGCCAGCCTCGGCGGAAACTCCAACGAATTCGTGACGCGCATTGACCAGATCCTTACCAACAAGCAACGGTTGTTTGGCAGGTTCCTTTACTGGGGATTAACTGACTTGCCGAGGAATCCGTTCGGAACTGGTCTTTGCCAGGATCGTTGCACGGAACTTTACCATACCAAGGCGGGGGCGGTGGATTACAGCTACACAATCACACCCAACATGATCTTCGACTTCAACGCCAGCCTCAGCCGATTCGTGTATTTGCGAAGCCCGCTCAACGCAGGTTTCGACCTGACTAAGCTGGGCTACCCTGCGTCCTACAACAACGTGCCAAGCACGATGCGCACACCGCCCACTCCCTGCTTTACGGAAGATCCGTTGGTGACCTGCTCGCAAGGGCAGAGCTTCATCAATGATCACAATACTCAATTTAACCTGTCTCCGCAGATGACCATAATTCACGGAAGGCACACGATTCAATTTGGCGGCCAGCTTGAGGAGGGGTACGACAATTACGCCCAGACCAACATTGCCAGCGGCGCTTTCGCATTTAACGGCAGCTGGACGTCAAGCACCGCCGGGGCCAACGCAGTCGGTGGGAAGTCGTTCGCTGATTTTGTCTTAGGCTTGGCGCAAAACCAGGCCACCGTCTTCAACCACACAGAGGGTGCGGCCCAGGTTCCCCAGTTGGCCGCCGGGAAAGAGACGTATCGCGCCCTATTTGTGAACGACACCTTCCACGTAACCAACAAGCTCACGCTGAACCTGGGACTTCGCTGGGAGTTCCAAGGGTCCTGGTCGGAGCGCTTTGACAGAATGTCCTACTGGAATCCAAAAGCGACAAACGCCACCGTGACGGGCTGCTCCGGGGTTGCTGGAAGTCCCTGTCCAGGAGATGTGTTCCTCGTGAAAAACGGAGTGAACGACACTCGGAACAATCTGCCTCTAAGGTACAACCAATTTGCTCCGCGACTCGGGCTTGCTTACAGCTTGAATCCAAAGACGGTAATCCGTGGTGGCTACGGGATCTTTTGGATTCCGAACTACCTCGAGTTTGACATTAATCCAGATAACGACTTGATCGGTCTGGTCACTACGCCTTTCGTCGCCTCAACGGGCGCTGGAAATGTTCCTTCCAGCACAATTAATAGCAGCAACTGTACGGTAGCCGCCGACGCAATCACTTGCACGACGCCCGGACCCTTCGGGACCGCGGGAATCCTTCAGCCGACTGGACGCGCCACCAATGCTTCCGCATTCGCTGCCGGTAAGTCGAACAAAGTAAACCCTTACACCCAGCAAAAGTTCGGCTATCTTCAGCAGTGGAATATCGACGTGCAAAGGCAGTTGCCCTTGGGCTTTTTCGCCGATATAGCTTACGCTGCGTCAAAGGGCGTTCATTTGCCAAATAACACTTCTGTGCAGGTCAACCAGATACCAGATAGCTTTATCGCCCAGGCCGCCCAGCAGGCGGCCGGTGGCTTGACACCTACTATCATTCAGACAGTCCCAAATCCTTTCGTCGGCATCGGGGGGGGGACACCGCTTTCGCCGCCGGCCCTCATCGCCAAGGGTCAGTTTGATCGGCCCTTCCCTGAGTACTCCGGCGTGAACCTCTCAGGATTCGGATGTTGCGACAGCAACTATCAGTCCCTCCAGGTTTCCGTGACCAGAAGATTCGCGGGCGCCGGTTCGCTTCTGGTTGCCTATACCAACTCGAAGCTCATCAGCAATACCGACACGCTTACTACCTGGCTGGAGGACTCCGGGGTCGGTCAGATCCAGGATTGGAACAATCTAAAAGGCGAGCGTTCGCTCTCCTCACAAGACACTCCTCAGCGCCTGGTGATCAGCTACGTCTTGGACCTGCCGTTTGGTAAGGGCAAGATGTTCCTAAGTGACACCAGCGGGGTTGTCGGGAAACTTGTGTCCGGGTGGGGCATTGACGGCGTCACCCTCTTCCAGCGTGGATTCCCACTAAAGATCACATGGGGCGGTGCGAACACTCCCCTCCAAAACGCCAATTTCGGTATTGGGACCTTACGCCCCAATGTTATAGCCGGTTGCAGCGAGGGTACACCCGGCGGCGCCTCATCGAGGCTGGGTGGAACTTTCGGTGGCCCCGGATGGATCAATCCGGCGTGTTTTACCGCTCCACCCGCTTGGGGTTTCGGAAGCGAGCCGCGAGTAGATCCAACACTTCGCGCCCAGGGCGTCAACAACTTCGATTGGGCGATCTTCAAAAGGACGCAATTCGGTCCGGACGATAAGTTGGGAATCGAGTTCCGGACGGAATTCTTTAACCTATTCAACCATCCACAGTTCGGGGCTGCGAATACATCGTTCGGCTCGAGTACGTTTGGGCAGGTAACCAGCCAGGCGAACAACCCCCGCCTGATTCAGTTTGCGCTGAAGTTCGTGTTCTAAAGGTTGGTGGGAGAGTGGATGCCTTCTCGGCATCCACTCCATCCCTCCGCTTTCCCTTTACCCTCCCGAGCTCCCGCTCTCCGTTTCCATTCGATTCCGTGGCATGGCTCTGTGCTAGCCTATCTCTGCGCGTTTAAGCATCGTGGAGGGATTCGCGTTGCATAAGGGGTGCCTACAATGATGATTCGTCGCTTGACGCGGCGCAATTTTCTGAGTTTCGCAGCCGCGGCCGCCGCGGCGCCGATCTTTGAAGTAAAACCCCTGCGCGGCATCGATTTTCTGTTGCAGAATTCCCCTACTCCCCGGAAATTCCTGATTGAGACCATGCCGGGGGGCATTGCATTGTTCGACTACAACAATGATGGATTGCTGGATATTTTCCTTGTTAACGGCGGGCGGATCACCGAAGGATTGCACGTTCCGGAAAATTTCGAACGAAGCAATCCCCGCTACTGGAATCGCTTGTATCGTCAGAGCCACGACGGTAGCTTTCTGGATGTGACCCAGGCCGCGGGGCTGGCTAACGCGGGGAATGGAAATTACGGGATGGGAGTGGCGGTCGGCGACTATGACAACGACGGAAATGCCGATTTGTATGTGACCAGTTACGGCAAAAATATTCTTTATCACAACAACGGGGATGGAACCTTCACGGATGTTACCGCCAAAGCGGGCGTGGCAGGTGGAGGCTGGTCCGTCTCCGCGGGTTTCTTCGATTACGACAACGATGGAAGGCTCGACCTTTTCGTGACGCGCTACATGGATTGGGACGCCGACCACAACAAGATTTGCGGCGGTGACTGGCATACGTACTGCCCGCCGAATGCTTTCCCGGCGACGACTTGCTTGCTCTATCACAATCGGGGCGACGGTACTTTCGAGGATGTGACCGAGCGTTCAGGCCTGGCTGCGAAGAAAGGACGAGCGTTGGGCGTGGCATTCGCGGACTACGACGGAGACGGCTTCACCGACATTTTTGTTTCGAACGACGGCATGCAGCAGTATCTCTTCCACAACAACGGCGATGGAACGTTTACGGAATGCGCGCTGGAGTCAGGAGTGGCGTTCACCGCCGACGGCAAAGGAATGTCGGGAATGGGCACCGTTTTTCAGGACTACGATAACGACGGACGCCCCGACGTCATCGTGACGGTTTTGCCGCGCGAAATTTACAGCCTGTATCACAATGAGGGTGCTGGCAATTTCAATTACGCCAGCCTGGAAGCCGGACTCGGCGCCCTCACCTCGGGGAGTTCCGGCTGGGGCGTGGGCCTGGAAGATTTCGACAATGATGGCTGGAAGGACCTGTTCGTTGCGCAAGGCCACGTGCTCGACAATGTGCAGGACATTGATGCTTCGCTGCGCTACAGGGAACTCCCGTTGCTTGCGTTGAATCACAAAGGTCACTTCGAGCGTGTCGATTCCGGCGCCACCAAGCCACTCGCGGCTCGTGGCGTGGCCTTCGGCGACATCAATAACGACGGGAGTATGGACGCGGTCATCTCATGTCTCGGCGGCCCGCCTGTTCTCCTTCTTAACCGTGGGGGCGGAAATAATCACTGGCTTTCCATTTCGCTGCAAGGAACGCGCAGCAATCGCGACGGCTACGGCGCCCGCGTCAGCGTGAATGGCCAACTGCGTATTGCCACCTCCACGGGAAGCTACCTATGCGCCAACGACAAGCGCCTGCACTTCGGACTAGGTTCCTCTGAAAGGGCAACGATCGAAATTCTCTGGCCTTCCGGTGCAAAACAAGTTCTTAACGATGTTCGCGCCGACCAGTTCCTTCAAATCCGCGAACTGGAGCGTTCATGATTCACCTTTTCTTGTATGCCTGGCTTGCAGGGCAAGCCGGAACATCCGACGCGATGCAGCACGTACAGGCGGGCCTTGAAGCGCGCAAGCTGCACCAAATCGATGTGGAAATCGCGGAGTTTCGCAAAGCCGCGGAGAGCGACCCCAGTTTAGCTGATGCGTTCGTAAACCTGGGCGCTGCCTACATGGAAAAACACGACTATGGCGCGGCGATCGCTCCCCTGAAACATGCGCTGGAGCTCAGCCCCGACCTCGCGGTCGCTCACCAATTCCTGGGTTATGCGCTTCTGGCGCAGGGGTACGCGGCGGAGGCGATTCCTCATTTGCAGCGTGTTGGCGCCCTGGACGCATTGGGAATCGCGCAGATTGAAACGAATCAACTGACGGAGGCTGTCTCCAGCTTCACTGCGGCGCTCGCGCAACGTCCGGGCGACCCCGATTTGTTGTATTACCTCGGTCACGCCAGCGGCCTGCTCTCCAAGGACGCCATTGATAATCTGCTGGCCACTCATCCGGATTCCGCGCGCGCGCACCAGGCGCTCGCCGAAAACTACTTCGTTCTTCGCCAAATGCCGCAAGCCGAGAAGGAGTACCTGGAGGCGCTGCGCTTGCGGCCCGACCTTCCCGGACTTCATCTGGAGCTCGGGCAGGTCTATGCAAACTCTGCGCAATGGCCAAAGGCGGAAGCCGAGTTTCGCGCGGAGTGCAAACTGCGGCCGGGTAACGCCGAGGCCGCTTATCGGCTGGGTGCAGCGTTGCTCCAACAGGGCAGAGCGCACGACGCGCTCCCAGAGTTGAAGAGATCGAATGAGCTGAAGCCGGAAATGCCGGAGACGCTTTACTCGTTGGGCAAAGCTGCTTCACTCAACGGAGACGTCGCCAGTGCGGAGCGGGCATGGCTGAAGGTAATTGAACTCGAGAAAAACACCGCGCTCGCCGCGCAAGCGCACTTTGGACTTGCCGGCGTCTATCGCAAACAGGGCAAGGCCGCGCAGGCGCAGCACGAAATGCAAGAGTTTCAGAAACTTCAGAGCACGATCGGCCCACCCCGTTCAGAACAATAGGACGTCAATCTGACTTATCTTAAAGATTCGACCAAAATTTGTTTCCAACCCTCGACGTTGTTATCATCAGCGGTATATATCTTCTCCGTTATCAGGAGGTCCCGATGCAACCGTGGCGCAGGCGATTCCTGCTTTTATATATGATGCGGGTTCCGTTGACGTTTCTGACCGTGCTTGGATTCGGGTTGCCGTGGGCCTTTCAATCGGCGATGTTCCACGGAATCGCGGACCTCGATCTGGTCAAGGTGGGCGCAGCGTCTTTTCTGGCGTCTCTCTATATCAGCGCGGCGATCAGCGGCTGCTTCATGATGCTGCTGTACGGCGAAGAGCGTGCGGATGGATGGGCAAATCTGCCAGCGCCTCAAGATCGGGTGAGCTCGTTGAGCGTAGCCCTGCTCTATTTTTACGGCGGAATCTGCTACGCGCGTTTTCTCATTTCCATCGGCCAATTCATGGGCGAGGCTGGCCGCGTAGAGCAGAATCTGCTGGGCGGATTTCTTTTCTACTCGGCGACCGGATTGCTCGCGGGCTTCCTGGCTGTGATGATTTGTTTTCTGGCGGCGCTGCGTTTTGCGAAACCCGAAGACGACGACGCGCTCGAAGTCTTCGCATTTCCGGCATTTCTTATTTTCCGAAGATTATTTGGCGGGGCTTGGATCCGCGTATTCAAGCGCGGGAAATGCTCTGAAGTCGCTCCTGGCAGCTATGCCGCTCACGACGGGCCGATCAGCGGTTTCCTCGCTTCTCTTCTTGGACCCGGCTATGGAACCGGCCCAACCTCCGGACATCCTTCCGTGCTGCATTCCGGCCACCGATTTGCAACTATGCTGATGATCTTTTTTCTGTTTGCCTATTGGCTCACGGGATTCGGTACGTTTAGAGAGCTGAAGGATCTTCAGCAATGGGGGAGCGGCGGCGCGCCGAACTCGGTGCTGAATTATCTGTTGCTCCTCCTGGTCTTCTGGAACTGCTTGCTGACGGGCCTCACTTTTTTTGTAGATCATTTTCGATTCCCTGCCCTGGCGGCGCTGGCGATCTTCCTCGTCGTGGTCGCGTCGTTTGGCAGTTCGGACCACGTGTTCTCGACTGTCGAACGAACGAACCCACCAGCCAAACTGTTGCGACCCGATGAAGCATTCCAGCGAGCACCGGAAGCCGTAATCGTCGTAGCAGCGGCAGGCGGCGGCATCCAATCGGCGGCGTGGACAAGCAGGGTACTCTGCGGCCTGCGAGCGAAACTTCCGGGCAGCGCCTTTCAAAAAAGCATCGTGGCGATCAGCGGAGTGTCCGGCGGCTCGGTCGGCACAATGTTTTATCTGCGTTGTCTGGAAGGACCCGAGAACGATGAGCGCCCTGCGAAATGGGCACAAGATTCCAGTCTGGAGGCTGTGGCCTGGGGCCTGACACATCCGGACTTGAGGCGCATTTTCTTTCCCGGCCCCGCAACTCGCTGGAGCATCGCGGACCGGGGTTGGGCGCTTGAGCGCTCGCTGCTAAAGAGTGCTCACTTCGAGCGCACGGAGCGTCGATTGGGCGAACCCCACGCAGATTGGCCGGTGATCCTGCTGAACTCGACAGATGCTCGAACAGGCGATCCGATCGTATTTACCGACAGCGACTTCCCGGAAACTATTACACAAGGATCGAGCAACAATCATTACTTTCGAAACTTTCACCACCTCTATAGTGGCAAAGACGTCTTTCTGGAAACGGCGGCACGCATGTCAGCGACGTTTCCCTACGTCACACCGGAAGCACGCCCGAACGAGCCGGCAAACGGAGTTCATTTTGGAGACGGCGGGTATTTCGACAATTCGGGTGTGTTCACGCTCTCCGAGTGGCTGAAAGAAGCGAGCCGGCGCCCGAGCGGGACCGCGAACTCCTCCATTTCTCCGATGGTGAGCAAAAAAAGAATCTTAGTGTTGCAACTAGAAGCCTTCCCCGATACCGCTCCTGCGGATGTAGAGACTCCCAAGAAATGGTATTACCAACTGACCTCGCCCATCACGACAATGCTCACCGTCCGCTCCGAAGGGCAACTTGTCCGCGATAAAACGGCTGGTGAAGATCTCCAGAAACTCCTCAACGGAGATGGTTATCAAACCACATGGCTGCTTGTTCGTTACACCCCCGCCGCCGTTACGTTGTCATTTGGCAGCGTTCCGTGCGCCGCCAATCCACCGCTCTCATGGCATTTGACAATTGTTGAAAAGCGCTGCATCGACCAGGCATGGAAAGAGGTCAGTGATCAAACGACCAAGGAAATTTCAGATTTCCTGAAAGGCCAGGGTGAAGTTACGGACGAGGAATGCAAGGCTGGGGACCGCAACGTGGCCGCAGGCGTGTTCGAGCGTAGGTGCCCCGCAATGGCTGCTCAGAATAAACGCTGAAATCAATCCTTCCGAATCGGTGAACCCTTTAGCGAGGAACGCGCGCGCCGCAGACGCGAGAGCCACAACAACGATCCAGCGCCGCGGCATACATTGCCGGGCGCTGGATGTTTAGTCAGTTTTGTTTTCGTCGGAGTTAGAACCGGTAAATCACACCAGCCGACGGCTGGGCAGTGTTTGTTGTCAGGCCGGAGCGCAGTGCGTGCACGCCGAAGTCGGGACGGCCGTAGACCAGGCCCCGATACTCCAGGCGAAACGAAAAGTGCTTGGTGAAGCCGTAGTCCACTCCCCCGCCGTATACGAACGTAGCTTTCGCCTGGTTTCCTGCTCCCGGCACCGTCGCTCCCGCGCTCTGGGTCGGAGCAAATACCAATGCACCGGTGCCCGCGAGCACGTAGGGGTTGAATCGCGCCGTGCTCCAAGGAAGATTCACTACAGCGGCAACCGTGGTCTGGTGGACATTCGATTGCACGTTCAAGGAGCCGTTGGACGAAATATTCTGTTGCGTATCCCGATTCCAGCCATAGCTTACGTCGGCCGCGAACCAGTGATTAAAATGATAGCGATAACTTACGAGAACGCCCCCCGAATTGGTCGTGTGCTGATTCAGTACGTTGCTGCTCGAGTCTTTGGTGAAAAATCCCGTGCCTTGCACGCTGACTTCCTGGGTGCTGCGTTCGTCCGCCCGCGCGCTTGAGATCAACATAAAAAACACTCCAAACACAACTGCAGCTATCGATCTGAACTTCATTCTTGCTTTCTCCCTTGATTGGACTTGAATTTATGCGACGAATTAAATGAAGCGATCGCATGGACTTCTGGACTGCCGAAACGCCGGTTCACTCCCGCCGGCGCTTCTTATTTGAGCGGCTTTGAGTCCTGGGCAAACCCGCCGCGCAAAATCCACAAAAGGTTTCTTGATTCGCGGTTCCACGCAAATCACGGTGGCATTGAATAAGCCAAAAGTCCATTACCGCCACAACATTTCAGCGATTTGCGCCTGCCAATCCAGGAAAATTACTTCTGTGCCCGAAGCGCAAGTATCCTTGCGGCCGTCAATCTTCCATCGGGCCTGAACAATGCTCAAACGAGGCGCGAGCATCATTTTCCCCGGGACAACATGCAGGACAGCGCGAACGTCATTCCCAAAATCTCTGCTGCAGCGTCTTTTCCTCGATTCGGACTTCCCCGCGTCTATCAATTTGAAAGCCCGACGCACAAATCAGATTTATGCGTTCGTAGGCTTAGATGGCGATGAGTGAGAGGAAGTTACGTGCAAGGTGCAAGTTACTCTCAAGAAAGCGCAGCAAGAAGAGGTCAGTCGCGAATGGCTGCCAAATTGCTGGGCCACGGCAATTTTGAGTGAAAAAATAATCTCTTGATTTTAAGGCGAGAACAAAGGAAAGAATTGCAAACTGCTACAAAATTAAGGAGTCAGAATCCACAAAATGGAACAAATTTGGAACCTCTCAGCAATTGAATTGCATAGAGATTTGCTCAAAAACATTCTTCCTCAAATAATAGAAAAGGAATTTCGTTTTGAGACGGTGCCGCACTATTCTTACGGCATCCAAGAAAATATTGACCATCGGTCTTCACGCAGCCTGTAGGGCAGTACCGCAGCACGCTGAGAGAAAATATGCCGGATGGTTTGTATGACTCTATCTCGCCCGCTTCTAAAGCTGGGCGCGTTGTGCAGGGAAAGGAAGCGAGCTAGAGTAAGGACGCCTACCAGAGCCAATTTATGTCCGTTGCAGTGAACCGTATCCAGATGTGAGAGGGTCGCCGAACCATGGCTGATCGAGGCATAGCAAAATGGATGGCGCGGCCCAGTGTGTCGCTCGCGCTGCCGTACGGATTGGCGTTCGCCTCGGTAACAGGCGCACTTTTGCTGGAGGTGCTATTCACGCGCTTTCATCAACCTCACGCATTCGCGGCCTTCGCTCTATCGGCGATTGCGATCACCTTTTGGTATGGCGGCACAAAACCCGGCATCACAGCGGTTTTGCTGACAATCATGATCCGCAGCTATCTGTTCGAGCCGGACGTTCCCGCCGTTTCGCGTGTTCTTTACGACCTGGTGTTTGTGATCTTCGCCGTGCTGATGAGCTGGCTCAAGCGATTGCGGAGCGAACTCGAAGAAAAGGTTGCGGCCCGAACCGCGGAACTGACCAGTGCGAACGAAGAGCTGAAGATGGAAATTGCCGAGCGCAAGAAGGCGGACGAGAAACTTCGGCGAAGTGAGGCCTACCTGCTTGAAGGCCAGAGATTGGTGCACATGTTCAGCTGGGCGCGCGATGCCGCAACGGGCAAGGTGACCACCTCGCCGGAAGTGCGTCGAATTTTTGGGGCTGCTCCCGAGGAAGACGTATCAACCACCGACTTTTTCCTGGGCAGAATTCATCCGGAAGATCGGCCAAGCGCTGAACGCGATTTCGCGGAGGCTGGACTTGTGAAAACCAGCTATGAGTCCGACTACCGAATTATTCTCCCAGACGGTTCGATAAAGAATATCCATACGATCGGACATCCCGTTGTGAACGGGTCGGGCGAAATCGTGGAATTTGTCGGCACCGCGATGGATGTGACGGAACAGCGCCGCGCGAGTGCCGAATTAGAGACGGCGTTCGATGTGATCGAGAAACTCAAAGACCAGCTTCACGACGAAAACGTCGCGCTGCGGGAGCAAATCGATCAGGCATTCATGTTCGAGGAAATCGTGGGCTCGTCCCCCGCGCTCCAGACCGCGCTGGCCAAAATCCTGAAAGTTGCTCCTACAGACTCCACGGTGCTGATCACCGGGGAAACCGGCACCGGCAAGGAACTGATCGCTCGCGCCATTCATAAACGTTCGCAGCGATCCAGGCGGGCCTTTTTGGGCGTGAATTGCGCTTCAATTCCCGCTTCGTTGATCGCCTCAGAGTTGTTTGGCCATGAAAAGGGAGCATTCACGGGCGCCCTGCAGCGGCACCAGGGCCGATTTGAGCTGGCGCACTCCGGCACCATTTTTCTGGATGAAGTCGGCGAACTCCCCGCGGAGACGCAGATCGCGTTGTTGCGCGTCCTCCAGGAGCATCAATTTGAGCGAGTGGGGGGAAATCGAGTTCTTGTGACAGACGTTCGGGTAATTGCCGCAACAAATCGTGACCTGCGGGCGGCCATCGCCTCTGGCACGTTCCGGGCTGACCTGTTTTACCGGTTGAATGTCTTCCCGATCGAAGTTCCTCCGCTTCGGCAGCGGAAGGAAGACATTCCCATGTTGGTGGAATACTTTGTAAAGCGGTACGCGGAAAAAGCGGGCAAACAGATCTACAAGATCGACAAAAATACCATGGAACTCTGCCAGGCATATCCGTGGCCCGGCAACATCCGTGAACTCCAAAATATTATCGAGAGGTCAGTGATCCTTTGCAGTGGGGAAACTCTTTGGATCGACCGCGCATGGCTTACAACTGAGGAGCAATCCTACCAGCCGGAATTGTCGGCACCTCTTACGGAAACCCTCCAAAACCAGGAAAAGGAAATCATCGAAGCCGCCTTGGCAGCTTCCGGGGGAAGAGTCGCGGGGCCAAGTGGAGCCGCGGCCAAACTTGGAATTCCGCGCTCGACCCTGGATTCGAAGATTAAGCAATTAAAGATCCGAAAGCACAAATACACGCCAGAACCAGAATAAGGTGTCAGCAGCTTGACGAAAATTCGGCACTTCCCGAATTTTCGTGACCAATCTACCCCTCTACCATCTTGTTTTCAATGAGTTGCGAGTGGCCGTCCTGTTGCAACATCTTTGTACGAGTGTGCCAGATTGAAAAGGAAGGGCACACTGCGGAAGCGGAAAAAGCGCCAATCAACATAACCCATGACCTTGAAGATCGAGAGATCGGAGCGGCAAGGATCCACGGTTTTCGTCCTTAGCGGTCGATTTGAAGCCGAGCATATCGAGGAGTTGGAAGGGCTTTTCAAACTTCAGAATGGTACGCCGGCCATCACGCTTGACCTGCGAGAGCTCAGACTGGCGGACCGTGGCGCCGTAAAGTTCCTGGCACGTTGTGAATCCGGGGGAGTGCGACTTGAAAATTGTCCAGCGTATATCCGGGAGTGGATGGGAAAAGAGAAAGCTTGATGCAACAACGACCTTGCCGCCGAAGGCGGGCACGAGGAGCAACCGATGAGCATTGAATCGATGGCTGCACATAGGGCGATAGAAAACGATCTTAGCGCGGCAGGCAATCTTGAGCAATGGAGCGAAGGCAAATTGATAGCCGCCGCGAAAAACGGCCAAAGAACGGCGTTCGGTGTACTTTGTGAACGGCATGCGGAGATGATTCTCCGCGTGACATTTCGGATCACCCGTAATCGCGAGGACGCAGAAGACGCGGTGCAGGACTCCTTTATGAGCGCCTTCGTCCACCTGATCAATTTCGATGAACGCTCGCGCTTTGCCACCTGGCTGACGCGCATCGCGATCAACTCGGCGCTTGCGCAGCTCCGCAAGAAGCGCGGAATACGGGAAATCCCCATGGATGAGCCCAACCCGGTGTCGGAGTACCGTCCGCATCTTGAGATCCCCGATCGCACGCCCAATCCGGAAGAGAATTATCGCCTCCAAGAGCGGAGAGAGATAGTCGGCACGGCCATAGAGCGTCTGCGGCCGCGCAGCCGGAAAGTGGTGGAGGTCCATCAGTTGGGGGGATTCTCAGTCAAGGAAACCGCGCAGATTTTGGGAATATCGATGGCAGCGGCCAAGGCGCGGATGTTTCACGCAAGAGCCGCGCTGCGTCGAATGCCAATGCTCAGGAGCGTGCGCCAATCCAATTGGTCGAGTGTAGGCTGAAACCAGGCTGGGGCCGTTCCTCCTACTGTTGCAGGCCGGACGCGAGTAAACCAGCATTGCCGGGAAAATACCGAGGAATAGAATGTCGAGGACTCCGCCACCGAGTCTTTGCTGGCAATCCAAATTATCTCGCTGCGACAGGTTCACGCGGCTGCGCAACGCTGGATTTGCCAAGCGCGGCGTCGACCACCTGCAGCGCTTCCTCAATGATCTCGAGCCCCTGGCGAAGTTCCTCTTCGTTGATGATCAGAGGCGGGCAGACCCAAAGCATGTTGAACCGGCTGAACGCGTACAGATGTTTGGATTTCAAATGGGCGGCAAGCTTTCCCATCTCCGGGCTGGTGCCGTTGAACGGGGCCAGCGGCTCGCGCGTGGTCTTATCCTTCACTAATTCGAGGACGCTGAATAAACCTTTATAGCGGACGTCGCCTACGCAGGCATATTTTTCCTTCATCCCCTCCAGGCGCGAGGTGAGATATCGTCCCTGTTTCTCGACGTTTTCAAAAACTTTTTCTTCTTCGTAGATGCGCAGGTTTGCCACTGCCGCGGCGCAGCACACCGGGTGGCCGCTATAGGTCAGCCCTCCCCACAGCATGTTGGTCTCGAAATAGCTCGCAATTCTGTCCGAAACAATCACCGCTCCAAGCGGCATGTACCCGCTCGTGAGGCCCTTCGCGCAAGTAACGATGTCCGGCTTGATGCCGAAGTGCTGCGTGGCCAGCCATTTCCCGGTGCGCCCGAAGCCGGCCATCACTTCATCGTCAATCAGAAGAATGCCGTATTTGTCGCACAGCGCCCGAAGCTTGGGGTAATAGTCATCGGGAGGAACCAGCAAGCCGTTGGATCCGGTGATCCCCTCCACCATCATCGCAGCGATGGTGTGCGGCCCTTCCATCTGAATAATCTCTTCAATGTGGCTGACACACTCGCGATGGCACGTCTCGACCTTCTGGCCAAACGGACAACGATAACAATAAGGGTCGAAAACGCGAACAATGCCGGGAATCCCTGGCTCGACGGGCCAGCGCCGCGGATCGCCGGACGCGGTCATCGAACCCATCGTGGCGCCGTGATAGCTGCGGTACCGCGCAATGATTTTGTCGCGGCCAGTAACGAGTCGCGCCATTTTGATGGCGTTTTCGTTGGCCTCGGAGCCACCGAGAGTGAAGAATGCCTTAGCCAGGCCGGTCACTTCGGCAAGTTTCTTGCCGAGCGTCCCGCGCGGTTCAGTAGCAAAACTTGGCCCCGCGAAGCAAAGTTCATCCACCTGCTTCTTGATCGCTTCCAACATTTTGGGATGCTGGTGGCCAATGTTGAGATTGATCAGTTGCGAGCTGAAATCCAGCCAGCGCTGGTCATCGCCATCCCAGAACCAGACGCCCTGCCCGCGCTTCATGTGAATCGGATTCGAGGCGGCCTGTACGGACCACGAGAACATCGTGTAGTCGCGATTTTCTTGCACTATTTTCAGCGATTTGGCGTCCATGCTCGATTTTCCTTCCCAGCCCAGTCAGTTTGCTTTCAAAATCCAATCCACCGTCTTTGTCGCCAGCTGGTCGAGGGCGGCGACGGACATTTCGAGGTGCTCTTCCCGGGTGTCCTCAATCTTATTGTGGCTGATGCCGCGCAAGGATTGCACAAACATCATAACCGTTGGAATGCCTGCGCGCGAGACCTCGGCCGCATCGTGCAGGGGGCCAGAGGGAAGCCGGTGCGAGCTCCCGGAAATCTCACGGACGGCCTGCTCACAGAGATCGATCAGATGCGGATGAAAGGGGATCGGCTCGATGCTCCAGATCCGCGACCATTCCACCGTGCAATTTTCTTCGCTCGCAAATCGCCTGCTGGCTTCTTGAGCCTCGCGGTACATCTGCGCGAGCACTTTGGCGTCCAGGTCGCGCTGATCAAGAGTGGCTTCACAACGTCCCACTACTGCCGTGACAATTCCGGGAAACGTTTTCAGGCTTCCCATGGTGCACACGGCGTCCGAATGCTTGCCCGCAATGTTTCGGATTTCCAAAGCCAGCTTCGCAGCGGCAGCCAAGGCGTCACGCCGCTGTTTCATCGGCGTGGCACCGGAGTGCGCCTCCTGCCCGTGAAACGTAATGGCGTGGCGCTCGACTCCCTTGGTGCCCAGAACCACACCCAGCGGCAAGCCCAATTTTTCGAGAACTGGGCCTTGCTCAATGTGCAATTCAATGTATGCCGCGGCATGGGCGCGCTCTTTTTCGGCTTCAGGAAAGTGATCCATGTGGACGCCGCAACGCCGCAAGGCGTCATCCATGGTGATGCCATCTTTATCAGTTCGCACCCGGTCAGCGGCGATACTATGCGTTCCGGCAAACGCAGACGAACCTAACAGGCTGCGCCCGAATCGCGCGCCTTCTTCATCGGCCCAGTCCACCAGCCGGATAGTGAGCGGCGGCTTGCCCTTAAATTCCGCCGCGAATCGTCGAAGCACTTCCAACGCGGCGAGGACATTCAAACTGCCGTCAAGCCACCCGCCGTTCGGCACCGAATCCAGATGCCCGCCAATCAACAGCGTTTTTTCGGACGCGCCGCGAAGGGTAACCCAATTATTTCCAGCGGCGTCATAGTGGTGTTCGACCGGCAACCCCACAAGCTTCGTGGCGAACCACTTTCGCGCTTTCTGCCACACATCTGTCCATGCCAGCCGCTGCGCCCCATTCTCATCGCCGGTCAGCTCGCGTAGCTCTTTCAGTTCGGCAACGGTTCGCTTGGGATAAAGACTCATGATGCGGCTCGCTCAGAAGTAGCTCGGCTCTCGTTTCAGCATACGCCCGCGGCCCCGTTCGCCCACAAATTTTCCATCTTTCACCTGGACCTTGCCCCGCACGGTGACGACGGAAGGCCGTCCCTCAATCACCATTCCTTCGAATCCGCTGTAATCATTGTTGACGTGGTGCGTTTTTGCAGAAATCACGCCTTGATAGTCGGGGTCATAGATCACCAGGTCTGCATCGCTGCCGATCGCAATTGTTCCCTTCCGCGGGAACAGGCCAAAGAGTTTTGCCGGCCGCGTGCTGGCGGCATCCACGAAGCGTTCGATCTCCAGCCGCCCTCGCTTCACCCCGTATGTGTAGAGGAGATTGATGCGATCTTCGATTCCGGGGATGCCGTTGGGAATATTGGTGAACGCATCCTTGCCCAGTAGCTTCTGCTCTGTGTCGAAGGGACAATGATCCGTGCCGACGGTATCAATCAATCCACGATCCAGCGCGCTCCACAGAAGCGCAAGATTTTTCTTCGCCCGCAACGGAGGAGACATCACGTGCTTCATACCTTCCACCCCGGGTTTCTCCGCGCAGGTCTTATCAAGCAGAAAGTGTGGGAGAACCGATTCGATGTAGAGCTTCACGCCGCGTTCCTTCGCGGCCAGCGCCACCTTCAGCGCCGGTTCGCAGGACAAATGCACCACATAGCCTGTGGCCTTGGTGTTCTCCAGGAACGTAGCGAAGCGTCCCGTTCCTTCCGCTTCCACCGATTCCGGACGGCTAGGCTCATGCCACTCCGGTCCGGTCTTTCCCTCGCTCAGCAACTTCTGCTGCAATTGCGCGACGAGCTCGGCATTTTCACAATGGGCCGTGACGATAACGCCCAGTTGCCGCGCCAATCGCATCGTCTGATACATTTCCGCGTCGTCCACGCCAAAGAAATTCTTGTAGGAAAGGAAAATCTTGAAGGACGCAGTCCCGTCGGCCACGACCTGTCGCAACTGGCCAGGCGTTTCTTTCACAAACTTGGTGACCGACATGTGGAAGGTATAATCGCAAGCGCTTTTTCCTTCCGCCTTCGACTTCCAAAGTTGGTAGCCCTGCAGCGCGTCATCGTTTCGATTCGGGCAGCACATTTCAATGTAGGTCGTCGTCCCGCCAATCAAGGCAGCTATACTGCCGGTTTCGTGGGTATCCTTCGCGAAGGTTGCCATGAATGGCAAATAAATATGAACGTGCGGGTCAATAAAGCCGGGAAAAACAAGTTTGCCGCTGGCATCAATGGTTTCCGTGCCCGGAGGCGCATCCAGATTCCTGCCGATGTGGGTGATCGTCTCATCCTCCACAAAAATATCGGCGCGTTCCCGCGTCCCAACAGTGACGATTTCACCATTCTTGATCAGCAAAGCCATCGGACACTACCCCGCTCTCAGTGAATGTGGATGCCCATCTTTTCCCGGTACGCTTTCATCTTCTCCCAGTCTTCAGTAACCTCCGGCTGCTTCTGCGTTATTTCATCCCACGTCACGGACGGGCGGCCTGACGGCTCTTCCACCATGCTGATGCAGCTATCAACCGGGCAAACATTGAAGCACAAGCGGCAACCGACGCAATCCTCTTCGCGGACTTGAACGCTGGGACGAGTGCTGACCGCTTCCTCTTTTCCGTTGGAACGAACATCGTAGCTCCCCGGCGGCACGATGCTTCCGTCCTTCGCGACCAGGTCAATGCATTGGTGCGCGGTATCGTTGCACGCGACATAGCACAAGTTGCAGCGAATGCATTTCTGCTGGTCAATCCTCGCAACCGCCTTGAACGACAGGTCAAAGTTCTTGAAATCCGAAACGCGGTGAACGCTCTGTCCCACAACATCGGAAATTCTCTTGAATCCTTTTTCATCCATCCAGTTGGAAAGCCCGTCGCACAAGTCCTCGATGATCCGGAATCCGTAGTGCATCACCGCGGTGCAGACTTGCAGACTACTCGCACCGAGGAGGAGAAATTCAGCGGCATCCGACCAGGTCGAGATGCCTCCCATTCCCGATATGGGCAGATTTGACTGCGATACCTCCGGGTCCGTCCCAAGCGCCGACAGCATGTTTAGCGCGACCGGCTTCACCGCGGGCCCAGCATATCCTCCGTGCCCACCCTTCCCGCCGATGTTGGGAACCAGCTCAAACGTGTCCAGGTCGACGCCAATGATGGAATTAATCGTATTGATCAGCGACAACGCGTCCGCTCCGGCAGCCACCGCCGCGCGCGCGGGCATCACGATGTTCGAAATGTTGGGAGTCAACTTCACGATCACCGGAATTTTCGCGACCTGCATTACCCAGCCGGTGATCTGCTCGCAATATTCCGGAACCTGCCCAACCGCGCTGCCCATCCCGCGCTCGCTCATGCCGTGCGGGCAGCCGTAATTCAGTTCGATCCCGTCGGCCCCGGTATCCTGAATTTTCTTGATGATGTCGTGCCAGACTTCCGGCTTCGATTCCACCATTGCCGAAACGATCACTGCGCGGTCCGGCCACGCCCGCTTCACCTCTGCGATCTCCCTGAGGTTCAATTCCAGGGGGCGGTCGGAAATCAGTTCGACATTGTTAATCGCCAACATCTTCTGGCCGCCAAAATGCCAAGCCCCATAACGGTTGGAAACATTCAAAACCGGCGCGCCAATCGTCTTCCAAACTGCTCCGCCCCAGCCCGCTTCAAATGCGCGATGCACCTGCGCGCCGGAATTCGACGGCGGCGCCGACGCCAGCCAAAACGGATTTGGCGAACGTATCCCCGCAAAATTAATCCGAAGATCAGCCATTCCCCACCAGCCTTTCGTGTATCGCCCGCGCTGCCAACTTTCCATCCTGAACCGCCATCACCGTGGAAGCCGCTCCGCGGGCGCGGATGCAATCGCCACCCGCGTATACCCCCGGCAGACTCGTTTGAAAATACTCATCCACGTCGATGTAACCCTTCAGAGTTTTCAAGTTCAGGCGTGAAGCCAGCGGAGCCTTCTGCTGTCCAATCGCCTTGACGACTTGATCGGCTGGAATCAAAAATTGAGAGTCCTCGACGGGCCGCGGGGCAGGACGTCCCGAGGCGTCTTTTTGCCCCAAACTCATGCGGACGCATTCGACTCCTTCGACGATTTCCTTTTCCACGCGAATCCGCACCGGTTGCGTCAGAAATTCAAACCGGACCCCTTCTCTCTTAATAAAGTCATATTCGTGCGGATAGGCGGTCATCTCATGCGCCGTTCGCCGGTAAATCATCGTGACCCGCTCCGCACCCATCCGCTTCGCAATCGTGGCGCAGTCGATTGCCGTGTTTCCCGCTCCGATGACCACCACATTCCGCCCGATTTTCAGGTTATGGCCATTCAATTTGCTCTGCTCGATATATTCGAGCCCGTCGATCACCTGTTCTTCGCCAGGAATTCCCAGATTTGGCGTCGCGCCCAGCCCCAAACTCAAGAAAATCGCGTCAAATTTCGCCTGAATATCGGCGAGCACCAAATCCTCGCCAATTTCCCGTCGCGTCTCGATGCGAACGCCCAGCCGCTGAATCATGGCCACTTCCGCCAGAGCGATTTCCACCGGTTCGCGCAAGCCAATAATGCCAAAGGTTGAAAGGCCCCCGGCGAGGTCGCGCTTTTCAAACAGCGTCACATCATGGCCCTTTTTTGCGAGCTCCCCGGCACAGGACAAGCCCGCGGGCCCCGCGCCAATCACGGCGATCTTTTTGCCGCTGGTTTTCGCAGTCAAAAAAATGTCCGCGCCTTTGGCGTAGACGTAGTCCATCGCGTAGCGCTGCAGCCGTCCGATCGCGATGGGCTTATGCTCCGCACCCAGCACGCACGCGCCCTCGCACAATTCCTGCACCGGGCACACGCGCGCGCACGTGGCCCCGAGGAGATTAGATTCCAGAATTGCTCGCGCCGACCCTTTCAAATTCCCCGTGTTGATTTTCTTGATGAATTTCGGAATGTCAATGTGGGTGGGACACGCATGGGTGCACGGCGCGTCGTAACACATCAGGCAGCGTGCGGATTCCACCAGGGCTTCGTTTCGCGTCAGTGGCGGCAGTGCCTCCGCCAGCCCGTCCTGGCCAGTTGCCCCTGTTGCCTTTTCGTTCAAGACACCCTCCCGACGGTTCATGAAATTCGCACTGCTTTCAGGTGAAACGGGATGAAGAAAGGTTAGAACCGCGGCTGCATTCTTTCAATCTTCTTTTTCTTCCGTGTTATTCGCTTACTTGTTGCCGGGCTCGCTGCATCAAGAGGTAGTAAAGTCCCCCCGACAGGAGAAAGCCCACAAACCAAGCATAATCATACAACCAGCGCACGGAAGGAATCAGCAACCCCACCAAGGCCACTGCCACACCGGTTGCGAGGGCCAGCAAAGCCTTCCCATTGAAGCCACTCTTGTATTCGTAGGCACCACCACGCCTATAAAGGTCTTCCAGTACCAATTGTCGCCCTCGCACCAGATAGTAGTCGAAGATCATGATCCCGGCGATAGGTCCCAGCAAGGCGGAACATCCCACCAGCCAGCCAAAAATGTAAGAGCTGAAATCGGTCATCAGCTTCCAGGGCATCATCAGGATGCCGACGACTCCTGTGATCAACCCTCCTGTCCGAAAGGAAATCAGGCTGGGACGCAGGTTGGAAAAATCATTCGACGGAGAAACTACGTTCGCCGCCACATTGGTATTCAGCGTGGCAATCATCAGCGCAATCAGGGCGACAAACGCGACCAGCGGCTGATTAAACTTGCCAAGCAGCACGACCGGATCCCAAATCGGTGCGCCGAACAGCACCGCCGATGCGGAAGTTACCGCCACGCCGATGAATGCATAAAGTGTCATCGCCGTTGGAAGTCCGAGGGCCTGCCCGACCATTTGTGCCTTCTGCGATTTTGCGTAGCGCGTGAAATCCGGAATGTTCAGCGCGACCGTGGACCAGAATCCGACCATACCCGTCAGCGCGGGAATGAAGAAACGGATGAATTCGCCATTCGAGTGAAACTTGCTCTCCGTATGCAGCACAGGGCCAAAGCCGCCGGCCTTCCGCGTAATCCATCCGAGGAGCAGGAGTCCGACAATCAGCATAAAGGGAGCGCCAATCCCCTCGAGAAATTTGATGGTCTCGATGCCCTTCCAAACCACAAACATGTTGATGGCCCAGAAAAAGAAAAAGCACACCCAATGGGCGCCGAGGAAATTCCCCGCTCCCGGCCACACAATCCGGAGCATGGAATAAATGGCTTGCCCGCCAATCCACGACTGAATGCCGAACCAGCCGCACGCCACCAAAGCGCGAAGCACCGCCGGCACGTTCGCCCCACGGACCCCGAAGGAAGCGCGCACAAACACCGGGAAAGGAATTCCATAGCGCGTACCCGCATGGGCGTTCAGCAACATCGGGATCAACACAATCAGGTTCCCCAGCAAGATCGTCCCGACGGCCTGATACCAGTTCATTCCGCCGGCGATCAATCCGGATGCCAGCATGTAGGTGGGAATGCACACGCTCATAGCCACCCAAAGGGACGCGTAGTTGTAAGTACCCCAGGAACGTTTTTCCCGCGGAATCGGCGCCAGATCGTAGTTGTAAAGAGAGGGATCGACGTTTGCGAGCTGCATTTCCACCCCGTCCGGAGGTTCCGGATGAGGCGTCAGCGTATCGGATGTGGGAAGAAAATTCCACTCGGGTAGGAGGAAGTTGCGACCAAATGCGGTAGCGCCGGCATCCTGCCGGCGAGCCGAGAATCATAATGGAGGCCGGCTGCAAGCCTGCCTGCCGCAGGCAAGCCGGCGCTACCTATTGCGGAAGAGACGTGCGCGGGGAGAGAGGTCGGGAATACGTTCGGACAAAAAAATAAGGGCGAACCGGCTTGACGCGCGGCCCGCCCTGTCAGACTAGAGGCTAGTTACGTTCGCAGCCTGCAGGCCCTTTGGGCCCTTGGTAACCTCGAATTCAACGGCCTGACCCTCGTTCAACGACTTGTAGCCGTCTCCCTGGATCGCGGAGAAATGCACGAATACATCTTCCCCGGACTGGCGCTGAATGAAGCCATATCCCTTGCTGGCATTGAACCACTTCACTGTTCCTTGTTCTTTCACTGTGTTTCCTATTCTTTGTTTAAACTATTTGCTGCTGCTCGACTGCCTCCAGCCGTATAGCAAAAAAGGCCGCGAGTTTGAACTCGCAGCCCCTCTAAGATCGAATCTAAAGGTGTTACAAGAGCAACAAACGCATGTACATAATAGCACATTCTGCCCTTTTGGCCAGCACTATTTTTGCCCGCCGACCGGCCAAGTGTTTAGAACCGCAACCTGTCCCTCATTGGACTGCGAATCCAAAACCCTTAGTGATAGAGTTGGGGTTGTATATGAGCCTCCGCACTCTTTTCCAAAACGACCGTACTTTTCATCAGCCCGTCAACTGGGGCGTGACCTCCGTCATGATCGGCCTGCATCTCGGCGCTCTTGGCGCTCTTTTCTTTTTCACCTGGAAAGCCCTCATTCTCGCCCTCGTCATGTGGTGGGTCGCCGGCAGCATGGGTATCGGCATGGGCTATCATCGCCTGCTTACGCATCGCGGCTATAAGACACCGAAATTCGTCGAATACATCCTGACCACCTGCGGCACGTTGGCCATTGAAGGCGGCTCGATTTCCTGGGTCGCCACCCATCGCATGCATCATCAGAATACGGACAAAGAGGGCGATCCCCATTCACCGCGCGACGGCGGCATTTGGTCGCACATGGGCTGGATCCTCACCGGCCGGGCCATGCATCAGGATCGCTCCGAACTTCTTCCTTATGTCCCCGATCTGCGAAAGGACAAGTTCCATCTCTGGATCAGCAAGTGGCACGTCGTTCCATCCGTGATAATCGCCGTCGTCTTCTATGCTATTGGCGGCTGGCCCTGGCTCTTCTGGGGAGTCTTCATGCGCACGGTGGTCAGCCTGCACGCCACCTGGCTGGTGAATTCCGCGACGCACATGTGGGGCTCGCAGCGCTACGAAACTGGCGACACTTCCACGAACAGTTTCTGGGTCGCCATTCTGACGTTCGGCGAAGGCTGGCATAACAACCATCACGCCGAGCCGCAAGCGGCGCGCCATGGCCACGCCTGGTACGAATTGGACGTGAACTGGTACGGTATTTATGCGCTCAAGACCCTGGGCCTTGCTTGGGATATCAAGCGCCCCAGGCTGCAAGCCGAAGAAACCGTGGCTGCCTCGGCTGCCGACTGAATCGCCGGGTTCTCTGCCGCCATAGTTACAACAACAGCATTCCTAGACTGGAGCCAGCGAGTGTTGGCCGAACTCCTTTTGGAAATGTAAACGATTTCTCCTCTTGAGTTCCCGCAATCCAATTGAAATATAAGCGGTTACCGGCTTCCGCGCTCAACTGGCTCTGAAATTTACCTTTGTGGAATCTTCCGGATTCTTGCAAAAACTGTAACTATTGACAGTTCCCTTACGCTCAGTAGTCCCTCATTATGTCTGCGTTCTTGAGGCGAGGCTCACACTTTGTTGAGCCGCTTTTGCTGTGTTTTCCTCGCTCGCCTCTCGATGTGCTTACTTTCGAGCAGCCCGCGTGGTCGGCAAGCTCGTTTCGTTTTCGTCTAGACGGAGCAGTCTGCTTTCAGAAATTCTTGGGCGGAGAATTTCTGAGCTGCGCTGGGTTGCTCGAAAGCACGCACATCGGCACATTCTGGCTGGCCCCCCGTTCTCCCATCCCTCCTTTTTAACTCCCTTCGTTTGCTGTATGCTTCTGGCAAGTTTTCGGTCCATTTCCCCCGGGGCAGTGCACTTCGGAGGTTCTTCAGATGGGCAAAGCACGCATTCTGCTTGCCGACGACCACACTCTGGTCGCGGAAGCGATCAAGCGTCTTCTGGAACCCGAATTTGAGGTTGTCGCCGTCGTCGCGGACGGGCGTTCCCTGGTCCGGGAAGCCGTCGCTCTGAAGCCCGATGTAGCACTCGTGGACTTGAACATGCCCCTGCTAAACGGCTTCGACGCCAGCGAACAGCTGAAAGCTACTAACCCAGCCATAAAAATCATTGTCCTGACCATGAACGAGGATCCCGAAATTGCCGCAGAGACCCTGCGCACCTGGGCATCGGGTTTCCTGCTGAAAAAGTCGGCAGGCTCGGAACTGGTAAAAGCTGTGCGGGAAGTGCTGCACGGCGGAAAGTACATCACTCCCGCGCTTCAGGGGGTTTTGGGTGAACTCTCCGCGCGCGAGCCTCGCTGCACGGAGATTGGCCGGGTGCTAACGCCGCGGCAGCGGGAAGTGTTGCAACTACTGGCCGAAGGCCACACCATGAAAGAAGCCGCCGCGATCCTCAACGTGGCCACCCGCACCGTGGCCTTTCACAAATACCGAATCATGCAAGACTTCAGCCTCGCCAACAATTCCGAACTCCTCCGCTTCGCCATCAAACAACGCGTAATCGAGCAGCGCTGAGTGTTTTTCCCCTACGAACTCCTGGGTGCCCCGGGCACAAACCAGTAGCACCAAATCGGGTGCCCCACCCTCGGGGTGAGAGGGTGGGTCTTGGGTTTCTCCTTCCTCTTCTTCATTTCCGGGACGATATCGATCCCCACAAGCCCCGGCTTCCCCATTGCGTTGAATGTCCAACTACTCCACGGCCAATCCTTCGGATGATTCACCAATCCACGCGTCAACGGATTGCGGTGCATATACTCGAGCTTCTCTCGTTTCTTCCGGTTCGTGTACACATTGAAATCGTAAAACCGCGCCTGCCAGAACGCTCTCAAATTCTCCACCGGTTCCGGAAAGACAAGTCGAAGTTGTCCCACCAGGGTTTCCCGGTGTTTCTTTCGCAGCTTTTTAGAGACCCGCTGCTTCAACATTTGCAGTACCGTCGAAGGCGTGCCTTTCCTTGGCTCGCTGATAAGCAGATGCACATGTTCTGGCATGACCACATATCCGACGAGCAGGAATCCATACTCGTTGCGCACCCGCGCAAGCTCTCGAACGAACACATCTCGGGCGCGCACCGTCTTCAAAAGCGGCAGCCGCCGGTAACAACTGAACGTAATAAAATGAAGATGGCGGTGGCCATAGATGCGTTTTAGCCCAACGGGCATAGCCAACCCCAAGCGAGGAAATGCCACCCCAAGACCCACCCTCCCAACCCGAGGGTGGGGCACCCGCGCCTCGATTCCGTACTACTCTCCGGTGAATTACAAGAGTGGTATCCTGATCAACGATGGGTGCACCAAAACCAAGAGATAGAATTCCGTCCGGGCCACCCGCCGCCCAGCGGGTTTGTGACTACTATTTCGTATCCAACCTGGACAGCAACAGACGCTAACGGTCCATATCCGACCTGCAACTAAAGAGGGGATGACGGAAATGCGAAATTTGTCCTGCTTGATTTTTTGTTCCTTCATTTGTGCAATTTGCCCAGGTTCACCGAGAAACCCTAATCCTCCTTTCTCACTCGCGATCACCGTCGCGGACCAATCAGTCAAGTTAGGGACTCAGGTTAGCGTCACGATCACGCTAAAAAACAATTCAGGCCAGGACCTCGCGTTTGACAAATCATCAGCATCCGGCGAAGCTGAATTTCATTATTCCGTTCTTCTGATGGACCATGACGGGAAGCCCGTCCCAGAAACGAGGTATTGGCGAATCCTACAGGGAAAGGACCACGAAGCATTCACGGAAAATGTCTTGTCTGTAGCCATTCATCCAAACGAGGAAGCTAAGGACGATTTCGTCCTCAACAAGCTCTTTGACCTTCGCAAGCCCGGAAAATATACCCTCCAAGTGGCACGGGAAATTCCCCAAAATTTGGGCAAAGGTCTTGTGAAATCGAACGTTCTCAGTCTAGTCATAACGAAGTAGGCTGATTCGATGACGGCGTCGGCTCCCTCGACCGAGTAGACTTGGTTGGCGGGTGGCGCACCTGTGATCTTTCAACACGTTGTTCCTCTTGGTTAGGCACCTTTTCTGAGGAGCATCCCCAGAAGTCTAATGGCTGCAAATGTCTAGACATTTGCAGCCATCCCTAAGTCCTTATCTTACAGGAGCTTCTTCTGAGTCTTCCTAATGTCCGACCTCTGCTTTGAAGATCGGGTTGCATCATGGTCCACGCTCGGTCTAGTCGAGGAAAGGAACAACGTCTTGACCATCTACACGCACCCTCGAAGAATCTCCTGGGTGGTCTACCCTTTGTTTTTAAAGGGTGGGCGACTCTTCACCTTATCCTTCGCGGGTGGCCGACAGATTAGCGGTTAGGATGGTTTTGGGTGCCGCATCCTCGTGGTGTTCGAGGGTGCGGGTTTTGACTTTTTCTTTTCCGCAAATCTGACCGTTCCCGTTACCCTTTCGCCAAAAAATCGTCCCAGTACTACACAATACTATTAATAAACTAGCTAGAGTCTGAGAAAATTCCCTATGTTCGCGCGGGGAGTTTTCTCTTTCCACCCTACGCGCCTCCCTGCCTCCCCCGAATATCTCCCAAGTCCAATCATTCCCGCACTTGCGCGGCTCTCCCGTAAGTCCAATTATTCCTGCACATACGGGATACCCGGGTGTGGGGGATATACCGGTTTCTTTGTCAGACCAATTCCCCCCGCTTTTAAGCCTTTTATTTCCCCTACATACGCAAAAACAGGGGAGTGGTGCCCCTGTGGAAAATGTCGGCGCGCCGACATTTTTGATTTTTCCCCATATATTTTGAGGTTTTTGGGCCGATTACTTGGACAATGTCTGCTGAACGGTTCCGACGCGCCAGAAGTTCTGTCCGGTTTCCGGCAGCGTGTAGATCGGATCGTAATATTCGTACCGGCGGTTCAACGCCTCGGAGTCATCCGCTTCAATGCCCGTGCGGTAATTCTTCGTCCAGTAGGAAATGCCGAGTTGCCGGTCGTACTCCTTCACCTGGTGCACCCAGCGCTTGCCGACAAACGGCACATCGCAAACGATACGGGGCGTGGCAAATCCAGGCAGGTAGCCCATGATGTCATGCTGCAGTTGCTGCGCTTCATGGATTGCCAGGCGCCAGTGCTCAGCATTCGGAATCATGTCGCACTGATAGAAGTAGTACGGCAGGATTTTTCCGAAATCCAACAGCGCGAAGCAAAGTTCCAGCAAATCGTTCGGCGTGGTATTGACGCCGCGCAGCAACACACCCTGATTGCGCACGTCGCGGTACCCCATATCGAGCAGCGACTCGACCGCTTTTCGTACCAGCGGCGTCACCTGCCGTGCGCTGTTCACGTGCGTGTGCACGGCAATGTCTACGCCGCGCTCCCGCGCCTTCTTCGCCAATCGTTCAAGGCCGGCCTGAACTTCCGGCTGCAGGAAATGCTGTGGAATCGCGATCAATCCCTTGGTCGCCAGACGAATATCGCGAATGTTCGGAATGTCCATCAACTTGGAAACGAAGTCTTCCAACGTGCCGATGGGCACATTGGCAATGTCGCCGCCGCTGACCACAACGTCGCGCACCGAAGGAGTGACCCGCAGATAATCCAGCATCTGCTGGTAGCGGTCCTTCTGCGGAATTTGAAATTTCAGCTTGATGACTTGAGGCACGTCGTTGCCAACCAGGTCCATCCGCGTGCAATGCCCGCAATACTGCGGACAGGTGGAAAGCATCTCCGCCAGCACTTTTGTGGGATAGCGGTGAGTCAATCCCTCGACCGCCCACATATCCGCTTCGTGCAGCGAATCGCGGCTCGCCTTTGGGTGGCTGGGCCATTCCGGATGCCGGTCGTCAAACGCCGGCAGCATATAACGCCGAACCGGATCGTTCCAAAGGTCCTTCTCATCCATGGTGTTCAGCATGTGCGGAGGCACCAGGATGGACATCGTCGCGCGCTCTTTGATGTCGCGTTCCAGGGAAGCCACCAGCGTATCCGGAATCAGGTCGCCAAACGCGTCTTTCAGTTCTTTCAGGTTTTTAACGGTATGGCGGCGCTGCCAGAGAGCGGTTTCCCACTCTTCTTTGGAGACACCCTTATAGCCAGGCAGCCGGCGCCAATCCGGTTCCACAAATTCCCGCTTCAGGGGATAGGTAAACGGCTGCGCAGCCGCGTGGACCCGACCGGCCGGCTTCCAGGTGGGGCGCGCCGGTTTGGCTGCGGGCGTAATGGTTTTCGTCTCGCTCATAACGTCGATCCAGTATCTAGGGAGTTTTGCCTAACGGACGCCTTAGCAAGTCTTAACAACTTCTTTACGTCTCAGAATAGCGTACCCACGCATTTTTCGCCACCCCCTCACAAAAGCCGGGAAATTCGAGCGACCCTTCCTTCCCAAATCTGTGAGAGAATTCGCGCAGTGGTTGCGCTGCAATCCGCACCGCTAGCGGAATCTCAGCGCCATTCGACGTCAGAATTTTTCTGGACACTCTTGGAAAGGCATACGCGCGGTGGCGTAATCCTTCGGATGCATCGGCGAATTGCAATCCCGTTGGCTTGTATCGTGTGCCTCGTACTCTACGTGGCCGGCTCCGCGCGCGCGGATGATTTCAAGAATTTCCACCCAACCGGCTACGTCACCGATCGCGCTGGAATTATTCAACCGCAAACAAAAATTCAGCTCGAAGCGCTCTGCAAGGAATTGGAGGAAAAGACCGGCGCGCAGATGGCCATCGTGACCGTCAAATCCCTGGACGGGGCCGAAGTCCAGACTTACGCGAACGGTTTGTACAAGCAGTTTGGGATTGGATCGAAAAAAGATGATCGCGGAGTCTTGTTGCTGGTCGCCCCCAATGACCGCAAGTATTGGACGGAAGTCGGCTACGGCCTCGAACCGGTGATCACTGATGCGCGTGCAGGTGACGCGGGTCGCCTGCTCGTACCCTACTTCCGGAAAGGCGATTACAACGGCGGGATCACGGTGGCGGCCTGGCAGTTGGCAAAATTCATTGCCGACGACAAAGGCGTAACGCTCACGGGAGCGCCGCAGATTCGGCAAGTACGCCAGCAAGACGATAAGACGGGCGGCATCGGCATCTGGATTTTGCTTGGAATTATTCTTCTGATCTTTCTGATGGCCAGATCAGGAGGTTCCGGAAGCAATATCAACCGGCGCGGAGGTGGCAGCGGCTGGTGGCTCGGCCCCATGATGGGTGGCGGTTGGGGAGGTGGATCCGGTGGTGGCGGTGGTGGGTGGGGCGGCGGGGGCGGCGGATTCGGTGGGTTTGGTGGCGGCGGGAGCGGCGGCGGCGGAGCCGGGGGAAGTTGGTAGACGGACAAGTTTCAATTGCAGTTGAGGTGGAGGCCATGGAAGGAAAATTGACGGAACTCGTGAGCCGGCTGAAAGAAGCGGCGGGTAAGAACCTGGAATCCGTTGTCCTGTACGGGTCCGCGGCGCGCAGTGATTTTCATCCCGGTATATCGGACCTGAACGTCCTGTGCACACTCGTCTCGATCGATCTGCTGGAACTCCAGTTGCTCTCTCCGGTCGTTCGCTGGTGGACGCACGAGATGAAGGAACCCGCCCCCCTGTTCTTTCTCTCCGAAGAATTGCGGCGGTCCACCGATGTGTTTGCCATCGAAAGCCTGGACATCAAGAAATCGCACCGCGTTCTCTTTGGCAACGACCCTGTCGCCGATCTCGAAATCCCCATGAATCTTCATCGCGTTGAAGTGGAACACGAGTTGCGATTGCTGCTATTGAAGCTCCGGCAGCACGTGCTCCATTCAGGACGGAATGAACTCGAAATGACCGCGGTGCTCAAGAAAACCATTTCGGGGACAAAGACGCTTCTTCGCCACACCCTCCTCGCCTTCGGAGAGGAACCACCCGTCGCGGCGAACGAACTTTTCACCCGCATTGAACAGTTGACCGGTGCGAACGCGGAAACTTTCGCCGCGATTTACGAACAACGCGAATCCAAGGTTTGGAAAAAAGATCCCTCCGCCCTTTATGACGAATATATGCATGCTCTGGAGAAGGTCGTCACCACTCTGGACACCATGGTCCCCAAAAAACAGTGGCAACGCGTCGGCGCATGAAATTTCGCAAATCCAACACTTCGAGGTGGATATGAAAGCGGCAATCGTAGTACTGGTTATTATTTTGATTCTGGCGTTTGTTCTTGGGTCCGCCTTTGTCAGCCGTCGCAACCAGATGGCGATCAAGCGAGAAGCTGTCAATGCCGCATGGGCTCAGGTAGACGTTGTCTTGCAGCGCCGCGCCGACCTGATTCCGAACCTGGTGGAAACCGTGAAAGGGTTTGCCGTCCAGGAACAGAAAGTTTTCGGTGACATCGCTGCAGCTCGCGCGGCGCTGGTAGGCGCCAAAACGCCCACGGATAAAATCGCCGCGAACGGCCAGTTGGATTCGGCGCTGAGTCGCTTGCTGGTGATCGTCGAAAATTACCCGCAACTGAAATCCAACGAGAATTTCATGCGCCTGCAGGATGAGCTTGCGGGAACGGAGAATCGCATCGCCGTCGAACGCCGCCGCTACAACGAAACGGTCCAGGACTACAACACCTACATTTCGCTTTTCCCCAACAGCCTGGTCGCCAGCTTCGCTGGATTCACGCGCAACGACGCCTATTTCAAGACCGAAGAAGGCGCGCGCCAGGCTCCCAAGGTGAATTTCGATTTCAACAAACCCGCGGCCACCCCGGCGCCCGCGCAGACTCCTGTACCCGCCCATCCGTAAGCTGAATAACCCTGGGGCGCAGCTTGGCTGCGCCCCTTTCTCAACAATTCAAACGAGCCTCGCGGTGCCACTGTTTTTCTTGATCTGGATTTACTGCAGGAACTCGCTCAGCAGCATGTGAGAGTGGTGCACACCGTTTTCCCGCTCGAGGATGGCGGGATCGTTGTAAAAACCGGAGGCGAGCGTCTCCGCGCACTCCACCCGCTCATTCATTCCGAGGTTGATGGGTTTGCCGGTCATCGTCTTAAGGCGAGACGCGACCCGTTAGAACTTGCGCGTTTCCTGCCGCGACCAGCGCTCCACCACGATCTTCGATTCCGTGTAGAACTCAACCCCGTCCTTGCCCTGGGCATGCAAAATGCCGAAAAAGCTTTCCTTCCAACCGCTGAAAGGAAAAGAAGCCATCGGTGCCGCAACGCCGATATTGATACCGATATTTCCTGCTGGCGCCTCGTAACGGAACTTGCGCGCCGCCGCGCCGCTCGTCGTGAAGAGCGACGCCTGGTTGCCGTACGGACTCTTGCGGATAAATTCGATGGCCTCGTCAATCGTGTTGGCGTGGATCAGGCTCAACACCGGCCCGAAAATTTCCGTATCCGCCAGCGAACTCGAAGCCGGCACGCCGTCAAGCACCGTGGGCTTCAGGAAATTTCCGCTCTCATAGCTGGCCACTTTCTGGCCGCGCCCATCCACCACCGGCCTCGCTCCGTCTGATACGCCCTGGGCAATCAAACCTTCAATCCGCAGCTTGCTCGCGGGAGAAATGACCGGTCCCATTTGAACGCCGGTGTCGAGTCCGAAGCCAACCTTAATGGAAGAAGCCGCTTCCGCAATCGCGTCGCGAAAAGTTTTCTGCGCCTCACCGATCGTCACTGCCACGGAAACCGCCAGGCACCGCTGCCCCGCGCATCCGAAGGCGGAGTCGCTGATAATCTGCTTCGCCAGATCCATATCGGCGTCCGGCAACACGATCACGTGATTCTTCGCGCCGCCCTGGCACTGCATCCGCTTCCCCGCGGCCGCCGAGCGCTGGTACACATGCTTGGCCACCGGCGTGGAGCCCACAAAGCTGATCGCCCGCACCGTGGGGTGATCGCAAAGTGCGTCCACCACTTCCCTGCCGCCATTCACGATGTTCACCACGCCTTTGGGTATTCCCGTCTTCTCGATGAGTTCCATGGTGCGCCGCACGGTCAAAGGCACGCGCTCGCTCGGCTTCAACACAAACGTATTGCCGCAGGCAATGGCATACGGCAGAAACCAGAACGGAATCATCGCCGGAAAGTTAAAAGGCACGATGGCCGCCACAACACCAAGCGGCTGCCTGATCAACGTTTCATCCACTCCCGGAGTGATGTCTTCCAGGTTGTAGCCCTGCATCATGATGGGAATGCCGCAGGCGACCTCTACGTTCTCAATTCCCCGCCGCCATTCGGCCTTGGCTTCGGCAAAAGTTTTGCCATTTTCCAAAGTGATGAGCTTTGAAAGCTCGTCAATATGTTCTTCGAGAAGATTTTTCAACTTGAAAAGATATTGGATGCGCTCTCCGGCCGGCGTCCGCCGCCATCCGGGAAAGGCAGCGGCAGCAGCCCGCACCACGGTATCAACCTCGGCCTTCGAGGAGAGCGGCGTGCGTCCGATTACTTCTCCAGTCGCCGGATTGGTGACGTTCGAATACTCCGATGCCGACGATTTATGCCATGCGCCGCTAAAATAGTTCTGAACGTCGATCACCTGTGATGTAACGGGGGTACTCATGAGACTTCTCCGTGCCTCCGCCCGCGCGTTGGCGTGCGGCAGGGCTTGCAATATGAAGGATGGCGCTCGGTCTGCCCGGGCGAATGACACTTCAGTGTACCAAAGAATGCGGAGTTCTGAACCGTGTGTGGGAGTTTCTATCGGCCGAGCGTAGCGAGCGCTTCGTACGCCGCGCCGATCAACGGTGCAGACTCGTTCAGCACCACGGAGACCGGAACATTGCTCAGCATTTCCGTGAAATGCCATTTATCGCGGAACGATTTGAAAAAACTGCCGTCCTGCATTTTCGGCAGAATTTTCACGGCAATTCCGCCCGCCACATAGACCCCGCCGAGGGCCAGCACCTTCAACGCGAGATTCCCGGCTTCCGCTCCGTAAATTGCCGTCCAGAGATCCAGCGTCTGCACACAAACCGGGCATTCCTTCGACAAGCCCGTCCTCGTGATGAATGGCGCGGGATCGGCATCCGGATCATCAAAGATGGGATGCTTCACGCTGGGTGAAAGAAATTCATGGAGCGTGCGGAACCCCCGACCGGAGAGAATTAGCTCCCAACTGACTTGCGGATAACGCTTGCGCATGAACTTCAGCAATTCAATCTGCTCGTCGGTGTGCGGAGCGAAGTCCGAATGTCCACCCTCACTGGGAACTACTCGATACCGGCTCCCATCCCAGAAAAGGATGGACTGCCCGAGTCCCGTGCCCGCGGCCAACAGAGCGCGCGTCGCTCCCTGCACCGGAGTGCCCGGGTTCAACACCACAAAGTCTTCGGGGGAAAGATGTTCCAGGCTGTGCCCCGTTGCGCCAAGATCGTTCATCAGCGCAATCGTCTTGACGCCAAGCTCCTTCGCCAAACTATCCGCATCAATCACCCAGGGAAGGTTCGTGGCATGAATCCGGTTGTTAATCACCGGCCCGGCCACTCCAAATCCCGCGGCACGTACTTTCTCGTCGGTAAGGTGCGGCGCCGCCTGCCGCGTAAATTCTTTGATGATCAGGTCAAACCTGGCGAAATCCTTGCTGGCGAATCGCTGCCGAAAAACAACCTGCAGCATTCCGCCTTTCTCAGCAAACAGCGCAATATTGCATTTTGTGCCGCCTACGTCGCCCGCAAGTATCACCAAGCCTCCCCAAAACTCTTCATTAAACCGTTTTAATGGTTATACCATTGTCTGTCGTCGCGTTCCAGCAATTGGTCGGACTCCTTCGGTCCCCAGGCGCCTGCCTGGTACATCGGCACCGTCGCCGTCCTTGCCGCGCTCCACACGTCCAGAATCGGATCCACCAGCGACCAGGCCGCCTCCACCGAATCGCCGCGGTCAAAAAGTGTTGGATCCCCTCGCAGGCAGTCATTCAGCAGCGTCGCGTACGCGCTCCTCGACGCCCCGCCAAATGCTTCGCGATAGCTGAAATTCATGGTCACATTGCCGATGCTCATCTCCGTGCCGGGCCGCTTGGCGCCAAAGGAAACGGAGATTCCTTCGTCCGGCTGGATATTCAACACCAATCGGTTGGGTTCCACTTCACGCTCGCGGAAGACGATATGTGGCGCGCAGCGGAACTGGATCATGATTTCCGTCGTGCGTTTCGCAAGCCGCTTTCCCGTGCGGAGGTAAAATGGAACGCCGGCCCAGCGCCAGTTGTCGATCAAAACCTTCATCGCCACAAAAGTTTCCGTCCGCGAATTGGAATTCACACCCGGCTCATCCCGATATCCAGCCAGCTTGTTGCCATTGGCGCTGCCCGGCGCATACTGCCCGCGCACCACGGACTGCGCCACCATTTCCAGATTGTAAGGGCGTATCGACTGCAGAATCTTTAGCTTTTCGTTGCGTACCGCCGTTGCGTCAAACGAAGCCGGCGGCTCCACAGCAACCAACGACGTAAGTTGCAAGACGTGGCTCTGGATCATATCCCGCAGCGCGCCGGTGGTCTCATAAAAGCCGCCGCGTCTCTCTATCCCCAGGGTCTCGGCGGCCGTAATCTGGACGTGATCCACGTAATTGCGATTCCACAGCGGCTCGAAGATGCCGTTCCCGAACCGCAATACCAGGAGGTTTTGAACCGTATCCTTGCCAAGATAATGATCGATGCGGTAGACCTGTTTCTCTTCAAAAACGTCCAGCACGATTTTATTCAGCGCTTTGGCCGACGCCAAATCACGCCCAAACGGTTTCTCGATAATGATGCGCACCCAGGAATTGGGATTCGCGGGGCGTGCCAGTCCGGCGCGGCCCAACTGTTCCACAATGTCCGGATAAACTTCCGGCGGCGTCGACAGGTAAAATAAGCGGTTTCCGCCAAGTTTCTTTTCGGCATCAATCTCCGCCAGCCGCTTGGCCAGCTGTGCGTAAGAATTCTGGTCCCCGTATTCCCCCGACGAATAATACAGGTTGGAAGAAAAGGCGTCCCACTTGGCCGGCTCAATCGGCCCAACCTCTGAAATCGTCTTCGCCGCCTCTCCGATCGTGGTTCGAAAGGATTCGTCGGTCATCGGGGTGCGCGCAAACCCCACGATTGCATAGCGTTCCCCGAGGGAATTGTGCTGCACCAGGTCGTACATCGCAGGAATTACCTTGCGCTTGGCCAGATCGCCTGAGGCGCCAAACAGGATCACCGAGCATGGCTCGGCGGTTGTTCCATAGATGGAACTCGAGCGTTTCTCTTCTTCAGGCATGAATTTCCTCCGTGATGGGCTGTCCTGCCTTGCTTTTTCGCATCGCTTTTCGACTATACCTCAACCCCGAAAGCTCTCAGTTCCACCCGGGTTTGAGTGGCATTCTTGTGGTGAATCACATTCATCCCCAATCGTCGCGGGTTCTCAAGGTTCAGCGAGCGGTCATCGATGAACACACACTCCTCCGCCGGGCGTTGTGACACCTCTAATGCCATCCGGAAGACCGGCTCCTCCGGCTTCCGGGCGTGCAGGTAGCAGGAGCTGAAGAAGACCTGAAAGTCCTTGCGCAGCCCAAACGCCTCGATCCGGTAGTTGTTCAATTCCCTGGGCTCATTATTAATTGATGCTACAAAATATTTTTTGATACGTGCTACTTCCCGCAGCAGCTCCCGCGTCTCGGGATACTCCTTCGACTGGGCGAACATGAAGGCCGTAAATTCTTCCCGTGTAAAAGTACGCGGCCTGTAAAACAGCGTCCGGTCCAAATACTGGTCGAGGGTAATCTGCCCGGCATCGAAGGCGGGAAATGACAGGTCATGCCTGTCCCGGAACTCCTCCCAGTCCAATTGAAAGACCTTCGCGGCCTCCATGCGGGAATCGTGGTCCCACCCGTTCGTCAGAACAACCCCGCCGATGTCCCAAAAGACCGTTGTGATGGTTGCCAAGGAACTACCTCCAAGAAAGCCATTGACCAATATCAGAAGAAAGACCGGGAAGAAAGCCAAAAAAGCAATTCAAGGAGTCAGTCACCCCAGGGCCTGCGTGCCTATGTTTTGAAGCTCGGAAATGACCTCGGTAACCGCCTTCGCTTCAACTTGCAACAACTTGCGTGCTGACGGACAATAGCTGCTTCGGGGGAAACCACAATGGCAGATGATTCTTGCGGACCTACGCCTGCTCCCAGTGAGCCCATCAAGCCCGGCACACGCATGGTTCATTGCGTGAAGTTCGACAAAGAAATGCCGGGACTGGACCGTGTGCCCTGGCGGGGCGAAATTGGAAAACGCGTTTACGAAAACGTCTCCAAGGAAGCCTGGAAGCTGTGGGTTGAGTATTCCAAGATGCTGATGAACGAGTATCGCCTGAACCCTATCGACCCGAATTCCCAGAAAATCATGGAAGAGCAGATGGAACAATTTTTCTTCGGTGAAGGCGCAAAGCTTCCAGAAGGCTACGTTCCCCCGAAAGCCAAAGGCTGAGGCTAAACCTTCCCCGTCACCGGATGTTCCACTGGGAGTCGCGGCGTAAGTTTGAAGTTCAGCCTTGCGTGTCCTTCGCGAAGCGCTTTCTCAACCTCCGCTGAAGTTTCGCCTCTCGCAAACAAAAATCCCAGGTAGCTCGATCCTTCTGGCCAAGCTGCGATGTAATCGCGCCACCGCGCTGTAATTTCCAACTCCGTCACCCCTGGCACCCTTCGCGCCTCTTCCACTCCCTCTACCTTCTCAAGGATTCCGCTAGTCGGAACAGGAATCATCAGGACGCCAGACGCGGCCGATTCGCGCGGCGCATCTTGACCCGGTAGATTCAAGGCATGCCGCAACAACAACTCCTCCAACCCGATCGGCTCTAGTTCATTCTCAAATTGAAATCTCAGCGCCCGCGCACAAAGCCCACCGATCGGCCTCGCCGCAACCTCAATGGGCCACACCCCACGCTCATTCACACGGAACTCTCCGTGCACCGGGCCATGTGTGAGTCCCAATGCCCGCGTTGCCTCCACGAAACTTTTCTTGATCAATGCTTGTTCCGTCTCGGCAATTCGTGAAGGTGTGACATAAATGGTTTCTTCAAAGTAAGGTCCCTCGAGCGGATCCGGCTTGTCGAAGATGGCCAGCACCCGCAACTCCCCGCTTGTCAGCAAGCCCTCCACTGCCACTTCCCTGCCCGGCAAATACTCTTCCACGATCATCCGGTCCAGGTTTGGTTCCCGCGTCGACTGTATTTCCGCCGACTCCAGCAAATGTTTCAATCGGCTTGCGCCCGCGAGGAACTCTTCGTGATTGTTCACTCGAACCACTCCCTGGCTTGCCGAAAGCGAAATGGGCTTAAGCACACAGGGATAAGCTATGCCCATCAGGGCAGGCTCGGGAATCGCCTGCAGAGGCAAACTTCGAAACCACGGCGTTGGCAGCCCGGCATAACGAAAAACTTCCCGCAAGCGCAACTTGCTTCGGCAAGCCTCCACGCTCGCCGGATGATTGTGCGGAATCCCCAGTCCCCTCGCGACATAAGCGGCCGCAAGGGTCGGTCGGTCGCCCAACGCAAGCACGCCGTCCACGCGCCGCCCCGACTGTTCTTGCATCACGGCATAGGCAGCTTCTTCCGGCGCTTCAAATCGCACCGGCACCGCGCGGTCGTGCCACGGATCGTCCAACTGATGGCACCGGTCGGTCACAAACACCAGTTCCACACCAAGCCTTTTCGCGGCCGCGTCAAACGCGTGCGTCTGGTAGCCGAGCTTCGCCGTAAATAAAAGGATTCTTGGCTGAATCAATGGGGAGTTCATTCCGCAGCCTTCATAGAAAGGATTCCGCCTGTTTGATCGCTTCCTTCGCTCTTGCGATGGGGACCAACTGGTCCCGCGTCGGCTCCGCTCAACAGTACCAGGGCTCGTTCAGGTACGGCACACCTGTCCCCTCAGCCGGCACCACCAGATCCTTCGATTCGATGCGCCTGTCCGCAGCGCGGTTCGCCGTGCGCCAAATCTTCTCAAAAATCGTAGCCCGGCCCTGTTTCATCTTTTCTGCGGCCGCAACGATATCCTGCAGTTCTTCGCACAATCGGTCGATTCCCTGAACACTGTGCTGCCAGGGATAAATCAGAGATTTCGCATCAAACGGCCCGATGTGATCGCGCACTTCTTCGATGTCCAGCAGCCGCGAACCCGCTGTGACCAGCAGCCGGATCGCCAACTGGATCGGCGCCACGGCTCCTATCAGTTCCAGGCGCCGCAATTGCTCCAACAAGTCGATATAATTCTCAAAAGTCGTCCACGGCGTGAACGGCACAAACGTCGGTTGCAGCGTGATCCCCGCGCGCCGGCACTCCTCGACCACGCTGAAGAAATCCTCGCGGCTGTGTCCCTTCTGCAATTTCTCCAGAATTTGATCGTCCAGAGACTCCACTGCGGAAACTATGAAGAGGCAACCCGTGTCCCGCAGTGTCTTCAATAGTTCCGTGTTCTCTCGCAGATGCTCCACCTTGATCGTTACGTCATAGGTAAGCAGCGGGAATTCCCTGTGCAGGGCTTCCACCAGCGGCACCGCGTGGCCCACGCCATTGAAAAAGTCCGGGTCGCCAAATGTAATGTGTTGCGCGCCCGCCTTCACCTGCTGGCGAATATCCGAGAGAACAACTTCTCGGTCCACTATTCGGAACACGCCGTTGTACACCGGCACAATCGGGCAGTGCCGACACAAGTGCTTGCACCCGCGCGACGCTTCCGTGTATCCGACCAGCCGATGCTCTCCCTCCGGCATCACCAAATGCGCGTAATTCTTGAGCGAAGGCAGGTCCGAGCGATCCGGTGTCACGAATCGAATCCGTGCCAGTGAGACATTCGAATCGAGCGGATGAATCTGAGGAAACGCCGACAGCCCGGATAGATGCTCGGCGAGATCCACCAACGCCTGCTCAAACTCCCCGCCAAACAGGCTCTCAACCCCACCGGCGCGCAAGCTTTCCGCCGCAAGTGGCGCATACAAACCATACGCGCACAGATGCGCCTCGGGATTGTTCCTCCGAATCGGTTCCAGCAATTCCAAGGTCAGTCGAGTCGCCGTGTGCATCGGCACATAAAAGGCGATCAACCCCGCTTCCCGCACAGCTTGCTCGCTCAGCGCCTGCCGCGATAAATCGAGGCAGGTCACCGCATGCCCGCGTTTCCGCAGCCACGCCGCCGGCGAAGCCAGCCCGAACGGCTGCCTTCCCAGCTCATACGTCGAAATCAGCAATATCTTCACAACGCCTCATTATAGCGTCTCCGCAGCGAGTCGCGATTTCGGTTATCATAGAAGGCTCAAGCCATCTGGAAAGGACTTCCGGTATGACGATCTCCGCTGCCAATTCCTTCGGTACCCGAGACAAACTGAACGTTGGCGCGCAATCCTTCGAAATTCATCGCCTCGAAGCTCTCGAAACGAAAGGACTCAGCCATCTCGCCAAGCTTCCTTTCTCTCTCCGCATCCTGCTCGAAAATCTCCTCCGCTGCGAAGACGGACGATTTGTGCGCAAAGACGACATCGCCGCGCTTGCTAAGTGGACCCCCAATGGCCCGCAAAAAGAAATCGCCTTCATGCCCGCGCGCGTCCTTCTCCAGGATTTTACCGGCGTTCCCGCGGTGGTCGATCTCGCTGCGATGCGCGAAGCTGTCCAGAAAATGGGCGGCAATCCGAAGCGCATCAATCCGCTGTTCCCCGCGGAACTCGTCATCGATCACTCCGTCCAGGTGGACAACTTCGGCAGCGCCAACGCTTTCGGCTTGAACGCGGAGCTCGAATTTCAGCGCAACGTCGAGCGCTACGCTTTCCTCCGCTGGGGCGCGAAGGCATTTCGAAATTTCAAAGTTGTCCCTCCCGACACCGGCATCTGCCATCAGGTAAACATCGAATATCTCGCGCGCGTCGTCTGCGCCATGCCCAACGGCAATCGCTTGGAAGCGTATCCCGATTCGCTCGTCGGCACCGATTCGCATACCACCATGGTCAATTCCCTCGGCGTTTTCGGCTGGGGCGTCGGCGGCATTGAGGCCGAAGCGGCCATGCTCGGCCAGCCTCTCTCTATGCTCGTTCCGGAAGTCGTGGGTTTCAAGCTGCACGGCCGCCTCCCGGAAGGCACCACGGCCACGGACCTTGTCCTAACCGTCACGGAAATGCTGCGCAAGAAAGGCGTCGTCGGCAAATTCGTGGAATTTTATGGCTCCGGCCTTTCCACGCTTAGCGTTCCCGACCGCGCCACCATCGCCAACATGGCTCCCGAATACGGCGCCACCATGGGCTTCTTCCCGGTGGACAACGAAACCCTCGCCTATCTGCACTTCACGGCTCGTTCGCACGAACAAATTGCTCTCGTCGAAGCCTACTGCAAGGAGCAGATGCTTTTCCGCACCGACTCCACGCCCGAACCCGCCTTCAGCGATAAGCTGGAGCTGGACCTCGCCAGTGTTGAGCCTACCGTCGCCGGCCCCAAGCGCCCTCAGGACCGCGTCGCTCTCAAGAATGCCAAAGCCTCTTTCGTCAAAGTCGTGGAAGACGCGTCCGCAAAGCATGTGCAGGTCAAAAATAACGGCGACACGTTCGACCTCTCGAGTGGCGCGGTCGTGATTGCCGCCATCACCAGCTGCACAAACACTTCGAACCCCTCCCTGATGCTTGGCGCGGGCCTCCTTGCCAAGAAAGCCGTCGAACGAGGCCTCGACATCAAGCCGTGGGTAAAGACCAGCCTGGCACCCGGCTCAAAAGTAGTCACCGATTATTTGCTGGCTGCGGGCCTTACGCAATATCTGGATAAATTGAAATTCAATCTCGTGGGTTACGGCTGCACCACCTGCATCGGCAACAGCGGCCCGCTTCCGGATTCGATCGGCGCGGCCATCAAGGAAAATAATCTTCTCGCCGTTGCAGTGTTAAGCGGCAATCGCAATTTCGAGGGGCGCATCCATCCCCTCGTGCGCGCCAACTATCTCGCTTCTCCGCCACTTGTCGTCGCTTACGCCCTCGCTGGCCGCATGGATCTCGATCTCACCACCGAGCCGCTCGGCACCGACAAGGCCGGAAAGCCTGTTTATCTCCGGGACATCTGGCCCACGCCGCAGGAAGTCGAATCCACTGTTCGCTCCGCCGTCTCCACTGAGCAATATCGCAAAGAATACAGCGAAGTCTTCGAAGGCGACGCCCGCTGGAAAGGTATGCCAGTTCCCGAAGGCGACCTTTACCAGTGGGAACAGAATTCCACCTACATCAAGCTCCCGCCGTATTTCGAAAACATGCCCAAGTCGCCCGGGCCGCTCGCCGATATCCGTGGAGCTCGCGTCCTCGCCGTGCTCGGCGACAGCGTCACCACCGACCACATCTCTCCCGCAGGCTCGATCGCCCTCGATTCGCCCGCCGGAAAATATCTCGTTGCCAAAGGTGTAAAGCCCCACGAATTCAATTCTTACGGCGCGCGCCGCGGCAATCACGAAGTGATGATGCGGGGCACTTTCGCCAACATCCGCCTGCGCAATCAACTCGCTCCCGGCACCGAAGGCAGTTGGACGCTGCACTTGCCGGACGGGGAGAAACTCTACATTTACGACGCAGCCGTGAAATACCGCGAAGAGGGCGTTCCTCTTTTTGTCATTGCCGGAAAAGAATATGGCTCCGGCTCCTCGCGCGACTGGGCCGCCAAAGGCACTCGCCTCCTCGGCGTTCGCGCGGTACTTGCGGAAAGTTACGAGCGCATCCATCGCAGCAATCTGGTGGGTATGGGCGTGCTTCCGCTGGAATTCAAGTCCGGCGAAAATCGCGAATCCCTGGGTCTGACCGGCCACGAAGTTTTTGATGTAGAGGGTGTGGCTTCACTGACTCCGCGAAAACAGGTCACGGTGAAAGCCAAAGCTCCGGACGGCACCGTAAAGACGATCACCACGATGGCGCGCGTGGACACGCCCGAAGAAGTCTCCTACTACCAGCACGGCGGAATCCTCCAGTACGTCCTCCGCCAAATGCTCGAGTAACAACGTAGCGGCCCCGACCGGGTCGGGGCGCCGCGTGCCCTGACCTCGTCGAAAAAGTAGTAATGCGACTGCAGTACACTCGTCGGTTCCCGATAGAGCTGTGCTACATTTTGAATTGTGATTGCCGCGTCGTCTAACGCAGATCAAGAATTTCCTGCCATGCCGGTAGACATTGCGTTCATAACGGTCAACTACAACACATTGGACTGCGTGCGCCAGTTGACCACCTTCTTCAGCAATCTGAAGGTCCCGTTCACGTTCACTTTCACCGTCGTGGACAATAACTCCCAGGATGGCTCCCAGGAATTCCTGCAATCTCGCCCGGAAATTAACTATATCCAAACCAACGCAAATATCGGTTACGGGCGTGGCATCAATCGAGGAGTGGCTGCAACCGCCAGCAAATACGTCTGCGTGACGAATACGGACGTTATCCTCAACCGCGATGCGCTGATCAGCCTTTGGCGCTTTCTGGAAGAACGGCCCGATGCCGGAGTCTGCGCGCCCCGAATCACGAATGAGGACGGGCGCAACCAGGGAATGGTGTTCAAAGCTTCTCTTTTTTCAATTTATGCCAACTGGTTCGCCAAGCTTCTGGCGAGTTACGAGAAGCGGAGAATAGCGAGAGCAACCGCCCCGCTAAGAGTCGATGGCGTGATGGGCGCATTTTTTCTGATCCGGAGATCCGCGATTCCGCCGCCGGCGCTTTTTGACGAGGATTTTTTCTTCTTTTATGAGGATACCGCGCTTGCTCACACCTTAAAGAACAACGGCGTACCGTGCCTTATCGTTCCCGGCGCAACCATCATCCATCTCGGGGGAAAATCAGGATCAGCAAATTCCATTTCGTCCTTCTACGAAAGTAGGAATCTTTATCTCAAAAAGTTTTACGGGCCGCTTCATGCCAGGGCGATCTATTTCCTGGATCGTGCACGCATTCTGCGTAAATGGTCGTTGTATTCGTTGTTTTCGCGGCTCACCGCATCCGAGCGAATCAAATCCAAACAGCGCTACTACAAACTGGCCTGGGATACCGCTCGTTTGAAGTGAAGGGGCTGCAAAGCTGCCGAGGTCGCTCACTTTGCGTTGCCTGCCGAGCCCCGACGATTGCCATCGGCAGTTAAAGAGCAATCGTTACCACGCCCAAACGCTTACCGGGATGAAGATTGCCTCAACTTCAATCGCCACAAAAACAGGAATCCTGCAATCACAGAGGCTGCGCTGGCGACTTGGGCGTTGGTCAGCCCCAGAATCCATGGGGGATTAATTCGGATGATCTCCACAAGGAAGCGCGCTACCCCGGTCAGAATCAGGTAGTAGCAAAAAATTTCGCCAGAACGCCCGGGGCTCTTCAAAAACCTTGCTCCCAATCGCCAGAGCAGCCAGCCGATTGCACTCCAGATCAACAGTTCGTATAGGGGCGCGGGATGCACGCGTTCCGTAGTCGGCACCACGCCATTCGGAAAACTCATCCCCCAGGGCAGCGACGTCGGCTTGCCATAATCCCCATCGCCCGAAAGAAAGCAGCCAATGCGGCCAATCGCGTAGCCAAACGATGCTGCCGGCGAGCACGCATCCAGAAACTTCCACATGGGCAACTTCGCCCGCCATCCCATCCACACCATGGCCCCAAACCCACCCAGAAATCCGCCGAACCAAGCGAATCCGTAGCGGCTCAATAATAGAGGTAGGGGATTGGCGAATAATTCCGCCGGCGACTCAAGCAGGTGGTAAAGCTTCGCCCCCAAAATCCCCATGAGCCCGGCAATGGTGATCATCGTGAACGCATCGGCGTTCATTCCCCGCCGGTCGAAATCCGCCTGCAGGACGTAAGCAGCGGTTATCAACGCAAGTGCCACCATCAAGCCAAATGTCGGAAGTTGTAACGGACCAAGATGAAGATAAGGAATCATTCGAATTGCGCCGCAAAGGCGTCTTCAAAAGTATACACGACACGCTTCAAGGGCCAGTTTTCGCACGTCGATGGAGCAGCAGTCCAATTCCCAGCCACACACCCAGCGCAATCCACTCCGCCCCGGTAAAGTGCCCCGGAACCGCCGGCGCCAGTTTCATCAGCACAAGCAAAGCGGAAATCGTCATCCCCAGTCCGGCGATAACGCGCAACCCGACGCGAGACTCCACAAAGAAAAAAGAAATGCAAGCCGCAAACCACCCCAGCGCTGCAGCCATCGATCCAACTTCCGTCACCGGCACCAGCAGAGAGTCCCCCAGCAACAAACCAATCAACGTTCCCCCGGCCACCGCCAGAATGGCCACCGTCGGGGTCAGGTTAACCACATGAATTTTTGCGAACGCAGGAGCAATCGTTCCGCGGCGTCCGAACGCAAACAGCAACCGCGAAGACGCCACAAAATTTCCATTAAACACCTGAAACAACGCCACCAGCGAGATCCCCAGTATTAGACGCACCAGCCAGACCGAATGCGTTCCCTGCTCAAACGCAATCGCCGTAGCGAATCTTCTGCCCAACAGGCCCTGCCACGGCGCGATATACGAAACCGCTCCCACGGCCAGCACGTAAAAGCCCGCGCCCACCAGCAGCGCCATCGCGATGGCCTTGAAAAAATTCCCCGGCGGAAATCCCGGGTGCGCCTCTTCCGCCACCTTGGGCACGGACTCAAATCCGGTCACAAAATACGGTACGATCTGCAGCGTCATTAAAATCGACACCAGCGGCGAGTGGCTAAACATAGGCTTGAAGTTCGCTGGGCTGCCGCCATGTGAGCTAATAAGGACCAGCAGGAGAAATACTAAAAGCACCGAAGAGGTAGCCCAATTCTGAAACACCGCGCTCGCCCGAATCCCCCGATAATTCAGATAGGAAAGAAACACCGTGAGGCCAATCCCCACAAGCAACCGCGGCAAAAACACCGGCTGCCCCGCCACGCGATAAAGCTCCATCGTATCGAGCTGCGGGAAAATGTAAGCCGCCAGCTTCCCCAGCGCGACCGCCTCCCACGGGCACACGATGAAATACGCCAGCAACATCATCCAGCCGGTCAGGTAGCTCACAAACGGAGGAAACACCTGCGCCGTGTACGCCGCTTCGCCCGCTGCGTCCGGCAATCGCCGCACCCACTGGCCGTAAACGTAACCGATGGGCAGCAGCAAAGTCCCGCCCATCAGAAAACCGATCATCGCCCCCAGCGGCCCGCCACGCCCAAGCCAGTCGTCCATGAGGATGACCCAGCCCGTGCCGATCATCGTTCCGAAGCCCAGCGCGAAATAATTCCAAAGGCTCAGCTTGCGCGCGAGGCCGGCCATCTAGAGGACACACAACAATTCGTAAAGAAGGTTCGCAGCCAGCAGCGAAGTGATCCCTCCGTTATCGTAGGGCGGCGAAACCTCCACCAGGTCGCACCCGACAATTTTCAATCCGCGCAACGCCCGCACCATCTCCAGCATCTGCGCGCTGGTGAATCCGCCCACTTGCGGCGTCCCCGTGCCAGGGGCATACGCGGGATCCACACAATCAATGTCCAACGTGATGTACACCGGCTTGCCGCGAAATGCTTGCAGGTGCTTGCGAAACACCTTGATACCGCTTGCGTGAAACTCTTCCGCGGTAATCATGCTTACCTTATGCTTGCGAGCAAAATCGAAATCGTCCTCGCCGTACACCTGCCCGCGCAAGCCCACCTGCAGGAAACTTTCTTTCCGGATCAATCCCTCTTCAATCGCCCGGCGGAACGGCGTGCCATGCGAAAGTTTGTAGCCAAAGTACTCGTCCCAAAGATCGTTGTGCGCGTCGAATTGAATGACAGCCACCGGGCCGAATTTCTTGGCCACGGCGCGCAACAATGGCAAGCTCAACGAATGATCCCCGCCAACGACCGCGCACCGCGTGCCCGCGCTCATCAGGGGTTCCATGTGCTCCTCGACGCGCCGAAAGGTGTCTTCGATGGACAACGGATTCACGGGAAAATCGCCGAAGTCCGCGATGCGATATTTCGCAAATGGATTAATCTGAAGGGCCGGGTTCCACGGACGGATCAACACCGATTGGTCGCGCACCTGCCTCGGCCCAAACCTCGCTCCCGGCCGGTACGTTGTGCCGCCGTCATAAGGAATCCCCACCAGCGCAATATCCAGTTCCTCCGGCTCGCTAATGTGCGGCAGCCGCATGAACGTGGAGATCCCGCCCGGACGCGCGTGTTGCAGAGCGTCCAGCGGAGCAGGATGCGGCAATTTATGCTTCTTCGAATGTTCTTTCATCGAGCGGTATGCTATGGGGCGCCGCAGAACAAGTCAACGATTCAAGCGAGGTTTAAGGCTCCGGGAGTATCTTCGTAGGCGGTTATTCGCTCCAGCTACCAGCTGTCAGATTTGGGCTCGTCATCATCAGCCGCTCTGACCTGATAGCGCTTGTGGTATAAGACAAAAATCATGCCAACCGAAAGAAGTGTCGGGGGAATGATGAGGATCAGAATCCCGCTCTTCAACGCCTGAATCATTCGGCTCCCAGAGGAAGCCGCCTGGGTATAGCAAAGCGCGCAACTCTGGGCGGTGGCCCGTCGCGGCGAGGCGAGCATGAGGAGCCCTAGCAGAACCACGCCAATAGGAACGAACGGCTTAACAATCCTTATTCTTGAAAGCATCCCTATACCTCTTACTCCTCAACCCCTGTTTCCCATACTTCCATCATTTCGAAAAGGGGGCACCAACCACCATGCGCGTGCTGTCGGTCCAGCCATATTGTAGCGCCAGCAGAACAAATATCGTGAACACCAGGACAAACAAAGTGAAACCCCGCTTTTCAGTCCAAAGATGCATGAAGAACAGGACGGCTAGCCCCGCCTCAACGATCGCAACGGCCAGCATGCGCACGAACATTTGCGAAGTGCCGATACTCTGAAAGGCTATTGCAAATTGCAAGCCCGCCAATGCCAACAGGCAAAGATACACCACCAGGTCCTTGCCCATTCCCCCGCTCTTGCCTGCTTCCGCTGTCGTCATAGTCTCTTCCTCCGCGTCCTGCTCTCGAATTTCCCTACAGCTAGTGAGCGAGATTCAACAGGTAAACCAACGGCACAACAAACATCCAAACCAGATCCACGAAGTGCCAATAAAGCCCCAATACCTCGATGTCATCCGCATTGTAGCGGCCACCCCTGTAGCGCATACCCACAGCGAGTAATGCGATCACACCGCCGGTAACGTGCGTAAGATGCAAGCCCGTGACGCTGAAAAAGGATGCCCCGAACAGTCCATTTCCCCAAGGATTCTTGAAGAGCGTCATCCCCTCGTGAATGAGCCCTAGCCATTCGCGGACATGCAACAGGGCGAAGAGAATTCCCAAGACCGCGGTAATCATCGTCCAACGGAAAGCCCCGGCTTTGTCCCCCGCCCGCGCTGCCCGCAATCCAATCAACATCGTCAAGCTGCTGGTCAAGAGAATGAACGTCATCAGCGCGACGTTGGTGATACTGTGGAACGGCCTGGGCCAGTCGGCCGACCCGTTGCGCAAGAATCCATACGCCACCAGACACGCGGCAAACGTCATGGTGTCGGCGATGATGAAAAGCCATATCGCCAGCTTTTTTGTAGGAATCGAGAACGCCGGTCCTACCGACAGGCCTGTCGCGTGTCCTTCCAAGGTCGAATCCGCTTGGCTCACGGTGCCTCCTAATTGTTGAATCGTCTACAGCTTCACCCAAAGCAGCAACAGCAGGTACAGCCAAAGCAGGTCCATGAAATGCCAGTACCGCGCCGTTGCATCCAACGTGCTCCGTCGCAGCGATGCCTTGCCCAGTTTGCGAATCACATAGACAAGCCCGCCGAGGCCCCCAAGCACATGGATTGCATGGGTGACAGTCAGCACATAGAAAAAAGAACTGCTTGGATTGGTGGCCAGGTAAAGCCCCTCGGCCCGCAGTTGCGACCAAGCAACGTATTGACCTGCCACAAACAGCACGCCGAGACACAAGGTCACGTACAGCCAGCGCGCTGGGGTTTCAACTTGAGCCTGCAGGTTGCCCATGAATACGGCGATGCGCCGGCGAGAGACCTCCAGGGTAACGCTGCTCGCGAACAGCACAAGGGTGTTGAGGAAGAGGATCGACGGCAGCTTAAACGTACGCCAATCCAACGATGAACCTTTGCGAACGACCAAGGCACTGGTAAACGCCGCAAACATCATCGAAATAGCGAAAAGCACTACCCAAATGGCGGTCGAGGACGGCGGCGGCGAATAATCCAGCGCCAGACGCCGGTCGCCACCCGCTGGAACTAAATTCCCCCCGCCGCCGTTCCCATGATCGGGTACACGGCGTGGATCCAAATGCGGTGGTTCATGAACCGTAGTTGCCATAATCCGCTGTACTCCTCTTTACCAATGCTCCCGCCCGTCGAGCTGTGAACTATTTCTCTTCGTGATCTGTCTTTACCTGCTCCGGTGAAGCCTGCATCACGTAGTCGCCAACCGAACTCTGGACTCCGTATTGATATGGATCGTGGTAAACCACCGGATGTTTGCCCCCAAAATTGTCCCAAGGGGGCGGCGTCGCCGTGCTCCACTCGAGCGAAGTCGCTTCCCACGGGTTATCCGGCGCCGGCTTGCCCCAGAACCGGCTGTGAATCAGGTTGTAGACAAAAACAAGCTGGGCAGCGCCGGTGATGAGAGCGGCAACGGTGATCCAACGATGCACCGGGATCAGCGGCTGCAGGAAGTCGTCCGTGAACGTTGCATACCGGCGGATATTTCCAACCAATCCCAGATAATGGAAGGGCATGAAGATGCAGTACGTCCCCACGAAGCTTAGCCAGAAATGAACCTTGCCCAAAGTTTCGTTCATCATGCGGCCGCTCATCTTGGGGAACCAGAAATAAGTTCCCGCGAAAATTCCGAACATTGCGGCGACGCCCATCACCATGTGGAAGTGTCCCACCACGAAGTACGTCGCATGAAGCATGATGTCGATCGAGGGCTGAGCCAAGAAGAATCCGCTCACACCGCCGCTCACGAACATCGAAATAAAGCCCAGGGCAAACAGCGAGGCCGAGTTAATGCGCAACCGCGAACCATACAGACTGAATACCCAGATCAGCACCGTGATGGTCGCCGGAATCGTAATCACCAGCGTCGGGAAGGAGAATGCCAGCGCAGAAATCGGATTCATCCCGCTGACAAACATGT